>ERZ778504.1984-NODE-1984-length-12353-cov-4.484876_pt1 | contig 12353 bp, 9 predicted proteins | sample MGYA00510046_ERZ778504 | MGnify/ENA primary metagenome ERZ778504 (study PRJEB29527, sample SAMN07138964) | mouse gut metagenome | material: feces | host: mouse | place: China:Nanjing | collected 2016-01-25 ...
GATTTTGGGTGGCTCTCAAGCTTTAAATTGGTGGCTCCCAAGCATTAGAATAATCAGTGTGGAGGTAACCATATAAAAAGAGTGCTTGAAGGCTTTCCGGTTGGGGAGCCTTTTTGCTGTGCAGAAGTAGTGACAAATAGTTCAGAAAAGGTTATAATAAGTTATCTGATTTGTGAAACAAGTAAACAGGCAGAGGCAGATACTATGGTGAAAAACAATATAGAAGTGGATGTAAAAGTAAAATGCATTGAGAATGAAACTACCCAGGCACAGCTTGCCGGGGATATTGGGACTACAAAATCCTATGTCAACCGTATCATTAAAAAGCAGGAAGGTGTAGTCAACAAGACCTTTGTGCAGATGATGGAGGCATTGGGATATGACATAGAGCTCACCTATGTAAAAAGAGAAAAATGTTAAGGGGACATTATTATGGGTAGCAAGATTACAGGAAAAGAGTATCCTTTAAGTAAGATATTCAGCGAAGAATTTGATTATTATATTCCGGCATACCAAAGACCCTATGCATGGACGGAAGAAGAGACGGAAACATTATTTGACGATCTATTGGACTTTTTTCAGACAGAACAGGCAGATAATTATTTTCTGGGGAGCATCGTTTTGATTAAAGATGATGATAAGCCTCATGCAGATGTAATAGACGGGCAGCAGAGGCTTACAACGCTGACGATTTTATTTGCGGTTGTCGCCTCTTATCTGACGGGGGATAACAGGAGCAACTGTTATAAATATCTCCGGGAGCCGGGAAATGAACTGGAAGGCCTTGCGCCTTTGCCAAGGCTCCATCTCCGGCAAAAGGATCAGGATTTCTTTCATAAATATATACAGAATGTAAAGCTGGCTGAGCTTGCGGCATTGGATGCGGAAAGCTTGCCAAATGAATCGCAGCAGCATATAAAGACGAATTGTGCGCTGTTCATAAAAAAGATGGATGCGGTTTTCGGGAGGGATGAGAAAAAGGTTACTGAATTCTGCAGATTTCTGGTGACAAGATGTTATCTTGTGGCAGTCTATTCGCCAAGCCAGCAGTCGGCATTCCGGGTGTTTTCTGTTATGAACAGCAGGGGATTAAATTTGATGCCGGTAGATATCATAAAATCAGATATCATTGGGCAGATACCGGAAAAGGAACAGCAGTATTATACGGATAAGTGGGAAGACCTGGAGGTGCAGACCTCCCGTTCCGGATTCAATGAAGTATTCACTCATACAAGCATGATTTTTGCAAAGGCGAAAGCAAAACAGAATCTTTTGGAAGAATTTCGGGAAACTGTACTGACAAAAGTCACCCCAAAAGAATTGATTAACGATATCTTGGAACCATACGCAGAGGCATATACAATACTGACCAATAAGAAATATGTCGCTGTAAAAAATGCGGAACAGGTAAACCAATATTTGTTTTGGCTGAATAAAGTCGGCAATTCAGACTGGATGCCTTCGGCCATCAGGTTTATGGCTGAACATAAAAATGACCCAGATTATGTGCTTTGGTTTATGGAAAGGCTTGAAAGGCTGGCATCGTTCCTCCACATTACGGCAAAAGATATAAACCGCCGTATTGAAAGATACAAACTGCTGCTGGAGGAGATGGAAATCAATCCTGACCATAGCATGGATGACCCGTTATCGTCAATAGAACTGTCAAATGGGGAAAGGAAAGAGTTTGCAGATGCACTGAATGGGGAAATATACAGGCTTACAGGAATACGGCGGAATTATGTTATATTAAGGCTGAATGCGTTTGTGAGCGACGGGGCTGCTAAATTTGATCTTGAGCCGAACATCCTTACGATTGAGCATGTCCTTCCGCAAACTGTCAGGCTAGGGTCTGAATGGGAGAAACTGTGGCCAGACACGGCAGTGCGTGAGCAGTGGCTCAACCGGATTGCCAATCTTATACCTTTGACCAGGAAGAAAAACTCAGAGGCACAGAATTATGATTTTGATAAAAAGAAGGAGATTTATTTTAAAGGGAAGAACGGAACTACCACCTATCCTTTGGCAACGCAGGTGCTGAGTGAAAAAACATGGACTCCCGAAATCGTAGAGTCAAGGCAGGAAGAACTTATGAATAAGTTTATAGAATGCTGGAGACTTCAATATGCAGCAGATACAGAAAAGAAAGATGCTTTGGAAGATGATACGGCACTGTTTTATATTTCAAATAAAAGGGGAGCGGATTCAACCGGCTATCCGACAGAGGGTGGTTTCGTCGTAAAGGCAGGCAGCAAGATGTCTGATGCGGTTGTCGAAAAATTTGAGATAAATTATCCCAATGCATATAAGCTCCGTGGGAACCTTTGCAGGGACGGCATCATTGTTGGCGGCATTTTTCAATCCGATTATGAGTTTGACAGTATTTCCCTGGCGGCTTCACTTATCCTCGGAAGGAATGCCAGAGGGCAAAAGGAATGGGTTGACAGTGCTGGAATCCCATATGATGAAACAGCAGAGGCAGATGGAAATACTGGGGAATTCAATATTAATGATGAAAGTACATATGGCGTGCTGAAAGTGGGAACATTGGCATTTGAATTGTTCAAAAAGATATTTGAGACAGGCAGTATCACGGATGAGGAGATAGAAAAGTTAAAGGAAAAAGAATATTCCAAACAATTGTTCAGCAAAACAGATTATCCTATTCTGGCAGATAACAGGGAAGATAACCGTGGAAAAAGTAATGTTATCAGATACAGGAAAGAGCCAATCCTTTACAAAGGGAAGAATATCTATTTTACCACACAGTGGTTTGCAGGCAACAGAAACGACGTGATTGCCTGGTATCGCAAGCATTTGTGATTTTTGAACTGACCAGTAAAAATAACAAAGATAAAAACGCAACGTGCATCCGTTGGATGTGCCAGAGCCGGTAGCCTGGCCGTCCTGCCGTCTGCAGGGTAAGTAACCTGCCCTTCTGGGTTGTCCGTTCTTTGTTCATAACATTCATTTTAGGAGGGATTGTCATGGACAAAGCAACAGGAAGGCTGACAGTATTTTTTGAAGACCCGTTTTGGATTGATGTATTTGAGAGGACTGAGGGCAGCAGGCTATCGGCTGCAAAGGTGACTTTTGGTGCAGAACCAAAAGATTATGAGATTTATGATTTTGTTTTAAACCATTATTATGATCTGCAGTTTAGTCCGGCTGTGGATGCCGTTATGAAAACGACAAAGAAAAATCCAAAGCGTGTACAGCGGGATGTAAAAAACAGATGAAAAATGTCGGGATTGGAATAAAATCCCAGTAGGCATTAAAACTGCAGCAGGAGCAGATAAAAACGGAACGAAAGAGCAGAAGCCGTAAGCAGAAAAAAGCTGATGTCCAGCGGCAGTTTGAACTGAAACAGCAGAAGAAAAAGGATAAGCACCGGGGCAGATAATACTCTTGCGCTATTTCGGACTGGGAGGTAATGTGATGAAAAGCAGTCGGATTAATAATTGGATGCTAAACCATTGGCCTGAAAATAAAATATTGGATGCGGCGTTTCATGTGGTCTGGGAAAAAGAATAATTCCAATATTCCTTTTGGTGTTTTGCCCGATGGGTTGCGGCAGTTTCTAAATAGGAAACATTATTGGAAAGGTGGAAAGCGATAATATGAATATACCATCAAAACGATGAACCCTTTTCTGTAAATACCGGGTGCAAAATGCACCATGCGTGTTCATCGTTTTAAGAGTATAAAATTTCAAAAGTTTACATTGTATCATTTTTGTTCGGGCAACGGACCCTTGTTGCGGTTCGGGAGGTATGTTTGTTCAGTCCATTAAGTTTGTGGAAGCTCATAGTGGAAATAAGAAAAATGTTTCGGTCTATGGGCAGGAATATACAAACACTACGTATAAACTGGCTAAGATGAATCTGGCTATCCGTGGTATTTCCGCTAATCTTGGAGAAATGGCGGCAAACACGTTTACTAATGACCAGCACAAAGACCTTAAAGCAGATTACATTATGGCAAATCCGCCGTTTAATCAAAAAGAGTGGAGAGCGATGAATGAATTAACAGACGACCCTCGGTGGGGAGGCTATGAAGTTCCGCCTACAAGTAATGCGAATTATGGATGGATTTTACATATGGTTTCCAAACTTTCGCAAAATGGAGTTGCAGGATTTCTTCTTGCAAATGGAGCATTGTCTGATGACGGTACGGAGTTGAAAATTAGGCAGCAGCTTATAAAAAATAATCTTGTGGAAGCAATTATCATTTTACCAAGAAGCCTTTTTTATACTACGGATATCAGTGTTACGCTCTGGATATTAAACCGAAATAAAAAAGCACGTGTAGTTGAACCAAATGGACAAGTAAAGAAGTATCGTAATCGTGAAAATGAAATTCTTTTTATGGATTTGCGGCAAATGGGTAGTCCTTATGAAAAGAAATATATTGAATTAACTGATGAAGATAGAGCCAAAGTTACAACAGTGTATCATAACTGGCAGCAGGAGGGGTATGAAGAAACATATGAAAATGTACCTGAGTTTTGCTATTCTGCATCCAAAGAGGAAGTAGAGGAAAAAGGTTTTACACTTGTGCCGAGCAGATATATTGAATTTGTCAATCGTGATGAAAATGTTGATTTTGATACCAAGATGAAAACACTACAATCAGAGTTAAAAGAGCTTTTAACTGCGGAAGAAAAATCAAAGGAAGATTTGCTTTCTGTGTTTAAGGAGTTAGGGTATGAAATCAAATTATGATATTTTGGGAAATTATATTCGTTTGGTTGATGTCCGCAATAAGGAAGAAACTACAGATAGAGTAGTGGGCATTAATATTAATAAGTGTTTTATGCCATCCGTGGCTAATATTATAGGAACAGATTTGAGTAACTATAAATTAATTACAAGGGGGAAATTTGCATGTAATCCAATGCACGTTGGACGTGACGAAAAATTGCCGATAGCGTTGTATACCGATGATAAGCCATCATTAGTTTCTCCGGCATATTTTATGTTTGAGATTAAGGAGAAGCGATTTCTTAATGAAGAGTACTTAATGATGTGGTTTCGCAGACCGGAGTTTGATAGAGTGTGTTGGTTAAAAACGGATGGAAGTGTTAGAGGTGGTATTTCATGGGACGATATATGTAGGTTAGAAGTACCTGTGCTGCCGATGGAGAAACAGCTCGAAATAGTTGGAAACTATCAGGTAATAACGGATAGGATTGCCTTGAAGCAACGGATAAATGATAATTGTCCATCGTAGCATCGTCAGGTATAATCACCGGAACTGATTGGATGTTGTACATCGGTAGTTTAGGTTGTGCAGCTCCTACCAGCAACGGGTCGATGCCTCCGTTTTTGCGGAGATATTGCCAATAACAGTAAAGGTATTCCGCTGTTATACCATTGTAGTTTGTCAACTTAACACAATTTTCGGTCAGGTTTGCTCCATCAAGAGTTTCACCAATGATTGCAATTTCTCCAGATGTGATACCAACAATGGCAATTATTACATCTCCAGAGGCAACAGTGTAATTTCTTATATAAGCGAATACATCTTCACCTATATATTCAAAATCCTCGGTGAGTTCAAGATATTTTCCTTGGTACATATCACGAATTCTGACATATGGATGGGATGTGATATCGCTTACAAACTCACATTCAGCTGGAAGACGCTTGCCGCCTCTGATTTGGCAGACATCTGAGAGCATCGCCTTCTTCCACCCATTTGGAAGAGGCAAAGCACCGGCATAATACTCGGCAAAGTAATCTTCAAAAACTGCTTGAGCAGTCGCTTCTAAATTATCATTTATAAGCAATGTAAAAAGAGTGTGTATGTATCAGGCTAGAGAATATTTGAGCGAAAATAGTTGTTTTCTTGAGAATAGGAGAATTATATTATGACAGGTACTGAACTCAACAATTACATAAAACATTATCTTGAGAAAGACAAGACACATACAGCTATTATGTTGACAGGAGAATGGGGGTCAGGGAAAACATATTATATAGAAAATGAACTTATTCCCTTTTTGACAGAGGGTAAAAAGAATAGATGTGTTGTCGTATCGCTATATGGGATTGAGAGTATTTCCGATATAAGTAAGAGTATATATATGGAATTGAGAATAAAAGCGTTGGAGAAAAAATCGGAAGCGATGGCAACCGGGAAACTTTTGACTAAAACAATAGTTAAGGGAGCGATAGGAATATTAGGAATTGATGCTAATTTATCAGAAGATGATTTTCGCAATTTGTATGAGTCTGTTGATTTAAGTGGGAAGCTATTGGTTTTTGAGGATTTGGAACGGAGCCATATAGATTTAATAAACTTATTGGGATATATTAATAATCTTGTGGAGCGTGATGGGGTTAAGGTACTTCTTGTCGCAAATGAAAATGAAATATTAAATAAAGAGCCAGAAAAATTCCATTTTAATTTTACAGGATTATTTTCTCATTCGAAAGAAGATAATGAAAATAAAAATTCAGAAAGTGTACGAAGATACTTAAAAATAAAAGAGAAAACAATTAGTGATACTGTTTATTTTGAAAGTGATTATTGCAAGAGTGTAGAAAATATAGTGACCGTTTTTAAGAATGAAAAATTAGATTCAATTATGGACAAAAATACTATTGAGGTGCTTGCAGTAATGGTTAAGGGGAATTGTCATAAAAATCTCCGTACGTTCATATTTGCAACTCAGAAAACAGTAGATATATTTGATAAAATAGAAGATGATTATGGAAAAGATTTTTTGAAATGTATTTATTTTGGAATTGTTTGCTTTTCGGCAAAAATTAAGGAGGAAGATTTCCCGGCATGGAATGGCACCGAGTTTTTGTCTGTCTTGCTTGGAACCAATCAATATCCTTTATTTAAGTTTTGTTACGACTTTATAAGACTGCAAAAAATCAACACAGATAAAATCAAAGATACGAGTGATGCGTATAACAAATTGAAACTATATGATAGAAAAGCGGAACAATACGATGAAGATTTGCAAAAGATTTATAGCTATTATGAAAGAACTGAAATCGAAGTGTGGGATGCTTTGAAAAGTATAGAAAAACGGTTAATGATTCCAAATGATATAGGTTTTTATAATTATGGTAAATTGGCAGCATATCTTATAATGATAAGTCATGTTATAGAATTTGATTATACACAGTGTAAGGAGCGTATGGTTAGAAATATTAAGGGGAAAGGGAATATTATTGATTCTGGTTTGTTGTTTCTGTCAGATTACAATTTAGATGAAGAAGAAAAAAAGGAATTAGATAATTTTATTGAACAGTTGTCTGTGTCTATGAACGATAGAAGTACTCTTAATGATTTTTCATATAAGCCAGAAGATATAAACGGTTTGTGCAATAAAGTAATAGGGGAAAAAGATAAAATTAACAGTAGCCATGAATTTATCAGTAGATTTGACACGGACAAGCTTGTAGAAATGTTGTTTAGTTCATCGGCAAAACAAATTAGTGTGTTTAGGGATGTATTATTTGCGGTATATAGATATGCAAGTAAAATTGATTTTATTGAAACCAACATAGACACAATGAAAACTGTTATAGAATTAATTCAAAAAAGAGTGGAATCTCAGGATTATGATATAGATAAAATTCAAGTGCTACAGCTTAAATACCTTTGCAGTAATTTGAAAACTTTCATATCACAGATGTCATAGGGTCAGGCATTTTAATATCTGTGTAGAATACTTAGAAATAAAGGAGTAAAATCATGGCGAATTTCAATGAACATGCATTAGAAATGTCTATTATGGAGTTGTTCAAGGACGAGGAATATGTACATGTGAACGGCAGACAAATACATAGGCATAAATCGGAAGTTTTGCTATTGGAGGACTTAAGGCAGTATCTTTATGACCAGTATTCTTCAGACGGAATAACGTCAGGTGAGATTGAAACGGCTATTTTCATGTTGCGTAATATCTCCGGTACATTATATGAAGCAAATAAGTTCGCCTATAGGCTCTTATGTAATGGGTGGACATTGGAACGTGAGGATAGTGAACAGAAAGACATTCACATCAGATTTATTAATTTTGATGAGCCGAAAAAGAATATATTTAAGATTGTAAATCAGTTTGAAATAGAGGGAGTAGATAATCAATTACGTATTCCTGACGGCATTGTGTTTATCAATGGTATTCCCGTTATAGTGTTAGAATTTAAGAGTGCAGTGCAGGAAAATACTACAATAATGGATGCATATAAGCAGCTTACAGTGCGTTACCGCAGGGATATTCCAGAATTATTCAGATATAATGCTTTTGTGGTAATCAGTGACGGAGTGAATAATAAGTATGGCTCATTTTTCAGCTCGTATGATTTTTTCTATGCATGGAGAAAAGTAGGTTCAGATGATAAGGAACTGGACGGCATTAATTCACTGGTTACGATGGTAAAAGGTTTATTTCGGAAAGAACGGCTGCTTGCGGTTATTAAGGATTTTATCTATTTTCCTGATAATACAGATAAGGATTTGAAGATAGTTTGTCGCTATCCACAGTTTTTTGCAGTAAATAAATTATATGAGAATATAAAAGCACATATGCGCCCCGAAGGTGATGGGAAAGGAGGAACTTATTTTGGTGCAACAGGATGTGGCAAGAGTTATACAATGCTTTTCCTGACACGCATGCTGATGAAAAGCAAAGAGTTTCACTCTCCGACTATTATTCTTATTACCGACAGGACAGACCTTGACGACCAGCTTTCTAAATTATTTATCAATTCAAAGGTATATATCGGTGATGATACGGTAGTAGATATTTCGTCACGCAATAAACTTGGAGAAGAACTACAGGGCAGGGAGAGCGGCGGCGTATATCTGACTACGATTCAGAAATTTACAGAGGACTTACAGCTACTAACAAACAGGGGAAATGTAATTTGTATTTCTGATGAAGCGCATAGAAGCCAGATTAACCTTGACCAGAAAGTGAATATAAAGGATACATGTGTAGAACGAAAATATGGATTTGCAAAATATCTTCATGATTCTTTGCCAAATGCTACATATGTTGGATTTACAGGTACACCTGTGGATGGAACGATTGAAGTGTTTGGAAGTGTAGTAGATTCTTATACAATGATAGAATCTGTTCGTGATGGTATTACGGTTAATCTGGTTTATGACGGCAGGGCTGCAAAAGTAATGCTTGACAAACAAAAGGTCTGTCAAATTGAAAAATACTATGAGCAGTGCGAACGTGAGGGAGCAAATGAGCATCAGATTGAGGAAAGCCAGAAAGCTGTTGCTAAAATGGAAGTGATTATAGGAGACCCCGACAGGCTTCAGGAGGTAGCAGAAGATTTTATTCGTCACTATGAAAATCGAGTAGCTGAGGGAGCTACAGTTGCAGGCAAGGCATTGTTTGTATGTTCCAATCGTTACATTGCCTATGATTTCTACAAAATTGTGATTGGGCTTAGACCAGAATGGGCGGAGAAAAAGCTTTCTGATGAAGATGTTATACTGGATGCTGAGGATAAAAAAGAGTTAAAGCCAATGGAGAAAATTAAATTGGTAATGACACGGAATAAGGATGATGAAAAAACCCTTTTTGATATGCTTGGAACAAAAGATGACCGTAAGGAGTTTGACCGTCAGTTTAAGAATCCAAAGTCGAATTTTAAGATTGCCATTGTAGTTGACATGTGGTTGACGGGATTTGATGTGCCGCAGCTTGATACGATTTATATTGACAAACCAATTCAGCAGCATACACTCATTCAGACAATTTCTCGTGTGAATCGTGTCTGTAAAGGGAAAGATAAAGGATTGATTGTTGATTATATTGGGATTAAAAAGAATATGAATGTTGCTCTTAAGAAATACACGAACTTTGAATGTGAAGAATTTGAAGGTGTGGAACAGTCTGTGAATATTGTAAAAGATCAATTGGAAGTGATAGGGCAGATGTTTCACAAGTTTGACAGCAAAGATTTCTTTGAAGGCTCTCCGAAAGAGCAGCTTGACTGTTTAAATCGTGCAGTTGAATATATTCAGCTTTCAGAAGAAATGGAAACAAGATTTATGGCAGCGGTCAAGAGGATGAAACAAGCCTTTAATCTTTGTAGTTCCAGTGAAAAGATTTCTGATGAAGAAAAAGATTACATTCATTTTTATTGTGCAGTACGGTCTGTCCTTTTCAAATTGACAAAGGGAGATGCCCCTGATATTTCCCAGATGAATGCCCGGGTTCGGGAAATGTTGGAGGGAGCGATTCAATCAGATGGAATAGAAGAATTGTTTGAAACAGGAAAGCATATTTCTGTAGATATTTTCAGTGATGAATATATGGGCAGGATAAATGCAATCCAGTTGCCAAATACGAAAATTAAAATTTTGCAAAGGCTTCTTTCTTATGCAATTAGTGAGTTTAAAAAGGTCAACAAGATAAAAGGTGTAGAGTTTGCAGACAGGCTTAAGCGTGTAGTTGATGCATATAATAACCGCCGTCGTGAATCATATGCAAATGAAGTTCTTGACGATGTGGCGGAACAACTTGCGATTCTTTTGGAAGAATTAAAATGTGAAAAAGATTCATTTAAGAAGATGGGAATTGATTATGAGGAAAAAGCATTTTATGATATTTTGAAAGCAATGGCGAAAAAATATGAGTTTGAGTATCCAGAAGATAAGATGATAGAACTTTCAAAAAGAATAAAAGTTATTGTTGATGATAAATCACAATATGCGGATTGGTCTACACGTGATGATATTAAAGCAGATTTGCAGGTGGACTTGATTTTGTTGATGGATGAATTTGACTATCCGCCAGTAACTCGTGATGATGTTTATGAGGAAGTATTGGAGCAGGCGGAGAATTTCAAAAAATATGCAGAATAAATATGAGAATTCCACAGGGAAGAAGAAAGGAAACTAGCCGCCACTACTCACAATAGTGACGGCTGATGCTGTAAAGCATTAAGTTAATTTACTGTTGGGCAGCCGTGTCTGTGGCTTTCCATTTCTGCCTTTAACATAACATATATTGTGGCAGGATTCAAGAACTAAACACATATTTGCCGTAGTGTAAACATGAGAAAAGCATGAGAGGGCGAAGAACATGGAATCAAAACCGAGGATATTATATTTGCTGCGGATATTGGAACAATATACTGATGAAGAGCATCCGTTGACAACAAAGCAGCTAATAGAAATGCTTAATGAAAAATATGGAATATCGACATACAGGACGACCATTGCAAAGGACGTTGCTGCTTTACAGGAGTTTGGTGTGGATATTGTAGTCATTCATTCTACACAATGTAAATACTTTATTGGAAACCGCCAGTTTGAATTGCCTGAATTGAAGCTTCTGATTGATGCGGTGGAATCGTCAAAGTTTATTACAAGCAAGAAAAGCGATGCGCTTATAAAGAAAATACATATGCTGACAAGCAATGGGCAAGTGAAGAAATTAAAAAGGAACAATTATGTTTCGGGACGGATAAAACCGAATAATGAGCAGATATATTATATTGTTGATACAATCAATGATGCGATTAATGAGAGAAAGCAGATTTCATTTTCATATTATGAATATACAGGATTGAAAGAGAAAGTACTGAGAAATAAAGGGGAAATCTATACGATAAGCCCGTATCATCTGGTTTGGAATGATGATTACTACTATGTGGCCGGCTATTCCGAAAAGCGAGAGAAGATTGTTACATTCAGAGTTGACCGTATCGCTTCTCAGCCAGATATATTATCAGCGGATGCAGTGCCTGTTCCAGAAGATTTTGATATAGCAGAGTTTACAAAGCAGGTGTTTTATATGTATGATGGAGAAGAGGTTTTGGTTGACTTAAGATGCGATAATGGTCTGATGAAAACAATGGTTGACCGTTTTGGTGAAGATATAACTACAATATCCTATGATGCGACATCTTTTAGGTTGACCGTTGAGGTTTCAATAAGTCCTACTTTTTTCGGGTGGGTATTTGGTTTTTGTGGCAAGGTTCAAATACTGGCACCAAAGAGTGCAAAAAAACAGTATAGGCAGATGATTGTACAGGCGAATGAGGAGATAAAAGAGGGATGATTTCGCTAAAATTATTTACAGATTTATGAGGAAAATCAGCTAAACAAAAGTACTCTGACAACGTTTGAAAGAAATGTAAGTGAATTATATAGTATTGGCTATCGAGTTCAAGTGACTTAGTGATAATGATATTAAATATGTTATATGAGATTTTAAGAATGAACTTATCTCTTTAAAGAAGGCATGGAGTGTGAAGTGAAAAATATTAGGTTGCCATGCCTAAAGTCATTTTACTTATAAAACATAACTTCTCGGAATCTCAATGAATGAGATTCCAACCGAAGATTGACAACTGAAT
>ERZ778504.1986-NODE-1986-length-12347-cov-3.242760_pt1 | contig 12347 bp, 11 predicted proteins | sample MGYA00510046_ERZ778504 | MGnify/ENA primary metagenome ERZ778504 (study PRJEB29527, sample SAMN07138964) | mouse gut metagenome | material: feces | host: mouse | place: China:Nanjing | collected 2016-01-25 ...
GCGCCACGTTCGGGACGTGGAGGTCGGAAGTTCGAGTCTTCTCACCCCGACATTAATAATAAGAATCAGCAGCAATGTTGGTTCTTATTTTTGTATCAATACCTTACAGCAAAAACAACGCGGCGGAAAGAGCGAGTGGAAAGTAAGGCTTCCGTCTCAAAGACTGCCAGCGGATGACCATAGAAACGCTTCAGGTCTACACCGTTGTGAAAACGGTAGGGAAATCTAAAAATCTCATGAAGGGCACATGGCTACGGCTGTGGGCCTTTCTTTTTACCTTGTCGAAATCGACGTAGTGGTCGAAAATGCCGAATTCCACGTGAGAATATCTTTGCTAAACATCCCCGTACCCTTAAATACGCCTTAGCCTCAGCATCAAAAGGTTAAGTAAATATAATGTTTTGCAACCATCAATATCTCTTGTGTAGAGATACTTTTTCGGCTGCAAAGTTACGAATTTTTTCTGATTTATCGGTGAGACTGAGAGTCGTTTTTTCAATTTGATACAGCGGTTGAATGGCTTTGTTTAGCAATTTTATCTATCGGTCACTCTCAATATACTGATTATAGGTGCATTGCGATTTGCTAAAATCTCTACACAAGAGAGTTTATAAAAGTCCTTGATGACTGATGAGAAGAAGTCGGAAAAAGTAGTTGCGGCAGTACCTTCGGGCGTTGACGGTGCCGTAGGCGTACCCGAAGTCAAATGGTTTGTTGCCATTGTCAACTCTCGACACGAGAAATCGGTCGCCGAAAAACTCCACACAACAGGCCTTGAAACCTATGTGGCGACTCAGAAAGAGATGCGAGTCTGGGCTAACGGTCGACGTAAAATCATAGACCGCATTGTAATCCCCTCGATGGTGTTTGTGAAATGCACCGAGCAGCAACGTCGTCAAATCGTCAACCTGCCATACGTCAACCGCTTCCTTGTCAATCGTTCCGCTGATAGCGGTGGCCTCAACAAGCCAGTGGCTGTCATTGGCGATGCCGAAATACAGAAACTAAAATTCATGCTCGGCCAGTCCGACACTCCCGTCGAGTTCGCGCCGACCGAATTCCGCATCCACGACACCGTCCGCGTAATCCGAGGCAGCCTCCGAGGCCTCGAAGGCGAAATCCGCGCCAACTCTGACGGCACCCACACCCTGGTAGTCAGCCTCGCCCTCCTCGGCGGCGCCACCGTCCACATCAACCCCATAGATGTGGAGCTAGTAGATATCCACATATAATGTGGACTGTTATCAAAATTTATAGTTTGAATCTTATATAACGTTATTTTTAGAATTTATCCCCAACCATCAAATTTATCAAAAACAAGACTAATTTGAGCACAATCTCTATTAAATAATGATTTTAAGCATAAATAAATCAGTCCTTTCTTGCCTTTGTAGCCTTTAATAAATGTCAACCGTAGAAAACAAACGCATCGCCAAGAACACTTTGTTGCTATATGCTCGCATGCTTTTTACAATGGGGCTATCGCTATATATAAGTCGTATCGTGCTTGCTGCTCTTGGAGTAAATGACTACGGCATTTATAATGTCGTAGGCGGTTTTGTTTCAATGTTTTCTATAATATCCGCTTCGTTGGCCGCAGGAATTTCACGGTTCATAACATATGAGTTAGGGCATGGGAATATTGAACAATTAAAAAAAGTATTTGCCACTTCCTGTTTTGTTCAATATGCCATAGGCGGAGTGCTGATAATTTTGGCAGAAACATTCGGCTTATGGTTCCTTAATACTCACATGAATATCGCGCAGACAAAAATGGTCGCAGCAAATTGGGTTTTCCAATGCTCAGTGCTAACACTTTTTGTCAATCTAATCAGTGTCCCCTATAACGCTGCAATCGTAGCACACGAAAAGATGTCGGCTTTTGCATATATATCCATCTTTGAAGCCGTCCTTAAACTCATAATTGCATTTACGATAACACTTATCCCGAACTATAAGCTCAGAATTTATGCAGTATTGATGATGATAACGGCATTGCTTGTTAGAATTCTATACACAGTATACTGCAAACGTCATTTCGAAGAAAGCCGTGTATATCCCAAATGCCACCAAGAACTATTTAAAGAAATTGCATCATTTTCAAGTTGGAACTTTATTGGTGCATCATCCAGTATTTTGCGAGACCAAGGTATTAATATTCTAATAAACCTATTTTGTGGTACCGCTACCAACGCAGCCAGAGGCATAGCTATGCAAATAAGCGGAGCAGTAACCTCTTTTAGCAGTAATTTTGTCACAGCATTAAATCCACAAATAACCAAGTCTTTTGCTCAAAAAGATTATTCAGCTTCATTTTCATTGGTTTTTCGTGGTGCTCGTATTGCTTATTTTATCTTATTTATACCCGCGTTACCAGTTATAATTAAAATAAAAGATATATTATCTATCTGGCTAACCCAAGTGCCAGATTATACAGCTATTTTTGCTCAGTTAGCCGTCGTATCCATTCTAATTGAGATAATTTCTTATCCTCTGATTACACTTATGCTGGCTACAGGTAATATTAGAAACTATCAATTATTAGTCGGGGGCATTCAACTTTTAAACCTCCCAGTCTCATATGTGTGTTTGAAATTAGGATATCCTCCGCAATCCACATTTATCGTAGCAATTATAATTAATTGCATAACATTAGGAGCAAGAGTAAGTATGCTCCACACAATGGTCGGTCTGAATATAACTCTCTTTTTGCAAGAAGTTATTGGTAAAGTTTTATTAACGACATTAAGTACTTCAATTATAATATACCCTCTCTCTTATTGCATTGGTTATTCAGTAGTTGGACTAATATGTTTTGTGGGAATAAGTATATGTATTACAATCCCCATTGTATTATATATAGGTTGCATACAACGTGAGCGAGAAGCTATAATTCACAATATAAGTACCCAAATTGGTAAATTGATTAAGAAATGATTACATTAGCAGATAAAGCTCAATGTTCTGGCTGCACAGCTTGCGCAAATGTGTGCGCACATAGTGCAATTACAATGGAAAAGGATACTATGGGGTTCTTCTATCCCAAAGTTAATCAATCTAAATGTACAAATTGTGGATTATGCGAGAAAATATGTCCATTTCATGAAAATTATAATATTGACGAGAATTTTAATGAACCCAAAGCTTATGGATTCCGATTAACGGATGAGAATATCCTGATGAATAGTCAGAGTGGAGCCGCCTTTATTGCTTTGTCTGATTTGATTTTGAATAAAGGCGGGGTAATCTACGGAGCTAGTTTTTCTGACAGTTTCCGAGTAATTCATCAGAGAGCAACTACTAAAGCAGAACGCGATACATTCAGAGGCTCAAAATATGTACAATCTGAGTTGGGTACGATATTTAAACAGGTTCTAAAAGACCTAAAAGCCAAATTATGTGTTTGTTTTTGTGGCACACCTTGTCAGATAGCTGGATTAAAAGCATACATTCCCAAAACTTACAAATCTCAACTATATTTAGTTGACCTCGTCTGCCACGGAGTACCAGCTCCAAATATTTGGCGCGATTATTTACTATATTTAAAAGCAAAACATCATAAAAGCATAAAGGCAGCGAATTTCCGCAATAAACGAAAATATGGGTGGAGCATTTCTAAAGAAACATATTTATTAGACGGAGATGAGGAAGTTACAGAAACAGGGTTTCTGACTTTGTTTTATAGTAAATTAGTTCTTCGCGAATCCTGTTTTAAATGTAAATTCAGCAATACTCGTAGAACCGGAGATATTACTATAGGGGATTTTTGGGGATGTGAAAAAGTAAATACAAACCTTGCTAATGATCAAAAAGGCGTATCTTTAATTCTATGCAATACTCCGAAAGGCATTAATCTTTTAGAAGAAGTGCGAAATAACTCAGCAAATATGATGTTCGAAATATCTCTCGATAAGGCTTTACAACCCAATTTAATGGCTCCGACATCAAGACCAATCAAAAGGACTCCTTTTGAGGCAGATTATACAATGTACGGATTTATATACGTATTCAAAAAATATGGGCCTATTGGGTGGAGACAAAAGACGAAGTATATTATTAATAAACTTTTTCACGCGCCACAAACTTTAGCTTTCAAAATCAAACATTTGACAATTACGAAATGAAAATCGGAATTGTAACTTTCCATCGCGCTGAGAATTTTGGTGCAATGCTTCAGGCTGTAGGATTAAGAACAGCCCTAGAGCAGCTTGGACACAAAACATACTTTATTGATTATTGGCCAAAAGCTCATGAAGGAACTTATAAAATTTGGAATTTTGAAGAATTCCGGCATCGCACATTAGCCTCTAAATGCTTGTATTTGGCTAAAAATATTTTATTAAGTAGACCACTTCATAAAAGGCATAGAGAATTCAAAAGATTCTTCAATAAACATATTGCGCCATATTGTATAGCTGAAACAGCAGAAGTTGACTTGGCTCTTTATGGTAGTGACCAAATTTGGGGACGTCTCCCTCAGTTGAGAGGGCAATTCGATGCATTCTATTTTGGAGAAAATGGCATTTGCGCGAAGCGTCATTCAAGCTATGCTGCGAGTATGGGAAATTCATTGGTTAATGGCGACGAAACTGAATTTCTGAAGAGTAGTTTACTTAAATTCGATAAAATCGGTGTTCGAGAACTTGATGTAAAAGATTTATTAAATAGGCTCAATCTTGAAAATGTAACCATAAACTGCGACCCAACCCTTTTGCTATCCGAAGAGCAATGGAATTCTATGGTTCCCGCAGAGCGCATAATAAAGAAGCCTTATGTTCTTTATTATAATTTATTATATGGAAGTTTTAATGATATAGAGCTGAAACAATTGGTGGAAGCACAAGGGTTACGTCTTATAACAATAAAGGGTGTAATAGAACGAAGCAGTTTTAGCCGAGACGAACTTTCCGGAATTGGTCCTGAGTCATTTATAAGGTTGATTCGCGATGCAGAATTTATTTTCACTTCTTCTTTTCATGGCTTGGCTTTATCTATTATCTTTAAGAAAAATTTTTATGCTAGCTATCTGACAAAAGCCTCACGTGCACAAACATTATTGTCTGAAGTTGGACTTCTAGACAGGTTATTGCCGCCGGCTTCGAATCTCTCTAATTATGGGCTCTCACCAATTGATTATTCGGCACATTCCAAGTTACTTCACAACTATATCATGCTATCCAAAAACTTTCTCACGCTACTTTAACTTTATCTCTCTAAGCCAAATGCCCTACTTCTGACGTTACAACTGAGGACGACAGCAAGAATTCTTATGGCCTCGAACTGTATATATAGCTACGTATTTTGTTCTTTCCACTTCTCAAACGGTTTTCATAAGTGCGATGCAGCTTGTCGAAATTGATAGAGAATATTCAAAATAATTAGGCTCGATGAAATTATCAATAATTATACCAATTTATAATGTCGAGAAATATTTAGACCAATGCGTTTCGTCATTGTTTGAACAGGGTTTGAACAATAAGGATTTTGAGGTACTTCTTATTGTTGACGGGGCGACGGATTCGAGTCTTGATATTGCCCATAAATGGGAAAGTATACATAGTAACATAAAAGTGCTATACCAAGAAAATCAAGGCCAAGCAGTCGCGAGGAACTTAGGACTTGAAATTGCAAGAGGAGAGTATATAATGTTTGTTGACTCAGATGATTATCTATATAAGGACACTTTATGGACGCCATTAAAATGTATTTCGGAAAGTAATTACGATTGTATACATTTCGGTATGGGAATAGAACAAGAGAACGGAAACGTATTGTATAAACGCATGAGTCCCCAATTTGGGCATACTTATTCGGGCGAATTTGTAGCACTGAATTTTGACATGTTTGGGAGCTTGTGTCCTTTTATTTTTAAATCAAATTTGTTTAAATCAAATACTCTTAGATTTAAGAGTGGTTTTGCCCATGAGGATAGTGAATTGTGCTTTCGGTTATTTCCCCAAATTAAGGCAATGTATTTTGATGACACAATAGTATATCATTATCGATTTAATCATAATAGTACAGATAGATCAAGCAATTTAAATTCAATTAGAAGAAAATACAATTCTGATTTGTTAATTGCCACAGAATTAAAGAACCTAATTTATACAGGAAACTTATCGAAGTCTTTAAAAAAACATTATGGACGGATTTCAAATTCGTTAATCATCTCTCATTATATTGCATATAGAAAAATCCATGAGTTATTCGATTCTAAAAAATCGTATTACTCTTTCGTGAGAGATTTAAATTTATTCCCAATGAAAGGCCGTTGCTTGAGCGTGAAATCAACTCTATTTATGTACATCCTTAATTTAAAGTATTTCGTCTATTATCGTTCGAGAATTTGGAAACAACATTGACTGTCATATATGTTACTATATCTGCTTATCTTTCTTATACCTGTATTTGCATATATTAGCGGCGACGCCGTTAACCGCAACAAGGCTTTTCTTGTATGCTATATGGGGGCGTTGGCTCTCTTTGTGGGCCTCGCCGATATGTTTGGCGGATATGACAGGTATATTTATGGCGAAGTTTTCGACAGTATAGCCGACGGTGTCACTAATGGCATGGGCTACAGGTACCTCCCGTCATTATTGTTCTACGAGCCGGGGTATTCTGCCCTCAGCTATGTTATAGCCCTCGTTACCGAAAACCGATATGTCTACATCTTCATAGTCACGATGCTGATATACTATTGCATGTACAAGGCTTTTGAGAAGAACATGCCCAATTACCCGCTGGCTATGATACTGTTTCTGGGCATGGTATTCTATTTCACATTCACATACCTGAGGCAGGTCCTTGCCTTCTCGGTGGCATGGCTCGGCGTTACCTACCTGATTGAAAACAAGAGGTGGAAGTTCTTCCTGATAGTGCTGCTCGTGGCATTGCTCCACAAGTCAGGTATTGTGTTCGCTGCACTCTATTTCCTGCCGTTGAAAAAATTCAAGCCCGGTTTGATAATCATGCTCCTCGGCATATGCGCGGTGTTGGGTTTCTCCGGGGTGACCGGCGCACTGTATGACGCATACGCGAATGTGTCAGAAGCCGGTAGCATGAACACCTATTCGACATCATCGGGCGTCAGGGGCGCATATATTCTGGAAGTCGTGTTTTTCGTATGGGTAATCCTGTCGAATTACAAGAAGATAGAAACGACCAGGCGCAACCTCGTGTTCCTCAATATGGCCTGGTGCTTCTGCGCGCTATTGCTCTTGTTCATACGGTCGAGCGACGGCGGCCGCGTGGCATGGTTCTTTACTTTAGGCATTATCTATACCGTCACGTTGGTATGCAGCACACAAAGATTACATACCAGAATCAAAAACGCCTTTGGCCCCCTCATGGTCGCGGTAATGCTGGCCTTGTACGTCAGGGTATACTTTGCATGGCAGAACTATAACAACCTCTATCCATACAAGACCTTCCTCACGAACGGATACCGTGTCCCCGATTATTCCTGGGAGCGGTACGAGTACGACCACGGCTACGACCAGGACAAGTTTTACCGTCCGGCCTTCAGATTTCTGAAATGATGCGTATAGCACTCATATCCCTGCATACCCCTACGCAGAACAACTTCCGGGGTGCGAGCGCCCTGCCCTACCACCTCATGGCCTTCCGCCCAAAAGGCGTGGATGTAGAAGTATGGTCTTTTAACCTCAACGGCTGCACGTCGAAGCAGGTTGAGGAGTCCGAGACGCAGCTCGGGGTGAAAATCCACACCGTCAAAAAGCCGGGATGGCTCCGGCTTATAAGCCCGGCACCTATACGGCTGTTTCTCCCAAAGCCAATACTTGGATATCTGTCATTGTCTGACAATGTGTATGCCGACATTACCAGTTATCTGAATGGTGCCAATTCGGCACTATGGATTTACGGGGAGGACATATCGCGGCTTGCCGACAGCTTCGGCAGGGCGCCCGCAGTCATCACCACCCCCGACTGCGAGGCGATGTACTACCACCGTGTCCTGGCGATGAGGGGCGTCCCCACCGGGGCCAAATCGATATTGCGCTATGCCTTGATGTATCACCGCTATGCGTCCATGGCCTCGAACTATCCTACCCACGAGGGCATCAAATACCACCTTGTTGGCAGGGAGGACGCCAGGTTCCTGAAACGGATGAACCCCATGGCCAATGTATATTTCATCCGCCACCCGCACTACGACCTGTCAGACCTGCCCCACGCCGGGGTCCAGGGATGTGACCGTATCAGGTTACTTGTCGCCGGACGTTACGACTTCGCCATGGCGCAGGCTGCAGACGAGGCTTTCGAGGCCATGAAGGCCTTGCCGCAGAATATTAAAGACAGGTACCTGGTCACATTCCTTGGCAAAGGATGGGAAATATGGGGCGAGGATTTGAAAAAATCGGGATTTGAAGTCGAACTCAAAGATTTTGTCGATGACTACGCGGCGGAGGTCTCGTCGCACCATATCCAGCTCACGCCCGTTGCCGTGGGCACGGGCACCAAGGGCAAGGTACTCGACGCCTTCGCCAACGGCCTCATGGTAATCGGCACACCGCTGGCACTTGAAAACATAGCGGTCGAGAGCGGCAGGGAATGTGTCGAGTATTCCGACGGCGGCGAGCTGGCACGATGGCTCACCAGACTCGCGAACGACCCATTGACAATAAATAGTATTGCCCAGGCTGGCAGGGAGACCGTGCTGCGAGAACACGGGCGAGAGAAAATTGCCGAAGAATTCTTCCATTTGTTTGAATGACACCGACACGAAATTCGTCGTTTGAGCTCCTCCGCATAATCCTCATTATCATGATACTCGTGGAGCATGGTAATATGTGGTTTATTGGAGGAGGATATTCCTCAGAGGCCGAGCACCTGGCAAAATGCATCGTCGAATCTATGTGCATCGGGTCGGTCAACGCATTTGTGCTGATATCGGGATGGTTCGGCATACGCAGTGGGTTAAAGAAAATCGGGGCGCTGGCATTTATGCTGTTCTTTTGCACCGTCCCGTTGCTGATTGTCGCTCTTCTTTGTGGTTGGGTCTCAATTTCATTAATAACCTCGGTAGACGGTATTTATGAATACGTATTCGGAGGCAATGCCTATTGGTTTGTCGTCGACTATATCGGTCTCCTTATAATGTCACCCGTACTCAACAATGGAATCAAAACGGTTGGCAAAGATAAACTAAGAACTTTACTGTTAGCTGCATACGCGCTTATATTAATCTACGATTTCATATTCAGGGCACCGATTCTCGGTACTGAGGGTGGATACAGCCTCATCTGGTTCGGATTCCTCTATATACTGGCCCGTTATATGCGCATATACGGTTCGCGACTCATGGATAGATATTGCTTGCCAATCCTTGTGGCCGCCGTGGCCACGCAGTCCATATTGTTCTACTGCGGCTTAATAGGCATGAGATATACTAATCCATTAATATTGACTGCCGCTGTCTGCCTGATATTGGTCTTCAAAAAATGGGACTTTCACAGCAGGGCCATAAACTATGCCGCCACTGGATGCCTCATGGCATACCTGCTGCACATGCAGCCGGTATTGGTCCCTTACATAAGGCGTTTCCTTATAGCGGAATACACAGCCTGCGGATATTGGATTTACATGCTCGAGATACTTAGTCTCTCTGCCGTGGTGTTCCTCGTGGCAGTTATACTTGACAAAGTACAGTCAGCCCTATACCAAGGTATTATAAAATGCTTATAACGGTAGCGACCCCAACCTATAACAGGGCGACTTTATTACCTCGGCTTTATCTGAGCCTTTGTAAACAAACGTGCACCGACTTTGAATGGCTGGTTGTTGACGATGGTTCAACCGACGGCACCGAGGAGACGGTTAAGAATTTTATCAGTGAAGGCAATATAGCCATACGCTACCTTCGCAAGCCGAACGGCGGCAAGCACACAGCCGTAAACCTGGCAGCGAAGGAGGCTCGTGGCGAACTCTTTTTCATAGCCGACAGCGACGACTGGCTGCCGGCGACGGCAATCGCCGACGTGGTCGAGGCGTTCTCGGCAATAAAGGATGACGACGGCTTCTGCGGCGTGTGCGGCCTTGACGAATATGCCGACGGCACCGTCGTCGGCAGCGGGCTGCCCCGGCCGGCAATCGACGCATCCCCGAACGATATACGTGGGAAGTGGGGCGTCTCCGGCGACCTTAAGGAAGTATTCCGTACCGACGTTATCCGGCAGTTCCCCTTTCCCGAAATCCCAGGCGAACGGTTCTGCCCCGAAGTATTAGTATGGAACCGAATCGGTGCGAGATACAAACTGCGCTATTTCAACAAACCAGTCTACACGGCCGAGTACCAACCCGACGGACTGACAAACGGCATAACGCTTGCGCGGATGAAAAGCCCCGTGGCATCCATGCTCACGTATTCCGAGTGGTTTTTAATTGCAGGCTCCGTCAAGGCGAAACTGCGCATGGCTGTCAACTTCTGGCGATTCGCCTTATGTGCCGCCCCTGGGGAGCGAATTTCAATAGCCGGATGGGGAAAACTTTTATTCCCAGTCGGAGTGCTCTTCCATATTAAAGACAAAATCGTTTTTAGATGAAAATTCTCCACGTAATAACCTCGCTGCGGACCGGTGGGGCGGAAAAGTTGATGGTCGACCTGCTGCCTCGGCTCAAGGCCCGGGGCCTCGATGTTGACCTGTTGCTTTTCGACGGTACCGACACGCCCTTCAGGCGCGACATCGAGGCCGCCGGGATAAGGGTGTTCGACCTCGGCACGGGCGGCTCGGTCTACTCGCCGGTACGGATGCTCAAACTCATTCCCTATCTCAGAAAATACGACATAATCCACACCCACAACACCGCCCCGCAGTTATTTGCTGCAGCTGCATCATGTCTCAAAAAAGCCAAGTTGGTCACAACCGAACATGGCGGTTCCAATAGACGCAGGTCAATCAGGGGGTTTAAAGTAATTGACAAATGGATGTACCGAAAATATGACACAATTATCTGCATCGCCGATAAAACAAAAGATAATTTGTTAGAGTATCTCAGTATTCCACTTGGAAATGTTGTTACTATAAACAACGGCATCGACGTGGCCCGCTATGCCTCTGCTGAGCCGTCGCCAGAATTAGAGGGCATCGCCCCGGGGAGCCGGAAAATAATTATGGTCGCCGGCTTCCGCTGGGAGAAGGACCAGGACTCGCTTATCAGGTCGCTAAAGCACCTGCCGTCTAAGTTCCACCTCTTCCTCGTGGGCGACGGGGTGCGCCGCCCCGAACTCGAAGCCCTCGCCACGCATGAAAACCTTGCCGACCGCGTGCATTTCCTCGGTCTGCGCACCGACGTCCCGCAGCTGCTCCACGCCGCAGACTATGTTGTCATGTCATCTCACTTCGAGGGGCTGTCGCTTTCCTCTGTAGAGGGCATGAGCGTCGACAAGCCTTTCCTGACATCCGACGTCGACGGTCTCCGCGAGGTAGTCAAAGGTGCCGGGGTGTTATTCCCTCATGGTGATTCAAAGGCTCTTGCCAACGAGATAATGGCTCTTGAGAATTCCCCCCAAAAATATAGCTCCGTCGCAAACGCATGTCGCAAACGAGCCGATCAATTCGATATCTCAAAAATGGTCGAGAGTTATGCCCGTTATTATGATAAAATATAAAAATAATGGCTAAATCAATTTCAATTCTTATTACCACCTACAATGCTGAAAGATTCATTGAGCAAAGCCTGGCGTCAGTAGCTACTCAAACATTCGTCATTACGAGATAATTATATCGACCGATGTCAGTTCCAACGGTACAGTCGAGATTATAAGAAAATTCATAATCGACTATCCGAATTTTAATTTAACTCTTATAGGTAACTCTAATGGAGATGTCTCTACGGCACGAAAAAGAGCCTTAGAACAGGTAACACGCCAGTGAGTGATATTCGTCGACACTTACGACACACTACCACCAAATGCATTAACAGACCTTTAATCATCAGCTGGTAATAATACCGACCTTATGGTTGGATTTCTTAACACCGCCAACGACAAAAATTGAGAGTTCGGTTAGCTCATACCAGTGGCAAAATGCTATTCTGCAAGGGGCTATACCTCCATCGATTTAGGGGAAGTTATATCGCAGAGTCGTTATGTCTCAATCCATGCTTAATATGCCTCGCAATATCACAAACGGTGAAGATGCACTTTTTTATATTACGTATAGTAATTTGAACGCGATTTAACAAATGTATGCAAGAGTGATAAACAGCATTTCATTGATTCACAATACGATAAAACTGGCATTTACCTTTCAATGCATTAAACTGCCTCTAAGCTATATCATGTATGAAACGTAATTATTCAATCGATATATTGAAAACTATTT
>ERZ778504.1988-NODE-1988-length-12342-cov-8.170098_pt1 | contig 12342 bp, 9 predicted proteins | sample MGYA00510046_ERZ778504 | MGnify/ENA primary metagenome ERZ778504 (study PRJEB29527, sample SAMN07138964) | mouse gut metagenome | material: feces | host: mouse | place: China:Nanjing | collected 2016-01-25 ...
AAAAGAAAAAGTCCCAAAGTATTAAACTTCAGGACTTTTCTTGTTTTTTCGTCTTTATTAAGCGGTGCGGACGGAACCTGTTCCTAATGGCACTTAATATTTTAAAATACAGCTCTTTATCTTTTCAAAATTTCAATCTGTAACGAAATTGTAACGAAAGCTTGTCACTTCATAGCTCCTACTGACATCTCTATGTCTGCCATTTCTCGTCTACGAGTGTAAATATAGTGGATTCATCGGGGAAATCAAACTAATGGTGATATTATTTTAATAATTTAATTCCAGTATTTGGGGTACAAAACTGAAATATTTGTCCTAATTGCCGACAGATTTTTATCTATCATTGTTTTGTCCCAAATTTATTATAATTTTGTGTCATACTGAAATTGAAAATATGATTAATAGTACTATAAATATCATTGAACAGGCTATAAAAGTGGAACCGGCGGGGAAAATACTTTTTTCAGCTGATTATGCAGATTATGGTACTCCGGAGGCGGTAAAGAAGGCTATTTTGCGCTTGAACAAGAAAGGATTGATTATTCGTTTAGCCCAGGGGATTTACTATTATCCGAGATATGACAAGGAATTGGGACTCGGTATCATCTATCCAAGTCTGGATGAGATTGCCAATGCTATAGCACAACGTGATAAAGCAAGGATAGTTCCGACGGGTGACTATGCTTTGAATAAGTTAGGATTATCAACACAAGTTCCTGCAAATGCTGTTTATTTGACGGATGGTTCGCAACGGAGAATTGCAGTGGGGCAAGGACGAGGTATATTGTTTAAGCATACTTCCGAATTAAAAGTTTTAGCTTATCAGTCTGATTTGATGATGCTGATTGTTTCCGCAATGCGAGCTATCGGCGAGGGGATGATAACAGAAGAACAGACAGCAATTTTAGCATCACACTTAAAAAATGTCAGCAAAGAAAATTTTGCTAAGGATATTTCTTTAGCTCCGATATGGGTCCGCAAAATATTAATAACGCTATGGAATTCTATAAATTAACCGATGAACAGCGTAGGCTTATTTTCCGGCAAACTTCTGCACAAACAGGAATTAATGCAAACTTGATAGAAAAAGATTGGTGGGTATGTGTTGTGCTCCGGTCACTTTATTCATTGCCTTATTCAAAATATCTTTCATTTAAAGGTGGTACTTCGCTTAGTAAGTGCTGGCATTTGATTGACAGGTTTTCTGAGGATATTGATATAGCTATCGACCGCGAATTTTTAGGATTTGGTGGCACGCTTTCAAAGACACAAATCAGTGACAGACTTCGTCGTGCTGCTTGCTCTTTTGTGCGTGAGACCTTACAAAATGAATTGCGAGATGCAATTTTGAATTACGGTTTGAGTGCTGACATGTTTAATGTTAATGTAAACATCACACCAATAACCACGACTGATCCGGAAGTAATAGAAGTGGTCTATCCGTCCTTGTTTGAAATAAATCCATATATTAAGAATGCAGTAAAAATTGAAATTAGTGGCAGGTCAATGAGTGAACCTGTTGCGGAAAGTAAAGTATGCTCAATTATTGATGAAACATATCCAACAGCTGCATTCATAAGTCCACCATTCAAGATTCGTGCAGTTCTTCCAGAACGTACCTTTTTAGAGAAAATATTCTTGCTACATGAGGAATTTGCCAAGATGAAAGAATTGATACGTACGGAACGAATGTCGCGTCACATATATGACATAGGACAGATTTTGAAAACACCCATAGGAGAACGGGCTATTAATGATGAGCAACTTTACCGACAGGTGATAGAACACCGTCGTACTTTCATTGGATTGCGTGGTTTTGATTACAACACATTATATCCGACAACCCTCAGCATCATCCCTCCTGTAGAAATCATTGAGTATTGGAAAGCCGACTATGAAAATATGTGTCTCCACATGATTTATGGTAATTCGGTGTCATTTGACGATTTAATAGAAAGATTGAGAGAATTGAACGAAAAAATAAAGAAATTAGACTATTCCTTATAAGGATACACAATATGACAAACATAAATAGAGATTCTGAATGATGTATGTGGAATTTCTACTTTCTCATTCTGCTATCACCGAATGAACAGTCAGATTAATAGTATGAACCGTCATTCTAAAGAAAATTAAAAAATTTCTTCGCTCAAAAGCTCTATTACAGACTGAATATTATCAACCGACGTTATTTCTATTTTATAATCACCACTTCCCAAATGTCCTTTATCAGATACATCCATTGTCAATCCGTTTTTATCCAAAAGTGTACCTTTCTTCTTATTTATAAATAATAGGATTTTTTTGGACTGTATTTCTATGGATAGAATATTCTGGCCCTCCTCATTTTTCAATGCTACATAATGCTTAAGTGGACATATGGTAATAAGATTATTCCGGGCAGTTATTGATGTTTTCAATGCTTCATACAGGTGTACGATGTCTTTATTTTTTCCCTGTAGCAACATCTCCTCCGAATATAAATTTGAGCTTATTATTGGTTCCGGGAAAAAATAATCTACCAAGTAGTCTAAAAGAGGTTTAAATTTATCGTAATATTTCTTGAAAGCTTCGTCAGCATAATGCTCCTCAATATGACATTTTATTGCATTACAAGTACTCTGTGTACGTTTCTTGAAATCATTGTAATGAGAAATACTTTTTAATTCATCCAAAATACATTGATAAGCTGCCGGTGGAAACAAATCCTCAACATAAAAAAGAGCCTTTTCCTCCAGAGGAAATGAATAGTCTGGCTGATAATAAATGGCATCAATTTTAGGCTGATCAGCTTTGTATTTATGGATTACACTATATCCGTTTTTCCCATTTTTATCATGATCGTAAATAAACAGAACCCGTTCAATAGGCTCTAATGCCTTTACAATAACTTCCCGATAGAAATTTTCCGTATGATCTGCACTTCCCTGGGGTAAGTAGGATAGTTTTTTCAGACAATTATATTTATTATCCCGGGTGCTAAAAACCTCTATTGCCCGTTTGATATAATTAATATCTGTCCCTCCTTCTACAATCAAAACATATTTTGAAGAGAGTATAAAAGCCCCGTCCAAATAATTTACCTTACCTCCGCTGAGTTCTACTATATACTTTAACTTTTCAACATTTTCGAGATGCCCGTTTTTCAAAAAACGAATATTCATATCGGGCATTTTTTCTATGAAGATTGGCGAATGTGTGGATACTATACTATAACGATTTTCTGTATTCAGTAATTCAACCAATTCGGATTTACGTGCGATATGAACGTGTGAATCCGGTTCGTCGAACATCGTTAAGCTGGTTTCTGTTGCCAAAACATGCAGTATGGTATAAGCTAAAATCAATTTCTTTTCACCTTCACTCAAACCTTCTACATTGCATCCATTCTCGAACTCAATGTCTATGCCGGAAATTAAACAATCATCCTCAGGTCCGGTTGCTTGATAAAGTAACAGAAATAATGTTCTTTCGTTATCTATAAAACCAATGCTTTGAATGAGTGCCCGCAACTCTTCAATAGTATATGACTCACGCTTTTTTAATTCATCGATAAATACTTTCGCAAAATTCTGTTCCCAATGTTTGAATGCTTCCGAATTATATTCAAACGATATATTCCGCACTGAACCGAAAAGAGAGCTTACAAATATTTTAATATCTTCACTTTCAGAACATAATAATATTAATAGTGCTATTTCCCAGCAATATCTATCGACGTAAAGCATCTGCGGCGTCTCAAACCGCTGCGATTCATCCGTCAGTTTGCTACAGAACTTCAAATAAATGGGTTCATAATATTGTCTCCATAGGCGGTCCTCTTCTCCACTATAATTGACAATAACATTTTTGGGGAGAATATCTTCCGTGACTTTCTTCCCGTCTTTTGTTTTCCCGTTCTTAATCTCAATCAAATGCTCTTTGTATATATACGATATTCTATAGTCAAACGGACATTGGTCGGTTTTTCTGGGGCTTCTTAACACCGTTAACCGATAGAGGCTGTAAAAAACGGCACTTATAGCTTCGATTATATTGCTTTTTCCTGAACCGTTCAATCCGATGAATGTACAATAAGATGATGTACTCCGGAAATCAATGTACAATTTCTCCAGGTTCTTATAGCGGGTAATAATCTCAAATTCCTGCAACTTAAAATATTGTCCGGCATATGGATTAAGGGGCTCAGATTCAATTTGTTTTGTCTTGGATATAGTAGTTTTGGTTGGCATTTGTTTCCTTCCACCACCAAACAAAAAAGCTGGTGTCGTATCGGCTATTTTCGCTATTCCAGGAAGCATCGGCACCCATTGAGGAGCTTCTTTCAATGGCAAGATAGGTATTTGGGGTAATACCGATTGAATTTTATCGGCTGTTAATGCAAATGCATTAATGTTTCTTATTTGTTCCTGCATTATTTCAGAAAATGATTTTGCCATAACTCTATTCTTTAATCAAGGATATAAATTTAAATGCCCCTCCCAACAGTCCGGATAGTAATTAAATTAGCACGTTTCATATAAATCTTTATCATCATAATATCCCCCAACTTCGGGAAAAGGTTGGTTGATATTCTAACTGGGATATCGTGTTTTCTGTTTCTCTATGAGTGAACCTAATATTAGAGCTAAATTCATATTTATTCAAAAATTTGGGTTTCGAAATTTGTTTTGATATTATATGTATATTCATTGATTTTTGCATATCCACGTTTAACAATCTGGATGGCTTCATTATAATTGTCTACTATCTTTTGCTGTATATTCAAAGGCGGCAAAGGAATAAGCAAATTGGATAAATATGACGCAGGGACACGTTGTTGACCGGCAGAACCTGTAAAATATTTCATAGCATCATATAAAACGAAATGATGACGCAACAAAGTATGTATATATTGTGGCATAACCTTGTTGCTAACCAACCGAATAACATGAAATTCTGTTGAACCATATCCTTTTCCATTAACTAAATTATCAACTAATGCTGATTTTCCGTTCTGCATACAAGGAGTAATTCGGGCCCAAATAATATCTCCATTCTGAAATTTCGTATAACCCTTGGTTTGGGATTTTGTTCCAACCTTTTTTCTATTCCACTCACCATAATCATTAGAAACATCTTCCATTGGGATGAATGATAATTCGTCATCGTCTTGCAGGATAGATAGGTCGGTTTTCGGATTTATCAATGCTAATTGAGATAATCTTTTACAATTATATTTGCTTTGTCCATATGGAGAAATACTTGGATATAAAGTTTGTTCAACACTCCAAACATCTAAATTCTTAAATTGAGAAAACTGTAGAAGCTTTTTCGTTCGTAATCCCGGATAAGGTTGAAGTCCAAGAGCTTCTATCACTGCGTTGGATGATTTGACGTCGAGATCAATAATTTTCATTTTCTCCATCTTGACAAAAAAAATCAAATCATTATATTGCTTTACCAACTCATTTTGTTTGTCTAATGGAGGCAAAGGAATTTTTATATTTAAAAATAAAGGTTCTTGTAAATAATGACGATTGGTAGTACCATTACTTGCCTGTGCACAAAATTCGATAAAAGAGTTGGTTGTGGTTAGTAGGGCAAGATAATGAGGATTGATTTGGTTGTAATCTACGTCAAATGTCCAAAAATTACCAGTAATAATACCTCCATCCAATTCTTCTGGAACTACTCCGAATGCACCATTACGGGCATCTATTTTGGAGAGTAAAAATTGTCCTTTTGTAAGAAGAAATTGTTTTTTAGTTCCAATCTTATCTCCCGATTGAATATTTCGCAAAAATATTCCTCCATTACGAATTTTAATCGTAGCACGCTTATATTCCTTGTCGTTTTGTATAACAATGGCAGTTTTATTGCGAGTAAGAAAATCTCCGATTCTAACCAGTGGATATTTTTCATTAAACTGAATTTTCGACTCGTTCAAGTATTGTACACTCCAATTGTAAAGCCCGGAAAAACTTACAAAATCTAAAAACTTATATGTGGTTGCGGTGGTCATAACTCTTTCGTATTTCCGTCCTGATCAATACGGATGATTTTCTTTTCTTTGATGTCGTACTTGTATTTTAATTCCTTAGTCGTCCACAGGTGATTAGCCTTTCGATAGGGGGTGTACTCTTGTACGAGATCAACCAATTCATTTTCACAAGCTGCTCCGGTCGTCGTAATCCCTGCTTTCTGCACTTGGGCAATAGGAATTGTATAATCGAATTTTTCTTTGACGATTTCCCATATTTCAGAGGCAATTTTCGCATCCAAAGTTCGTTTTTCTGTTCGTTTCACATTTTTCTCGCTGGCCGGATTCCGGCTTGATAAAAATGTTTCAAGTGCTTCGAGCTGTTTTTGGTATTTAGCCTTAATCTTTTCGGTCGCCATCTGTTTTATTTCATCGAATTGTAAGCGTTCTTCCATAGTGAATTTCTTGAAAAACAACAGGCTGGGTTTCACAGTTGCCCCCGATGCCATAAATACATCCTGCGGAATCGACGTAATCAGCACAATTTTCGCCATTCCCTCAAAAAGTTCCCGGACGGTTTGCAAATTGGTATTGTTGAGTACACCTTCGGGCAGAACAATTCCCAGACGGCCTCCTGGTTTGAGTAGTCGAATACAACGCTCGATAAACAATACCTCCGTCAAGCCACTCAATTGTCCTGCACGGAACAAATCGATAACGGGCGTTCCGATATGATCCGTTATCTGTTTCATAGCGTTGATATAGTCATCGCCATAAAGACCGATATAATATTTTATCTTTTCCTGATTCCTAAACCGATCGGCATCTGTAACCAACAGCGATTTTTCTACACGAGCCCCAAAGGGAGGATTAGTCAGGATGACATCAAAACGATTTTCGAAAACGCCGTTCACATTGAGTAATCCATCGTGATGATGTACGCCCCCATGGCCATCCCCATGCATGATCATATTCATCTTAGCTGTACGTGCCATACGAGGATTCGCATCCGTTCCGAAAATACAGTTATGAGAAAGTGCATAGACACGACTGCCCGGATTTTGTGTATCGAGTTCCGTATTCAGTTGATGAAAATAAACTGCCAACTGTTCAGAGATTTTCTCTTTTCGCTTATCGGACATCGATTCGAAATTATCGCCTAAAAGTTGCTCTTTCAAACAATTCTTCGCCAACTGAATATCATGCTCAATTTTTTCACGGACATACTCGAATGCCCGGATAAGAAAACCACCGCTACCGCAACACGGATCACAAATAATTTCGCCTTCTTGTGGGTCGAGAATATCGATAATAAAATTAACAATGGTACGAGGCGTGAAGAATTGACCGAGTTCTCCCCGGAATGTACGACCGAGAAACTTTTCAAAGGCTATGCCCTTCACATCATCCGCAGTACTGGAGAGATTATAAACCTGTAATTTCTCAACAATAGCCTCAAAACTTGCCTCTTTAATCTTTATCGTATCATTGGGTTCAAACAGATCGTCTTTGGCAAAATCCTCTTTGGTATTTTCGAACAACTGTTGATAAAACGGACGACTGTCACGAGATTGAACCGCCTCATATGCCCCTTTTAATTTCTTGAACTCATCCAAGGAGAAAATTTGTGCACCGGTATTTTTCCGTTCGTAGCGAATCTTGATAAACAAAATTTTACTGATTTCATCAAACGCTGCCTCCGGAGACAATTTGTCGTTATTCCGAATAATGTTATGACAGGTAAACAACAGTTTTGAAAATTCGTCGCGCGTAAACGCTTTGGTTTGTGTTAATAACTCTTTTATCTTCTTTCCGTTATCCGTTGCTTTAGGTATATCCACAATTTCTTCCAGGCGTTTGGGCATATGACCTTTAACAACGCGAAAAACGCGTGTTTCTTTCTGGTTTGTGGTCACAAAAAAATCAGCTCCGGCCCATGCTGCATAGTTATATCCCTGATAATAATCCTCTTCGTGGATAGTAACCGTTTCAGCCTTACACTCTACTACTATCAACGGACTTTTTTTGTGTTGTTTATCTTCTTTGGAGCGCCACACAACAATATCAGCACGCGCCTTTCCCTGCCCACGATGCCCATTAGCAACGGTTATTTCCTGCCCCATTTGTTCTCCTTGATACAGGTATTCGTTTGCCAACCGGCAAATGTATATTTGACGAACCTGCTCTTCCGGAGTAGTAATCAACCATTTATCTTTGAGCGGACAATATATTTTATTTCCCTGAATTTGGATTTCCATATCTTATTCGTTATTTACTTTCAATCAAATCTTTCGGATCCACCTGAAGAACTTTTGCAATCTCGAACAGCTGTTCGAGACTGGGTTGACGGCGGTTGCATACATAGGCATTGACAATACTGAAACTCTTACCGTTTTTTATCAGCCAGATTTGTTAATTCCTTTTTCTTTTATTCCATTCATGTGCACAGACATCTTGATAGGACGATATTTGCCATAAAGATATGAAAAATCTGATATATTGAGATAAAATAGTCGGTATTATAAAATATGCAAAAAAATATTTTCTGATAAAAGGATTATGTTTTAGGGACCCTAAAAATTTATTAGTTTTCTTTTTTCAAGAAGGAAGTATTTTTCTTATTGTATATTTTGTCTGAAATTTTTGATTTATTCTGAATCATTTCTTCTCTTTATATTTTTCCCCTGTCCGGGAAGTTAACCTGAGCCGGGTGGAGGGGCTCCGTAACTTCCCGTCCTCTCGCGAAATCCTTGAAAAAGTCAGAATAACCCCAATGGGTTATTTCCGGCTTTTACAACAATTTCTCCCTTCGCACCTTGAAAGTATTTCTTATTTTCTTTTCTTAATATATAGCCATATAATTGTATGGTTAGTTGGATTATTCAATACAACAATACGTCAGTACAACAATACGACAGTAAATCTATACGACACTACGTCTTCACTATATTGGGTACACAAAACATCGGTGTTGCATTGCAACAGATGATTAGTCCGGTGAATTTGTAATGATATAATTCGCTGTTTTTGTCGTTTCATATTTCTGTCGTTATTTGAATCAGTAGGTAAATAAACGACTTGTATCATTTTCCGGACAACTGGCAGCATTTGGCACAGAGTGGTAGCGGTTGGCACTGATTTCTTTATTGTATGCACCAACCGCCCAACGTACCAATAATCCGCCATTGGGTGATTACAACGTTGGGCGGGATATTGCAAGTATTCACAGTTTTTCCGTTGGTTGGTTTCACTCAACGCTCGTATATTGCAACCAACCATCCTTTATTGGTTCGTATGGTAATAAATAAGTGGAAGAATGTTACCAATTATTATATTTCCTCTCTAACTGGCAGCATTTGGCACAGGTTGGTCGTAGTTGGCACACCCGGAAAGCAAATCCCACAGCAATAAGCCCCCTAATTTTGTCTCCGAACGATAACACAGAGTGAAGGGTTTTCCTTCCTCCGCTTATCAGTTCATTGGTAATCCATCCTTTGGCGGATTTTATTAGCGTCAGCTAATAGCGAGTTGTATTTTGAGTGCCTCAAAATTCTTCGAGTGCCTCGAAACTCGCCCTCACAATTTGTTCGGGAAAGGGGTACTCCCAAGTCGTACCCCACATGAAATTAAGATAGAAATGACAATAAAATAGAAATGAAAAACAGAATGAAAATGAAGACTAAAAGTACAATTAAAACTAAAACCATGACCGATTTAAAACACACTACTACGCTCCAAACACCCGCATCCGGGAAAAGAAAAGTCGGTCGTCCACGCAAAGAAAACAAGAAAATCCACCGCGTGGCAGTCCGTTTTACCGCAGAAGAAAACATCCGGTTCCTCACCCTTTTTGAACGCTCCGGAAAGAAATCCCGCTCGGAATTCCTCGCGGATAAGGTGCTCAATACCCCCATGAAGATAATCCACTACGACAAAACCCTCCATGATTTCATTGTCAAGCTCAGTTCCTTTCCTGCACAAGTCAAGGCAATAGGCAACAACTACAATCAGGTCATGGATTACCTGTTTCAACATTTTGAGCGTAAAAAAGCACTCCGCCTGCTGTATCCCCTTGAAAAGGCAATCATTGAATTGGTGAAAGCCAATCATGAGCTGAAACAACAAATCCGACAACTTCTCCAACATGATTGCGAAGATTACAGGCGGTAAATCCATCTACGGGGTTTTAAGATACAACGGTTTGAAAGCGGAAGACGGGAAGGCGGAAATCCTTCTGCAAAACAATATGCTCGAATCTCCCGACAACCATTTTGACCTGGGACTATGTATGCGTTCCTTTGCCCCTTATCTCTTTGCCAACAGACGGACAGAGAAACCAGTCATTCACATTTCCCTCAATCCCGACCCGAAAGATAGGGTAACGGACCGGGAATTGTCGGAAATGGCACAAAGGTATATGAAGGAAATGGGATATGGCAACCAGCCGTACATTGCCTTCAAGCATACCGACATTGACCGCCAGCACCTCCACGTTGTAAGTGTCCGGGTGGACGAAAGCGGAAAGAAGATAAAGAGCGACTTTGAGAACAGGCGTTCCATGGAGATATGCCGGAGGTTGGAACAGGAATACGGACTGCATGTGGCGGGCAAGGAAGAACGGACAGACACGCCCGAATTGAAGAAACTGGATTATCCGCGGGGAGACGTAAAACACCAGATTGGTAACATTGTAAAATACCTGTTTGAGCACTACCGTTTCCAGTCCTTCGGGGAGTTCCGCACCTTGCTGGAGTTGTTTAATGTGACGGTGGAGGAAGTGAAAGGAGCCGTTTACGGCAGACCTTACCACGGTTTACTCTATGTGGCTACGGATGACAACGGGAAACGGGTGGGAACACCTTTGAAATCTTCCCTGTTCGGAAAATCGGTGGGATGTGAGGCTTTGGAGGAGAGATTCAAAGAATCGGCACAGCTTATCCGGGAGGAACGGATTCGGGAGAAGCTGTACCTTATGTTAAAACAAGTGATGCCACAAGCCAGGAACAGGGAAGATTTTACAGAACAGCTAAAGGCAAAAGGCATCGGCGTGGTTTTCCGGGAGAATGAAAGCGGGAGGATTTACGGAGTGACGTTCATAGACCACGGGAGGCGGACTGTACTGAACGGTTCAAGGCTGGGGAAAGAGTTTGCTGCGAATGCGTTTCAGGAAAAATTTACGGAGAATCAGCAGACAGGAAGCGTAAATCTAATCTATGAAAATAAGGATTGGAATTACAGGCAGGCATATAATGGCAGCCAAAAAGCGGAAAGTATTGAAAGATGGCAGGAACATGAAACGGGAGGTTTGGGCGGTTTGTTGAATCTCCCATCGAATCCCGTTCCCGACTATGCGGAGCCGCTATGGATGGAAGAACAAAGGCGCAAGAGGAAGAAAAAGAAAAGAGGATGGAGGATGTGAGGGGGACGCAAAGAGACATTTTTATAACCTCTCTATTGGTTTGTAAAGAAAAGATTTTTGGTAAAATATTTTGGTATGTTCAGAGCATTTCTTATGTTTGCAACGAACGTCATAACTCAGAGAGGCAGGAACCTGCTTCTATCGTGTGGCAGGCATTTTTTTGCCTGTCACCTCATATACGGTTCCCCTCCCGTGGGTGTCCTGTAATAGGCACCCGGCTTCTCTGAGGTGACGTTCAACGGGTCAGGCGGAACCGTTTTTTCTGCCTTAAACATAGAAATGTTATGACACTGGTACGTTCACCCTAAAGCGACTTTTTATCGTTAATAGGATATTGAGGTAATAAATCCCATATTTTGCATTCAAATATTTTTGCTAATGCATCAATATGGTCTAAATTAAAAGCATCGTCAGTCTTTGGATTTTCCCTATTTGAAACGAAAGATGCGGAAAGGTTTATACAATCAGCTAAATACTGCTGGCTCCAATTTCTTTTATCTCTATATTCTTTAACCTTTTGGCTAACAAATAATTCAATAGCTGATTTCATAACCTTTATATTTTTACAAATAAAGGTTTTTTTTGGAAACAATTTACACACCTATATGTGTTGAAATAATATGTATAGGTATTGGAATATGTATTAAATCTCAAAAAATAAACCACAGTAATTAACCCATTTAATTGACAAAACATGAACCAAGAAGAAAATACCGTGTCCGTTAATGACACATTAAACGCCCCTCAAGTAACCGAGCAACCACGGTGCAAGGAAAAAACCGAGGTGAGAAAACATTATCTTCACCATCAGTTGCTATTCAATCCGGATGCCACGCCCGAACTATCCGACGACGCCTGGTTAATCAATTTCAAACGCCGGACCGAACGGTTTGCCGAAATGCTGGCATTTTTGGAGCGTTCGTGGGCAGAAGATATACCTGCCCTGCAAAAAGCCTGTTTC
>ERZ778504.1997-NODE-1997-length-12289-cov-6.205820_pt1 | contig 12289 bp, 13 predicted proteins | sample MGYA00510046_ERZ778504 | MGnify/ENA primary metagenome ERZ778504 (study PRJEB29527, sample SAMN07138964) | mouse gut metagenome | material: feces | host: mouse | place: China:Nanjing | collected 2016-01-25 ...
TTACGATGATTCCGGGAGGTGCAAAAGCCCGCCGAACGGCCATAAATGGCCCGGAGCGGTCATGGATTACAGCGGGTTAAAAGACCTGTTATCATTGCATTCGTGAAAGCAATCATTCAAGAATGGTCGCATGAAATCAAGCACGCTGTCAGTCGTTCGGGAAAGATGGAATGAAGTTCTGGATGACTGATTGATGGCGATGATTCAAGCAAGGGTGAACGCTTGAGTGAATGAATTCACGAACTCTTGAATGCGCGGGGCCTCGATTCTGGTAAATTAAATCGGTTATTAGAGAATGGGATATATGCCATTCTCTTTGACATATCTCGCAATCATATGATTAAGAAGCGCACGATGCATGTTGTTGACAAGATGATTAAAACGATTGAAGAGATCTATTAACTGCATTGTCTCCATCGCAACTTTGCTCTCATTTATCTCCTCGTGCCTTAATTCATATAGTCTGCCTGCATTGATGTGAACTTCAGCATTCCTCTCGTCTTTCCACCATGAATCTTTTGAAATCAGAGCCAAATCCGATGATAGTTCGTTAAACTTGTTTCTAAATCCGGGAAACATTGGCATGATGTTCTCCAGCTGTGCGCAATAAGAATCTTTATAACCCTTTTGGGTAAATCCATATAGTTTCTTGAAGCCTTCATTGAGTTGTACTTTCAATTTGCCTCGAAGCATACTTTTTTCATACGGATTCGTCGCTCTGACGAATAATTTCATCAATACGATACAATCACAAAAGGAATAGCCGGTAAAAATACTGATATTGATTACTGTATCAGTTATCTTCTTATAATCTGAATTATTAGACGATGAATCCTCCTTCGCAAGCCGATATATTCCGTCAATAGATTCAGAAAACATTTTTATATATTCATCAGATACTCTGCAAAACTCTGCCCGTTCTTGCTCAGATAGAATTCTGTTATTATAGGTTAGCTTGCGAATCATACGAAACAATAGGATTCTGTTATCTTTTGCGATAAAGGTATGATAAAACGCGATAATAAAAAATTCTTTCTCGCTATTTGTACTTGCTTCGATACAAAAGAGGATAAAAAACGACAAAATACATTTTTAATTTTGACTAATTCTTGCATCGACATTATGTAACCATGATTTCCTATTTGCCCATATCCGAAATAAATCGTATTTTTGTATCGCAGCATTGAAACGCATTGCGGCGTAAGGCAGGCTTAACGAGTTCGTGACCTGAAAAACGAAGATTCGCCGGAACATATTGATACATAACGGAAAAAGACGAAAGGTTCAGTTTTCGTTTTCCGCTCCAAAATTCACAAAAAAAGAGAAGCCCTAATCAAGGGCTTCTCTTTTTTTGTGAATTTTGGAAACGAGCTTGGGCGGACTTACCAAGAGTAGGGACTATTGAAAAATTCGCGGAAAATATCTAAATTCGTTATACGAAACGAATGACGGAGCTTATGCGGAACCGGACGAAGCGACTGATATTCCTACTGGCCCTCTGTGCGGCGGCGGTGTCGTGCCGCTCGAACGCCCGTGTGGAAGCGGAACTGCTGTGCGCGGAACAATGCCTGTACGCCGCGCCCGACAGCGCGCTGTGCATCCTCAGCCGCATCGACCCTGACAACATTTTGCGGCGCAGAACGCGGGCGGAATATGCGCTGCTCTACACCATGGCGCAGGACAAGAACTACATCCTTGCGGAAAACGATTCGCTGATCCGCATCGCCCGCAGCTACTACCGCCGCCGGCCCAAAGAACTGCGGAGACATTTCCTATCGGAATACTATTACAGCCAGATTCTGCACAACCGCGGCGAGGATTCGCGGGCGCTGGTCCACTTCCTGCGCATCGAGGACGAGGGGCGGCGGCTCGGCGACCCCTATCTGCTGGGGCTGCTCTACCAACGCATCTGCGAAATCTACGAAACGCAGTACAACTATGCCACCACGCTGGAATATGCGCGGCTGGCCTACGAGAATTTCAAGCAGGCGGGCAAGAACTACCATTGCGGATATGCCTTGTCGGACATCGGTTCGGCGCATTTCGACATGAAGCAATACGACAGCGCCTACACGTATTACTCGCAGTCGTTGCGGCTTGTCGAATGCGAACGCGATACGGCCATGATGCAATTTACGCTCGGCGATTTGGCTTATACCCGGATTGCACAAGACATGCCCGATGAAGCCTGTGCCCTGCTGTGGCAAATCCGGCATCGGCTGCATCGCAATTGGTCGGACCGGGAACGTGTCATCATAACTTTGGCCCATTTGTCCGCAGGCAGACTTGACAGCGCTCGCTATTACTTGCATCGGGCTCAAGCCGCCATAGTTTTCGATTCTCCCTCACGAGTTTTTTTGAATGAAGTTGCCGCACAAGTCCATTATCGAACGGGCGATTATCGGAAGGCGGCAGAAGAATATCGGAATGAAGCATTTTTGCAAGATTCTTTGATGCGTATTGCGGTAAAACAACCGTATGCCAATGTCCATCGAAATTTTGCAGACAAAGAAAAACGGATTGCACAGCGGCGTCTGCGCGGCATGCGGCTCAATTTTTTCTTGACGCTTGCACTGGCTATCGTGGTGATTTCGTTCGCCGGATTCGTGGCCTACATCAATTATCGGCGGCGGCAGCTGACCGTAGCGGAACACCTGTCAGCGCTCGATGAAATCCGGAATACCAACAAAATGCTGTTGATGAAACTGGAAGCGCAGCACCGCTCGGAAACCGAGGAATTGCAGCAGCTCGTCAAGGAACGTTTTGCCGAAATCAACGAACTTGCGGCAACCTACTACGAGCGGAAAGGCGCCAACGAACAGCGGGCCATATATAATAAGGTAAGGGCGCTGCTCGAAACTTACGCTTCGGGGACGGACGGCAGGCGGGAAATCGAACGGGTGGTCGACACCTGCCACGACAATATCATGCAAAAAATCCGCGCCGAACTGCCCGAGCTCAAGGAATCCGAATTGGACCTGCTGGGGTATGTCTATGCCGGTTTTTCGCTTCAGGTCATCAGCGTTTTCACGGGCGACAGCATCAACTATACGGCGGTCAAGAAATCGCGTTTGAAAGCCAAAATCGCCCGCTCTGCCGCTCCGTCCAGGGAATTGTTTGTCAGTTTGATGTAATAAATGATTGAAATACAGCTATTTGATTTGATATGTCGTTCGCTGTATTCGTATATTGTTGATATTCAGCAAATTGCAATCGTGTAATTATTCCGCCTTTGAGTGTAGGAATATTTAACTGATAATCAACATCTTATAAAATCGCCTTGTAATGTTTTTACAAGGCGATTTTTTGTTACCCATATTCCGCAGCGGTAATTTTGCAACAGCAATTCTAACCTATTTTTATTATGAAAACTGCTTTTTTTCGAACCGTTTTTCTGCTTCTGACCTTGGGGTTTGTTTCCGTTGTTTTGACAGCGACAGCCCGCGAAGAAAAGCCGCCTAAATCTAAAAATGAAAACCGACATATATTCTTAGGAACAGATCGGTCGGAATCTTTGCCGCCCCGTCCCCGCATGCCGGAGCGAACTGCCATTGAGTGCATGTACGAAGCGGCCGGCGAATCGTTGTCGTTCCAGTTTTTCGAGGAGATGGGCGGCGTGACCGTTACGGTGGTCAATACGACGACCGGAGAAATGTTCTTCGATGTGTGTTCCTCCACCCCGGGCAGCTGCCGCACAGCGCTTTCGGGCGATGCCGGGGCCTATGCTATCGTCCTCGAAGACGACTTGGGCCGCACCTATTCGGGCAGCTTCACCTTATAATTGAAAACATAGTGGATGCCGAAAAACTCAAGAGTAGGCATAATTCGATTTATAATTCAATTGTTTCATGAAATTCACAAAATTTGTTTTGCTGGCGGCTGCCATTATGGCCTGCGCCTGCGAAAAAGAGATTGCGACGACGGAAGCACCCCAAAGTGCGGAATCCTCCGAAATCGTCTGCATCGACGGAACCCTGCATTTCCCGTCTGCCGAATCGTGCCTGACTACGATGAACGGCTTGACTTCCGAAGATGCGTTGGCTGCGTTTGAAAAGCAATACAACTTCCATTCGGTACGCTCGCTGACAGAGAGTATGCTGGACGAACTTATCGAATGCGAAACACCGGAAGAATACCGGGCCATATTTGAAACCTGCACCGACTATCTGAAAGAAGAAGACGGACGCTTGATGCCTGTCATCACTTCAGTCGGATATGCCAGCATTGCGGACACGGACGGCGTGTTCTATGTAGACGATGTGAAACACACGGTCTGCGGAGACAAAATCCTTGTCGAAACCCATGACCCCGTAACGCGTGCGGCGACTACTCAAGCCATCGACTACATTGCTCCGTGGAAACTTGCATCGGATACGCGTGCGGATTCAGAGCAAAAATATACCGATAAAAAATACCAAAGCGGCAAATACAAAGTATTCGCCCGCACGAACGTATTGCGGCATGTGGTTGCACACAATCAAAACGGACGTACTATATACACGTCGGAATTTGCTGTTCAGGTGCATGTTTCAGGGCAAAAGAAAAAGGTGCTGATAGGATGGAATACGTATAAGGAGCATTTCTATGTCGAAAATCTGCATTTCGATATCAATATTGGCAATCAAGCTATTGCTTTTGAAACATATAGAAATACCTTTTTTGCTCAATCTGACGGTAAAGTCAAAAATTTCTATGTTACGATTCCCTATGGAACAGGCTACTTTTCTGGGCCAATAATAGTCCCGATGCCTCAAAATCTGAATTGTATTGTACATCGGGCAAGAAGCAACGGAACCGGAAATTGCGGTGTATTAACAGATATTAATTGTTGTTTCCATACACCTCTGGCTTTATTAACGGAATGTAAATAAAATGTTTAAAATGAAAAAACTATTATTCGCCATTATGGCGGCGTTCGCCTTTGCGGCATGCGACAAGGACGAACACCAAACCCGTTATCAAGACATGATGTGTTTCGTAGAGAGCATTCCTACGGACGACGGCTATGCTTCAGCGACGACCCACATTACGGCCGCATCCGACGCATCGGCTTTGCAGCTGTATGTCATGCGCAGCCCGATGGCTGCCGGACAGCATCCCCGGCAAACGGCCCGCATTGTTGTGGATAAAGAGAATTCCACAGCTATAGAGGGTACGGATTTCTCGCTTTCTGCCACGACTTTCGATTTTGAAAATAGCGAAGTATTTCGTCCTTTCACGATTGATTTTCACGATGCGGCCGGAAAGACTATCGCGCTGGAACTCGACTATGCCTATTACGACGAATGCCCGGCCGATACCCGCAAGCAAGACCGACTGACGATAGAAATCAAGTAGTTAACAGCAAAGATGAAATGTCTGAAATGGATTGTTGCAGCGTGCCTTTTGGTACTTTTGGCTCCGGCGTGCTCCAAAGACCGCGACACGAACAAGGTCCGGTTCGTAATAGACAGCAATACACCGGAAACTCCGATTCGGGTATACGGTGCACACACCGGAGCCGACTATATCGTAGTAAAGAATCACTTCGAGAATACTATCGAAACAGATGAAACCCTTGTTATTTTGGATGCTCGTTGCGATGACTCCAATACGCTGATAACGCTGGAGGTGCACGTAAACGGCAAGATCAAAAGACGGGTCACCGGCAACAGATGGGTCACTACCGGCGAAGTCCGGCTGAAATGACTATTCCTATCAAGCCGACACAAGGTATCCTTTGTTTAACAGAAAGTTCAGTTCTACGGAAGAATTGGCATCGACTATTTCGGAGCTGAAAGAGACCGGAAATTTCGATATCAAGTCGCTTGCCCGCACGCGAGCGGTGGCTTCTGCGGAAAATTTCATATCTTTACGTCAACATTTGTGTGAACAGGGCTTAAGAGAATTTACGGATGCCGAGTTAGCTGAAATCATTCGGGATTCATTGGAATATGAACCTGAAGACAGCCTGATAGTCGACCCCTATATGACCGCGGTTCTCAATGAAGACAGGGAAGTACAGGTAGGAACAAAAATTTGCCGCTTTGTGAATGAGGGTATGGTTGCTTATGAAGCAGATGGCAGAAAACCAGAACTTGCACCTGAACTTATCGAAGCGCAAGTTCGGACGAATACCCTTACTCACGGGCAATCGGTAAAGATTGTGGATTCCAAAGGTGTATCGGCTGAATTTGTCAAAATTGATTATGCTCGCAGAACAACGGTCATTGATGATATTGGCAACGAACCCAATGATAATGTTACCTATAATTATGATGGGAGCATCACGCTGACAAACGGTGTGAGAATTCCTGCCAATATGATATGCCGAACCACCTATCGGAAAGGCGGCGGAAACGGCAGTTGGCTGGCAAAGGGTGTTTCGGGATTATTCGGGAAAAATGTAACCATAACGAATAATTACGACAAGAAACACCGGATGAAATTGCGCATGTATGAACAGGACTACATTATATATCGGGCAGTCGGAATGACCGTGCGTATGCAGGCTCGCAAACTTGGTATCTGGTGGAGAAAAAAAGCGCAGGAATTCCGATATGGCTGGTCGGCTATCGAATGCGAATACAATTTCCCGAAACCGACATTCCAGGACCCTCCGAAAATGCCGAACGGACAACCTCAATATGCCAAATATCCGACCGGAATGACTAAAAAGTTCCCGTTTGCCAATTCTGAAATAGTTCTGTTCCATATTCCGCTGGCTGAGTACGACATAACGACCGGGGATGTAAACAAAGCGATGAGTATAGGAATGAAAAAATTGACTTCGGCTATTCAATCATGGTTTAACAAGTCGGAAAATAAAGGGTTGTCGAAAAATCCCCGAGGACTGTTTACCACCCGCGACGAAGATAAAAAGATAGTTGTAATATTCCCCCAAGGCGAAGAAGTTGATTACCGAACCGGCCGCGAGGTTGTCAGATGGGACAAACAATGGTTCTCGGGAAACTTTACTCTCGGCTTTGGTTCTAATCTTGCGGGCGGCGGTTTTCATTATAAAAAAGTTAGTTTTTCACCCTCGAAAGATGTTTCGATTATTCGAGGCCGTGTCTATGGTGCCGTCAAATATAACGATCAATGGCGTGCTTGTGTCATTGAAACCAATTAGTATATGAAACCAATCGTCTGTTTACTTACCATGTTCTGGGCATTTACTGTAAATGCCCAGAACATTGCTTCCGTCGCCGAAGTTCGGCGTTTCGAGGGCGAAATCGGCGTCGGTCTTGTTTTCGGCGCCGACAAACTCGATTTCGACCGTAACCAACTCGGCGCTTCCCTCCATGCCGAAGTCCGCTACAACCTGCGTCGGCTGCCGTTGGATGTCGGCATACAAGTCGGCGGAACGATTTTTCACCGGGAATCGGATTATGCCGGACAGCTGAAATTCCGAAGCTGGAATATCATGGCCGTAACCGACTACAATTTCCGGCAGACGAAGAAGATTTCCTTTTTCGGCGGACTGGGCTTGGGTTACGCTTCGCTGGGAGCGTCGGCCCCCGTTTCGTTCGACGGTTCGCAGCCCAATTGGGGAGGATTCGTCACAGGGCGGAAAGACGGGTCGTTTTGTGTGATGCCACGGGTCGGAGTCGAATTCTTCCACCATCTGCGCGTGACGCTCGATTACAAATGGCAAGAAAAGGCAAACCGTCATTTCGATGTGTCGATAGGCGTAGTCTTCGGGGGCGGTCGTAAGAAATAGCCGCAACTCCGTTTTTCTGAAACTTTTTAGCTGAATTCGGCGATAATTCGCCGAATTCAGCTATTTTTGTAAAAACGCGGTTTTATGAAAAAACTTATCCTTTCAGCCATTGTGCTGCTGTCGGTTTCGTCGTGCGATTTATTAAAAATATTCCAGATGGATCCGTTCGAGCCGGAACATACGACGGAATGGTACATAAAAAATCTATCGGATGAAACAATCGTGATTACAACGCGGAATTTATATGGAGCGAGGACCGTGGAGGTCGGGGATTCCGTCTGCATTATTGCATTTCATCCTTGGCAATCCAAGGGTATACCAACATTCGATTCGTTCTTCGATCATTGGCAGCCTGACGGAAGCGGCAGAGAACAATATCTGATAGTATCTTCGACCGAGGACGAGGTATTGAAGAGATGGAAATATACTCCCGAAAGCGTTGCCGATGACCCGTTCTTTCAAGAATCGTCGTGGCGGTTTTATCAGAAAGAATACGAAACAAATTCTGAATTGGAACTGACTTGGGTATACGACCTGCGACCGGAAGATTTGGTATCGGACGAGACCGTATATTGACTATAGCTGCGACCTTATCAGGAAAAACACCCCCGCCGGCAAAGAAGCCGGCGGGGGTGTCGTATGGAAAAGTCGGGCGTTTTACCGATAGATTTCGTTCAAGAGACGAGCCAAGCGAAGACCGCCGCGCAGGAACTGCTGCTCGATGACGGGCGCATACTTAGCGATGTAATCGTAGGAAATCTTGGTGCCCTCGGGGGTGAAATCGTAGATTTCGGTACAGATAGCGTGCGTTTCCAGCACCCAATCGCGCGGGTCGCCGGACTGGACGCATGCGACCTCCTCCTTGCTGAGACAGTCGAGCTGCTGCTGCCACTCGGTATAACTCCACCGATGGGCCGCTTCGGGAAGCGCCGAATCCCACACCGAATGGAGGTTGGAGGGGCTGGCGAACATACGGACGGGCCGCTGGTTGCCGCCGCGGTCGCTCAGCCGTCCCGTGTGCATCGGGCAGTGCATGTCGCCGACCAGGTGAATCAGCATCTTGAGCGCGAGGGTCTCCTCCTCGGGTGCGAGGTCGCCGCTTTTGAGTTGCGCGACAAGCGAAGTGACGGCTTCCAGCACGTCGCCGTCCGGATTCTTGGGCATCGTTTCGAGTGTCCGGCCCTCGTCGATATTCAGATAGTGCCACGTTTTGGTGTAGGCATATTCGGGCGTGTGGCTGGCGTTGTCGAGCCAGTTGGCGTAGTAGACGGGAGAATGGCCGCCCAGCGCCTTGTCGATTTTCTTGGCCGCCTTGGGCGTCAGATGGCATTCGGCAATATAGGCCGTGACGTCGTGGCCTTTCTGCCCCCACGCCAGCACGCTCTGCGCCGCCAGCAGGCAGCAGACGAACAACAGCAGTTTCTTCATGACAGGTTGGTTTAGTGGTTCATCGTGGCGAGGAACTCCTCGTTGTCGTCGGTTTGGCCCATCTGCTTCTGGAGGAACTCCATTGCTTCGACGGGGGTCATGTCCGACAGGTATTTGCGCAGCACCCACGTGCGGTTCATCACCTCGCGCGGCAACAGCAGGTCCTCGCGGCGCGTACCCGAAGCTATGACATCGACAGCCGGGTAAACGCGTTTGTTGGCCAGTTTGCGGTCGAGCTGCAATTCCATGTTGCCCGTGCCCTTGAACTCCTCGAAAATCACTTCGTCCATCTTCGACCCGGTGTCGATAAGGGCCGTGGCGATAATCGTGAGCGAACCTTTCTCCTCGGTGTTGCGCGCCGCGCCGAAGAAACGCTTGGGCTTGTGGAGGGCATTGGCGTCGACACCGCCCGAAAGCACCTTGCCCGAAGCGGGCTGCACCGAGTTGTAGGCGCGGGCCAGGCGGGTAATCGAATCGAGGAAAATCACCACGTCGTGGCCGCACTCGACCATGCGTTTGGCTTTGTCGAGCACCATTTCGGCGACCTTGACGTGGCGCGAAGCCTGTTCGTCGAACGTCGAAGCGACGACTTCGGCCTTGACGTTGCGGGCCATTTCGGTCACCTCCTCGGGGCGTTCGTCGATCAGCAGGACAATCATGTAAACTTCCGGATGATTGTCGGCAATGGCGTTGGCGATGGATTGCAGCAGCATCGTTTTACCCGTCTTGGGCTGGGCGACGATCAGCGCGCGCTGGCCCTTGCCGATGGGCGAAAAGAGGTCGACGATGCGGGTCGACATGTTGTTGTGGCCGTTGCCCGTCAGGCAGAACTTCTCGCTCGGGAAGAGCGGCGTCATGAACTCGAACTGCACGCGGTCGCGCACATAATCGGGCTTCAGACCGTTGATTTCGTTGACGCGGACCAGCGGGAAATACTTCTCACCCTCCTTGGGCGGACGGATGGCGCCGTTGACCGTGTCGCCAGGCTTGAGCCCGAAAAGTTTGATTTGCGACGGCGAGACATAGATGTCGTCGGGCGAATTGAGGTAATTGTAGTCGGCCGAGCGGAGGAAACCGTAACCGTCGGGCATGACCTCCAGCACGCCCTCGCCCTCGATTTCGCCGATGAAGTCGTCTTTGGTGACGGTCTCTGTGCTTTCATGCGCCGCGGGCTGTTCCAGCGCGGGGTGCGATTGGGGCGTTTGCTGTGGTGCCTGGATTTTGGGCTTCCGGCCGCGGCGTTTGGGTTGTTCGGCCGGTGCCGCAGGTGCAGCAGTCGGTTCCGCATCTTCTGACGGCTGCTTCGCAGCGGGTGCATCGGCAACTTGTCCGAACAGGTCGTTCGACGGAACTTCCGCCGCCGCTTCGGATTGCGCAACGCGCGGACGACGGCCGCGCCGGGGTTTCTCCTGCGGTGCGGCTTCTGCCGTTCTGTTTTCGGCGGGTGTTTCACCGGAGGTCGCTCCGGCGATTTTTTCTATCAGTTCGCGTTTCTTGACCATGACGTTGTCGATGCCGACCGCTTTGGCTATTTCGCGCAGTTCGGCGAGGTTTTTTCCTTGGAGCGCGTTCAAATCCTCCATATTTGTTTGTTTATAGTATGTAGTCGGATTTTGGCAGTCCGGCGAACGCCGGACCTCGAATCGGATACAAAGATAGTGCAAGCCGAGCGGAAAAGCAAACGAAGTTTGCAAATTATCGGAGCTACGGTTCATAAGTCCCGGCTCACAAAAAAGTCTCCCGATGCACAGGAGACTTTTTCACACACAAACAATTAACAATACAAAACAATGTATGGCTGTAATCATTGTTTCCGGGTGCAAAGATCATACAAATCCCATCAGCATACAATCCCTATTTTCAGGTATTCTGTCCTTAGTCGGCCATATCGGGCCGTTCTGCCGCCGTTCGCGCCCGAATCCGGCAGACGCATGAACCGGCTGCTGCCGATATACAACCGCATAGGCCCCGTTTCGTCACAGAATGATATTGAACAGATACCCCGACAACACGATGAACAGCGTCACCGCACCAAAGAAAATCCCGACCAACCGCCATGTCATCACCTTTTTGAGCATCGTGGCTTCGGGCAGCGACAATCCGACGACACCCATCATGAAGGCGATGGCCGTTCCGAGGGGAATGCCCTTGGCAACAAATACCTGAATCACAGGGACAATACAATAGGTTTAAATGCCATTTATATATTCAAAAGTGAGGTAAAGAGCGAAAAATAATGTATCATCGAACTATTTGAAGAGGACATTTTGTTGTTCCTTAATGATAATCGGTTTTGCTGCTAAAAGATGACAAGCAGAAATAATGCAAAGAGCGACCTGCTATGGTCGCTCTTTGCATTATCTGCCGAACACTCTCGGCTTGTAGTAATTCCTTTCCGGCACCTCGTTGATTTTGGATTCGGGGTAAAGGAGCGTTCCGCCGACAGAGGCATAAGAGATAATACCTTTGTCCCGATAATTCTGCAAAGTGCGGCGGGAGATGTGCAACAAACGACAAACTTCAATGTTGTCTATTCAGCCGCTTTCGGCCGCAGGGTTGAAATGACGGTTGAGCCGTCGTATCGTATCGGTCAGTCGGCGGACGTGGGATTGCAGATTCGTCCATGCACGCTCTTCGATTAAACCGTTCTTGCTCCTTTTCGCCGTAGCGCTGCATCCGCAGCATAAGTTCGCTAACCAAAATTAGGTATTTCCGTCACGATCGGACGATTCAAAATCCCGAAAACAGGCGATTGACTGAAATTCGTGGGGCGGGTAATTTTGCGCTGCAAATCAACCCGTCTCGCAAATGAACATAAAGGGAATCTTAGCCGCGATATGGATCATCGGCTTTCAGTCGGCAGCCGCCCAGCCCCATCGTCCGCATGCCGGACATCACGGCCCGCACGCCTCCGCATGGCTCTCGGGAAAGGTGATGGAGAAAGACAGCACGGCCGTCGCTTTCGCCACCGTCTGTCTGAAAGGCACGAACTACGGCTGCTCCACGGACGATAAGGGGCATTTCCGTTTCAAAGCGCCGGCCGGGAAGCATACGCTGACCGTGTCGGTCATCGGCTACGAACCCGTAGAGAAAAACATAGAGACCGGCCGGGACATGAAAAACCTCACGGTCGTCCTGCAACCGGCAGCGACCGAACTC
>ERZ778504.1999-NODE-1999-length-12284-cov-32.608881_pt1 | contig 12284 bp, 14 predicted proteins | sample MGYA00510046_ERZ778504 | MGnify/ENA primary metagenome ERZ778504 (study PRJEB29527, sample SAMN07138964) | mouse gut metagenome | material: feces | host: mouse | place: China:Nanjing | collected 2016-01-25 ...
TGAACCGGGTAAGGGAAGATATGCTATTTATTTTAGGTTAAATGAAAGAGCCGTGTATGAAAGTGAAATACGTCTTAATAGGCATTTTTTCAGGAGTATCTTTCTGCCTCGGCCTCCTCCTGACAATTATTCTCGCCATGATTAGAGCTATTATAAGCATGGCTCACAGAATACGATAAATCCACCACTTTTAATCCGCAATCAAATGAAGCAACTCAAGTTTTTAATCCCACTGATTGCCCTGTGCCTGATGCTCGGCACGGGCAGGGCTTCCGCCCAATGGACGGTCATAGACCCGTCAAACATCGCCCAGTCCATCGTAAACAACTCCAAATCACTCGTTCAGGAGTCGCAGACGGCTACGCACATGGTCAAAAATTTTCAGGAAACCGTGAAAATTTACCAGCAGGCTAAGAAATATTATGACGCACTGCAATCGGTCAACAACCTTGTCCGTGATGCCCGCAAGGTGCAGCAGACAATCCTGATGCTCGGCAATATCTCCGGCTATTACGTCAATAATTTCCAGAAGATGCTGACCGATCCGAACTTCACATCGGCAGAACTATCGGCAATCGCCTCAGGCTACACCCGTATCCTCGAAGAAGCCAACGGGGTGCTGGGTGACTTGAAACAGGTAGTCAATATCACTACGCTGAGTATGACCGACAAAGACCGTATGGATGTTGTCGATGACTGCTACAAGGAGATGAAAAGGCTGAAGAACCTGACGGCATATTACACCAACAAGAATATCAGCGTATCATATCTGCGCGCCAAGAAGAAGGCTGACACACAGCGTGTGGTGGCTCTCTATGGCGACGGCTCTGAAAAATACTGGTGATGCCTATGTTGTGCGCTATTGATTTTTCAAACCTCCACACCATACTGCGCTCACTCTATGACGAGATGATGCCTCTCTGCGAGGATATGGCGGGTGTGGCTCAGGGTATCGCCGGATTAGGCGCGCTGTTCTATGTGGCATACCGCATCTGGCGGTCGCTTGCCGCCGCAGAGCCGATTGATGTATTCCCGCTGCTCCGTCCGTTTGTGATAGGCTTCTGTATAATGTTTTTCCCGTCGGTGGTACTCGGCACAATCAACTCTGTGATGTCGCCGATTGTGCAGGGCACAGCCTCTATGCTTGAAGGGCAGACACTCGATATGCAGAAATACCGCGAGGAGAAAGACCGGCTGGAGTATGAGGCGATGATGAATGACCCGTCAACAGCCTACCTTGTCGATGATGCCGAGTTTGACAGACAGATAGACGAATTAGGCGTGACGGAGATAGGCACAGCCGCCGGAATGTATATCGAGCGAGGAATGTATAAGGTGAAAAAAGCAATCCAGAATTTCTTTCGTGAACTGCTGGAGATGCTTTTTCAGGCTGCGTCGCTCACAATCGACACAATCCGCACTTTCTTCCTGATAGTGCTGGCGATACTTGGGCCGATTTCATTTGCCCTCTCCGTATGGGACGGTTTTCAGTCAACACTGACACAGTGGATTTGCCGCTACATTCAGACTTATCTGTGGCTGCCTGTCGCCGACCTGTTTTCAACAATATTGGCGAAAATACAGGTGCTGATGTTGCAGAACGACATTTCGGAACTGACAAACAACCCGAATATCGACCTTGACGGAAGCAACAGCGCATATACGGTCTTCATGATCATCGGAATTATAGGTTATTTCACAATCCCCACCGTGGCAGGCTGGATAATACAAGCCGGAGGTGCCGGAAACTATAACCGTGCTGTCAACAATACCGCCATGCAGGTAGGCTCAGGAGCGGCAAGCGTCGGAGGCGCGGTTGCCGGAAATGTCGCCGGGCGCGCTGGCAAACTATTAAAGTAGAATTATGGAGTTTAAGTCATTAAAGAATATAGAGACATCTTTTCGTCAGATACGCCTGTTCGGTATCGTCTTTGTGGCGATGTGTGCCGTGGTTGTGTCGGTGGCTCTGATTATGGTTTTCAATTTCGCAGAGAAGCAGCGTGAGAAAATCTATGTCCTCGACAACGGCAAGTCGCTGATGCTCGCTCTTTCGCAGGATATGAGCCAGAACCGTCCGGCTGAAGCCCGTGAACACGTGCGCCGCTTCCATGAACTGTTCTTCAACCTTTCGCCCGACAAGTCGGCAATCGAGCATAATATCAACCGCGCTCTGATTCTCAGCGATAAATCGGCTTATAATTATTACACTGATTTCTCGGAGAAGGGTTACTACAACCGTATCATTGCGGGGAATATCAATCAGTTTGTGCAGGTTGACAGCGTGGTGTGCGATTTCAACAATTACCCGTACACAGCCACTACCTACGCCAAACAGATGATTATCCGTGAGTCGAATGTTACACAGCGCACTCTGGTTACCACCTGCCGTCTCTCAAACGTGTCGCGTTCCGACGATAATCCCAACGGATTTATTATTGAAGGTTTCAACATCCTTGAGAACAAGGATATAATCACCACCAAACGATAATGAGTATGATTTCAGGTTTTCGTGCCGCGAGAGACACCGTATATAATAAGGTGTGGCACACCCCTAAGGGGAAGCTCTCGGCCCGGTTGCGGAAGGTCTGCGACGACCTGCCACACGGCAAACGGGTGACGGTCGTAGGCATAATGCTGACCGTGTTTGTCCTGATTGCCTTCTTCGTGTTCGGTCACGCCTGCTACCGCATAGGGCTGGGTCAGGCAATGCGCCGGATTGAGGTGCGGCACATCCAGCCGCTGGATCTGCCCGTCCACAAAGTTGAACCCTTAACCACGACTGTCTATGACAATGCAGGAATGGAAAGCGAGGATTAACGGTTTCTTCCAGCCGAAGTCGCAGGCAGAAAGCCAGAAGATGATGAAGTACCTCGTGGTCATGCCGGCGGCGATACTCTGCGGTGTAGTGATTCTCTGGCTGTTGTATTCCAGTCTGAATAAATCAGAAGAAACGCACGGAAACGCCTTCAACACCGAGATCCCTGCCGGAGAAAGCGACGGCATCAAGTCGAAGGCGGAGGAGTATGAGGCGGCGGAGGTCGCAAAGGAGCATGATGCGCGACAAGTGGAAATTGCAACGCTCGACACTCTTTCCAATGCCACGGATACTGTGACTCGTCAGACCGCTATCGAGACATCGGCGCAGGCGTATCAGGAGGTGCAGGCTTCTCTCAATGATTTCTATATCCCGGAGAACACTCAGGCGCAGGAAGTCGCAGAGTTACAGGCGCGGATTGACGAGCTGGAGGCGCAGAACGCTCTGGCACAGCAACAGGCGGCACAGCCTGATGAAATGGAGCTGATGGAACGTTCCTACCAGTTGGCGGCGCAGTATATGGGTAACGGCGGCAACTATTCGCCGCCACAACCAACCGAAGAAAAGGGCAAAAGGGATGTGCAGCCGGTGGCGCAGGTCAACAGGAATGTGGTATCCTCGCTCGGTCAGACATCAACCGTCAGGGGCTTCAACACCTCGGTGGGTACAATGAGGGCGGTCGCCAAGAATACCATAGCCGCAGTGGTGGCCGGTAACCAGAGTGTGGTTGACGGCGAGAGTGTAAAACTCCGTACCGCCGAACCGATGTGGGTCGGCAACCGCCTGATACCGCGTAACACCACCGTTGTCGGCTCTGCAAGAGTGCAGGGCGAAAGGCTGGAGATTGAGATTTCCTCCATAGAGTGCGAAGGCTCGATTTACGATGTGGAGTTGCAGGTATATGACTCCGACGGTCAGGAGGGTATCAATATCCCGCAGTCAATGGAAAGTGACGCACTGCATGAAATCGGTGCCAATATGGGCAGTACAATGGGAAGCTCAATAAACATTTCCACAAATACCGGGGCGCAGATTGCTTCTGATGTGGGGCGCGGGCTGATAAACGGTGTCAGCCAGTATCTTACCAAGAAGCTGCGAACCGTCAAAGTCCACCTCAAAGCCGGCTACCGTGTGATGCTTCACCAGCCGGAAGATATATGATTATTCACCATTAAATCCACAATTCAATGAATTACAAACTCTTTTTACTTTCGCTTATTGCCGTTATCGGCATGGCAAGCACGGCTTTTGCCGGAACAAAGTCGGTTAAAAATACCGATGTCAACGTGTCGTCTGACACTGAGCAGGTAGCCGAACACGACATGAACGTGTACGGGGGCAACTACACCGACGGCGACAAGTTTGACGGTCTGACCCGCAAGGTCGGCTTCGACCGGATGATACCGCCTCACGCTCTCGAAGTCTGCTACGAAAAGACTACGCACATTATATTTCCCTCGGAAATAGTCTATTGCGACTTAGGCAATGAGAACCTTGTCGCCGGATTAGCCGATGGCGCAAAGAATGTGCTGCGTGTCAAATCAGCCTTCAAGTCATTCAAGAAGGAAACAAACCTGTCGGTAATCACCGAGGACGGATCATATTATTCATTTAATGTGAAATTCGCCAAAGAGCCGCTGTTGCTCAATATCGAGATGTCCGATTTTCTGCATGACGGCGAAGCTGTGAACCGCCCCAACAACGCGCAGGAAATCTATCTTGAACGACTCGGCAGTGAAAGTCCTATGCTTGTCAAGCTGATTATGAAAAGCATCTACAAGCAGAATAAGCGCGAAATCAAGCATATCGGTTCAAAGCGTTTCGGGGTGCAGTTTCTCCTGAAATCAATCTATGCCAACAACGGGCTTCTCTATTTCCACACTGAACTGAAAAACACCTCCAACATTCCTTTCGATGTTGATTATGTCAGCTTCAAGATTGTGGATAAGAAGGTTATCAAGCGTACTGCCATGCAGGAGCAGGTACTCGAACCTCTCCGCGCCCAGAACTATGTGACGGTGGTACACGGCAAGCAGTCGGAACGCACTGTCTTCGCTCTGGAGAAATTCACTATCCCCGACGACAAGCAGCTTGTTATCGAAATCGCCGAAAAGGAAGGCGGCAGACACCAGTCTTTCGTGGTCGAGAACGAGGATATTGTGAGAGCCAACGTAATTGATGAACTTTCAATCCAATAAGCCTTATGAAGAAGATTCTTGCAATCTTCGCTGTGGCAATGTTTTCCCTCTGCGGAGGGAAGGCATTTGCCCAGCGATGCCTCCCCGGAATGTCTGCGGTAGAAATCAAGGCTGATATGGCAGATGGTTTTTATACCGGCAACTCCCGTAACTGCGGTTATTCTCTCGGAGTGTTCTATTCAGTTTATAAAGGTAGTGCCAATACTTGGAGCTTCGGCGGCGAGTATCTCCAGATCTACAAGCCATACGGCGTGAAAGGTCGTATTCCGGTGGCGCAGTTTACAGGCGAGGTCGGCTACAATCTCCATCTGTTGAGCGACTACTCGCAGACCTTCCACCTCTACGGCGGCGTGTCGGCTCTCGGTGGTTACGAAACAGTGAATTGGGGCAAGCATATACTTTCCGACGGCTCGACGCTCCACGACGGCGACAACTTTATCTATGGCGGTGCGCTCACGCTCTCTGCGGATTTCTACCTGTCAGACAAAATCGCCCTGACCGCAAATATCAAGGAGCGTTTCACTTTCGGGAGTGATGTGCAGATATACCATACGACCTATGGTATAGGTATCAAATTCATAATCGAGTAATGGCTATGAGATACACTGAAAAAGACATCCGCAATATTCCTCTTACGGAATTTATGGCGGCTCTCGGAGAGAAGCCTGTAAAGTCTTTCGAGGATATGAAACTGTATTATGCCCCGCAACGTGATGACCCTGAGCCGATGCTGGTTGTCAATACCTCCACCAACAAATGGTATGACCATGCCACAGACCAGACCGGCGACATTATCGACCTTGCCGCCCTCAAAATGAATCCGATGCTCTATATGGATCCGCGTGACTTCATTTTGAAATATATGAACGAGTATGAGCTGGGCAAGGAACTATCGGCAATGGCGCATCGCCCGCAACAGCCGATGATTATCAACCTCGACATAAAGAAGGTGAAACTCACCGACTTTATGAAGGCTCTCGGTCAGGAACACCCAGTTGCAGCCGACGGTAGTCTGAGGATTTACAAAGCTCCGTATGATCCAAAGCATGAGCCGACGATGGTTGTAAATATCGACACCAATCAATGGCGCGATACAAAGTCCGGCGCATACGGTGGAATCTATGACCTCGCGTATGAGTTGACAGGCTCGTGCAATATGTCGGAACTGAACAGGTATATAGCGGCTCAGATGTCAGCAATCCGTAATGTTGAAGTCAGACAGGAGCCGGAAGTGTCAAAGCCTAAACGTGGTATGCGCCTATGAACATGGAAGACATCAGGCAGATTTCGCTTGTCGATTTCCTGCACCACCTCGGCTATGAGCCGACGGGGCGCGACAGCAAAGGTCTGTGGTTCTATGCCCCGTACCGCAACGAGAGAAAGCCATCGTTTCATGTCAATCCGCGCAAAGGCTTATGGTATGACTTCGGCACAGGTGAAGGCGGCGACATTTTCACTCTCGCCGGAGAACTGTCAGGCAGATCCGAATTTGTTGAGCAGGCAAGATATATCGCCGAAACAATGAATATGCCTGTGGCGATGCCCTACAAACCACAATATTTTGCCGAAGAACCGACATTCGAGAATGTCACTGTGTCCCGGCTGGACTCCCCGGCATTACTGCGCTACCTTGCCGAAAGAGGCATACCTGATGATATTGCCCGACGATATTGTGTACAAGTTGATTACACCCTTCACGGCAAACGGTACTATGCCATCGGATTTGAGAACAACGCCCTCGGATTTGAACTTAGGAACGCTTTTTTCAAGGGTAGTTACCCGCCCAAGAGCATCACGCATATAGCCGGTAATAATCCGCGCTGCAACGTGTTCGAGGGCTTCATCGACTTTCTTTCGGCGGAACGCCTCGGACTCAACGAGGGCAACGATTCTGTAGTGCTGAACTCCGTTGCTAACATCGGGAAGTCTATCCCTATACTCGCCGGGTATCCTCTGATTCTGTGCTATCTCGACAACGATGAAGCCGGACGCAATGCCCTCGCCAGACTTCAACGTGAATTCGGCAACAAGGTCATGGATAAATCGGCACTCTATCCCAATCACAAGGATTTGAACGATTACCTACAATCGCTCAATCCTAAAATTTCCACTAAACCCAAATTCAAATTATGACTACAAATTTCTTTTCCCGTATCGGCGAAATCCGCCTTACCAAGACCCGCTTTTTCGGGTTCCTGATTGCAGTATGTGCAATCGCAGTATCACTCACATCATGCTCCGACGACCTCGATGTGCAGCAGTCCTATCCCTTCACTGTGGAGGTGATGCCATACGCTGACAAAATAGCCAAAGGGCAGACCGTCGAACTGCGCTTCGAGATAAAGCCGGAAGGCAACTATGCCAACACCCTCTACACAATCCGTTACTTCCAGTATGACGGAGAAGGCTCGCTCCGACTCGTTGACGGGCCTGTGCTGGTCAACAACGACCGTGTACTTCTGGAAAGCAAGACCTTCCGCCTGAACTACACGGCAAACTCATCGGATGCCCACAAATTCCTTGTGGTTGTTGAGGATAATTTCGGCTCGACTCCGTGGGAGCAGACATTCGAGTTCAACGGCAAAGACAGCGGCGACGATAGCAAGATTGTCAGCCCGATTGTGACACCAGTAAATCCGGCTATCCGATGAAGAAAATCCTGCTGATGTTACTCGCGTTGCTCACCGTCATGGTGGGCAACGCCGCCGGGCGGAAAATAAACATAATGGATCTGCCGCCATTCGAGAGAGCTGTGATTATCATAAAGAAATTTGAAACGCTCCACCGCCCAAAGGATTATCCATATGTCGGATATGGTCATAGAGTGTTGCCGGGAGAACCATACCGGCGAGGTATGCAGCTCACCGAAAAACAAGCCGATGCACTCCTGCGGAAAGACCTGAGAAAATTCGTGTCACTCTACAAGGCATACGGCAAAGACGCATTGTTATTAGGCGTGTTGGCTTACAACTGTGGCCCCGGAGTAGTAAACAAATCCACCGTGCTGAAAAAACTGAAATCCGGCAACCGTGACATATTTAAGTCCTATACCGCCCACTGCCGCTACAAAGGTAAATTCCATGCCCAGCTCCATCAACGTAGAATTATTGAAGTGACTGTTCTATTTGATAATTAAATACTACACCGAATAAGCACCTATTAACTCGTGTAAGTTAATAGGTGCTACAATATTTATATCCCGAATTTTTTTGTAATTTTGTAAAATCTTACCACAACATTTTTATCAATTTAGATATGGTTCATCTCCTACAACTACATTCTTTAGCTCGTAATATAAATGAACGGAATGTTATACTGGTAAACCCAGATAATATCTCATATATAAGTTCCATTAAGGATGGGGGAAGCCATATACATTTTTGTTGCGCTCTAAAAGACGGATATTCACAAGGAATAAGCGTTGTTGAAAACTTAAATGAAATATTATATTTGATAAAAAAATTGTAATATGGATGAATTAGAATACATACCAATAGATAATGCGCTTCAAAATTTTCATTCTCATTTGAAAACTCATCCTCGCACAATTTTTTCCGCAGGTTTTGGAGAAGGGAAATCTTATTTTCTAAACTCTTGTAAAGAACAATTTGATGACTGTGTATTTATTACCATATATCCTGTTAATTATCAAATTGCAGAAAATAGGGATATTTTTGATCTTATAAAACGGGATATTTTATTTCAATTGTTCATTAATGACATAATATCTCCTCGCAAACAAGTTTCAGAAAAAGTTGCAATTTCTTTCTTTCTATTTAATCCACAAAACTATATGGAATGGATTATAGAGAGTTTAAGTGCATTGGACTACCCTGAAACGCAAGCAATAGCGGCTACAGCAAAAGCATATAAGTTCCTCCGTAAAGGATACGATAAATTCAAGAAATTCTGCGATAAATGCGATGTCGATGATAAGCATTGTTCTGATTTATGGGACAAAATTGAAGGTAAAGGGATTTATGAGAATGACGTTGTAACTCAAATAATTAGAAATGCGATAAGCGACTGGAAGCACAAAAATCCGGCTAAAAGAATAATTCTTTTAGTCGAGGACATGGACAGAATCGATCCGGCACATCTATTCAGAATTTTGAATGTGCTCTCTGCCCATATTGACTATTGTTATAAACTTGGGTATGCTCCATCGTCAGAGTCTATTGCTGGCAATAAATTTGGATTTGACAATATTGTATGCGTTTTAGATTATGATAATTTGAGATGTATTTACAGACATTTTTATGGAGAAAACACGTGTTGGGATGGTTATATCAGTAAATTTTCATCAAAAGGGATATTTAATTATTCCTTATTAGAACAAAAGGCAAATTATTTTTATAAACAAATATCTCAATTATGTAATATTGATGAAACTATTATACGAAAACTTATTCCAGAAAGTGAAATTAAAGTTCTTAATTTGAGGACACTAAACGCGTGTATGGATGATATTGATTGTCAAATAGAGTTCCCGAAAGATTATAATATTGATGGTATAATTAAGAGTTATCCAGTAAATTTGCTACGCTTTTTTGTCATATTGCGAAGATTTGGGAAAAACAATCAGAGTATCATTTCAGCGATAAAAGATACAATATCAAATGATGAAACCTTGAAACAAAATGTCATACCATACTATTTTCTCCAAGCGGAATGTAGTTTAAAACGAATAACATTAGGAGAAAAGGATCGGAATGGATATTTAGTATTATATGATTTCTCAGAACACCCGGAAGATAGAACATTCAAATATACCAAATCACTACTTTCTGGATACACAGAAGGCCTACATGATACCAATCTTTCAAAACTCATTAGTTATATGTTAGACAGGATATTATATTAAAGTAGATATTGCAAACGCCGCCTTTTGGCGGCCGAAATTTTTGGAAAAATCAAGGTGAGCAACTTCATCACGAGGTCGCCCACCTTCTCTATATTACGACTTGGCAAATGTTATTTCTTTTTGGACAGCCATTCATCACGGCGTTGTCTGCACTCTTTGAGTGTGCCTGCCACGCAGGAGAATAATTCTCCATCGGTGTGGCGGTAATCATATTGGTAGTGTTTCTTTCGCCGTGAGCGGTAGCCGGTGTAAAACACCTCGTATTGGTCTGTGCCGGGAATAGTAGTTGTGCCTACTCCGTTGGCGGTGAGTTTCGTTGCCATAGTTTTGCGGTTTAGTATTCTACAATAAGTATCCGGTATTCAAATGTTATATCGGGGTTGGTTATCTTCCTTTGTTTAAGCCATAGGTGGTGACTGCCGTAGCCATATACGAAGTATCGGTCAAGGTCGTACTTGTCGGCAAAATCGGCTACTATCTGCCGTAGCGTTTTCTCGCTGTCGGCATAGAGAATATGGTTCACAAATTCTATGATAATTTCGGCTATCCTGTCATCAAAGACGATGGTCGGATGTTCAAATGTCACGTTCATAATCAGTGGGGGTTGTGACCTGCGCCATTGCTGACGCAGGTCGGATTATACATTAGGCAGTCATTCGTGCTTTGATTAGCTGGGCGTTGGAGTTTACCAAATCCACAATGCGGTCGTGGTATGGGGTGTTGAGATTTCCCTTGCCGTGGCATTGCACCACTCTGAGGGTCTGCAAATCAACCTCCACGGTTTCTATGATTCTGTCACCAATCCTTGCGGACAGCACAAGAGACTCTGCTTTTGTGTAGTAACCAGCTCCGAACACGCATATATTCTGCGCTTTGCCTTCCTCATAGTATTCCTCGATACTTTCAAGAACCTTTACCGTTATCTCGTTGTCGGAGATTACCAGCCCGAAGAATTTGGACTTCATAGCCTTGAAATAGTCCTCACGCTGTTTCTCCTCCAGCAGTTTACGCTGATCTCGGTCACGCCTTTCGGCTTCCCATCGGCGTTCATTCTCAGTGCGCTCCTTCATTCGCTTGGCTTCTATCCTGCGCATCGCCCTGTCGTGTGCGTCTATGAAATTTGCGGGGCAGATGTTCTTCGGGTTGCGTATGTCCTGCCCCAGATTGTTCAGCATTTGCAGATAGTCACACCACAGTTCAAGGCTATTGATTTTGTAGTAGTGGCGTCTGGCGATGAGGTATGATGCCCAGAGCATCTCTGCGTTTCGGGGATTGAGGATAAAGTATTTCATATCCTCAATCTCTCCGGATTTCATCAGCGTTTCAATCCGTGTGTCGGAAAGCAGCCTCTTGAAAAGCAGCACGGGTGAGATGCCGTAGAAATCGCCCTTGAACCCGTTGCGTCTGAGCTGTGGGATTGTGCGTATCAGCGGATAGACTTCGCTCCACTTGCAGACATCATCATAAAGGCTGTTATAGGGGCGCACCTCCATGTCGCTGTATAACGACCACTGGTCGCAGTAGTAGGATGGAAATGTGCGGAGCAATGCCATGTCGGTCACTTTGCCGTCGGGTGAAATCCAACGCTGTACCACCTCGGTGCAGTAGAATTTCATCGGCTCTCCCTTTTTGCTTGAATAGTGAGCCTGCGCCACTCTGATTACCTGATAACCCCGGCAGGTGGTGAGTATGCAGAAATACCGTACACCCTTCTGAGTGCGTCTGCGTGTGTCATGCACTTTCAGTTCCGCTCCGCAGTGAGGACAGATGCAACCTTCAAGGGTGTCACACAGCGTGCCGTCACCGCTTTTCCATGAGTGTCCGCAGTCGGGGCAGGTAAGCATACCGCTTTTGGCTCGGTATGCGATATGTTCAACGCAGTTGGTGTATGCCCACTCGGTCTGCTTGGGGGATATTGGTCGCAAGGTTGCTGAAAGTCGTGCGACCTCTTTCTGTATCATTGTCTTGGGTTTCATAGTCGTAATGTTTTAGAAGTCAAAAAGACTGCGTTGTTCAACTTGGGGTCTGTTCTCTGTCGCTTTCTTGGATTGCGAGGGTCTGCGCATTTTGGACGCTTCCTCGTCACGGAGTTTTGCGATGGCGTCCTGCCGTGCCTGCTCCTTTTCCTCCTCGGTGAGTTCTACCGTGTGGTTGACCACCACTTGGCAGTTGACAGGCTTTCCGACCTCTATCTCGCTTTCTTCCCAGTAGTGGACTGCCATTCCGAATATTTCATCGTCCTCGAATCCGTTACACTCGCTTTTCTGCACTTGGCAGATTATATAGGTGATGCACTCAGAGAGCGACTTTGAGGGATTGGCATATTTGACGGCGAACAATGCGTCAGACTCCGCCATATTGTCAAGATAAGTTCTGATTGTGTCTTGGAACGCCATAGTTCCTTTCA
>ERZ778504.2003-NODE-2003-length-12273-cov-4.160665_pt1 | contig 12273 bp, 5 predicted proteins | sample MGYA00510046_ERZ778504 | MGnify/ENA primary metagenome ERZ778504 (study PRJEB29527, sample SAMN07138964) | mouse gut metagenome | material: feces | host: mouse | place: China:Nanjing | collected 2016-01-25 ...
ATTATATTATACCCCACATTTTTTATTCTTACAAGTCAAAACCAATTCGGTCCGGCTGACCTGTCAGGCCATGGTTACTTTTCGCACCCGCACCATGCACTTGCTGCATGGTGTCGGAGCCAGCGACAAAATGCCTGTACTTTGGCATCCAGTGTGCATCAGTTGTTGCAATTCACACCGAAACAGGCGTAAATGGGGGGGGGCGAAATCTAGCGTGGATGTGAATTGTAACAGGCCATGTCTAACTGGAACCAGAACTCCACGCCGTTGTCGTAGTTAATCACGCCGTACTCCTGATTCATGGATTCCATAATTGCCTTTACGATGGAAAGGCCGATCCCGCTGCCGCCGTACTCCCTGGTTCTGGCCTTGTCCACTTTATAGAACTTCTCCCACAAATGCGCTACACTCTCCTCCGGAATAGGACTGCCGGTATTAAATACCGACACGCGTACCCGACCGTCAGCTCTGCGTATTTTAACATCTATGATTTTTCTCCCCCCGGCATAATTGATGGCGTTGGTGAAATAATTCATAAACACCTCTTCCACCCGAAATTCATCACCCCATACATAAACAGGTTCGTAATCGTCCATGCGGACGGATATCTCCTTCTGTCGGATCAGGATATCCGCAGATGCAATATAGTTTTTTATCAGGGCCGTCACGTCAAAGCGTTCCATATTGACAATTTCATTCCCCGCCTCCAGCTGATTGAGGGTAAGAAGATTCTTTACCATAGCATTCATTTTTGCCGCCTCATCCATAATGACATCGCAGTAAAACTCCCTGCTCTCGGCATCATCATTTATCCCCTCTTTCAGCCCTTCCGCATAACCCTGAATCAACGCCAGCGGCGTTTTCAGCTCGTGGGAGACGTTGGAGAGAAACTCCCTCCTTCTCTCGTCCACCCGATCCTTTCTTTCTATATCCTTCAAAAGTTCATTGTTTGCCGTCCGCAGTTCGGAAATCGTCTCCTCCAAGGCCTCCGACAGCTCGTTAATATTGTTGCCAAGTATGGCGATCTCCGTCTTATCGTTTCCCGTGTATTTCGCTTCGAAATCCAGACCTTTCATCCGCTCCGAAATCTTCGCCAGCTCCAAAATCGGTTTCGTGACGCGATTGGAAAGCCAGATTACCATAAGGACACTGACAAAAATAGCCGCCGAGCCCACATAAGCCAGAAAATGATTGGAGATGGATACACTCTCCCTGATTCCCTCCAGAGCGCTTCGCAGTATGAAAAGATAGCCGTTATCCAGCATTCCCCACATTTCAACATATTCCGTCTGGGTTCTATAGTCTTCCACTACCTGCATTTTATATTTGTCGGTATTCAGCAAAAGTCCTTCCTCGTCCACGCCCAGAAAAATATTGTCAAGGAGTTGTTTAAGAGCAGACCGCGGATCGTTCATGGAATACTTGACAGCTTCCGATTCCCCGTCTGCCACCAATACCTGGATATTGTACTTCTCACATATCTTTTTCAGTTCAATATCGTATTCCTCACTGGTAATATCTCCCGCCTTTGAAGCCTCGTTAATACTATAATAGGCGCTTACAAGCGCGTTTTGCTTCTTATTAAGGTAGTATTTGCCCAACAGGGTCGAATTGAGAATCAGACATAAAAGAATCGTGCCCGTAATCAGCGTTATGAAAATGAAAGCGAACTGCCTTTTCATGGAATACTTCATAGCCTAAAAAACGCCCCTTGTACGATTATTGTTTTTCCACAACGTTAGCATTTCCAATTCTTTTTGTCAATAGACGCGTCCTTGACTTTCCGGGTGCATATGATAAAATTATGACAAGTATTATTGTGGGAAACCGCGTGTCATTATTCTCTTCGGGGGAGGACTTCCATTGAAAACAAAACACCACTATATCTGGGCTAATATAAAGTTGGTCTGTACCATCGTCCCAATTGTTCTTGTGATGATTATTATTTATTTTATGCTTGTCAGGCAGGAAATACTCAGCCTTTCCAAAGAAAAACTTGTTCTGGAATCCCAATACTATGCAGAAAAAATCAGCGCATGGACCGAATCCGTTCTGAATGAAGTGACCATCTACAAAGACATGATTGAAAAACTCGGATTGGAAAACGAGGCTACCTATGAGTTGATGTACACCAGTGTGGATGCACATGAGGCTTATCCTTTCGGCCTGTACATGGGCGACGATCAGGGCACTTACTTCGATGCCTCCGGCTGGGAGCCCGGCGAAGATTTCGTCGTGACAGAACGCGATTGGTATAAGGAAGGACTGGGGCACGACCGTTTTACCTTTGGCGAACCCTATGTGGACGCCATGACGGGCAGTTCCTGCGTGAGTATCAGCAGCCGCCTAAAAACCGGCCCCGCCGTGACGGTTCTCTCCGCAGACGTTTATTTGGACTATGCATCCCGGCTGGCCGAAGAAATCGCCTCCGATAAAATTGAACATGCTTTTTTCGTCACCGGGGGCAGCCGCCTTATCTTCGCTGACTCTAACGCCTCCATGATCGGTCTGACTCTATCTGCCGAACATGAATCCATGCTTTACCAGAACGTGAGCAGACTCTTGGATGCCGGAAAAACCGGCCAAAGCGAAATTCTCGGTGACGAGAGCGTTTATTTTGTAAATATTACTACGATTCCCGATACCGACTGGTACTTTATCACCTGCATGAACCGCAACGAAGTGTTAAAGGGGTTGTGGAGGATTGAATTCCCCATGCTGTTGATCGCCGTGATTGCATCCGTCCTTCTCTTCTTCCTGACGTCGCTGTTCTCGAAGGAGATGCGTTCTATCCGCACGAAAGCCCGGATGGATCCTCTGACCAAGCTTCTCAACAGAGAAGGTTTTGAAGAGCTTGTAAGGATGTCATTGACGGAACGTCCGGAACAAGGTTTGCTGATGATCATGGATATGGATAATTTCAAGCTGATCAACGACCAGCTCGGTCACCCTGTAGGCGATCGGGTATTGCGGAAATTTTCCTCTATTCTGGAAAACTATTTCAACCGCAACAAAGATATTGTTGGACGTCTGGGCGGCGATGAGTTTGCCGTGTTCGTGGGGCGTGACATATCCACCCGGGAAACAGAAGGGATGCTAAAAAAATTTATTTCTATCGTACACCAGAATTTTGACAGCGAATATCCCGACCAGAAGCTCTCAGTCAGCATTGGCATAGGTCTCGCCGCCAAAAACGACACCTATGAGCTTCTTTACCAGAACGCCGACAAGGCGCTCTACGAGGCAAAATGGAACGGAAAAGACCGGTTTCAGATCAAGTAATCTGATCCGAAACCGGCCTTTCTTATATATTGTAATTCCTTATTTCTCTTTGTCCTTCTCTTCTTTCCGCGCTCTCTTTTCCGCTTTTCTATTTTCTCTCCTGTTCTTCCTTTCCGCTTTCTTTACCAGTCTTTTCTCCTTCCTGCTCCTCTTATCTATAATCAGATAGAACGTGGGCATCAGCAAGAGAATCAGCACGGTGGACGCAACCAGTCCGCCAATAATAATCATTGCCATACCTTCCATCATAACGGAGCCGTCTCCGATTCCGAGGGACATCGGCACCATGGACAGAATGGTCGTCAGCGTGGTCATCAGAATGGGGCGCAGTCTGAGCTGTCCGCTCTGAATCAGCGCCTCCTCCAGCGGCATTTCTTCCCGCAGCCGATTCGCCGTATCTACATATAAAATACCATTATTTACCACAATACCCACAAGCATCAGCACACCCATCAGGGACACCATGCTGAGAGTCGCCCCTGTTATAAACAGAAGTCCGAACGAGCCGATCAGCGCGAAGGGAATACTCATCATCACCATCAGCGAAAACCGCGGCGACTCAAACTGCATCGCCATGACGAGGAAAATCAGGAACACCGCCACAAAAATAGCCGTGATAATCGCCTTGAACTCGTCGATCATCATGTCGTCCATCATGCTTGACGCACGGGAAACGCCTCTGGGAAGCACCATCTGCTCCATCGCCTCATCCGCCGCCTCCTGCGCCGTAAATCTTGCCTCCGCTGTGGTGTTTGCAGTCACCGCCACCTGATAGATGCCGTCCACACGAATCAGCGTAACCGGGGAATCCTGATATTCCACTGCCGCGATCTCCGACAGCGGAATCTGCGTGCCCCGCGCCGTGGTGAGCGTCATATTGATCAGATCATTCATGCCCTCGTACTCGCCCTCGGGATATTGTACCCTCACCTCGTACTCATCGCCGCTTCTCTTAAGCGTAGCCGCTTTCATGCCGCTCAACGTATTGTACATCTCTCCCGCTACCTGTACCGGAGGAAGTCCGACTGCCATACTCTTTAACGGATCAATTATAATCTTCGCCTGTGTGGACGCCTCCGCCAGATTGGAGGAAGTCTGCAGCACGCCCGGGATCCCCTGCAGCATCTGCTGCACCCGCCTTGCCGTCTCCCTCAGGTCATCCAGATCACGACCTTCCAGATCTATCTCAATCCCGCTGCCCATCATGGCGCTCATGCTGGCACCGCTGGCGCTGATGCTGATATCCATGTTCGTCATTCCGTCCAGTTTCTTCGCGTAACGCTCAATCACCTGTCCCGTTGACAGCTCGCAGTCATCCGGAAGATAACCGGTCAGAGTCGCCGTATCCCCTGAGACACTGAAAGAATAGTGATCTACATATTCATCTTCATCCGCCATTTTCTCCAGAAAACTCGTCTGCTCCTCAATCAGCTCCATCTTCGTGCCGGAGCGGAAGCTTGCCGTGATGGAAAAAGCGCCCTCATCCATGCTGGGCATCAGCTCCGTGTGGATATGGCTGACCAGCATAAACGCCGCGATCAAAAGGAGCACCGATAACACAACTACCAGCGCTTTCATTGGCAGGATTTTGCGAAGCACTTTGTCATACCCTGCGTTGATCTTGCGCAAAAGCTTATTGATCGGCAGATCCTTTTTCTCTACCGGCCTAAACTTTCTAAAAAGAAGCGGAATGATGGTCATAGCCATAACAAGCGAAGCCAGCATCGCCATAATAATCGTCATGCCAAGCTGCGAAAACATCTGCCCCGACAAGCCCTTCATCGTACTTAGCGGCGCGTATACGACCACCGTCGTGATCGTGGAAGCAATGATCGAAGCCGTCACAACCCCTGTTCCCTTTAGCGCCGCGTCATAGTATTCCCCCGTCTTATCCTTCAGGCGGAAACAGCTCTCCAACACCACAATCGAGCTGTCCACCATCATGCCGATGGCGATGACTAACGCCCCCATCGTCACCACATTAAAGGTGAAACCAAGCATATTCATGCCGATCATCGTCGCGAACAGCGAAATCGGCATGGAACTGCCGACAATCAGACTGGCTCTGAAATCTCCGAAGAAGAGGAACAGCACGATCATGGAAAACAACACGCCCAGCGCCAATGTGCTTCCCACAGACGAGAGCGAGGAAATAATCATATCGCTGGCGTTATAGATTGTATCAATCACGACTACGTCATTGTCCGCCTGCAGCTGCTCCAGCATCCGCTCCACGTCTCTTGTCACATCCACGGTACCATAACTTTTCTTTTTCGTAATGGCGATCGTCACATTATCCTGCCCGTTATAGCGGCTCAGGCTGTCTGCCGCTTTCTGGCTCTCACCAACCTGTGCCACCTCCGAGAGAGGAATGACCTGCCCTCTTGCCGTGGTTATGGGAATATTCTGTATCTGTACCACCCCGGAGATATCCGCACTGCTGGATACCGCAATATCCTGCGAACCCTGATTCACGCTGCCCACAGGCACCGTAAAATCCATCGCCCCGATGGTCTGGGCAATGCCGCTCATGGTTACCCCGTACTCCTTCATCGCCTGAGAGTCAAGCAGCACGCGGATATAGTTTTCCCGACCGCCGTATACCTGTACATCCGCCACGCCGGAGATTGTCTCCAGCTCCGTCACCATCGTATCGTTCACATAGCTCAGCACATCGCTGTCGCCCACCGCGGTCACCGAAATATCCATGGTTTCCATCTGATCCATGGCCATCTCGATTACCGTCGGCTCCTGCACATCATCCGGCATGGACGCTTTTGCCGCGTCGAGCGCCGTCTTTAAATCCATATAGGCGTCATCCAAATCTGTTCCGTATTCATACTGAAACATAACCATGGACATATTTTCCGCCGACTGCGAAGTATAAGTAGTTACGCCGCTCTGTTCGGAACCTGCAGCCTCTATCTCCTTCGTCACAAGCTCCTCCACGCTCTCCGGATCCGCCCCCGGATAAATCGTGTAGACGAGAAGCATCGGCATCTCAATATCGGGCGTCAGCTCCAGCCGAAAACCCGGTATGGAAGAAAGACCGAACACCACCAGAGCCAGAACAATAAGCGCCATCGAAACGGGACGCTTCAGAGCCAATTTTGTCAATCCCATATTGCTGCCTCCTACTCTCCGTAACTATTCAGTCTTCGGCTTCATAGTTACGGAATCCGGCCTATTCCAGTTTTGCCTTCGGCAAAGAGGCCGGATTCTTTTCAACCACTACATGCTCTTACGGACTTTGCAGCAAGTGCTAAGTCCTGAGCTGAACTGTTACTCTCCGTAACTATTCAGTCTTCGGCTTCATAGTTACGGAATCCGGCCTATTCCAGTTTTGCCTTCGGCAAAGAGGCCGGATTCTTTTCAACCACTACATGCTCTTACGGACTTTGCAGCAAGTGCTAAGTCCTGAGCTGAACTGTTACTCTCCGTTCGCTGTCATTGCGCCGTCTGTTTCACTTTCAGTCGACGTCTCTGTACCGCCTGCCGCTATACCGGCCATCGTATCCGTACTGCCTGTCGCATCGTCTGTCACTGTGTCTGTACTGCCTGTCACATCATCTGCCGCTGTGTCTGTACCGCCTGTCTCACTCCCGGTTTTCATCTGCACGGACACTTCCGCGCCCTCTCTGAGATTTGCCGACCAGCTCGTAATCAAAGTATCCTCCGTGGAAAGACCGGAAAGCACCGTGATCGTATCCATATCAAAAATCCCGGTCTCCACGTCCTTACGCTTCGCTATTCCATTCTCCGCCACATAGACATAAGGCTGGCTGTCATCATAGTATACCGCGTCATAGGGAATCAGCAGGGCATCTGCCTGGCTGTAAGTCTCCGCCGTCACCTTCACGCTGCTGCCGGTCAGCAGGCTGGCATCCGGCGTATTCACACAGGACTTAATCACAAACAGGCCGGTCGTCTGATCCACCATGCTGCCGATCTCTGTGATCACGGCATCATAGAACTTGCCGTTCCTGTCCACCTGAATTTTCTGTCCGATCCGCAGCGTGCCGCGAATGCCCTCGCTCACGCCGAAGGTGACCGTCATGGTATTTTTATTAGAAATAACGAAGGCCGGATTCTGCGGGGAGGCAAAATCATGTTCCTTCACGTTCACTGCCTCGATCACGCCGTCAATGGGCGCCGTCAGCGTGTACATGTCAAGCTGGTACTCGGCGCTGTCAATCCCCACCTGTGCGCCCGCCGCGCCGACCTTCGCGCTGTTCACCTGCGCCGCCGCGGAGTCCACGCCCAGAGCCGCCGTCCTCTTGCTGATATCCTGCACCGGCTGGGTATTGACATTGAGCTGCGCCTCCGTCAGATTTTTCACTGTCTCAGTCTGTTCCTTTGTTTTATAAGTATCGGAGAGGGAATCCTCCAGCTTTTCCTTACCGTCGTCTATGGCTTCGATGCCAGCCTTCGCCTGCTCGTAGGCCGCGCTTGTCTGGGAGGCTGCCGCCTGGGCCCCTTCATATGCCGCCTTGGCTGCCGCAAGCTGCTCCTTGGCCTGCTTTAAGGCATACTCATATGCATTTACATCTCCATTAAAAGGAGGACCTGCTATAATAGCCTGCTGCTCCTGATAATCCCCCGGTTCCAATGCCGTCACGGCTGCCTGCGCCGCCGCGTAAGCCTGAGATGCCTGTTTTAAACCGCTGTTCGCCCTGTCTCTCGCCTTCTTCAGATCATCCCGCTGATCTTTGGCATCCTCTCTGTCTTCCTCCAACTGGTAAATCTGCTCATTGATATCCTCTATCCCATCGCTGATCCCGTCGATCTGCATCTGCATCTGATACATGGTCAGATCTTTCTGCCTCTGGGTCTGTTCGTTCTGCATATCTATCTGCGCCACCGCGCTGTCGTACTGCGCCTGCGCGATCTCATATCCCACTTCGGCTGCCTGCACGCCCGCCGTCGCACTGTTGTACTGCGCCTGCGCGCTGGCAAGCTGTAATTCGGCGGCTTTCGTATCTAGTTTACATAACACTTGACCCGCCGTCACCGTATCGCCCACGCTGATATCCGTGCCGAGTACCTCCGCCGTCACCATGGGAATCACATACACCGACTCCTCCGGGCTGACAGTCCCCACAAATTCATTCTTAAGCGTAAGCGTCCCCGCCTCCGGCATCTGCGCCTCCACAGGAATCACCTCGCTCAGCGTCTCTTCCTCCTCTACCGCGGTATCCCCGCAACCCGCAAGCATCACGGAAACACATGCCACTGCCAGCAACAGCGCCACATTTCCGTGTCCGGACTTTATGTATCGTTTTTTCATAATTAACTCCTCCAAATTCTATGTCCCAATATCCGTTTTTCAGATTACACCAAATTATCTGCAAAAGTAAAGTATATCGGCCCACATTTAAGACTTTTTTTATCTTTCTTAAATATAGCAAAAATGCCGGCTCCCTATTTCTAAGGAACCGACACCGTTTATGCGTTTCTATTCTGCTTCGACAACCACCTTGCCAGCATCCGCTGAAGCTGGTCAATATCCAACGGTTTTGACATATGTTCGTTCATGCCGCAGGCTTTCGACTGCTGTATATCCTCCAAAAAGGCGTTCGCCGTCATCGCCACAATGGGAATCTTTCTGGCGTCCTCCCGCTCCATGGCACGCAGCGTTGTTGTCGCCTCATACCCGTTCATCACTGGCATCTGCAAATCCATGAGAATCAGATCATAGTAGCCTTCATCAGAGGCAAGCACCATGTCTACGGCTTCCTTGCCGTTCTCCGCCGTCTCAATCATCGCTCCCGTCATGGAGAGAATTTCCGTGGCAATTTCCCTGTTCAGGTCGTTGTCCTCCACCACGAGAATCCGTTTGTCTGAATAATCCGCTTCCCCGATTTGTTCAAGCGTTTCTTCCGGCTGCTTTACTGCCTCCCTTGGAATAAAGTTGCGGAATGCTGTCAGCAGTCTGGTCTTATCAAACGGTTTTCTGATAAATGCATTTACGCCCGCCATCCGCGCCTCCACTTCAATATCCACCCATTCATGGGCAGAGACGAGAATAACCGGAATTTCCACGCCTTCCTGTCTGCGTATCGCCTTCGCCGTCTCCATACCGTTCATGCCCGGCATGTTCACATCCAGCAGAATGGCAAAAACATCTTCCCCTTTCCGCCGTTTTTCCTTCATATAATCCAGCGCTTCTTCTCCGGACTGCACCCACTCGCCGCGTATCCCCAGATTGCTCAAAAGTACGCTGGTGGTCTCTCCGGCAAAAGGCGAGTCGTCCACCACCAGAACTGTTCTTCCGGCGAGATCCTTCCTGTTCACCACTCCCGGCACCTGATACTTTAAGGGCACGGTCACCGTCACAATCGTCCCAACCCCCGGCTCGCTCTCTATCCGGATATCTCCGCCCATCATCTGTATAATATTCCGGCTGATAGTCATGCCAAGTCCGGTGCCCTGAATCTTGCTGGTACGCACATCGTCCGCCCGCTCAAAGGGATCATAAATATGCTGCAGAAATTCCTCTGTCATGCCGATGCCATTATCTTTAAACACAAACTCATAACATCCGACATGCTCCTGCTGGGAGGGCTTCTCCGTAATTTCTATGCTGATTGCTCCGCCTTCTCCCGTATATTTGATGGAATTGCTTATCACATTCGCGAATATCTGTTGCAGCCGCCTCGCATCTCCCCGCACATTGGTATTTTGAACGCCGTGGGCGCGAAATTCTATCTTCTGCTTCTTTTCCCGTGCGGCATCAGAAAGCATATTCACCATGCTGTCTATAATATTCAGAAGGTTAAATTCCTCCTCGTCCAGAGTCAGCGCACCCGACTCGATTCTGCTCATGTCGAGCACCTCGTTTATGAGTGAGAGCAGATGTTTGCTCGCAGCCGAAACTTTCGCAAGGCATTCCTCCACCCCGTCAGGATCGTGAAGTTTCGTGCCTGCAATGGCTGTCATACCGATAATCGCGTTCATGGGCGTCCTGATATCATGGGACATTTTGGAGAGGAAATCTGTCTTGGCACAGTTTGCCCGATCCGCCGCTTCATAAGCGTCCAACAGCGCTTTCTTCGTCTCCCTGTCCTTTGCGCGGATATCTGTGATATCTTTGGCATTATTGAGAGCCAGAATATCGCCGCTGACAGCGTCCTTCGTAAGCAGAATCGTATGCCGCAGAACCATGGGCTGTTCCTCCGAACCGGAGGTCTCAACTTCTATAATCAGCTCGTTCTCTCCCCGTTCGTAAGCTTCCAACAGATGATTGGTATTGAGCGTCTGTACATAAACCTCCCTGTCCTCAGGAAAAACGCGCTCTTTGCTCCAATGAAGGAAGAAATCATCCGCATTACAAGGCACTTCAAAGCCCATCCGGGAAAGCACCGGCTCCATCCGCCCGTCCGTGATCTCATAAAACTCTTCTTCTATCAGATTCTTCGTGACATTGACATTAAATACAAAAACGGCTTCTGAGACAATCGCCTGACGGTACTGTTCCTCAGCACTCAAACTACGGCGCAACATACGATTCGACTCCTTGATTTTTAAGTTCGCCTCTTCCAGTGCCTTCTGTGCCTGTACCAGCTCCGCGTTCGTCCGAAGCATTCGATCCGTCATCTCTGTCTCTCTTGCTTTTTCCTCAGTGATGTTTTTTACATACCACATCACTCTGGCGTTGTCTTCGCTGAAGTTTTCCACAGGTACCAGTTCCGTCCGCACCCACTTCCACTCGCCCTCCACCAGACGCAGATAGCTGAAATGAATCGGCGCGCCGCCGTTAATAAAGACTTTTCTCAGATTCTCCCCCGACATGATATTTTTAAAGTTCTCGCTGTCCTTTTTGTCCACATGGTTCTTGGCACAGGAAGCGACAGTCATCCGATAGTCGCCGTTCAGCCTCTCCAGCTCCAGCTCCTCGCTCTCCACAAACTTCAAATCCGAAATCGTATTCTTATTCAGATCTATGGCGCTGATCCTAAAATATGTATCCTGCAGCATACGAAACGCCTCGTGGGACATCTGGCTGTCACGGTGCTGCTCATCAATCAGCCGGATGGCCGAAATCCAGATTCTCCTGCCGTCCTCGGATGTGGATTCCATCCTGATTGCGCGCACCCAGACCGGCTCCCCCTGCCCGTTGATCACACGGTACTCCCGCTTCTCCTCCTCTCTGGAAAGAAAAACCTCCGTAAAAATACTGCGATCCGGCTCATATATGGCCTGCAGATAACTCCCGCCGGTTCTTTCCATAAACTGTTCATATGTCATTCCGATATTATTGAGTGCAAACGCACTGATAAAGTAGACCGGAAATCCTTCCTCATAAAATCCGCTGACGACGCCAACCGCCACATTTCTGCCCAGCAGCTCTATGATCTTATCCTGATTTTCTTCCCTGAGGCCTGTCTCTTCCGTCGTAAAAAACAGTTCCTCCTTATAAAACCAGCGCTTAGACATTCCCAATCCTCCCGCTATTCCACCTCGAATTTATAACCCATTCCCCAGATCGTCTTAATTAGCTCGCCCTTGTCCCCCATCTTACTGCGGAGTTTTTTCACATGGGTGTCAATCGTTCTGGCATCCCCGAAATAATCATAATTCCAGACACTGTTTAAAATCTTTTCCCGGGACAGGGCAATCCCCTTATTTTCCATAAAATAGGCGAGCAGTTCAAATTCTTTATAGCTTAAATCAATCGGTTTTCCCTCCACCGTTACGCTGTGCGCCTGCTTATCGAGCCGGATGCCGCCCGCTTCCACAATCATCTCCGCCGCCTGTCCGGTTCTGCGAAGGATCGCCTCCACCCGCGCCACAAGAATTTTCGGGCTGAAGGGTTTGGAAATATATTCATCCACCCCCAGCTCAAAGCCCAAAAGCTCATCTCTCTCATCTGATTTGGCTGTCAACATTATAATCGGCACCTTGGAGTACGCCCGTATTTCCCTGCATACCTGCCATCCGTCCAGCTTAGGCATCATCAGGTCGAGAATGATAAGGTCCGCCTGCTGTTCC
>ERZ778504.2006-NODE-2006-length-12254-cov-3.361341_pt1 | contig 12254 bp, 15 predicted proteins | sample MGYA00510046_ERZ778504 | MGnify/ENA primary metagenome ERZ778504 (study PRJEB29527, sample SAMN07138964) | mouse gut metagenome | material: feces | host: mouse | place: China:Nanjing | collected 2016-01-25 ...
GCAGATTACCGAATCGGAAGTCAACGATGGCTTGTATGTCATCACAGCAATCGACAAGGAAAACGGCACAATTACCCTTGACAAAGAACTGTACGAAGCAGGACACAACCTGGTGACCAAAATCGAATATCCGACAGCGATTGTTGAAGGAACAGTCAACCTGATGCTGTGGGATGTCGGAATGCGTGACAAGGTGGGAATTGCTTCGGAAACGCTGTCAAGACATTCTGTGACATACTTTTCGCAGGATGCAGGGAATCAGTTGATGGGTTATCCGGTGACCCTTCTTGGCTTCCTGAAACCCTTCACGAAGGCACGGTTCTGATGAAGAAAATCGGCGGAAACACATTCGCATTGTTCCAAACAAAGGTGAAAGGCAAACGCAACGAAATCGGTGAATGCGAAAACACTTGGGTTGATGCGCTGACCATCAAAGGGTGGCTTGACTTGTCGAACGGCGATTCAAAGCGTACCATTTACAGCGCAAAAATCCAGGAATCCACGCACATGTTTTTGTGTGATTATCAACCTTTGACCTTTGCACCGAAGGCGGAAGCACCGGACGAAAAAATCACGCTGACGGCAGAGAATGCAAGAATAATCATCGAAGGTCAGGTCTATGACATTATGCTGATTGATGACCCCATGAACATGCATCAGCATTTTGAAATTTATCTGAAATATACAGGCGGTCAAGGTGGCTGAAAACGAAGGCATTCAGTTCGAAGATAACCGTGCAAAAGTATTGGAAGCAATGGCGGAAAAGGCTGTTGCTTTTTTATTTGAAGCGGTTGCAGAACTGCAATCACAAACCGCCAGGAATAGCAGAGTTGACACAGGGCAAACAAAGGGGTCTTGGGACACCCATGTTGACGAAGCAACCCTTGAAGCAAAAGTTGGTTCGGCACTGGAAAACGCTATTTGGGAAGAATTCGGCACTGGCGAATATGCCCTGAACGGTGACGGCAGAAAGACACCGTGGGTGTACACAGACCGCCAGGGCGAAACCCATTTCACGCACGGCAAGAAACCGAACCGTGCGCTGTGGAACGCCTTCCAAACCCTTAAACCGAAACTGATTAAAAGGGCAGAAGCGTTGATGAAGGAGTTGAACAGACAATGATTGAAGTGCTGAAAGTTTTGAACGACCACATGGTGCAGAAATTAAAACTGAACTATGAATTCGGTCAGTACACGGAAACACCGCCCAAATACCCCTATTGGGTGGGTGATTACACAGAGCCTGAACCGCTTGAAGAAGATGGGTTGACAACGCCCACGGTCACGCTGACAGGGTTTGCAAGGGGTAGTTTCTTGGGACTGGAAGAAAGCAAGCAGAAAATCAAGGACTACTTCAAGGACGGCGTTTCGGTGATCACCGAAAGCGGTTCTGCGGTAGTCATTTACTATGCAGGCAGTCTGAACATCCCTTCGGACGAACAAGACCTGAAAAGGTCGCAAATCAATTTATCAATAAAAAAATGGAGTGTATAAAACCATGAACGAAGAATTCAGAACGCATGGCGTGACCGAAAACACGCCGAAAGAAATCCTGCTTGGCGCAGGTACGATTCACAAAGGCTTGAAGTTCGACAAAGAAAACAAGAAGTGGAACATCAAGGAATCGTTGTTTGGCGCAACGAGCGGTGGCAACAAACTTTCTATCGTTCCCGAAGTGTTGGATGTCGAAGTTGACGGCGCACTTGTCAAAACGAAGGGATTGACCTTCAAGCAGGGCGAAACGGCAACTTTGGAAACGAACCTTCTTGAACTTACGCCCGAACTCATCAAGACCCTTGTCATCGGCGAAGTCGCAGACAATTCCGAAGTCGAAGGGTATGACTTGATCGAATCCAGGGCGGACATCAAAGAAGGGGACTATTTCGAAAACATTGCCTTTGTCGGCAAGAAAACGGACGGAACGCCCATCATCGTCATCCTTGACAACGCCCTTTGCACTTCGGGATTCGAAGCGGAAGGCAAGAACAAGAACGCAGCAGTCATGAAGGCAACCTTCGAGTGCTACGCAGACCCGAACAAAGGCAATCTTGACAAATTGCCTTATCACATTTACTACCCCAAAAAGGCAGTAGCAACCACGCCCGAAGCAGGCACGGAATCCGAACCGCAGACGGCAAAATCAACCAAATAAAAGAAGGAAGGTATTTGAACAATGAACAACGAAATCAAAGAAGCGGTTGACACCGCAGACAAAAAGGCATACGAATTCAGAAAACTGGGCGCACTTGACATTGCGCCCATGTGCAAAATCATCGGCAAAATCGGCATCACCGAATTCGGCAAATGTTTCGAAAGCGAAACGGTCTTGAACCTTATCAAGCAGATGAAGGGACAGAAGAACGCAGCGCAGATTCAGGACATTGCAGGGTTGCAGGTGGTTTTGGAAATTGCAAACATCATCGTTTGCCACATTCCCGAAGTCGAAAAGGACATCTTCACACTTCTTGCAAGTGTCAGCGGTTTGACCGTGGATGAAGTTAGGGCGTTTGACCTTGCAACCTTCACGGAAATGGTGATTGATTTCATCAAGAAACCCGAATTCAAGGATTTTATTGGGGTTGTTTCAAAATTGTTCAGATAGGCTTCAACAGATATATGGACTTGCTATTCCACAGATATGCAAGTCCATATTTTCTTATTGACCAAATGATTTCGGTTGAAGGTTTCAGTGGATTTGTGCAGGAATTGCACGACAGAACCGAAGAAGAAAAGTTGTGGGAATTCTTCCTGCACAAAGTCCGTGATAAATCGTTCGAAGAATTCAAAGGTGCTTTGAACAATCAACCGAAGGAATCTTTCGAATTCTCAAAGACCCAAATTGAAACAACAGTGAACAATTCCTTTGATATTATGCAGGGATTCATCCCTGATGACCTGTAAAGGGGGTGAACAACGCACATGGAACTTTTCAAACTATTCGGCAGTATAGCGGTTGACAACGCTGATGCAAACAAGGCTATTGACGAAACAGGCGAAAAGGCAGAATCTTTTTCAAGTAAACTGGGGAACGGAATCAAGACCGCAGCAAAGTGGGGAACTGCCATCGTTGCAGGTGCAACAACCGCTGTCGCAGGTCTTGCAAAGTTCGCACAATCTTCCGCTTCAACGGCGGACAACATCGACAAGATGTCCCAAAAAATCGGCATTTCCCGACAAGCCTATCAGGAATTGGATTTCATCTGTTCCCAAAGCGGAACTTCCGTTGACAGTCTGCAAATGGGTATGAAAACCCTGGTTGCAGCAATGGATGGTGCAGCATCGGGAACGGAATCGAACATTGCACAGTTCGAAAGACTGGGTGTGTCCGTGACCGATGCAGAAGGCAACCTTCGTTCACAGGAAGAAGTGATGTGGGAAGTCATGAACGCTTTGCAGGCGATGGATAATCAGACCGAAAAAGCAAGACTTGCCACAGAACTGTTCGGAAGGTCGGGTTCGGAATTGATGCCACTTTTGAACGGCGCAACAGGTTCGATTGATGCGATGAAAGAGCAGGCAAACGAACTTGGTCTTGTCCTGGGTGATGAACTCATTGACAACGGCGTTGTTCTGACGGACACCCTTGACCAAACGAAAAGGGCGTTCCAGTCCATCATCACGCAGTTGGGCGGTTCGTTGATGCCCATTCTGACGAAGGTTCTGTCCTACATTCAGAAGGCGTTGCCTTCAATCACGGCGTTGGTTGATAAACTTGCACCGGTGTTGGCAAAACTGTTTGACCAGTTGCTTCCGCCTTTGATGGAACTTGCGGAAGAAGTGTTCCCGATCTTGATTGACTTGATTGAAATGCTTATTCCGCCAGTCGCAGAAATCGTCAGTTCGCTTTTGCCGGTGATTACAAGTCTTTTGCAAGCGGTCATCAAACCGTTGACAAACTTGCTGAAAACCGTGCTTCCACCGCTCATCAAAATAATTCAGGCGGTTATTCCGCCCCTGGTGGAAATCATTCAAGCAATCCTGCCCATCATCACGCAGTTGATTGAAGCACTGATTCCTATAATCGAAGAAATAATCGAATCGATCTTGCCGGTTGTCATCGAACTGATCAATGCCCTTCTACCCATAATCAAGCAGTACATTGACACGGTGCTTCCGATTGTCATTGATTTGATAAATAAACTGATACCCATAATCAAACAAATAATCACTTCCGTTTTGCCTGTGGTCATCAACTTGATTCAGAAGTTGACACCGCTTCTTGCAAACATAATCAGTGCGGTTCTACCTGCGATTATTCAGTTGATCAATGTGCTGACACCGTTGTTTGATTACATTATCGAAAACATATTGCCCATCATAATCAAGTTGATCGAAACGCTGATTCCGATAATCACGGACATCATCGTGAAGATTTTGCCTGTTATCATTGAACTGGTCAGCACAATCATTCCGATACTGATGAAGATAATCGAAGCAATTCTTCCAGTCATCATTCAGTTGCTTGACATCATCGTTCCCATATTGGTGCAGGTGCTTGATGCAATCTTGCCCATTCTCATTTCGTTGTTGGAACTCATTTCACCGCTTCTTGAAGCGTTGATTCCTATTCTGCAACCGATTTTGGAATTGTTGGCACTTTTGCTTGAACCGCTCATTCAGTTGCTTGACCTTATCCTTCCGCCCTTGATTGAAGTCATCAGGGTGGTTGCGGATGTTCTGACTGGGGTGTTGTCGGGTGCGTTCTCATTCGTCACCGACATAATCAATTCGGTCATCACCGGACCCCTGGGCGGATTGTTGGAAATGTTGAAGAACATCATCACCTTCATCACTTCGGTGTTCAAAGGGGATTGGAATTCGGCGTGGAAGGCACTTGGAAACATTCCTGTCGGCATCATCAACGGTGTCATTTCGGGGTTTGAATCCTTGCTGAACTTCTTCATCAACGGCATCAACAAAATCACCAAAGGTCTTTCATCCGTTTGGACTTGGATTGGCATTCCTGCAATTCCTGCAATCCCCACGGTCAGTTTCAGGCGCATTCCGCAACTTGCCGAAGGTGGTGTCTTGGAAAAAGGGCAGGTCGGCTTCCTGGAAGGTGACGGTGACGAAGCGGTTGTTCCGTTAGAAAAGAACACTGGGTGGATTCAGAAGGTTGCAAATAAAATCTATGAATTCAACCTGGAAGCAACCCAAAACACAGCAGATGTCGCAGGACAGGCGGAAATGTTGGCTGACCGTATAACGGCAAGCATCGACAATCAGACCAGTGTGCTGTCGAATGTGCTGAACACAATCCTTCAAGCAATCTACAAACTTGACGAAGGTTTGGGTGATAAACTTTACGATGCGATGTCAGGATTGCAGTTCCGCATCAACGAAAGGGAATTTGCCCGATTAGTAAAGGAAGTGTGATATGCTTGAAAGAATAAAGTTTGTAAACCACATGAACGAAACGATGGACTGGGGAAGCGGATGCAACGGCATTTTCGTGAACTCAAATGACCTGCGAAATTATTCGTGGGACTACACGAAGGAAAACAACAAAATTTCGGCGTTTTCACAGTCCATTGTGAAGAAATCTGTCCCCATAGTTATTGCCTGTCAATCGGAAGAAGAAGGCGTTGAAGTTAAAAACAGACTTTTCGAAATATGTGAAAAAGATGTTCTTGCAACGCAGCACGGCAGACTGATTGTCGGGGACTACTATTTGAAGTGCTTCATCAGCGGTTCTTCCAAATCGGATTATCTGTACCACAAAGGATATTTGAAAGTCACGCTGACGATTGTCACAGACTATCCGCAGTGGATAAAGGAAAGCACGGTCACCTTCCGAACATCCGAAGATTCGGTTGCACAGGAAGGTGCAAAACGCAACCTTGACTTCAATGTGGATTTCGCATACAACTACGCATCTGAACTGTACGGCAACACACTGAACAATGCAGGGTTTGTCGGGACGAACTTCCGCCTGATTATCTATGGCGCATGTACGAACCCCACAATCTACATTGCCGGTCACCGCTATCAAGTGAACCGCATTGTCGAAGCGAATGAATATCTGACCATTGACAGCGTTGAAAAGACAATCACGCTGACGAAGCGAAACGGCGAAATTGTGAACTGTTTCAACTTCCGTGACAGGGATTCATATATCTTCGAAAAAATCCCTTCGGGAAGCAATGTGGTCAGTTGGAACGGTGATTTCGGTTTTGACATCGTTCTGATTGAAGAAAGGAGTGAACCCAAATGGACTTGATCTACATGGATGAAAAGAAAAGGGACATCGGGGTCATGAAGAACTTCACGCTTGATTTGGCGTTCGGTGAAGATGAAAACAACTTTGAATTGTCAACCGTCATGGAAAACAATGTGTGCAAATCGGGGTTCTACATATACGCCGAAGGCACTGACTATGGCGGAATAATTGACCAAATCAAAGTCAACACCAGTTCAAATTCGCTGAAATACATCGGCAGAACCTGGCATGGCATTCTTGGAAGTAAAATCCTTCAACCCGATGAAGGGCAGGACTACTTGACATTATCGGGGGATGCAAACCAGGTTCTTGCCGAACTGGTTCAGCGAATGGGTCTTGGTGACCTTTTCACAGTAAAAGACGCACCGTCAGGTTTGACGGTGCGAAATTATAAGATGAACAGATACATTGACGGCTACAAAGGCATGTGCAAAATGCTTCAATCCGTTGATGGAAAACTGAACATCACCTTCCGTGAAGGGTTTGCGACACTATCCGCAAAACCGTTGACGGACTATTCGAAGAATGAAGAATTCGATTCTTCGCAGATCAGTTTCGAAATCAAAAAGACCTTCAAGCCGACAAACCATGTGATTTGTTTGGGCGCAGGTGACCTTGCGGAAAGAACCGTCATCCACCTGTATGCAGACCAGGACGGAAACATTTCGCACACGCAGACATTCTTCGGAATGGACGAAGTTTGTGAAGTGTACGATTACAGCAACGCAGAATCGGATGAAGAACTTGAAGAAGGCGGAAGGGAATTGTTGCAAAAATCGTGGAATTCCGATTCCGTAAAAATCAAATTCACGAACACATCTTCGGTGTATGACATCGGGGATGTTGTCGGGGCAAAAGAAAATGTCACCGGCATTTCAATCGTTCAAAAAATCATCAAGAAAATAGTCACCCTGAAAAACGACAGGGCAACTATATCTTACAAGGTAGGTGAATAAAAATGGCAAATATGCATCTTGTCACAGGCTATGCAAACAAAGAACACATCAAATCGGCAGACCAGGGAAGTTTCAATGCAGCGATGCTTGGCGAAGGGGAATTTGTTCTTGAAAGGGGGAACAAGTTCGCATCGACCATCATTTCGAACAACATCGTCAGAATCAAGGACGGTGACATTCTCATGCAGGGAAGGCACATCAGACTTGATGATGGTTCATACATCGACCTGGATTTCGAAAACGGACAGCAAGGGTTCAAACGCAACGATCTGATTGTGGTCAGATACACAAAAGACAGCGCAACCGGCGTTGAAGAAACGAACTTGGTTGTCATCAAGGGAACGCCCACAGCAGGCAACGCATCTGACCCTGAAATCGTGCATGGGGACATTATCAATGACCATGTGCTTGTCAACGACATGCCCCTGTACCGTGTACCCTTCGATGGGTTAAACATTCAGGACTTGGTTTGCCTGTTCGAAGTTCTTCCGTCATGGAAAACCTTGAAGGCGCAGTCCGTTGAAGAAACACAGACGGCGATTCAGAAGGCAGCAGAGCAGAAACTCAACCAGGCAATCAGTGTCATAGAAGAACAGATGAACGAAGTGGTTGACGAAGCAGAAGATGCCGTTGCAAGAGTTCCTGCGGTCAAACAGGGAACGACAGACCCGACAAAGACAACTGTCGGCATCCTGGGGCAAATCTACATCAACACGAACAGCAAGAAAATTTTCCACTGCGTGTCGGTTGCTTCGGGTGTTTACACTTGGGTTGGCGATGTTCTTCCCGAATTGATTGTGACCACGAAGAAAGGGGTCACGGTTACTGTCACGGACGGCATCACGACCTATTCCGCAGTGTCGAACGGAAAGGCAACTTTCACTGTTCCGAACTATGGCAAGTGGACGGTTTCCACGACCATCAATGGCACGGTCATCAAGAAGGTTGTCGATGTCACCGATGCGAAACAAATTCCTGTTCTGCTTGGCTATCAGACGATGACGGCAACCATCAACCTTTCGAACAGCAATCCTGCGACATGCGTTTCATACGCAGATGATGCCGTTGGAATGACGGCATCATACGCAGATGATGCCGTTGGAATGACGGCAGAACAGTGGGATGAATTCTTCGGGCATTATCCTGTATTGTTCAAGGACGGCAAGGAAGTTGGCAGATTAAACCGTGACAACTTCAACTTCTTCGAAGATGGAAGCATTGCCGACATCGAATCGGGAACAGCAGGCGATGTCATGATTGCCTTCCCCCGAAGGGGTTTGAAAATAACGAAGTCGGGAACAACAACCGTGACCATTTCGATGACGAACGACCCCGACAACGCAGACTTCAAATATTATGCCCATCAAAGGGGCAGTGCGAAGAAGAATGTGTTCTATCTCGGCGCATTCAAAGGATATTATGACGGCACATCCCTTCGTTCCCTTTCGGGTAAAGCACCCACGGCAAGCATCACAATCGGCACTGCAAGGAACTATGCACACGCAAACGGTGAAGGTTATGAACAATCTGCGTTCTATCAGTTACTGTTCAGACAATGCGCCTACATTCTGAAATTCGGTTCGCTGAATTCGCAAACGAAGGTTGGAAAGGGCGTTGTCAGTGCAAGCGCAAAGGTCAACACAGGCGGTGCGAATGCTTATGGCATGGATTCCGAAATCATCAAAGCAAGCAATCCTTCCTATATGACGGACGGACTGCATCAAGTCAAGTGCTTGGGCGTTGAAGATTTTTGGGGTAATGTGTTCGAATGGATTGACGGCATTGCAACGGATTCAAGCAATCCCATCAACATTTTGACCAACACCGACAACTTCCAGGACAACGGCAAGGGCGCAGGGTACATGACCACTTCTTCGGGCATGTCAAGCGGAAACGGCGGTTATATGAAAGAACCGCAGGGCAACACAGAAGCAGGGTTTGCATTCAAAGCAAGCGGTGGATCGGCAACCACATATTTCAGCGATTATGCGATTTTGGTTGGCGGTTATTGGTCGATTGGCGATAATGCCGGTGCTTTCTGTTTGTATGTGAGCGTTTCCGCTTCGCGTTCGTTTCCTTTTGTTTCGGCGCGCTTGATGTATTTGTAACAAAGAACTGGGGTGTTGAACGATTGAAATATTATCAAGGAAAAAAGCACATCAAAACAAATTCGATTATACGAATTTGAATGGCAGTTATGTCACTAATTTCGGCAGTAATTGGTCGAATAGCGATAATACCGGTACTTTCTATTTGAATGTGAACAATTCCACTTCGAATTCGAATCCTAATGTTTCGGCGCACTTAAAGTTTTCAAAAATTCATTTTGTCTGCCAAACCCCTGATGCAAGTCGGGGGTTTTGACACATAGTCGGTGCGTTCACACCCTGCCACAGGGCAAAACATAACAAACTTCATCCTGTACTGGTAGCCTTCCGAATGTACTTCCGAAGGTCGAAAGTTCGGGGAAAGAAAACATCAACAAGGGGTGTTTCTATGAAAAGATATGGCAATATCTACGAACAGATTTTCACAATGGAAAATCTAAAACTGGCACACAAAAACGCCAGGAAAGACAAATCCTTCTACAAAGAAGTGAAGATGGTTGACAACAATCCCGAATTCTATCTTGGGCAAATTCAAGAAATGCTGATGAATAAAACCTATACCGTCAGCGAATATTCGGTTTCCACCATCAACGACAAAGGCAAAGACCGTGAACTGATGAAACTGCCGTATTTTCCCGACAGAATCATTCAGTGGGCAATTCTGCTTCAAATCGAAAAGGTGTTCGTCAATACCCTTTGCGGTCACACTTGCGCTTCGTTGAAGGGCAGGGGCATCAAAAGGGCGATGAAACTTGTCGATGAATTTATGACGGACATTCCAGGGACGGAATTTTGCTTGAAAATCGACATTCGAAAGTTTTATCCGAACATCAACCATGCAGTTCTGAAACAGTTGCTTCGGAAGAAATTCAAGGATGCGGATTTGCTTGAACTACTTGACAGAATCATCGATTCCTATCCTGGGGAAAAGGGTGTTCCGATTGGGTCATACCTTTCACAATACCTTGCGAACTACTATCTTGCATATTTCGATCACTGGTTGAAAGAAGATATGCAAATCAAATATGTCGTGCGGTATATGGATGACATCGTGATTTTCAGTTCGTCAAAAGCGTTCTTGCACGACCTTCGAAAGCAGATGGACGAATATCTTCGCATTCGGCTTGACCTTCAAATCAAACCGAACTGGCAGGTGTTCCCTGTCGATGCAAGGGGCGTGGACTTTGTGGGATATAGGTTTTTCCACGGTTACAAACTTTTACGCAAAACCACTTGCAAGAAGTTCAAAAAGAAAATGGTGCAAATCCAAAGGAAGCAGTGTGACGGCAGTCTGATCAACTATTCCGAATGGTGCAGCGCAAATTCCTATAAAGGATGGTTGAAGTGGTGCGATTCGCATCGGTTACAACAGAAGTACATCGAACCGATTCAACCTTCGTTGGATAGGTACTACAACGAAGTTATCAAATCAAAAAAGAACAGGAAGGTGACATCATGAAAGACATGGGAATCGTTCACGGAAACGGTGAACAGGCAAAGGCAGTGATTGTCGGGTTTGACACAGTATATGTTCATACCGACATTCGGAAGGTCGAAACAGACCAAAATGGCAAGGCAGTGGAAGATTTGTATTCCTATCACGAAGTGCAATATTCCAAAGACGAATACCTGGATTTGATGATGCAGGAAAACGCAGCCTTGAAAGACAGCATCACCGACACGCAGATTGCGTTGTGTGAAATCTATGAAACATTGGGGGGTTAAAGCGATATGGCAAAGGTTTATGCAGACTTAATTCGCAAAGGCATCAAGACCATTGACGATGTGCCTGACAAACTGAAAGCAGCCGTTCAAGCACTGTTGGAAGAAAAGTGATTTGACCGCACAGAATGCTTGCCCACGCTCGGCGTGACAAGCGAAAGGGGGTGCGGTTGAACTTTCACCCTTGCGACAAGGCAAGCCGTCAGAAGGGCGTTTCTGCGCCTTAAAACGGCAATTCTAAATAGGACGGTAAAGGCAGATATGGCAACAGAAATCATCGTGGCAATCATCACACTGTTCGGAACGCTCATTGGAACATTTTCGGGCATTGTGGTTAGTTCGAAGTTGGTCAATTATCGTATTGACCAACTTGAAAAGAAGGTTGACAAGCACAATCAAGTGATTGATCGTGTTTATAAACTGGAACAAAAAGATGCGGTTCATGACGAAGAAATCAAAGTGGCAAACCACAGGATTGCAGACTTGGAAGCGCATCACAAACCAAATTCAAATTCTAAAAGGACGGTAAACTGAAATGAAAAAATTCGATTGGAAATCCAAACTTACAAGCAGAAAGTTTTGTGCAGCGGTTGTCAGTTTTGTGACAATGCTTGTCGTTGCACTGGGCGGTTCGGATGCGCTTGCAGCGCAAATCACCGGACTGATTATGGCAGGCGCATCGGTTGTGGCATACATAATCGGTGAAGGCTTGGCAGATGCAGCGAATGCAAAGAAATCGGACAGCGCAACCGAAAGCAATGCAGAGCAGAAGGAAGGGGACGGCAAAACTACTGAATCAACGCCCGACACGCCTTCCGAAACGGCAGCGGACAACGCTGACGAAACCAAACAAAATAGTGATTGATACTAACTTGATACTATTTTGTTACTAACGCAGGGTGTTCAAGGGTTTCCCCCATAGTGAAATTCTTGAATTTTTGACCGCAAATTGTGCTTTTCACCCCCTTCAAGGCACTTGAACTTTGAACTAATCTGTGATATAATTAAATTAAATTTGTGTTTTAATGCATTGTTTCAGTATGTGAATTGTCTAGAATACAACAATTTGATAGATGTGCGTTTCAAGGAACAAAATGAAGATCCAGTTAAGTCTGAAAAATATATTTTAGATTGCAATAATGATTTAGAGAAAATTATTGATGATATTTATGTTTTAACTTCAAAAGAACTGTATTCTCGAGGAGAAAAATTATTTAAAGAGTATTTTGGAAAGTTCGAGAATAAGCA
>ERZ778504.2009-NODE-2009-length-12227-cov-7.579280_pt1 | contig 12227 bp, 12 predicted proteins | sample MGYA00510046_ERZ778504 | MGnify/ENA primary metagenome ERZ778504 (study PRJEB29527, sample SAMN07138964) | mouse gut metagenome | material: feces | host: mouse | place: China:Nanjing | collected 2016-01-25 ...
GGCGCCGCCGTGTGCCTGTTCACCGTGGCCGGTATCGTGATCACGCTCTTTGCCACCGCTCCGTCCTCCCTTCTTTGAAATGGAACTCCATGCTCCCGTCCGGGAATGCCGTGATGTTTTTCACCCGCTCCCCAAAATCCGCTTCGCTGAATTCCTCCATCCCCATCATGTATGCGGAAACCTGCCTCAGCTTGTAATCGGTGCAGTTCGGGTTATGGCACTCCACATTCTTCCTTTTCTTGCCGATGCAGTACCAGTACACCCACTTCCCCGCGTCGTTCACCCGGTGGTATGTATTCCCGCAGGCAGCGCACCGTATCTTCCCCTGGAAGCAGTCCGTGACCGTTGCGATGTGCCTGGGCGGGTCCAGGTGCAGGTTCTTCCAATACTTTCTTTCCCCTCCGGTGAGGTGGAATTCCAGGTCGCCGCTTTCCATGACGGTGATGCCCCGGACGGCTTTTTCAAACTCCGCACCGTCAAACACATCCATCCCAAGCGTCTGTGCCGAAATCCGCTTTAATTCCTCCTCGCTGAAATTCACGCCGGTGCAGCTCATGCCTTTCTCTTTCTTTGCCCTTCAGAACCAGCTCACGTATTCCCTCCCCTTTACCATGGCGGCGCGCCGTGTGTAGGAACGCCCGCAGATGCCGCATTTTATCTTCCCCGTAAAAAGGTAGGTGGGGTTCATAAGCCCCGCTCGCCGTTCCATCTCCGCTTTGACCTTTGCATAGGTCTCACGGTCAATGATGGCTTCATGGCAGTTCGCCATGTAATACAGTATGCCTTAAAAAACGTCCGCATGGACGAAGCGGCATTTATAAAGAATATGCGGAGCGCATCAGAAATCAGGGACAAAAGCGAGGTAAAAAAGCTGAAAGCAGACCTTTCCAAAAAAGAGAAACGCTTCACAGATCTTGATCTGTTGATAAAAAAGGTGTATGAGGACAACGCAATGGGAAAGCTGCTGGACAGACGGTATGAGATGCTTTCTTCCGATTACGAGAAGGAACAGCAGGAGATTGAGATTTCTATAAGAGAAATTCAGGAAAAACTCATGCAGTTTGAAGAAGATACGGACAGGACGGAGGAATTTTTAAGCCTTGTCCATAAGTACACCGATATTCAGGAACTTACGCCTGCCATCGTCAATGAATTTGTGGACAAGGTTATGGTTCATAAAATAGAGAAAACGGACGGCGACCGTATGCAGGAGATTGAGATTTTCTTAAATTATATCGGGAAGGTGGAGCTTCCGGCGCAGGAACTTTCGGAGGAAGAAATGGCGGAGGAAGAAAAGAAACGGAAACGCCGCCAGTACAGCAGGGAATACCAGAAAGCCTATCGCAGGAAGCACAGGCTGGAAATCCGGCAGCTGATTGAGGGTGCAAATGCGGCAGACAAGCAGAAACAGATAGAGGAAGCCGGACAGTCAGCCGACGAACTTCTGAATACAGACAGTACGGAGCAGATTGCGGTTATGGTGGCAGGGGAAAATAAGGTTATCGTAGAAGGCAGCCTTCCGACCAAAGAGGAAGTGAAGCGTAAGTATGGCAAATAATTTTATTAAAAACAACTATGAAAGTGAGGACTTTTTTATGACAAAAATCAGAGATTACAATATGAACGGAACTATTATATTGGGTGTGGATGCAGGCTACGGGAATTATAAAACGGCAAGGTGCTGTTTTCCAACTTCCGTGAGCAGGAGTGACCAGCCGCCTGTCTTTACAAGAAACTATCTGGAATATAACGGAGGTTATTACACCATAGGCGAGGGGCATAAGGACTTTGTTGCAGAAAAGAGCATGGATGACGATAATTATATCCTTACCCTTGCCGCCATTGCAAAGGAACTGAAGGCAAGGGGGCTGTCAGCCGCAAAGATACACCTTGCGGTGGGGCTTCCTTTGAAATGGGTGCAGGCGCAGCGGGATTCATTCCGTGAGTATATGATGCAGAACCGCCATGTTGATTATAAGTATGCAGGAAAGTGTTATACAGTTGACATCGTGGACTGTACGGTCATGCCACAGTGTTATGCGGCGGTAGCGGAGAGCCTGCCAGATTTTAAGGGTATGCACATGATAGCGGATATCGGAAATGGGACAATGAACGTGATGATACTCAATAATGGCAAGGCGAACGAGAGCAAGTCGTGGACGGTAAAGCTGGGGGCAAATGAATGTTTTATGGCGATCCGCAGCCTTATTCTGGACAGGAAGGTGGAGGAACTTCCGGCAGAGATCATCGAAAATTATCTCAGATATGGTAGCGCTGATATAGGGGAGGAATACAAGGCGCTCATGGAGGAAGCGGCAAAGACCTATGTGGATAAGATATTTGCAGAGTTAAAGGTACATGGGTATAACCCCAATCTTATGAAACTGTATATTATGGGCGGCGGGGTAAAGGTTGTGGAACTTGTGGGGGATTATGACAGCGGTAATGTCACTTTCAACCACGACATACGGGCAAATGCCAAAGGCTACGAATACTTCTGCTATATGAAGCTGCGCAGGCAGAAAGCAATGGCATCAGCCGGATAAGGGGGCGTATCTGAATGAAGAATAAAAACCACAATATCCGTTTCAACATGGAAAAAGGGGACGAGTGCAGGGCGTGGGAGCTTCTGCACTCCCCCAAGGTACGGCAGATGTTCAGGTCGCAGAATAGATTTGTGATAGAGGCGGCCAATGATTATTATGACAGATGCGTGGCAATAGGGAATGATCCGTATCTGGAAACGAGGGAGAAAGAGGACGCTTTTGCGGAACGGATCGTGGAAGCGGTGGAAAAGAAAGTGATGTCCAACCTTCCGGCACTTTTCGGGATGTATATGGCGCAGATGCAGGCTTTTCCCTTATCCGTCCCTATGGGGGCATATCCGGCGGCACAGGGCGGCATGGTGTATGGGCAGAGACTTCCAAATGGCAAAAGGGGCGAAAACGCCGTAATGAACGGCGCACCCCTTCCTATTTCTTCCGATCCGGCAGACACAGCGGATGAAGAAACCATAGCAGGGCGCTCCACAGAGCCGCCAGACAATGAACTGATTGATTTTGACGCATTTTAATATGTTTATGGGACAGGGCTACGGTAAGAGAATTTATTGTAGCCTTATTTTTATGGAAATAGCCATGATTAAAGGCAAATGCAGCTATATTTTTAGAAAGCAGGAGCAAAGTGTAGCCGAAAGGCTATAAAACAAGGACAAAGGGCAGCCATAAAAGGCTGCATGATAAAAGGCAGGCATTAAAGCCTGCATAATAAGGACAAAAAGCAGCCGAAAGGCTGCAAATAAGGGCGTAATTGTAGCCGTCTGTTTTGAAACTGACATATCGGGTTTCAGGCAGACGGCTTTTTTCTGTCCTGAAAAGACCTGTTTTAGAGACTATTTTGGAGAAGTCAGGGGAGTGTCAGCGGGTAATTTCCGGGGAGGGCGTAAGCTCTCCCCTAAGCCCTCGGCGTTTGAGAGCGAAATACACCCTACGCACAAACCTTCGGTTTATGCGTAGGGGATTTCGCCCTTGCAGGGGGCAAATTTGCGCAGGCGCAAATCTACAGTCCGAAAGAACCAGACTGTATTTATCCATGCGCCCCAAAGGACAGGACGCATGGACGGCGCTACTTCCAGTGGTTTCATTTTAGGGAAAATGTGAAGCCGCGCCTGCGGGACTTCGCAGAAGTCCCCTTACGTCTGTCAGAGAGCGACAGCCGTGAACTGCCCGGATGTGGGTATGGGTTCGCAATAAGCCGCCTTATGGCGGCTGCTCACAGGGAAAGCGGCGGTATCGGATTATCCGCCAAAGGAAAGGGGAACGGCATTTGTGAAAAGAAATTCATTTATAGAAATGGCAAAGCTGCATGACTTATCGGGGCGCATCACTTATATTTCCAGCCACGCCAAGCAGGAGCATCTGTATGAAGTCTATGCAACAGAGCCGGACAGGGCATTCTGGCGGGAACTTGCCAGGTGTAATCAGCAAGAATTTGAAAAAAGTGGTACGAATGGAAAGTGTATTGAGGCAAGGGAATTGATGATTGCCCTGCCAGAGAGCTTTATCAACTATAAGCATGACTACCTGCTGAAAAAGATGGTTGATGAATTTAAGAAATGGTACGGCGTGGAGTGCCTTGCCGCGCTCCACCATAATAAACGGAAAACAAACCTGCATATCCATATGATATTTGCGGAGAGGAAACGGTTAGACCAGCCGGAAGAAAAGACTGCCACCCGGAATATGTTCTATGACGAGCAGGGGCGTCATGTGCGGACAAAGAAAGAGATACTTGGCGGGGACGGAAATATCCGCAAGGGCTGTAAAATCATCAAAAAAGGCGAAGCGTATGAACGCAGGATTTTTACTGTAAAAGACGGACGCTTCAAGCAGGAATCTTTTCTGGATGAGATAAAAGTATTATATACGGATCTGATTAACCAGATGGTGATTGACGATAAGGACAGGCTCGGCATATTTGATAAAAACGGTCCGTACCTTGCCACAAAGAAAGTCGGTAAAAATAATCCCAAAGCGGAGGCGATAAAAGCAGACAATGAAATCCGCATGGAATGGAACAGGGCTGTTGAGCGTGCCATCGTCAGCGGTGTATCCGAGACGGAGGTTGTGGAACTGAAAAAGACGGAGATCACGGACAAGGTAAAGGAATCTGTGGAGCAGAACGGCAAAAAGCCGGAATTGTTTGGGGATATTGTCAGGGCGGCGGTTGCGCTGTTGGAGAAGCTGATCACAGAAGTTATGCAGAAAATTATGGATATGACGAAAAAAGTTATCGGCAAAGTTGCCGATGCCGTAAAGGAAACACCAAAAGAAATGGAAATTCATATCCATACAAAAGATGAGCCAGTGGTTCGGCCGGAAAGGAAGAAGATACCATTTCCTATAAATCCACAGCGTAAGGCTAAAACAGATGCACGAAATAAAACAGAACAGCTACATCTCCAAAATACAGCGACAGTCAAAAAATCTGTCATTGAACAGTTGAAACTGGAGCAAAAAACTGTTCCTGCGGAAACAAAGCAGTTGGAGACAGAAAGACCGCCGCAGCCGAAGCCTTCCGTGCTTGCAAGTAAATATCCCCGACTGAAAGAGATAGACAGTAAACTCAAAGACCAGAATAAGGCAATTTTTGAGTGCGAGAAACAACGGGATAAGCTGAAAAAGGAATTATCCGAATGTACGGGTATTTTTAAGGGAGGCAGACGAAAAGAATTACAGCAGGAAATTGACAGTATTGACAATCAGATTGTCAATATGAAGAAGAGGCTTTCGTCTATCGTAAGGGAATATAAATTTGATTCAGTGCAGGCATTCTATAAAGAACTGGATGCGGCAAAGAGAGAGAATCTTGAATATATGGCGGTTTGTGCGGAGTATGACAAAATTTATGGGGATAAAGCTGCAAATTACATGAGCATCAGGGACAGAATCAGGCAGAAAGAACAGTTGGTAAAACAAAGGGAAGCAGGCAGAGTGCATCAGATAAGGCAGAAAGATAAAGGGGCAAGGTAGCAAAGCGTAAGAAATCTGTAACTCACTTAGCGGTTATGGTAATCCTTCTTTAGGGAATAGCAGTAATGACGTGACAGGATGTTGCATTGCTTTTGGTTATGAATTTTGTGGGCAGTATGATAGTAAATATTGTTGTAGAACTGTATGTAGCAGAAGTTGTAGAAAACGCCTTTATTCTGTTTGATGAAAATCTGGATTTGCTTGTGTTGGGAGACTTCCATGTTTTTTACAATTATTTCTTGATAAAATGTATTCCAAATTTTTAAGTGATATTTGATTGACAAAAGAAAAATTTACTATATAATTAGAATGAACGGTTCATTTTATTGGAAGGGAGGAAACGATTTTGAACAACGCAAAGTTACTAAAAATATATTCGGAAGCAGGACGCCTTTTTAATCAAAAGGGCTATGCAAATACAAAAATGGCTGAAATTGCGAAAGCCTCCGGGATTGCGGTAGGCACCATGTATTCCGTATTTACAGGAAAGGATGCTGTGCTTTCATTTGTGATCTACGCCACGCTTGATAAAAATTATCTTTCAAGTGAAATTACATTCCCCATTAAGTCGATAGATTTACCCAAGCTTATTTCGTCATTTACCGGAGTGATTGACAATGTATTTGGCTCTGTCCTGAATATTACTGACAGCAAGGGTAATATCTGCAAAGATTGTATGAAACTCATGGAGGAGTTATTTGACCTGTTCGCCGATTATCTCCTTGCCTTTGACAACATTGAGAAGAATGAAGGCATACTGGAAGAACTCAGTGAAATATATTGGCCGCAGAAATTGGCTTATTTTGAGAAACTGGGAGCGCATCTAAGGCTGTATATGGAGAATGGGCAGCTTCGGAAGCTTACCCATATACCATCCCATGTTCTTTTTCTGACGAATACATTGACGTGGTGGGCTTTAAATTCAAATCTTTCCATCCCAAATGAGCCTATTCCGCGAGAGACAGCTAAGGATATATGTATGGGAATTATAAAGCGGAGCTATCAGCCTTGAAATAGCAATCGCCAAAAAACAGCTCCTTGCAGTCAGGTGCATCATGCACCTTTACTGTTACATTCAAATTGAAATGAACGGTTCATTTCAAACTATATGTTTTTTATTCTACTCAACTACTACCGACTGAAAGCGGTGGGTTCTTTCGGTCTAAGGGCGGTGGTTTTGCCCTCGCGCTTGGAAAATAAACTGGAGGCAATTTTAATGAATTTATTGAAATTTCTAAAAAATATTTACGGTAAAAAAATCTATTTTCAGATTATTTTTATTATACTGCTCGCCTTTGGTACGGCAGCCGCCCAATTTGAGGCGACACAACATTTAGGCGATGTTATTGATGCGGTTGGAAAAGGGTATGAAGAAGCGGTATATCAGTTTCTGGTCATATCTGTCAGCACAGTGCTTTATATTCTTGGAACAGCAGCATTCACTTTTTGGGGCGGTAAGATTACAGTAGCATTTTCCCGCTGTGTACAGATTAAAATCGGAGTGAAGCTATGCTCCGCACAGTATCGCGCAATGGAGCAGGTGGATGAAGGAAGTCTGCTTACGATGATTTCCAAGGATGTAGACAGTATCAAAAACGGACTCGGACTACTGATGAAATCAGGATTTCTGCCCATATGTCTCGGGCTTGTTCCTGTCTGTCTGTTTCAATGGTGCAATTGGAAATTTGCCCTGTTTGCCTTGTGCCTGATACCGCTGAATGCGGCGCCCAGTGTATTCTTTGCCCGAAAACTTTTTCCGTTTCACGATAATGAAAAGAAAGCCTATTCAAAAGTGCTTTCGCATTTTACCGAATCCTTTCGCTTTGTCATGCTGATCAAAGCATTTGGACTTGAACAGCTATTTTCGGAAAAACACAGGGAGGAATTGGACGACTATTGGAAAGCACGGAAAAAGCGTATGTTTTTTGAGAAATTGACGGAGGAATACGGACGGTGTTACGGGCATGTCAGCAGGATACTGCTCTTACTTTTGAGTGCGTATTTTATTTACCGGGGAGAAATGACAATAGGCAGATTGACAAGTGTTATTCTGTGTACGGAGTTTGTTGGAGAGGGACTAAAAATCGTGGGCAGCATTCCCTTTTGCCTGCCGGCTGCAAAAGCAGGCGTGTTTCGCATCCAGAAGCTTCTTGAGCTGCCGGATGAAGCCGTGTCGCAAAACAGGATACAAACGTTGATGCAAACAAATGCAATGCAGTCGATTGGATTAAGGACAGATGCATTGCCCATTTATGAAGTGCGGAAGCTTTCTTTTTCGTATGGAGATACCACTGTACTGCATGACATCAATTTCTGTGTCCACGAGGGGGAGAAAATCGCGGTTGTCGGGTTAAGCGGCTGCGGTAAAACGACATTGTTCAGATTACTCAGCGGATTATATACGCCGGAAAAGAATCATATTTATTTCAGGGGAACGGATATAGCCGCGCTTTCCCCTGAATATTTAAGGAATCATATTACGGCGACGACACAGGAGGCATTTCTCTTTCAGGCAACATTTGAGGACAACATTAAAGTGGCAAAATCAGGCGGAAGTAAAATGGAAATCATGACTGCCTGCAAAAAAGCACAGTTGGATTTTTTTATTCAGACGCTCGCCCATGGATATGATACGGAAATAAATACTACAGTTCGGTCTATCTCAAATGGACAGATGCAGCGCATCAATCTGGCAAGAGCATTTCTTAGAAATACAAACGTATTTTTGTTTGATGAACCGACTTCCGCATTAGATCCTGATACAGCCAGTGCAATTTGGAACGAGCTGTTTACAAATAGTGCGGATAAAACATTGTTGGTTATTTTGCATGATTTGGAAGAAGTCTATCGGTTTCATAGGGTTCTTGTCTTGGATAACGGAAAAATAGCTGCCCTTGGAACGCATACCGAATTGATACAAAACTGCGGATTGTATAGAAAGCTTTATGAAGAAAAGATGGCAAACAGAAAGTAGGGGGAGTGTGAGATGAAAGCTTTATTTTCCATGACAAAATATATTCGTAAAAACTGGAGACTATGGGTATGCGGAATTTTGTTTCCTGCATTTTTCAGTATGGCTGCAAATATATACTTCGCCAATATATTGCAGGACTATGTTGCGAAAATAACAGAGCATCAGACATCATTGCAGGGGATTTCTAAAATGCTGCTGTTTTCACTGCCTGTTTTGCTGCTGCTTTCATGCATGGACAATATCGGTTTATATATTTTATCGCTGTTTCTCACTTCCACAGAGAACGAATTGCGGTATGATTTTTATAACAGCTGCGTGCGTACACCCCTGAAAAACCTGCAAAAACTGAACCAAGGAGAATTTATTACACGGTATAATACGGATATTGAGCAGAGTGCTCAGATTGTTTCCTATGATAGTTTTGGAGTCATTTATCCACTGATTGTCGGAACGGGCTACATGGCTGCGGTTTTACTGGCTGATTTTAGAATCGGATTCCTTATGCTTTTGTTGGGTGCAACTGTTATTCTGTTAAATTTTTTGTTTGTGCGCAGGATGAAACATGCACAGGCGGAAATTTTGCAGGCGAAAGAAACATATGTGTCTAATTGCAGTGATGCAATAAAGGGGAAAATGAGTATCCGGCAATATTCTGCCCAAAAGATGATGTGTCAAAAGACAGGTGAAGCGGCAAATAATCTTTATAGGAAAGAATGCAAGGCGGTTAGTTTGGAAACAATGAAATTATTGACTTCTGACGCTGTTGCGAATGGCTGTATATATTTGCTAACACCGATCGCATGCATCATGGCGGCTCGTGGACATATTGGTATCACTACGGTTCTGTTTATTCACCAGTTATGCCGCTGCTTTATTATGTACACACAGAATTTTGCAGCTTCTTTTGTTCATTACAGCGAGCATTCATTATCTTTTGAACGGGTGAATATGGTTCTGTCTTTTAAGAATGAATTGACAGGGAATCAAGTCAACAGGTGCGGAAACATTGCTGAAAATTTTACTGTTACATTTCAGAATGTCAGTGTATCATATGGAAACCATCAGGTGCTCAAAGACCTTTCATTCACCGCTTTTCCCGGGGAGTGCATCGGCATCATTGGTGAAAGCGGCAGCGGAAAATCTACATTGGTGAAGGCGCTGATGCAGATGGTAGATTATCAGGGAGAAATCTATATTGGTGAGGAAAACTGTAAAAATCTTTCCCTGTATATATTACGGAAATATATTGCATATTCGCCGGAACATAGTGATATATTTCCTGCTACTGTGCATGAGAATATACAGTATGGAAATCTGAATGCAGCAGAAGACGAAATAATCTATGTGGCAGAAATGGCAGGAGTTGCGACACATAGGGAAGGTTTTTTACATAGGGAAATTGGTGAGAAAGGCGGTCAATTATCAGGTGGGCAAAAGCAAAAGGTATCTATTGCCCGCGCATTGCTCAAAAAAGCTCCTATATATATTTTCGACGAGCCCACGGCAGCTTTAGACGCTGACTCGGAATCAAAAATATTGAATACCATTGTCAAGCTGAAACAGGAGGGGAAATGTATTCTGCTGATTACGCATAAAGCTTCCACATTGCGCATTGCAGATAGAATTTTGCGTATTGATGACGGAAAAGGATACATACTTTGAGGACAGTATTGTGCAAAGCCTTGAAAATACGGGAAACTTTTGGAGAAAGCCAATGCTTGTCGGGTGTGATTGGCTGCGTTGGAGTTTGGTTAAGGTATTGGTTGAAATTGTTTTGTTTGTTTTCATGGAAATGTTTACTAACACACTTGACAAAACGTCTCTGATTTGATATAATCCCTGATGGTTAAGGAAATACACAGTTTATCTGACACCCTCACACTAATATCAAAAGGCTTTGCTTTTCTATTACTAGACCACTTTACAACTTTTGTTATATAGTTATCTTCCATAAACCTACCCTATTGTAATATATCTCATTATCAGCCAAAGTCAATGCTACTTTTATTAGAAATCTTAGCTGTATCCATAAACGTCCATAACAAATAATGTGTATCACACAAACGAAACAGTTTCTTTTCCCTCTTATGAAAAACTATCAACTTACAAGCCATATTACTCATTATCAATAATTTCCCAGTGCCCGCTAAAACCACGCCCAATATAATTCACATTATCCATTTCCTTTATATGGCGCTTAATTGTCTTAGAACTTACGCCTAATGTAATTGCTATTTTCTCCGTGCTAATTTTGCTATCTTTACGAATTAAGTCCATAATCTGAGCATCCAATTTTTCTTGAAGGACGTCTTGGGGGACACCTTGAGGGACGTCTTGGGGGACATCTCGAGGGACATCATAGTTCAAGTTCGGCATCACTACAGTAAACTGATATCTGTCTGAATGGAATGACGGTCTTTTGCTCTCATTATAATTAATTTGAAATTCATATCCACTGATAATTTTTCCAAATCCGCTTCCTTTGCGCTCCATATATCCCAGCCTATTAAATACATCCGCAAGAACTGGATTTCTTCTGGTTGAAGGTACTTTAAGCGGATCTCTGTCCTGAATCGTGGAACCGTCTGGCATACCTCCTGGAGAATAGATTTCCATTCTGTCATCGTATATGTCAATATGAACTTCGCTTCCATTAACCAGATAGTCACGATGCGCTAAGGCGTTTACAAGTGCTTCATGATAGCTTCGCTCTACGTACTCCGGCATCTCTTCTCTTGAATTCACAGTCTTACGCCATTTCATTTTACAATTGCGTTTGATAAACGCCTCTCCATTTTCAATCAGAGAAATAATACTGCCTGAATACTCTGCATCATCTAACGCATCAACTATACCACCGCTTTTATTCAGTCCATTCCACCTTGTACAAAATAATCTTGAACAAAGAACTGGACTTTCATCGGCAAATAATGCCCCTGCATTTGTTAACTTTCCCTGTTCATTTACCAGTCCAAATGAAGTCAAGTCTCTGTCGTCAAAACTATTCCCAGTCCACTTCTTATACCTTTCCTTGAGCTTTGAGAAGGCAAAATCCTCCACCTTATAAGTAGAATTCTGTGAATCATAGGATGTATTCTTTCCCCTAAGAACAAGACGCTTTAATTCAATCGCAGTTGCCTTTACACTTTCATTTCCAACACGAACAAAAGCTTCCAGTACACCATCTCCTGAATAATAGTATGGTGTCTCATCTCCCTTATATATATCAAGTATGACCATAATTTTTCCATTATCGGTTTTATGGAATCTAAGCTTAAATTCCGGAATCGGATCTAATCTTGATTTTACCAACTCACTTATTTTTTCGGCATCTTCCTCAGGTTGTTCAAGTCCAACAATCTTCCCATCATCAGAAATACCAAAAATCAAAGCCCCACCAAATGTATTTGCAAATGCACTTACACTTTTACACCAGCTTTTTGGTTTCTTTTCTTCAAGTGCGAGCTTTTTGTCATATTCAGTTGCTTCCCCAATTAATTCTTTTATATTCACAGCAAACATTCTCTATTATTTCCATCCCTTCCATACATCAGGCTGATATCCTAATGTAGACTGCTTTCCATTTCTGACTACCGGTATTTTAATCAACTGTTGATTTTCAAGAACCTTTTCTAGTTTGTCTTCTTCTGCAATATACTTAATAAGACTTTTGCCATCCTGAACCAGTCCTCTTTGCTCTCCTTACGGAGGTTGCGCTTAAT
>ERZ778504.2015-NODE-2015-length-12187-cov-9.061490_pt1 | contig 12187 bp, 9 predicted proteins | sample MGYA00510046_ERZ778504 | MGnify/ENA primary metagenome ERZ778504 (study PRJEB29527, sample SAMN07138964) | mouse gut metagenome | material: feces | host: mouse | place: China:Nanjing | collected 2016-01-25 ...
AGATCTACGACGGTCTGGGCGCCGTCTACGACTACGGCCAGAACGGCGTGGAGCTGAAGAACAACATCAAGCGCTATTGGTGGGATTCGATGGTCAAGCTCCACGAGAACATCGTGGGTCTCGATGCCGCCATCTTCATGCACCCGCGCACGTGGGAGGCTTCGGGCCATGTCGGAGCGTTCAACGATCCGCTCATCGACAACCGCGATTCCAAGAAGCGCTACCGCGCCGACGTCCTTGTCGAGGAGTGGCTCGCCAAGCAGGACGAGAAGATCGAGAAGGAGGTCGAGAAGGCCCGCAAGCGCTTCGGCGAGTCGTTCGACGAGGCCAAGTACCGCGAGACTTCGCCCCGCGTGCAGGAGACTGCCGCCAAGCGCGACGCCGTGCACAAGCGTTTTGCCGATGCGCTCAACGCCAACGACCTCAATGAGCTGCGGCAGATCATCCTCGACTGCGAGATCGTGTGCCCCGTTTCCGGTACGCGCAACTGGACCGAGGTGCGGCAGTTCAACCTGATGTTCTCCACGCAGATGGGTTCCACGGCCGACGGCGCCAGCACCATCTACCTGCGCCCCGAGACGGCGCAGGGCATCTTCGTCAACTTTCTCAACGTGCAGAAGACCGGCCGCATGAAGCTGCCGTTCGGCATTGCGCAGATCGGCAAGGCGTTCCGCAACGAGATCGTCGCCCGCCAGTTCATCTTCCGCATGCGCGAGTTCGAGCAGATGGAGATGCAGTTCTTCGTGCGCCCCGGCACCGAAATGGAGTGGTGGAACGAATGGAAGAACACCCGCATGGCCTGGCACCGCGCCCTGGGCTTCGGCGACGACAACTACCGGTTCCACGACCACGACAAGCTGGCCCACTATGCCAACGCCGCCACCGACGTGGAGTACAACTTCCCGTTCGGCTTCAAGGAGGTGGAGGGCATCCACTCGCGCACCGACTTCGACCTGGGCAACCACCAGAAGTTTTCGGGCAAGAAAATCCAGTATTTCGACCCCGAGACGGGCGAAAGCTACGTGCCCTATGTCGTCGAGACGTCGATCGGCGTCGACCGCATGTTCCTGCAGGTCATGTCGGCGGCCTACACCGAGGAGCAGCTCGACGGCGGCGATTCGCGCGTGGTGCTGCGCCTGCCTGCGGCTTTGGCTCCCGTCAAGGCGGCCATCCTGCCGCTCGTCAAGAAGGACGGCATGCCCGAGATTGCGCAGAAGATCGTCGACGAACTGAAATACGACTTCAATGTCGTGTATGACGAGAAGGATTCGGTCGGCAAGCGTTACCGCCGCCAGGATGCCGTCGGCACGCCGTTCTGCATCACCGTCGACGGTCAGACCGCCGAGGACGGCACCGTCACGGTGCGCCACCGCGATTCGATGGAGCAGGAGCGCGTCAAGATCGAGGCCCTGCATGCCATGGTCGAGGAGGAGTGCTCGTACCGGAAATTGTTCAAGAAACTGAACCTTTAATTGAAGTGAAAATGGAAAGGTCGAAGGTGAAAGACCGCCTGCCGGAACATTTTACTTTCAACTTTTCACCTCTCACTTTCTCGAAGTGTCGCGCATTCTGGCCATAGACTACGGTACCAAGCGTACGGGAATCGCCGTGAGCGACCCCCTGCGGCTGATCGCGGGCGGACTCGTGACGGTCGAGACGCGGCAGCTCGAAAAATGGCTCGCAGACTATTTCGCCCGCGAGAACGTTGGTACCATTGTGCTGGGCAAACCCGCCCGGATGGACGGCACGCCCTCCGAGACGTGGCGTTTCATCGAGCCGCTCGCGGCGCGGCTGCGGCAGGCATGGCCCGACAAGGAGGTGGTTTTCCACGACGAGCGCTTCACTTCGGTGCTGGCCCACCGCGCGATGCTCGAAAGCGGCATCGGCAAGATGGCCCGCCGCGACAAGGCGTTGGTGGATAAGATTTCCGCCACGATCATTTTACAAAGTTACATGGAGTTCAACCAATGATTTATCCGATTGTCATCTATGGCGACGAGGTGCTGCGCAAGCCCTGCGAGCCGGTCGCTGCCGATTTTCCCGATCTGAAAAAGCTCGTCGACGACATGTTTCTCACCCTCGGCGAAGCCGGAGGCGTGGGGCTGGCCGCTCCGCAGATCGGCAAGAGCCTGCGCCTTTTCATCGTCGACTGCACCCCGTGGGCCGAGGACGACCCGTCGTGCGCCGACTTCAAGCATGCGTTCGTCAATGCCGAAATCTATGCCTATTCCGAACAGACGAAGACCTATAACGAGGGCTGCCTGTCGTTTCCGGGGCTCTATGCCGATGTGCCGCGTTCGCTGTCGATCCGCGTACGCTACCTCGACGAGGAGCTGAAGCCCCACGACGAGGAGTTCACAGGCTACAAGGCCTGGGTGATCCAGCACGAGTACGACCATATCGAGGGGCGCGTTTTCGTTGACCGCGTCGCTCCCTTGCGCCGCAACCTGCTCAAAGGCAAGTTGCTCAACCTGGCCAAAGGTAAATACCGCTGCAGTTACAAGACTCGGTAGCCGAAAGGCGGTCGGCATGAGTTGGTAAGCGCTTTGCGGCCGGTGTGCCTGCCGGTTCGGCCGAATATCGGGGCGTTCGTTTGTGCCGTCCCAAAAACGAAAGCGACTCCCTCTTGGGAGCCGCTTTTCATATTGCCGTTGCCGGAGCGTCAGAACTTGTAGGTTGCGCCGACGCTGATGATGATCGGATTTTTCCAGTATTTGTGGGTCTGCACCATCCACTTGAATCCGGCCGAGATGTCCCAGTTGCGCGTGATGTTGAAGTCGGTGCCGGCGCCGAGGTTGATGCCGCACGACCAGTCGCCGATGTCGTTGGCGCTCAGACCCACCTGCGGATAGAGCGTCCAGAAGCGTGCCGGGTGGAAGAGGTACTGCATGTCGGCGCTGATGTCCACCGAGCAGTATTTCTTGCAGAGGAACGTCACGGCCGGCTGGATGCGCCATCTGTCCGTGAAGGAGTAGCGGGCCAGGGCGCCCACGCCGAAGATGGCGCCGTCGGCGCCGGTATTGGTATAGACGCCGATCTGCGGGCCGAGTGCCCATTTGCCCTTGTCCTGGGCCGAGACGGCTCCCACGGCGAAAAGTGCGGCCATAGCCGTCAGAAGAATCTTTTTCATTTCCGGTTATTTTAATTTTACAAAAGTGAGCTTTTGTCCGTTTGCTTGTCAAATATATGCAAAAATCCCTTGTCGGCCAAGCAAATTCAACGAAGCGGGGTGTTTTGATAACAAACCGACCACATCGCAACACTCGTGCCGCTTCGGGCGTTTCGGAGTCCCGAAAACGAAAAGTCAGGGCCGAAAAAGAGGATATTCCGTCGTCGCAGGCGGTTTTCCCGCTTCGCATGTCCGGTTCGGTTTTCCGGGTGTGCGTTTCTGTCGCCTTGCCGTCTCCGGACCTGTCCGGTCCGAAAGTTCGGTGTTCCCCGGGGCGTCGGTTCGGACGGACAAAAGCTGCATAAGTCAAAAAGCAACTCGTGTAGATGCTGGACGCAGCGCACGGAAAGAGCGTAGGAGCGGTTGTCCGTTCGGAAAGGCTCGACGTAGCTCTGTTTGAAACCCAGGAAACTGGCGTTCGGATGGCCCGATGCGTAGGGGGACGACGACCACGCAAAGCCGCCTCCGCCGACATTTTCCAAGGCTCCCGAGTCGCGGTTGCGGTCGCCCGCAGCAGATGTCGGGAAGCAATCGCTGGAATGGATGGCGCGGAGAGGGAACAAAACAGTTCACAATGCAAAATGCACAATTTGTCATTCTGAGCGAAGCGAATCGACGAACGCAGAGGCCACTTGCGGACTATACCGAGTAAGGAGGAGAAAGACAAATGAAGTGCAGTCAAACATTTGTATGCTGACGATACAGATTCTTCGTCGCTGTGCTCCTCAGAATGACAAACGACTATCTTAATTGTGCATTGTGAATTCTGCATTCTGAATTGTTCGCAAGCTCCGCAGCAAACTGGGATGTACAGCCGACGGCATAGCGGTCGGGAGGCAGGAGTTCTTGCCTCGGGTATCCGGGTATCCGGGTATCCGGATTTTCGACGCGCTGTCGCTCGGTCTTTGTTCGCGAACGCAGCCTGCGAAGAGCGAGCCCGGCGAAAGCCGAAAAGCGGGAGCCTCCGCGCCGGGAGGCTGCGGCTCGCGCAACTCTGAGAGTTGCAAAGACCGACAAAGACCGTGTAAGACGACTCCTGAATATGCCCGCCACCATAATGCCGCCGGCGGATTGCTGAATCTACTTTGCCTCGCTGGTGCGAGCCGTGGCCCGCATCATTCTGGGCGGAAGTTGCTGGGGCAAAGTTAGGAATTATAATCGTACTTGGTGCCTTGTCCCAAAACATTGTCCGGCTTCGATACTGCGGTCCGGGCCCCGAATGAAACCCGATTCAAAACAAGTTCCGGTTCTCTGAATAAGGTTTCGGTGCTATGTTCTCCGGTCGTAAAAAGCACCGCCCGGCCTTCAAGGCCGGGCGGCGGATAGCGGGCGGAAGCGGTCCCCTTCGCAGAGAACCCCTCCGGGAACTACTTCTGATTGAGGGCTGCGTGGGCGGCGGCCAGGCGTGCGATGGGCACGCGGAAAGGCGAGCAGCTCACGTAGTTGAGTCCGGCGTAGTGGCAGAACTCCACCGACGAGGGTTCGCCGCCGTGTTCGCCGCAGATGCCGCACTTGAGGTTCTCGCGGGTGCCGCGGCCCTTGAACACCGCTTCGCGGATGAGCTGGCCCACACCGTTGCGGTCGAGAATCTGGAACGGGTCGTTCTTCAGAATGCCCTTTTCAAGGTAGACGGGGAGGAATTTCGAGATGTCGTCGCGCGAGAAGCCCAGCGTCATCTGCGTCAGGTCGTTGGTGCCGAACGAGAAGAACTGCGCCACTTCGGCGATCTGGTTGGCAGTTACGGCGGCGCGCGGCACCTCGATCATCGTGCCGACCATGTATTCGATCTTGTCGTTGCGCTCGCTGAAGACCTGTTCGGCCGTCCGGTCGATGATGTTCTTCTGGTAGCGCAGCTCCTTGTGGTTGCCCACCAGCGGCACCATGATCTCCACATGGACGGGCACTCCCGTGGCCTTGACGTTCATCGCAGCCTCGATGATGGCGCGGGTCTGCATTTCGGTGATCTCGGGATAGGTATTGCCCAGACGGCAGCCGCGGTGGCCCAGCATCGGGTTGAACTCGGCCAGCGACTCCACCTTGGCCACGATCTTCGAGAGCGGTTCGTGCATCTCTTCGGCCATCTCTTTCTGGCCCTTCTCATCGTGGGGTACGAACTCGTGCAAGGGGGGATCGAGCAGACGGACCGTCACCGGGTAGCCGTTCATCGCCTTGAACAGCCCCTCGAAGTCGCCGCGCTGGATGGGCAGCAGCTTGGCCAGCGCTACGCGGCGTCCGGCTTCGTCGTCGGCCAGAATCATCTCGCGGATGGCCTTGATGCGGTCGCCCTCGAAGAACATGTGCTCCGTGCGGCAGAGTCCGATGCCTTCGGCACCGAATTCGAACGCCTGCGCAGCGTCCTTGGGCGTGTCGGCATTGGCGCGCACTTTCAGCACCGAATATTTGCCGGTCAGCTCCATCAGTTTGCCGAAGTCGCCGCTCAGATCGGCGGCCTTGGTGGCTACCTGTCCCAGGTAGACTTCGCCCGTCGAGCCGTTGAGCGAAATCCAGTCGCCCTCCTTCACCGTGAAGCCGTTCACCTTGATGGTGCGGGCCTTGTAGTCGATTTCCAGCTCACCGGCGCCCGATACGCAGCATTTGCCCATGCCGCGCGCCACGACGGCGGCGTGCGACGTCATGCCGCCGCGGGCCGTCAGAATGCCGGCGGCGTCGAGCATGCCCTTGAGGTCCTCGGGCGAGGTCTCGATGCGCACCAGCACGGCTTTCTGTCCCGTCTCGGCCAGCACTTTCTCCGCATCGTCGGCGAAGAACACCACGGGACCCGTCGCCGCACCGGGCGAGGCGGGCAGACCCTTGGTGATGACCTGCGCCGACGAGATGGCTTTCTTGTCGAATACCGGGTGCAGGAGTTCGTCGAGCTTGGCCGGTTCGCAGCGCAGCACGGCGGTCTTCTCGTCGATCAGACCCTCGCGCAGCATCTCCATGGCGATGCGTACCATCGCCGCGCCCGTGCGTTTGCCGTTGCGGCACTGGAGCATCCACAGCTTGCCGTCCTGGATCGTGAACTCGATGTCCTGCATGTCGGTGAAGTACTGTTCCAGGTGGTGCTGGATCTCGTTGAGCTCGGCGTAGACCGTGGGCATCACCTCCTCGAGCGAGGGGTACTTCGAGGCGCGGTCCTCCTCGGTGATGTTCTGCGCCTTGGCCCAGCGCTTCGAACCCTCGACGGTGATCTGCTGCGGGGTGCGGATGCCGGCTACGACGTCCTCGCCCTGGGCGTTGATCAGATATTCGCCGTTGAAGATGTTTTCACCCGTTGCGGCGTCGCGCGAGAAAGCCACGCCCGTGGCCGAATTCTCGCCCATGTTGCCGAAGACCATGGCCTGCACCGACACGGCCGTGCCCCATTCGGCGGGGATGTTGTTGAGCTTGCGGTAGAGGATGGCGCGTTCGTTCATCCACGAGCCGAATACGGCGCAGATGGCGCCCCACAGCTGGTCCCACGGATTGGCCGGGAATTCTTCGCCGGTCTGTTTCTTGACAGCGGCCTTGAAGTTCCTGACCAGTTCCTTGAGGTCGTCGGTCGTCAGGTCGGTGTCGTTTTTCACACCGCGTTTCTTCTTCTGCTCGTCGATGATCTCCTCGAACGGGTCGTGGTCTTCCTTCGACACGGGTTTCATGCCCAGCACCACGTCGCCGTACATCTGCACGAAGCGGCGGTAGGAGTCCCACGCGAAGCGCGGGTTGCCCGTGCGCTTGGCCACGGCCTCCACGGCCTGGTCGTTCATGCCCAGGTTGAGGATCGTGTCCATCATGCCGGGCATCGAGGCGCGGGCGCCCGAGCGTACCGAAACCAGCAGCGGCATCTCCTTGTCGCCGAAGCGCATGCCCGTCAGGCACTCGATGTTCTTCATCGCCTTCTCCACTTCGGGGCGCAGCATCTCGATGACGGCCTGCTTGCCGTGCTGGTAGTATTCGGTGCACACCTCCGTGGTGATGGTGAAGCCCGGAGGTACGGGAATGCCGATCAGGTTCATTTCTGCCAGGTTGGCACCTTTGCCGCCAAGCAGTTCACGCATCTTGCCGTTTCCTTCGGCTTCCTTGTTGCCGAAGGTGTAGACTCGTTTGACGTCTGCCATAAGTTTTTCTTTATTATGTTGTGAATTTTGTTTTTGTGCAACTTTTCCCGCCTCGGCCAAGCCCGCATCATCCGACATCCCGGTATCCGCCCGGTTCGTCGGAAAGTTTCTTGTGCAGCTTTTCCCCGCTTCGGCATAACTCCAGACAACGCCGGGTCTGCCTCGGCATAAGGAAAAACCTCGTTTTTCGTGAGGCGGATGGCGAATTTAGCGAAATTATTTTGCTTTTCCAAATTTGCAGGCTCCATTGTGCGCTCCTCGCGCCGCTTTTGGGTCCGATCGGGACCGAACGGCGTATGTGGGTCGGGAACAGCGCGAGGCGATGATTCGGCAGTAGTGCAGGCCTTTACGGGGATTACTCGATGTAGACGTACACCGGCAGGGCGTAGCTCGTTCCGCCGCAGTAGCGGCGGCGGTCGTAGGCGGGGAGCGGCCGGGTTCCGGCGGGGTCGAGCAGGAAACGCCGGATGTATACGTCGCCAGTCCGTACGCGCAGCGCCGTGTCGATGGCTATGCGGTCGCGCATGATCCAGCCGGCACGACCGCGGATGTTGCCCCGGCCGGCTCTTTCGGCGCGGGCATGGACATCGTGCAGCCCGTATTGGGCGGTTTCGCGGGCCGGCAGGCGGCCCATGACGATCAGTTTGATGCCGGGCCGTTCGTCGCGCAGCTCCCCGACCACCCAGCGGAACATGCGCTGTTCGCTGCACAGCACCAGGCCCACGGTGTCGCTCCGGAACCGCTGTCTCGGCCCGCGGCCTGCGGGGCGGCGCAGGATGCCCTCGACATAGAGGTAGCGGCGGCCCGTTTCGACGTAGCGGGGGAAGAACATGTCAGCATAGTAGAGCAGTGCGAAATCCATGCCGTCCAGCGAGTTGAGCGTGCGGTGCAGGTAGGTGTAGTCGCCCTGGCAGGTGGCGGCGATGTCGCGCACGACCTGTTCGTTCTCGACGCTCCACAGCGCCACGACGGGCAGTCCCAGCGAATCGATCAGTGCGGCCGTCCGGGCTGTTTTGCGGCGGTAGCGTGCGGTGTTCCACCGCAGCGGGCCCTGCGGCGTATAGTCGCTGTCGTCGTAGAAGGGCGACGGGACGGTGTCGTAGAGGTGGTCGGCGTCGAGGTAGGCGATGCCGAACGGACGGATCCTTTCCGGCCAGCCCGACTCCCGGGGCTGTTCTCCGGCGTGGTGTGCCGGTCGCCGGTTTTGTCCGGGGTGCTGTGTCTCGCTCCGGGCCGCGGCGGGGTGTCCGCCGAGGAGGATGAGCAGAAAGAAGGCCGCCTTGATAAGTTGCATGGCGGCGGAATCAGAGCGGTTTTTCGGGAAGAAAGAGACGAGGAGAACAGCCCAGATATTTTGCAATCAAATTGATATGATTCAAGTTGTATTTTGACGGGCTTTTGGGACTTTCGACCTGGCTGATGAAACTGTCGCTGACCCCGATTCCGAAAGCTAACATGGATTGCGACACGTCCTGGGCCATTCGCGCTTGGCGGACGGCTGCACTCACATAAAGATCGAAATCGCTTTTTGCTTTCACCTGCGTCTTGTTTAAGACGTTGTAAAGCTAAAAAAGATGCCAAAGGAAAAGTTTAGTTATAACTTCAATTCGTTAAGCTATATCTAAAAATACGACCTTTTTTGAATGTCAGGGCCGGAGAACGGGATGTCTGTACGGATTTTCGGGTCGGAGCCTGCGGAGCACGCTTGCGGGCCTCCGCGGGGCGAGGCTCCGGCCCGCATGTTGGGTGGTCATCGTGAGGGACAGGGTTCCGGCCCGCATGGGGATTGCGATTTTTGAAGGTTGCCAAGCGACGTTCAGCACGCTGCCGTCGGGTAACGAAACAGCCGGATAACAACCACGAAACAACCGGAAACCGACCGTGTCGACTTCCATATTTTCTCATGTTTGGCTTTCCACCCGAAAAAAGCGGCCCGGCAGATGCTTGGACGCAGCGCACGGATAGGGCGTAGGCACGGTTGGTGCCGTTGAATGGGCCCACGTTGCCCGCATTGAAGAGCATCCGGCTCGCGTTGTTGTGTCCCGAGGCGAGAGGCGATGACGACAAAGCCGTGCCCTCGACGCCGATGCCGCCCAAGGCTCCCGTCGCAGCGTGGCGGTAGCCCGAAGCAGGCGCAAGGGACGATCGCTGGGATGGATGGTGCGGAGAGTGCGGACCAATGATTTTGCAAGGAACCGATGCGTCGGGCAGTTCTTCGAACCGTGCGGGCCGCAGCCTTGGCTGGCGGAGTTCCGCAAGCAGCTGCGCCCGAAATTCCGTAAGAGGTTAACAGCGACGGCAAATCGTCCGTCCGGGTCGGCTGCGGGGGCGAACTGTTTCCGGGTGCAGGGTTGCAGATGACAGGCCCGTTGTCAATTGTCATTGGCCATAAGCTCCGCGCCAGGCTGGGATGTACAACCGGCGTTCCGGTTATGGGATTCGGCCGGATGCCGGTGGATCGTTGAATCTGTCGACCGCTCCGGTACGACGTTTCCGCTATGCCGAGTGCGACACTGCATGTGCTCGAAAACGTGCGTGAAAGGAACCGTGGTCCCTACCGTTCCGGGTCGTAAAGGCCGCTTTTACAGGGTGGAGAGTAAAGAGAAAAGTCCGTTCCGGCCCCCGTCACTCGGCGATCACGCCCGAACCGACGAGTTCGTCGCCGTCGTACCATGCCGCGAACTGGCCCGGAGCGATGCCGCGCTGGGGCGTGTCGAACAGCAGGAATACCCCTTCGGGCCGGGCGTAGAGGGTGGCTTCCTGCAAGGGTTGACGGTAGCGGATGCGCACTTGGAAACGGGCCTGCCCGCCGGTCGGAATCGCCCGCGCGGGGTCGATCCAGTGGACCTCCTGCGGTTCGATGCGCAGCGCCGGGCGCCAGAGTCCCGGGTGTGCGTCGCCCTCGCCGACATAGATGGCATTGGCGTCGACGTCGGTCGCCAGAATGAAAAGCGACTCCTTGCGACCGCCGATGCCGAGCCCCTTGCGTTGGCCGACGGTGTAGTAGTGGGCGCCGTTGTGGGTGCCGATCTTCTTGCCGTCGCGCACGGTGTAGCGCCATGGAGCCGCCAGCGCCGTCAGCTCTTCGGTCGTGGGTGCGCTCTCGGGCACGGCGGGCTGCAGGGCGAATTTGGGCCACGACGGGAGTATTTCGTGCACGTTGCCGGGTTTGGCGGCGAGTTTCTGTTGCAGGAAAACGGGCAGATCGACCTTGCCTACGAAGCAGATGCCCTGCGAATCCTTGCGCTTGGCTGTGGCCAGGTGTTGTTCCTCGGCGATGCGCCGCACCTCGGGTTTGAGGAGTCCGCCCACAGGAAACAGCGCATAGCGCAGCTGTTCCTGCGAGAGCTGGCACAGAAAGTAGCTTTGGTCCTTGTTGGGGTCGGTGCCGGCCAGCAGCTTGCAGCGCACGGTGCCGTCGGTGTCCGTCTCCTCGGCCTTGCGGCAGTAGTGGCCCGTGGCCACGTAGTCGGCACCGAGCTTGAGGGCTTCGTGCAGGAAAACGTCGAACTTGATTTCGCGGTTGCACAGCACGTCGGGATTGGGCGTGCGGCCGCGTTCGTATTCGGCGAACATGTAGTCGACCACCCGCGTGCGGTATTGGGCCGAGAGGTCGACCACGTGCAGCGGGATGTCCAGCCGCTTGGCCACCAGTTCGGCGAAGACCCGGTCGTCGTACCACGGGCAGTCGCCCTCCAGGGTGCCCGTCGTGTCGTGCCAGTTGATCATGAAAAGACCTATGACTTCGTGCCCCTCCTGCTGGAGAAGCCATGCGGCCACCGACGAGTCGACGCCGCCCGAGAGTCCTATCACCACGCGTGCCATGTCAGTCCAGTTCCAGGAGTCCGTCGGGCAGGATCATGCGGATGTTCCGGCCCTCGAAGTCGATGTGTGCGATGAATTCCTCGACGGCGGGAACCAGCACCCGGCGGCCGTCGATCTCCAGTTCGAACAGCGGGTTGGCGTCGCTGTCGTAGTAGTCGGCCAGCGTTCCGGCCACCGTCCGCGGTGTAGCCTGTTCGTCTGCAGCGAGCGTTTCGGCTTCCACCGAGAAGCCGATCAGGTCCTCCAAGTAGAATTCGTCGTCGTCACGGTCGTCGTTCAGCTCGATGCGGAATTCCAGTCCCAGCAGCTCGGTAGCCCGGCGTTCGGTGTCGAGGTCGGCGAATGCCGCCACGGCACCCGTCGCACCGCGCCGTTCGAAGCGGTCGCACCACAGCGGCACCTCCAGGGCGTCGATGGTGACCAGGAGCGGCGTGGCCGCCGGGTCGAAATCGGCCGGAAAGGCGGGATAGAGCGAGAGCATCACTCCGCCGTCGGTGCCGAATAGTCTGTTGATTCTGCCTGCAGGAGAGGTCATTTCAGCTTTTGTTTTTGGGCGAATGCGGCGTACGGGCGGGCCGTTGCGGGACTCCGGCGTGGGAGGCTGCGTCCGGCGCAACGCGGTGGATTGCAGCATTCGGTTTGGGAGAACTTGCGGCCGGTACAACGCTGCGGATTGCCATATTCGGTGTTGGAGAACTTGCGGCTCGCACAGCGGTAGCAGCGGCCCACAAGATTCGGTTCGAGGAAACAAAAACCGGCAAATCTCCCGCAGTGGGAAATTTGCCGGGATCGTTCTTGTCGTCCGGGCCTTATTCGGCTGCGGGCGCTTCGGTTTCGGCTTCGGGAGCAGCCTCTTCTGCCGCGGGAGCCTCCTCGGCGTTCTCGGCGGCAGCGGCTTCTTCAGCCTCCTTGGCGGCGGCTTCGGCAGCGGCCTTCTTCTCGGCGATAGCCTTCGCGCGCTCCTCGTTCACCTTGGCTTCGGCGGCCAGACGGGCTTTCTCGGCCGACTTGGCGTCGGTGGCGAGCTTGTTGCTCTTGGCCTCGATCTTGCCGTTCTTGGCGTCGAGCCACTTGTTGAAGCGGGCTTCGGCTTCGG
>ERZ778504.2026-NODE-2026-length-12128-cov-10.421850_pt1 | contig 12128 bp, 11 predicted proteins | sample MGYA00510046_ERZ778504 | MGnify/ENA primary metagenome ERZ778504 (study PRJEB29527, sample SAMN07138964) | mouse gut metagenome | material: feces | host: mouse | place: China:Nanjing | collected 2016-01-25 ...
TCGAGCCTTTCCGAACGGACAACCGCTCCTACGCTCTTTCCGTGCGCTGCGTCCAAGAATTCTAGTGAGCGAGCGTAAGCGAGACGAACGCATGATGTTTTATCAAGGGGGCGCTTTCAGGCGCCCCCTTTTTGAATACCGCCTTTAAGGCGGTCGAAAAATTTTTCGATTTTTGGGGTTATTTTTTTGAAAGTTCCCCGAAAAAGACTATTTTTGCTATTGGAAACCACCGGAACTGCGGAGTTTTCGGACTTTTTGGACGTTCTTTCTCGTAATCTTCCGATCGCTATCTTGCAAACGACAAGATAACGCAAGATAAAAATCATAATTATCTTGCGAGCGACGAGAATTATCTTGCCGCTATCTTGTTGGCTGACGACTCTCCCGGTTTTCCAAGGGAATCATCGCGCGAGTCGCCTGCCGCGCCAAAGACGGAGACACTCCGAAGCACCCGGTCCGCTCGACCGATCATCGACCGCCCGGCTTCGCGTCGCCGCCTGTCTTCCTTACGGTGCCCGCCGCCAGGAAATCCCTCGGAACCCGATACGACAACCACATCCGAAACCGACGACCCCACGCCCGATGATTTCCCGGCAAACGAGAGTTACATGCGCTTCTTCGAAGAAATCGCCCACCGGGAGGATCGGAACGCAAACCAGATCGTTCTCTATCCCGAAGGTCTTTTTTACAAGGCTTACGACCGGTCGGCATTCGCATGCGTGAGCCGGATTTCCACCTTCAAACCATCCAAGAAACGCATCAAGTACTGCGCTCGCGAGATGGCGTCGATAGGATTTCCGGCCGTGGCGCTCGCCAAGTATTTTCCTGCGGCGCCCGAACCTCTTTCCGACGGACGGATAGAGATAACTCTCGAGGGTGACATCGACACGGATGCCTGCGAGACGTGGAAAGCGTCGCTTCCACTTAAGGAACGACGACCCCGCGGAAGCAGTAAAGCCTATCTCCCGACGCTGGGACGAGGCGAGAAAACAGGCAATCTGTTCGTGCATCCGGCCGACCTGTTACCCGACACTCCGGCCCTTGCGGCCGGCACGACGGGGCCGAAGCAACCGGTGCAAACGACGGGGGGAAGGGGGGCTGTGGAACAAGGAGACTTCCGGAACGATGAGACAAAGACCGACCGGAGCGAAACGACGGGGCCTGCGATGTCCTGCGGCGAGAGCTCCGAACCGACCGCTGCCGACCGCAGATACGGTGCGGAAACGGGCTTCGAAAGCCCGGCAAAGCCGGAAAAGACGACGTGGCTGCGGCGTTTGATACGCAAAATCCGGCCCGATACCGCTCGGGAGACGCATGGCAAGACCGAGGGACCGGGGCACTGGGAAATGACCGGAAACGGGAAGCTCTTGCTGCCGACGGACTACGAAGCCGCGATAGCGATGCTCCGGACGGGGCTGGCCCCGGAAATGGCAACGCTGGCCGACACGGTGCGGACGAGCGATTGGCAGGCGGCAACGCCGCAAGCGAACGCCTTGGTGACCGGCGCGGCGCGGACCAATGGTTCGACAGCCGCGATGCCGCAGGCGAACGCTCGACTGGCCGGAGCGGCCGATACCTGTGTTGCGGGCCGACCGGACCAGGTGCATCCGAACCCTGGGCAACCGACCGGCGACCGATCGCAACCCTGGCGGACCGCCCTCCGCAACGAAGGACCTGCGCTTTCCGGCGCTCGGCGCGGAAGCCGCGACGAAAACCGGCGCGAAACGAAAGAAGAACGGGTAGCGCGCCTGATCCGCGAATTCCGCCTGGAAGCGGCGACACCCGTAGAATGTTTATTATTTGTTGCAGACTTGAAAAAAGAGATAGATGGCTATTTATGACAACCTGCCGGTTTTCAAGGCGACCTACGACCTGCTGCTGCAGGTGGTGAAATTCTCGGTCAACATGCGACGCGAAAGCCGCTACACGCTGGGCGAATCGCTCAAGAAAGAGATATTGGGGCTCTGCATCAGCATCTACCGAGCCAATCTGACCGCCGAAAAGGCGCCTCTGATCGAACAGGCCCGCGAACAACTGGTGCCCGTGAAGCTGCTCGTACGCCTGCTCCACGACACCCAGCAACTCTCGACCAAACAATACGCCCTGCTCTGCGACAACCTGGAGACCATATCCCGCCAGCTGACCGCATGGCAGAAGTATACGCAGAAAGACAAAAACAAGTCCCGCACGCCCGACGCCGAACCCGAAATCGACGTACTGGCCGAAGGACTCGAATAAACGATAGAAAACAGCTGTTTTCGACCCGGAACGGTGCGGGCTACGGTTCGTGCCGATGCGGTGAAGTAGATTCAGCAATCCGCTGACGCAGAGTCCCGGGACGGATTCATCCCCCCGCCCTCCGACCGCTGTCAGTTGTTCATCCCAGATTGTACCGGAGCGCCCGCAAGGTCTCTTCGGAACATTCATTCCAGCGATTGCTCATCACAATTTCGGGCTACCGCCACGTTGCGACGGGAGCCTTGGGTGCTGTCGGCACGAACGGCTACTACTGGTGTTCGTCGCCCTTTGCAGCAGACGGTGTCCACGTGTATTGCGGCGGTATCCTCTACTTTCATGCGGCGACCGCATCGCCCCTGGAGTGGACGAACCGTGCGAACGCGGTTCCCGTGCGCTGCGTCCAGCATCTATTCCGGAACGACTGTTTTTTATCCAGGCTCTTTGACACATTGAGCATTTTTCAACGATAAAAAACAGCTCTCCTCCGACCCGGAATGGCAGAGGCCACGGCTTTTGCCAGTGCGGCCAAGTAGATTCCGCAATCCGCTGCCGGCGTCCGAACGGCGCATCGTCAGCTCTTCATCCCAGGTTAGACCGAGGTTGCGACGCTCCCTCGGAACATCCAATCCAGCGATTGCTTATCAAATCCTGCTGCGGGCTACCGCGACCGTGTGGGCACGGGAGCCTTGATGGCAGTCGGCACGAACGGCTACGCGTGGTCCTCGTCGACCTTTGCGTCCGGCAATATCAACGCGGGCAACCTGAACTTCAACTCGGGCAACGTGAACCCGCTGAATGCGAACAACCGCTCCAACGGTTTTTCCGTGCGCTGCGTCCAGCATCTATGCGGAAGCTGATTTTTATCCGATAGTATGATACCGAAAACGGCTTGTCACCCCGAGTGGCGCAGGCCACGGTTTGCGCCAGAGCGGTCGATAGATTCCGCAATCCGCTGGCGGTCCTCCATCCCGGAATCCGTCAGTTTTTCATCCCAGTTTGCGCCGGGGCGACTACAGAGCATCCCCCGCGCATTCAAACCAGCGATTGCCACAACATAGCTACGGGCTACCGCCACAACGACACGGGAGCCTTGGCGAGCGTCGGCGCGAACGGCTACGCCTGGTCCTCGTCGTCCTTTGGCGGCACGGTCCCTCGCGACGCGGGCAACCTGAACTTCAACGCGACGTGGGTGAACCCGCTGAATAACAATGCCCGGTCCAACGGTTTCCCTGTGCGCTGCGTCCAGCATCTACGGCCGTTTTCTTACCTGGATTTCCTGCCGAACGGCACGGAAAACAGCTCTCCGACCCGGAGTGACGGCGGTCAAGGCCTCTGTCAGAGCGGTGGATAGATTCCGCAATCCGCTGACTGCCCCCCGAAGGCGAGGTCAGCTATGCAACCCAGATCACCCCATAGCACCTCTATGGGACGATCAGACCAGCGATTGCTACAAATACGGGGCTGCGGGCAACCGCAACCGCGAGACGGGAGCCTTGGGCGGCGCCGGCACGAACGGCGAGTACTGGGGCTCGTCTACGAACGCCGCCGGCAACATCAACGCGAGCTCCGTATACTTCATTGCAGGCACAGTGAACCCTTTTGGCAACCCGAATCGGGCGAACGGTTACGCCGTGCGCTGCGTCCAGCATCTATGCGAGCTGCTTCATGCCGTGGAACCGGCGCGATTTACCCGAAGATAGAACCGAACCGACCGGATCCGGAGTGGCCGGGGCCAAGGCTTCGGTCAGCGTGATCGCAGATTCCGCAATCCGCTGGCGGCATTACGGCTGCCAGCTATGTATCCCAGATCGTACCGGAGCGACCCGCGAAGCTCTCCGGAACGCTCAATCCAGCGATTGCTGCCTATTGCTGCGGGCTACCGCCACCGTGACGGCGGAGCCTTGACGAACGTCGGCGCCGAGGGCGACGTCTGGTGCTCGTCGACCTATGCGTCCGGCAATATCAACGCGGGCTTCCTGAACTTCAACGCGACGTGGGTGAACCCGCTGAACAACACGAACCGGGCGAACGGTCTTTCCGTGCGCTGCGTCCAGCATCTGCGTGGGAGGGGAGGCGACTTCTATTGACGGGGAAGACCCGGCCGCAAACAGCTAACCGACCCCGAGCGGCGCAGGCCACGGTTTGTGCCGGAGCGGTCGAGCAGATTCCGCAATCCGCTGACGGCGCTCCGCACGACCGCTGCCAGCTATTCATCCCAGCTCGTACCGGGGCGACCTCGGAAGGAACTCCTCGGGACGATCAATCCAGCGATTGCCACACCACGTTTCGGCTGCTGCGGGCGGCCGCAATCGTGAGACGGGAGCCCTGTCGGGCATCGGCGCGAACGGGAATTACTGGTCCTCGTCGTCCAACGCCTCCGGCAGCATCAACGCGGGCTACCTGAACTTCAACGCGGGCAACGTGAACCCGCTGAACGGAACGAACCGTTCCAACGGTCTTACTGTGCGCTGCGTCCAGCATCTGCAAAGCTGTTTCCGACCCGTCCGAAGCGGCAAAAACTCTCCGACGAACGGCTCTCCGGGACCCGGAGTGACGGAGGCTACGGCTTCGGTCAGAGCGGTCGGGTAGATTCCGCAATCCGCTGGCGGCGGTTCGCACGCCAGCTCTGCATCCCAGTCTGTGCCGGAGCTGCCGAACTCCTCCGGGACATTCAATCCAGCGATTGTTATGAAACCCCTGCTGCGGGTTACCGCAACCGTGAGACGGGTGCTTTGGGCGGCATCGGCACCGAGGGCAACTACCGGTCGTCGTCGACCGCTGCCTCCGGCAGTGTCAGCGCAGGCAACTTGAACTTCAATGCGGGCAACGTCAACCCGCTGAATGGATGGTACCGTGCGAATGCCTACTCCGTGCGCTGCGTCCAGCATCTACCCCTGGAAGCCGTTCGACTCGGAGAGCGGCCGGACGGCCAAGACCCTGAATGGCGGAGGTCACGGCTTCTGTCAGCGCGGTCGCAGATTCCGCAATCCGCTGGCCGGACCGTGAGGCGCTGGCCAGCTGTTCATCCCAGATCGCACCGGGAGCGACCCGCGAAACTCTCCCGAACGATCAATCCAGCGATTGCCAGAAAACCGGGTGCTGCGGGCTACCGCAACCGTGAGACGGGAGTCTTGGCGGGCATCGGCACGAACGGCTACTACTGGTCTTCGTCGCCGCGGTCTGCCAGCGAGATCTACGCAGCCAACCTGGACTTCAACGCGAGCAACGTGAACCCGCTTGGCTGGAACAACCGTTCCAACGCCTTTTCCGTGCGCTGCGTCCAAGCATCTGCAGGGCCGTTCCAGTCCGCCCGACGGGGAATCCCTAAAAAACAGCTTTTTCTACGGCCCGGAGTGGCGGAGGCCACGGCTTTTGCCAGCGCGGCCGGGTAGATTCAGCAATCCGCTGACGATGCCCCGAAAACATGGTCAGCTGTACATCCCAGTCTGTGCCGGAGCGGCTCTGCCAGACCCCTTCGGCACATTCAAACCAGCGATTGCGGCTCACTTCTCGCTACGGGCAACCGCAACCGTGAGACGGGAGCCTTGACGAGCGTCGGCACGAGCGGCTACGCCTGGTCCTCGTCACCCAACGCCTCCGGCAGCGTCAACGCGGGCAACCTCGGCTTCAATGCCACCGTAGTGAACCCGTTGAACAACAACAACCGGGCTAACGGTTTTCCCGTGCGCTGCGTCCAGCATCTACGGAGAGCTGTTTTATTCAATTTAATCGACTATCCCATACAAACTGCCATCCTGCTGCGAAAAGACGCTCAAACACGCTGAAAAACAGCTTGCCGGCCCGGAATGGCCGGGGTCAAGGCTCCGGCCAGCGAGGTCCGCAGATTCCGCAATCCACTCACCGACCGCCGTGCGGCCTGTGAGTTGTACATTCCGGTCTGTCCTGGAGTTGCTGCCGAACTCCTCCGGAACACCCAATCCAGCGATTGTCCCGGGTGCTACGGGCAACCGCAACAACGCGTCGGGAGCCTTGGTGAGCGTCGGCACGTGGGGCGCCTACTACGCTTCGTCGCCTCTGCTTGCGGGCAATGTCAACGCGAGCCATTTGGCTTTCGGTTCGGGCGACCTGCACCCGCTGAACAACGCGAACCGGGCTAACGCCCTTTCCGTGCGCTGCGTCCAAGCATCTGCGAAGCTGCTTTTCGACTACCGACTACCGACATGAACGGCTCGCTGCGGCCCGGAGTGACGGGGGCCACGGCTTCTGTCAGAGAGGCTCTCGGATTCCGCAATCCGCTGCCGGCATCCGCGACGGGCCGGTCAGCTATGCACTCCAGTCTGCGCCGAAGCAACGTAACATATCTTCGGTGCATTCAACCCAGCGATTGCGCCAACGCCTGCTGCGGGCTACCGCCACACGCTGACGGGAGCCGTTGGCGGTGTCGGTGGCGAGGGACTCTACTGGTCGTCGTCGTCCTTTGGCGGTTCGGGCAACTCGTACGGTGCCGGCTACCTGTACTTTCATTCGGATCGTTTGGACCCGCTGAATGCGAACAATCGGTCCTACGGTTTCGCCGTGCGCTGCGTCCAGCATCCGAACGAGCTGTTTCTGACGATCGGCCGATCCGGCGATCGGGAGAACAACGATGGAAAACGACTCCGTCGACCCGGAGTGACGGCGGGCCACGGCTCCTGTCAGTGAGGTTGTACAGATTCCGCAATCCGCTGGCGGCACGATCCGGTGCGGCCAGCTGTCCGATTCAGTTTATGCCGGGGCCGTCCGATTCTCCGACATATCCAACCCAGCGATTGCCGAGCGAAAACTCGCTACGGGCCACCGCAGCCGTGAGACGGGAGCCTTGGTCAACGTCGGCACGAACGGCTACTACTACGCTTCGTCGTCCTATGCTTCCGACAGTCGCCACGCGGCCTACCTATACTTGCACGCGGGCGAAGTGGGCCCGCTGCTTAATGCCATTCGGGCCTCGGCTCTTTCCGTGCGCTGCGTCCAAGCATCTGCGAAGCTGTTTTAATCGTTTCCGCAACCGGAGATTGCGGCGCTCGGAAACGGATCCCCCCGACCCGGAGTGGCGGAGGCTACGGGCTTTTGCCAGTGCGGTTGTAGATTCCGCAATCCGCTGACGGAACACCGCCGGCCGTCAGCTGTGCAACCCAGTCTGCGCGGAGTTGGGCCGGGCTCTCCTCCGTGACATTCACTCCAGCGATTGCCTTGAATCCTGCTGCGGGCTACCGCCACCGTGACGGCGGAGCCTTGGCGGCTGTCGGCACGGACGGGTACGCCCTGAGCTCGTCGCCTCGGGCGTCGGGCAATAGCAATGCGGGCTTTCTGAACTTCAACGCGGGCAACGTGAATCCGCTGAATAGCGATTCCCGCTCCTACGCTCTTGCCGTGCGCTGCGTCCAGCATCTACGCGGAACCGTTTCCGACGCCTGCGCTCCTGCAAACTACCCGATAAAAAACGCTCCCTTGACCCTGAATGGCGGAGGCTACGGCTTCTGTCAGTGCGGTCGGTAGATTCAACAATCCACTGACGGCCTTGTTCGATCATGGCATCAGTTGTTCAACCCAGTCTGCTCCGGAGTTGGCCTCTGCGCCTGCTCCTCCGGAGCATTCACTCCAGCGATTGTTTCCGATGCCTGCTGCGGGCTACCGCCACGAGTCGTCGGGAGGTTTGGCGAACGTCGGCACGTGGGGCCTCTGCCATGCCTCGTCGACCTATGCTGCCGGCAGTATCAACACGGCCTTCCTTAGAATGAACGCGGACAACGTGAACCCACTGAACAACGCGAACCGGGCATCGGCCCTTTCCGTGCGCTGCGTCCAGCATCTACGAGGGCTGTTTTTTATCCTTCCCCGATCGTAATACGGCACACCCCGGCCCGGAATGGCGGAGACCAAGGTCCCGGTCAGCGAGGCCGAGTAGATTCCGCAATCCGCTGGCGCTACCGCGTCAGCTGTGCATGCCAGTCTGCACCGAAGCGGCCGGAGCGCTCCTGCGGTGCACCCAATTCAGCGATTGCATGACGTGCTCCTGCTGCGGGCTATCGCAGTGCGGGAGCGGGAGCCTTGACGGCCGTCGGCACGGAGGGCAACTACCGCTCTTCGTCCCCCTTCGCGGCCGATGGCACCAACGCCAACCGTGCGGGCAACCTGAACTTCAACGCGACGTGGGTGAACCCGCTGAACAACGCTACGCGGGCCTCGGCTCTTACCGTGCGCTGCGTCCAGCATCTACTGCTGTTTTATGATCTTTTTTGACTATATTTGGAACCGAATAGAATATTCGGAGCAAAAACGGCTCCCGGCCCCGAGTGGTGCGGACTACGGTCCGTGTCAGAGCGGCCACAGATTCAGCAATCCACTGGCTCGGCCGAATAACCGCCGCTAAGAAGCCAGTTGTCCATTCCAGCCTGCACCGAAGCCGTTGCGTCTCTTCGGTGCATCCAATCCAGCGATTGCGCTTGGGCCTGCTACGGGCTACCGCGTCAACACGACGGGAGCCTTGGCTGACGTCGGCGCGAACGGCCACTGGTGGTCCTCGTCGTCCTACGCCTCGGGCAACCTCCATGCAGGCAGTTTCTTCTGCGACGCAAGTCGCATGAACCCGTTGAATAACGACAACCGGGCCAACGGCTTCTCCGTGCGCTGCGTCCAGCATCTGTGCGGAGCTGTTTTACCTATTATTTAACGATACCCTATGAACGAAAAACTTTTGACTGATGTTTTCCGGGCCTACTACGATGCCCGCGAAAACAAGCGGAACACCCTCAGCCAGCTGCGTTTCGAGATGGACCTCGAAGCCAATCTGATCGAACTCTTCCACGAGATCGACGAACGCCGCTACAAGGTGGGCCGCAGTATATGCTTCATGACCAACGTCCCGGTCAAACGCGAAATCTTCGCGGCCGATTTCCGCGACCGTGTCGTGCACCACCTGCTGTGCAACTATGTAGCCCCGCTTTTCGAACGCACCTTCATCACCGACAGCTACTCCTGCCGCAAGGGCATGGGCACCCATTTCGGCATCGCGCGCCTGGAACACCACATCCGCTCGTGCTCGAACAACTTCCAATGGAAATGCTACCTGCTGAAACTTGACATACAAGGCTATTTCATGAACATCAACCGGCAGATACTTTTCAATATTATCATGGAGAAACTCGACCGCTTTGCCAAGCGCCGTGCTTTCGACGGCAAGACGTGGGAAGAGTATCTCGACTACGACCTGGTGCGCTATCTATCCCGCGAAATCGTGTTCAACGACCCGACCGAGAACTGCGAAGTGCGCGGCACGCAACGCCAATGGATCGGCCTGCCCCGCTCGAAGAGCCTGTTCCACACGCCCGACGGCTGCGGCCTGCCCATCGGCAATCTGACGTCGCAACTTTTCAGCAACGTTTATCTGTCGAAACTCGACGATTTCATCAAACGAACCCTGCGGATGAAACACTACGGCCGCTATGTCGACGACTTCTACATTGTCGGCACCGACAAAGCCAAGCTGATGCAGCTGGTGCCCATCATCCGCAATTTCCTGAAAGATGAACTGGGCCTGATGCTGCATCCTGACAAGATCTATCTGCAGGAAGTGACCAAAGGAGTCAATTTTCTGGGAGCCAACATCAAACCCTATCGCCGCTATCTTGTGAACAAGACCAAGCGCCGGATCAACCGCCAGATGCGGAGCGCCGAATACCGCCCCACGAGCATGATGGTGGCCACGGTCAACTCCTACCTGGGCTACATGCGGCATCTCAACTGCCAGAACTACACGCGCAAGCTGATCGAACGCAACCAATGGCTGCTCGAGAAAGGCTACTTTACGCCCTACTATCGCAAGTTCGTGCCCTTCAAGAAGACGAAGGAAGAAGCCAAGAAAGAGACGCGATGAAAAAGCCGGGGCGGCCGTCTGGCCGCCCCGAATGCTGCTACCTGGCGTTGTAGGCTTCGAGCGCCTTGCGCAAGACGAGCAGCGCCCGTTCGAGGTCCTCCTTCTTGAGGACATAGGCGATGCGCACCTCGTTGCGGCCGTAGGCGGGATCGGAGTAGAAGCCCGATGCCGGAGCCAACATGACGGTTTCGTTCTCGTAGCTGAACTCCGAGAGGCACCAGGCGCAGAACTTGTCGCAGTCGTCGACCGGCAGCCGCGCGACCGTATAGAAAGCGCCCATGGGGATGGGCGAGTAGACGCCCGGAATGCGGTTCAGACCGTCGATCAGGCATTTGCGCCGCTCGATGTACTCCTCGTAGATTTCGGTGCTGTAACTGCGCGGTGCGTCGATCGAAGCCTCGGCGACCAACTGACCCAGCAGCGGGGGAGAGAGGCGCGCCTGGCAGAACTTCATGACGGCGTCGCGCACCGCCTTGTTCTTAGTGATGAGCGCCCCGATGCGGATGCCGCATTCAGAGTAACGCTTCGACACCGAATCGATCAGCACCACGTTCTGCTCGATGCCCTCGAGGTGGCAGGCCGAGATGTAGGGCGAACCCGTGTAGATGAACTCGCGGTAGACCTCGTCCGAGAAGAGGAAGAGGTCGTATTTCTTCACCAAGTCGCGGATGCGGTTCATCTCGCGCCGCGAATAGAGGTAACCCGTCGGATTGTTGGGGTTGCAGATGAGGATGCCGCGCGTGCGGGGATTGATGAGCTTCTCGAACTCCGCCATGTCGGGCAGGGCGAATCCCTGCTCGATCGACGAGACGACCGGACGGATGGTGGCGCCGGCCGAGATGGCGAACGCCATGTAGTTGGCGTAGGCGGGTTCGGGCACGATGATCTCGTCGCCGGGACTCAGACACGACATGAAAGCGAACAGCACGGCCTCGGAACCGCCCGTGGTGACGATGATGTCGTCGGGCGAGAGCTTGATTTGATACTGCTCGTAGTAGCCGGCGAGCTTCTCTCTGAGCGAACGGTAGCCGTCGCTGGGGCTGTACTCCAGGATCGTGCGGTCGATCTTCTTCAGCGCGTCGAGCCCCACCTGCGGGGTCGGCAGGTCGGGCTGGCCGATGTTGAGGTGATAGATCTTGACGCCTCGTGCGCGTGCGGCTTCAGCCAGCGGCACGAGTTTGCGGATCGGAGAGGCCGGCATCAGCTCGGCGCGTTGCGAAAGCTTGGGCATGGGGTTATTCGATTTCTACCGTGGAACGGAACTTCACGACTTTGCGGGCCGGAATCTTCACGGCGGCACCCGTACGCGGATTGCGGCCCACACGCTCGGTTTTGTGCTGGATGCTGAACGTACCCAGTCCCGTGATCGTCAAGCGGTCGCCTTCACGCAACGTGCGGTTCGTGATCCGGATCATGGCGTCGACCGCCTTGCGGGCTTCGAGCCGGGTCATGTTGGAGTCGAGGGCGACGGCTTCGACGAATTGCGTTTTGTTCATAGGGCGGGTGTCGTGAAGTGGAACTTGGCTCCCGACTGCGGTCCGGAAACGGCCCGAGACAGACATTGCAGCACGGAAAACCGTGCCGGACGGGCCGGGGCGCGGCCGGACAATCGTTGAGCTACTGCAAAGTTATGGATTTTTCGCAGATTCGGGAATTTTCTGCCGAAAATCCGCTTCGTCGCCGGCTCTTTGTTTCGGAACGACCGGGCCCGGCCGGCCCCGTTTGCGGCACGAACATTTGGCAGAATCGAAAATACGTGTTACTTTTGCTCCCGGAAAGATGGCAGAGTGGTCGATTGCGGCGGTCTTGAAAACCGTTGAACTGCAAGGTTCCGGGGGTTCGAATCCCTCTCTTTCCGCCAAAGTACGACGAATAAAACAACAAAACCCTGCAAATTAAATATTTGCGGGGTTTTGTGCGTTTGGGCCATAAGCGAAAAACAGCATGATGGAGCAGGTGGGCGGTGTCTTATTCGGTGTACCTGACAGGTGCCGAAAAAAGTACACCGAATAAGCAT
>ERZ778504.2043-NODE-2043-length-12032-cov-10.453035_pt1 | contig 12032 bp, 10 predicted proteins | sample MGYA00510046_ERZ778504 | MGnify/ENA primary metagenome ERZ778504 (study PRJEB29527, sample SAMN07138964) | mouse gut metagenome | material: feces | host: mouse | place: China:Nanjing | collected 2016-01-25 ...
GAATCGGGTAAGGGGGCTTTTGTCGTTATTTTGTGCTTAAATGAAAGAGCCGTGTGCTACAATAATTCGTTTTCAATGAGGGATGCGACCAAACATGAACTAAAATTTGTGGGATTTAGGTTTTTTCACTAATTTTGCCATCATATAACATCAACCATTTCCGATGAATTATACCGTCATTGACTTCATCAGTCTCCTCGGTGCTGTCTGCCTCTTCCTCTACGGCATGAAAGTGATGAGCGAGGGGCTTCAGAAAGTAGCGGGCGACCGCCTCCGCAACATCCTCGGCATCATGACCAAAAACCGTGTGGCCGGCGTGCTCACGGGAATTGCCATCACTGCATTGATTCAAAGTTCGAGTGCTTCTACCGTGATGGTGGTGAGTTTCGTCAACGCCGGCCTGATGAGTCTCGCCCAATCAATGGCCGTTATTTTCGGCGCCAACGTCGGCACCACCGTAACCACCTGGATCATCTCCGCATTTTCTTTCGAAGTCAGCATATCAGACTATAGCATCCTGCTCCTTGCCGTCGGAGTGCCCATGCTGTTTATGAAGAAAAGCGCCTACAAATCGCTGGGTGAGTTCCTGATAGGCTTCTGCTTCCTCTTCATGGGACTCGACCTCATCAGCAAATACGTGCCCGACCTGCAGGCCAATCCGGAGATGCTGCAGTTTGTCACCAACTACACAACTCTCGGCTCCGGCTCAGTGCTCATATTCTTCGGCATCGGCATAGTGCTCACAATGGTGGCACAAAGTTCGGCCGCGACATTTGCAATCACCCTTATCATGTGCTCGCAAGGATGGATCAACTTCGAGCTCGGATGCGCAATAATTCTCGGCGGAAACATCGGAACAACCATCACCCCTATCCTCGCCTCTCTGAGCGGCAATCTTGCCGCCAAGCGCACAGCAATGGGCCACGTCCTTTTCAACGTGATCGGCTCGATAATCGTGCTTTGCATATTCCATCCGTTCATGAACCTTGTGGCCGACATAACTCAGGTGTGCAACGGCCTTAATCCTCTCGACATCTCAAAGGCAGAAGAAGCCGCCATGGCCGACTCAACCCTGCTGAACCCGCAGGGAGGCCTGACAGCAAAGGCCCAGGCCTCGGTGGCATTCGGCCTGGCGATGTTTCCGACCGTGTTCAACACCTGCAACCTTCTCATCATGATATGGTTCACTAAACTTTATGTAAAGGTGGTGTGCTGGATTATGCCGGCCAAACATAAAGACATGGAAGAGGAGTTCACACTCAAATATATCGGACGCGGAATGCTGTCGGCCTCAGAACTCAACATAACACAGGCTCAAAAAGAGATAGCCGTATATGGCGAAAGGGTGGCTCGCATGTTAAAGATGGCGCAAGACATCATCCATCTGCCGGAAAAAGACACCCGCTACACCGACACCTACAACCGTATGGAGAAATATGAAGAGATTTCCGACCGAATGGAAATTGAAATCGGAAACTTCCTCAACCATGTGGCGGAAGGCAGGCTCAGCCCTGAAGGCAAAATGCGCATTGCAGGAATGCTGCGGGTTATAAGTGAAATCGAATCCATTGCCGACGGATGCTTCAATGTGGCCAAGACAGTGGCACGCCAGCACCTGAACCATGTGAAATTCGACCCTGCGGTAATGAAGGAAATCGACACCATGTACACGCTTGTCGATGCCGCAATGAGCAACATGACTGAGATTCTAAAAGAGATGGAGACTCCTGAAGATGCCAGGATTATACAGGCATATAACAAGGAGCGCGAAATCAACAACCTCCGCAATAGTCTGCGTGACTCCAATATCTTCAACATCAACAACAAGGACTACGGCTATCAGGAGGGAATCTTCTTTATGGACCTGATTTCGGAAGCGGAAAAACTCGGCGACTATATGCTCAATGTGGTGGAAGGAGTGAAACACCAGTTCCGTCCCACAACCGACAATTAAACACTGCTGCCCATACCCTTTTATATTCACAAAAATATATGGCAAGCCTATTCCCCGCCCCCTATCTTCAGGACAGCTCGACCTGTAGCATAGGTTCGCAAAACTTCACTCAAGGAATAAATTCCATACCAACATAAGTAAAAAACCAAACAGTAAGAGATATGAAATCACATCGCTATTGCGTAATAATGTGCGGAGGCGTAGGCTCCAGATTCTGGCCTTTCAGCCGTAACGACCGCCCTAAGCAGTTTCTTGACTTTTTCGGCACAGGCAAAAGCCTCCTGCAACTCACTGTTGACCGCATAAGTCCTATTGTAGACCCCGAAAACATCATACTCGTCACCAACCGCCAGTATGCCGACATCATCCGCGAACAGCTGCCTCAGGTGAGCGAGTCAAACATACTCCTTGAGCCGGCACGCCGCAACACTGCCCCTTGCATCTGCTGGGCCGCCCACCACATATATGCCATAGACCCTAAAGCCTCTATCGTCACTCTCCCGTCTGACCATCTCGTGCTTAAAGAGAGAGCCTTCCAGGACGCAATAGAGGAGGGACTGAATTTTGTGGAGAACGGAAACCGTCTCCTCACACTCGGAATCCAGCCTACGGGCCCAAACACCGGCTACGGCTATATCCAGCAAGGCGTGGCCTGCACCGACCAGCCAGGATTCAGCAAAGTGAAATCATTCACTGAAAAACCGAACCTGGAGATGGCCGAGATGTTCCTGTCGAGCGGAGAGTTTTTCTGGAACGCCGGAATCTTTCTCTGGACTGCTGAAAACATTCTGAAAGCATTCGATAAATATGACCCTGAGACCGCACAGCTTTTCAACACGACCGAAAAGGTGTATGGCACCCCCTTCGAACCCGGATTTATCGACAACATATTCCCTAACGCCCCTGCAATCTCAATCGACTATGCCATCATGGAAAAGGCCGACAACGTTTTCGTGAAAACTGTCGACCTCGGATGGAGCGACCTCGGCACTTGGAACGCCCTTTACGATGCCTCTCCCAAAAACGCCGAAGGGAATGTCACTCAGAATTGCAAAGTGCTCGCAACTGATTGCGCAGACTCAATGTTTGCCGTTAACGGCGATAAAATAATCGTGGCCTCCGGGCTTAAAGATTATATTGTGGCCGACAATGGCAACGCCCTCCTGATTTATCCGAAACGCGACGAACAAAAGATTCGCCAGATTGTGAACGAAGTCAAGAGCAGATTCGGAGAAGATTATGTGTGATTGCAATCGCCTGCGGCAAGATTCCTCATGTGCCTCCACATACAGGCGTCATGACTGCTATTAGCCAGGGAACATCAGTGATAATCTCGACGACACAATAACCCAATTGCTTCAAAAAAGTAAGCACGTCAACACTTTTTCCAATCTTCATAAGTAAACAATCCAAAATCTCGAAAAAACAGGACAACCGTTTGTTGTCCTGTTTTTTTTTATTATATTTGCAGCATCTATAGCAGTTATATAAAACTTATCTGAACAACTAATTTGTTTAACAGGGAAATGAAACGCGATCTATTCAGAAGATATGTGTGGCTTGTTGACATTGTTCGACACGCTAAGAAGATACAGTTCGAGGAAATTGCAGATTGCTGGATGGAGTCTGCTCTTAACGACGACCATTCTCCGCTCGCACTCCGCACATTCCACAACCACCGACATGCCATAGAAGACCTTTTCGGCATCAAAATCACCTGCGACCGAGGAGACCACAACCGATATTACATCCAGGACAATCAACACAACGAGACAAATCTCAAACTCTGGATGCTGCAGACCCTGGGATATTCCGACATTGAGGAAGCTATCGGAGATATATCCAGAAGCATGATTCTTAATGAATGCCCTGACAACAAATTCGGCCTGCACGTGATCATTGAGGCAATCAGGCATAACAAACTTCTTAAAGTGGTATATTCAGTGCCCACATCCGACAATAAGATATCACTGTCGATTGCCCCTTATTGCATTAGATGCTGGCAAGGGAGATGGGTGCTGAGCGGCGTAGACTCAGAAACAGGGATTGCCCATTCTTTCTATCTCGACCGGCTGAGGCATATCTCTATCACCGACACGGACTATACCCTTCCCGAAGGGTTCGACGCAGAGAAATGGCTTAACGGCTCTATCGGGTCGGATATAAACCCTAAAGCCAAACCTGAGATTGTAAGGCTTAAAATATCGGGCGACACTCGCGACAAGGTGCGCACTCTCCCTTTGCACACCACTCAGAAGGAAGTGCTGACAAACTCTGAATTCTCAGTGTTTGAATATTGCATATTGCCCGGAAAAGACTTTATCAGGACAGTGTTGTCTCACGGCACTGATAATGAGGTCATATATCCTCCTCATCTTAGGGAAGAGATCGGCGCAAAACTAAAATCCATTGCCGAAAAATATTCATCCGAGTCTGGGCATGAATATTCTCATCTTGTCTGACTGCCACTCAACGTCGGGCCATAGCCCGAACATGAAGCAGGCAACAATCATCAACCTGCCGTTTTTTCTTGCCTCTTATAAAATAATATACTACTTTTGCGTATGATTTCAATTATACGCATTTTTTTATTTATCACCATCTTCCTGCTCGCAGGATGCACAAAAAATGAGTTCAGGCTTGAATTCGATATCGATGACAAACTGAACGCTAATTATAAAATATCGTATTATGCCTCCGACAAACGCGGAGGAATAATGATAGAAAGCGTTGCACCGATAGCCAATGGGAAAGCATCGGTCAAGGGGATAACCCGCAACCCTGCTCTCGTCTACGTGTTTAATAATTCCTCCGAACCTGCGGCTGTGATATATGTGGAACGAGGAGAGACCGTAATGATAACCGGATCCGGGAGCAATCCTGCTCAATGGACTGTAGGAGGAAATGAAATTAATGCCGAGTGGAGCAAATGGAGAAACAGCAATGCAGAAATCATCGCATCCGGAAAGCCCGCTGAGATAAACAAGGCTGTGGAAAAATTTGTTGACAGCCACACGTCTGACCCCTTGTCAACACTGCTTATGCTCACATCATTCTCCCGCAGAGATAACGAACAGCTGTTTCTCGACCTCTGGAGAAAACTCGACAAGAATGCACGCGACGTAAAATGGATAGAACTTGCGGCAAGAGCGGAACAGACAGAGCCGTATGCCATCGCTCCCGGCCCGCTACGCTCAATGGCTTTGAGGTCGCTCCATAATGGAGTTGACACAATTCGCCCTTCTTCGGCTAAAGGCACACTGCTGTTTTTCTGGAACTCCGGCCAGTCTTCACGCAAAGAGGCAATCGACTCCCTGAGAAAACTCGCAAAAGAGTATCCCGACTCTGCAAGCCGAATAATTGCCGACATATGTCTTGAGGCTGATTCTATTTCATGGAAATCTCCTTTGCGATCCGATTCGTTGAAGAATGTGGCAAGAATGTGGGTGCCTGCCGGAATGTCCGACCGCAGAATGATGACTCTCGGTGTAAAGCGTTCGCCATTCTTCATAGTGACCAACCGAAAAGGGGACCAGAAATATAGAGGCTCAGAAATATCAGAGGCATTCTCCGCTTTCCGCACTATTGTGAAGTCCGACACAGTCAAAGCCGGACGATAATTCTCATTCAACTTTCTTACACTTAATATTCTCACGCAATGCTGACAAAAGTCTACACCGCATCTATACAAGGCATCGATGCATTTCCTGTCACCATAGAAACCGACGGCGGCGCCGGCGCAGTGTTCAGCATTGTCGGCCTCCCCGACACTGCCGTGAGGGAGAGCCACCAGAGAATGGTTTCTGCAATAAACCACAGTGGCGTAAAATTTCCGCGCAAAGGCACCACTATCAATCTTGCTCCCGCCGACATCAAAAAAGAGGGTGCCGCATTCGACCTCCCGATGGCCATCGGCGTGCTCTCCGCCCATTCCCTTATTCCGGCCGACAATCTGCAAGATTACATGATTATGGGGGAGTTATCGCTCGATGGATCTGTACTTCCCGTCAAAGGTGCGCTGCCGATGGCGGTAAAGGCAAGGGAAATGGGGTTCAAACGCCTCATAGTGCCTGAGGGGAACGTCACTGAAGCCGGAGTGGTAAACAAAATTGAAGTTTTCGGAGTCAAAACACTCGGCGAAGCCGTGGCTCTGATTTCCAATGCGTCAGACCTACAGCCGGTGAAAATTAACACACGCGAAATATTCGCTGCAGAAGCCGCTTCTTTCGACTTCGATTTTTCTGAAGTGAAAGGCCAGGAAACCGTGAAAAGAGCTTTCGAAGTGGCATGTGCCGGCGGCCATAACATTCTTCTGATAGGCCCCCCGGGGGCAGGAAAGTCGATGATGGCAAAACGCCTCCCATCGATACTTCCTCCATTAAGCCTCGGCGAAGCGTTGGAAACCACAAAAATACACTCCGTAGCCGGGAAACTTGCCAGAGGCTCCATGCTCATGACACGTCGCCCCTTCCGCACACCTCATCACACTGTTTCTACCGTAGCGCTCGTAGGCGGCGGAGCCAACCCGATGCCGGGTGAAATATCACTTGCCCACAATGGAGTTCTGTTTCTCGACGAATTCCCTGAATTCCCACGACAAGCGCTTGAGGTGCTTCGCCAGCCAATAGAGGACCGCGTGATAACCGTAGCCAGGGCTAAATACACTGTTGACTATCCCGCATCATTCATGCTCGTGGCCTCTATGAATCCCTGCCCGTGCGGTTATTACGGCCACCCCACCAAACCGTGCACATGTTCTCCCGGTGCCGTGGCTCGCTATATGAACCGAATATCCGGGCCTCTCCTCGACCGCATCGACCTGCAAGTGGAGATACAGCCCGTAAGTTTCGACGATATGGCTAACACAGCCCCGGCCGAAAGCAGCGAAGACATCAGAAAAAGAGTGATTGACGCTCGCGCAGTGCAACAACTACGTTTTCAGAACGAAAAAGGGATATACTGCAACGCTCAGATGAACTCCCGACTGCTCCACAAATACGCCTGGCCCGACGAGGCTGGACTCGCAAAGCTAAAAGACCGCATGACAAAACTCAACATGAGCGCACGAGCCTTCGACCGCATTCTGCGCGTGGCCCGCACCATTGCCGACCTTGACCGCTCAGACCGAGTGCTCGTGAGCCACATAGCCGAAGCAATCGGCTACCGCTCCCTTGACCGCGCCAACTACGGAACCGCCTTCTGAAATGGCTGCTTCTGAATGGCTCCCTCTGAAAAACAATTCTTTCGGTCTTGATTAATCAAGCGAAGCCGGTTTGTCGAAGGTGAAATAACCAGTAAAACCAAAAAATCATGAAATCAGCTCAAGAAGTCCTGCCTCTCAAAGAATCCGGAGAGCACTCCTATCATCGGCGTTCTTTCTATCACGACTATCACAACCCTTTTATCTATCATATCATCCTAAAAAAGAAAAAAGATTGCGAAGACTTTGGCAGCATTACAGGGAATGCCAGAATCGCTTATGGCAACCACGGTTGTGCAGCAATCAAGGAATCCCCGTTAGGCAGAACAATCGCAAAAATGATTTTACGGCTCCCTTACGACTATCCAATACTGAAACTTCACCAATTTTGCGTGATGCCTGACCATCTGCATCTGCTCTTGCAAGTCTTATTCCGTTCTGACAATCATATGGATTATTATATCTTTCATCTAAAAGAAAGAATAGCAAAAAGATATTCCGACCTGACAGGGAGAACAATCTATGCAGATGACATTTTTGAAAAAGGATATTGCGACAAGCCCCTATATGATGACCGCAGCCTCGACGGTTGGTACAGATATATCCGTGAGAATCCTCACCGGCTTGCCATGCGAAAGCAATATCCCCGGTTCTTCCAATGCAAGCGCAATCTAAAAATTGGCGATCATGAATGCCAGGCATATGGCAATCTTTTTCTATTGCGTAATCCCGACAAGACGGCAGTGAAAATAAGCCGCAAATTTTCAGAAGAAGAAAAAGAGAAAAAGAGAGCTCTCTGGATTGAGAGCGCATCAAGAGGCACTGTAATCGTCTCCCCCTTCATATCTCCAACTGAAAAAGCCATACGCTCTGAAATTGAATCTCTCGACGCCAACATAATTCTTATCACCCACGAAGCCTTCCCGGAGCGATTCAAACCGGCAAAGCATGATTTCGACCTATGCTCCGAAGGCCATCTCCTCAACATTTCCCTCAACATGCCAAAGGGCACCGCACTCACCCGCGACATCTGTCTGACAATGAATTCCCTTGCATCCGAAATCTCAAATAATAAAGCTCCCCTTGCCTAACAGTAACAGCGCAATGCCGGCTTGCAAAAGCGCAATGCCGGTTTGCAAAAGCGCAATGCCGGTTTGTCGAAGGTGCGGCCCAACTACGAAGCCGCCGGCCTCAGCCGGCACACTTGGCCATGCACTCCTAATATCCAACCTGACAAAAGTATATTTAAAGCATAAATTGAGTATAAATCAAACACAAATACGTTTCTAACAAATTTTTCGCATCAACCGGTGTTTTTTCACATTTATTGTTTTAGAGAGAAAAAGAATTTATTAACTTTGCGCCAGTTTAAATAGCAGATTGCTCTGTTAAACCTTACCTAAATCGAATCCAAAACATGCTACAGTCTACAAATGTAAAGACTATCGAGAATGTTGTAATACGCTTCTCCGGCGACTCCGGCGACGGCATGCAGCTTGCTGGCAACATTTTCTCCAACGTCTCAGCCGGCGAAGGAAACCTTATCTCCACCTTCCCCGACTACCCAGCCGAAATCCGAGCCCCGCAGGGTTCTCTCAGCGGCGTTTCAGGCTATCAAGTGAGCGTAGGTAAAAATGTCCACACTCCCGGCGACAGCGCCGACGTTCTTGTGGCAATGAACCCTGCCGCTCTAAAGACTAACCTCCAGTATCTTAAAAAAGGTGGAATCATCATTTGCGATGTCGATTCTTTCACTCCCGCAAACTTGAAAAAAGCCCTCTACCAGACTGAAGACCCTGTGACGGAACTCGGCATTGACCCGCAGAAAATCATGCTTGTGCCGATGACTACGCTGTTGAAAAACACCCTCGCCGATTCAGGCATGGACACAAAGGCAATCATGAAGTGTAAAAACATGCTTGCCCTCGGTCTTGTTTGCTGGCTCTTCGACCGCCCTGTCGACAAGGTGCTTTCAAAACTCAAAGCCAAATTTGCAAAGAAACCTGCAATATATGAAGCCAATGAGAAAGTGATCCGCGCAGGATGGGACTATGGCCACAACACTCATGCCTCTATGTCGACATATCGCATTGAGACTGAAGCCGCAATCCCCGGCACATACACCGACATCAACGGCAACACCGCAACCGCCTGGGGCCTCATCATGGCATCCGAAAAGAGCGGCCGCCCATTGTTCCTCGGCTCATACCCCATCACCCCTGCCACCGACATTCTCCATGAACTGGCAAAACGCAAAGACCTTGGCGTTAAGGCTTGCCAGATGGAAGACGAGATCGCCGGCGTTTGCTCCGCAATAGGCGCGTCTTACGGCGGACACCTTGCCGTGACAACCACTTCCGGCCCGGGTCTCGCCCTCAAGAGCGAAGGCATCGGACTTGCCGTAATGGCCGAGCTCCCGCTCGTGGTGATCGACGTGCAGCGTGGCGGCCCGTCAACCGGCCTTCCCACCAAAACTGAACAGACCGACCTCATGCAGGCTCTCTATGGCCGCAACGGCGAAAGCCCGCTTTGCGTGGTTGCCGCCGCAAGCCCCACAGACTGCTTCACAATGGCATTCGAGGCCGCTCGCATCGCCATAGAGCACATGACTCCCGTTATTCTTCTCACCGACGCATTCATAGCCAACGGCTCTTCCGCCTGGAGAATTCCCGAGGAGAAAGACTTCCCTGAAATCAAGCCAAACTTCGTGTCGCAAGAGCAGCTCGCAAAAGGCTGGAAACCTTTCGACCGTGACGAGGAGACATATGCCCGCTATTGGGCTGTGCCAGGCACAGAGGGAGGGATGCACCGCGTGGGCGGTCTTGAAAAAGACTTCAACACCTCTGTAATTTCTACCGACGGCCCGAACCACGAACGCATGGTCAACGTGCGCCGCGAAAAAATCGCACGCATCGCCAACGACATCCCCGAGCTCAAGCTCCAAGGGAATGCCGAGGCCGACACTGTGCTCGTTGGATGGGGCGGAACTTACGGCCATGTGCTTACCGCCGCCAACCGTCTTAACGCCGAAGGCACTCCTGTGGCTCTCGCTCATTTCCGCTACATCAACCCGCTCCCAAAAAACGCTATCGACGAGTTCAAGAAATTCAAGAGAATCATCGTGGCAGAGCTTAACACCGGCATGTTTGCCGACTATCTGCAGCAGCACATCCCGGGCAAAGAGATTCTCCGCATCAACAAAGTGGAAGGACAGCCCTTCCTCGTGCAGGAGATTATAGATGGAGTTAAAAAACACATAGCAGAAGCATAACCTTATGGAAGAGAACATGACAAAGACTTTCGCGGCAGGCGATTTCAAGAATGAACAGACAGCCCGCTGGTGCCCCGGATGCGGCGACCACGCCATCCTCAATGTGCTCCACAAGGCTATGGCTGAAGTAGGTGTGGCCCCTAAAGACACTGCCGTCATATCAGGCATCGGCTGCTCTTCTCGCCTCCCTTATTACATGAACACCTACGGCATGCACACCATCCATGGTCGTGCGGCCGCCATCGCCACAGGACTCAAGACCGCCCGTCCTGACCTCACAGTGTGGCAGGTGTCGGGCGACGGCGACGGCCTCGCCATCGGCGGCAACCATTTCATACATGCCCTCCGCCGCAACATCGACATCAACATCCTCCTTTTCAACAATAAGATATACGGCCTCACCAAGGGGCAGTACTCCCCCACATCCGATCGCGGATTCGTATCGAAATCATCTCCCTACGGCACGACAGAAGACCCCTTCATCCCGGCTGAGCTCGTGTTTGGCGCCCGTGGCAAGTTCTTCGCCCGTGGCTTCGACATCTCTCTCGACACCACGAAGGAGATTATGGTGGCAGCGGCTCGCCACAAAGGCACAGCCGTTGTGGAAGTGCTGCAGAACTGTGTGATATTCAACCAAGGCATCCACACATGGCTCTCCGACAAAGAGGTGCGTGAAGAGCGCACAATCCATCTGCGCCACGGAGAGAAGATGCTGTTCGGAAAGGATAACGCAAAAGGGCTTGTACGCGACGGCTTCAACCTCAAAGCCGTGACAGTCGGAGAGGACGGCTACACCATCGACGACGTGCTCGTGCACGACGCGCACACAGCCGACGACACCCTCCACCGTCAGCTCGCCCTCATGGACGGACACGAGCTTCCGTTGGCCATAGGCGTGATACGCGATGTGGAGGCGCCATCCTACGAAGCCGACGTGGAGGCTCAGGTGCAGACCGTGAAAGCCAAGAAAGGGTTCACTTCACTGCGTGACATGATCATCAAGACGGCAGAGACCTGGACAGTCTGAAAACAGGAAGATACGGAATCTGGAATCCACTCAACTTTGGAATCCGGCATTAATCAGTACGGCTCCGCGCATTGACAGCGCGGAGCCGTACTGATTATATTCCATTGGCAATACTCACAAAGATAATCCAACAATTGCCGGCCGCGTCTCACTCCTGTATCTCTTTGCCATATGTACAGCGGTGTCCGGATTCAAAACATTACCATTGTAAGACAACTGGGAATCAACCACATAACATTTTCGAACAAAATTCGAACAAAATTTTTATGTGATTCATATGGCAATACATTAACTTTGCGTAAACCTAATATCAATACAAACATAAAAACGAATAATGGTTTATTTTGTCGTTTCTGATATATGGGTAGATTATACAACATTATTATCTAAAAATCAAATATATGAGAAATTTTAAAATTTACATTTGCATGCTACTATCGATTGTCATTGGAGGATGCTCCAACAATCAGGATGTAGAGCCTACAGCAAAATCCATTCGATCGATAGATGATTTTGCATGGTTAGGTACGAACTATATTAAAATCCAAATAAAATGAGGCAAAAATTACATCCACCTTAG
>ERZ778504.2048-NODE-2048-length-12005-cov-3.717657_pt1 | contig 12005 bp, 11 predicted proteins | sample MGYA00510046_ERZ778504 | MGnify/ENA primary metagenome ERZ778504 (study PRJEB29527, sample SAMN07138964) | mouse gut metagenome | material: feces | host: mouse | place: China:Nanjing | collected 2016-01-25 ...
GTCAGTCCCGGATGAGTAGCTTCTGCTTTCGGATATACTAAAGCCGGATCGACTGCATCCAAAAAATACTGCGCGTGCTCCGGCGTACCGGTAAGCACGATATCACTCAGCCCGTCTACGGTAGGCACTGCATTTCCCTGCCCCTCCATACGGATCTTCTGACCATCTTTTCCGCAGTAATAAGATACAAATTCCCATACAGCCTCCGGATTCTTTGTATTCTTATTGATAACCATCGGCGTTGCCGGCATCGCCGGCATCTGTTGCGACGGATCATCATAGTACGGGAACGGAGCTACATCATACGTAAAATCCAGATCCGTAAAGTCCGCCACAAACCACCTTCCTGCATAAAGCATTCCCGCCTGACCGGATACGAACAATGTATCTGCCGACTCTCCGCTTGTCAAAGAACCCGCGAAAGTAAATGCTTTTGATTTTATATTGTTTTCCAGATATTCCAGCCCACTTTTCGCTCTGTCCGAGTCAAAACCGGATGACTTCATATCATCTGAGTAAATATCTTCGTCAGAAGAAAACATCATGGAATAAAGCGGACACCAGTAGTTTTCATAGACAAATCCAACCTTTGATGCATCTCTCAATTTTTCTGACACTTCCTGAAGCGCCTCAAAGTTCCATTTTCCTTCCTCATAATATTCCTGCGGCGTCTTAATCTTCAGTTCCTTAAGTAGCCCCGCGTTATAATAGATGACCATCGGATTGCAGTCTACCGGAACTCCTGTTATCTTGTCATTAAATGTATAACTTTCCAAAAGGTTTTCCGGAACATCACTTTTCTTCAATAAAGAAGCAGAATCATCCAGATATTCTGTCAGGTCTAAAAGCACATCTGAATTATTAAGCTCCCCGTAAGAAGCTTCCTCCGAATAAAAGCAATCCGGCGCTTCCTTAGATTTTAACTGTGTCAGGACTTTTTCATTATAGTTGTCTCCGGGAACGCCGATCAGTTTTACCTGTGTGTTATCACTCTGTTCATTAAATGCGTCAACAGCCTTTTGATACTGCGCAAGTTCCCCCGCGGAACCTCCCACCATAAAGCGCACCAGCGTCTTGCCGTCCTTACTCTCACTGCTGCCGGAATCATCAGAACTACCGCACCCTGAAAGTGCTGATACAGTGATCATACCCACCGTTAAAAGTGATGCCAGAATTCTCTTTCTTACCATATAATTTCCTCCTTAAGTTCACACTATTTTTTGTTTCCAGCCGGCTACTTATGTTTATTTTATAAAATTTCCTGTCAAAATACATACATTCATGTGTCTTAGAGATGGATTTATGTTGTTTTTTGTATATTTCCATGATATATTGTCAAAGAAGGAGGACTCTTTTATGAAAATTGAAACATACTATGCCTCAAAGAATGAGTATGACATCAATCTTAGATACTGCGGATATGAAGAATGCTATCCTGATTTTAAAATGGCTCCCCATGTTCGTTCTGAATATTTGATCCATTATGTCACACAAGGGGAGGGAGAATTCACCTGCGGAAATTTCACATATCCGATTCGGCAGAACGACCTTTTTATCATACAACCGCAACAGATTGTGAGTTATAGGACGAACGCTGAAAATCCGCTGCATTTTTCATGGTTTGCATTTGCCGGCGAAAAGTCAGACCAACAGCTTCCCTTACTTGGATTTTCCGATGAATGCCCTGTACAAAGGCTCCATCCCCAGTATTCCATTGAGGAAAACATTCATCTTCTGGTAGAACATATTAATTCTCCGGGCTACCAGAATGAATTTGCGATACAATCCATTATTTATTCCATCATGTCCAATATCGCGCAATCATATTCTCTTTCAGGGAAACACAAAAAAAACAGCCAGACAACTGCATTTGTACACGTAAAAAAAGCGAAGTCCTATATAAAATGCAATTATATCTACCCTATCACCGTCACAGACGTGTCCAAACATGTCGGTTTAGAGAGAAGCTATCTGTCTAAGATCTTCAGCCAGTGCACAGGCACCACCATCCAGAAATATATACTGAACGTTCGGATACAGCGCTCTAGATTTCTTTTAGAGCAGACCGATTACAGCATAAAAGAGATCAGTTTTTCCGTAGGCATGACGGACGAATACTATTTTTCCAGGGTATTCCGGCAGGCTGTAGGTGTCCCCCCTTCCAGATACCGTACAAACGCAAAAACACATTTATCTCCATTGTAAAATCCTTCGCCAGATTATACATTGAAGCTGCCGGCTATGAAATGATCATATATTCCGCGGCATACTTGTAAATATGCCATGGCACATAAGGAGGACACATCATGACAAACGAACAGATACTAAGTAAAGCCAGTTACCCAAGACCAGATTTTGTCCGGGAAAACTGGACGTCCCTTGACGGGGAATGGGAGTTTTCCCTCTCATCCCAGTTAAAATACTCCTTCCCTGACAGTTATCAGGACAGGTCCCTTCCCGGGAAGATCACTGTTCCATTCTGCTGCGGCTGCAAAGCAAGCGGAGTCAACTGCACCGATTATGAGAGTGAAGTGTATTACGCACGCACCTTTACTGTTAACGAGCAGATACTTTCCGGTGAAGTTCTGCTAAAATTCGGCGCTGTGGATTACTGCTGCGACGTGTGGATCAACGGCTCGCATATCGGCTCGCACTCCGGCGGACATACACAGTTTGAATTTCCTATAGCCGCCTTTCTCCATCCCGGAAAGAACCGCATTTATCTTCACGCAAAAGACACCCGAAGCTGTGACCGCCCCCGCGGAAAGCAATATTGGAAAGATAAACCCGACCGATGCTGGTATACGAACACGATTGGCATCTGGAAATCCGTCTGGCTGGAGTTCACCCCAAAGGAATATATAACACGCGTAAAACTGACCCCTGATACAAACAATCGAAATCTGAAACTGGAAGTATATTTGAACCGAAACCTTTCCGGCACCTTGAAGTCAGACATCTATTTTCACGATATTCTGAAAAAAACAGTTACCCTGTCATTCACTGACACACATTATATTAACGAAACCATCTCTATTGAGGAAGAGGATTTCATTGACGAGATCCACTACTGGAGCTGTGATTCACCGAATCTTTACAATCTTTGCCTGACTCTGTCAGGAGGCGACTTCGTGGAATGTTATTTTGGCATGCGCAAAATAGAAGCCAGAAATGGCCGTGTCTTTCTAAACAACCGCCGGCTCTTCCAAAGATTGATTCTCGATCAGGGATACTGGAAAGATTCCCTGATGACCCCGCCCGCAAAAGAAGCTTTGAAAAAAGATATCCAGCTGACCAGACTGATGGGTTTTAACGGCGCAAGAAAACATCAAAAACTGGAAGATCCCCATTATTATTATTGGGCTGATGTCTTAGGGCTGCTCGTATGGTGCGAGATGCCAAGCCCTTACCAATTTAATGACTGTGAGATTCATTCTTTTCTGTCCGAATGGCAGGAAATGCTCTGCGAAGCATACAATCATCCTTGTATTATCACATGGGTTTTATTCAATGAATCATGGGGCATACGCAACGTCCTCACCTGCCATCAACAGCAGGACCTGATCTCTTCTGCCTATTATCTTACTAGAGCGTACGATCCGACACGACTGATCAGCACAAATGACGGCTGGGAGAATCCCCAAGAAACAGATCTCTTCTGCATTCACGACTATGAAGGAGATGCAGACATTCTTAAGAAACGTTATCAGGATATTGAGAAATTTTCCAGAACAGGAATTCCGGGCAGACAGGCCATGACTCATTCTGCCTCATACCAGAGACAGCCATTCTTTCTGAGTGAATACGGCGGACTCTCTCTTTTATGTGATTCGTCCGGTGATAACTGGGGCTATAATGAGGCTGCAAAAACCTGCGAAGAATATGTCCAGAGAATCACAGAACTCACCAACGCAATCCTTTCTCTTCCTAACTGCTGCGGTTACTGCTACACACAGCTTACTGACGTCATGCAGGAAGTAAACGGACTCCTGACAGCAGAAAGGGATCCAAAAGTCCCCTTAGAAACCCTGAACAAAATCTTTTCTACGGACTTGTAAAAGAGGACAGCACGATAAAAGAGGACACAGTTCCAAAAAAACTGTGTCCCCGATATCGCTTTAGTTAAATCCGATGATTCTCCTTGCAACAGAATATGCCAGTGAAGAAATTCTGCGTCCCGGCCTGCCCGGAATATTCATCGTCTGCCCGAGTATTCCGTACCGTATTCTCAGATAAATCTTTAGATCTTTTTTCTTAAGATATCTCCAAAGTTCCCTTTTCTTCTCCAAATTTTCCTGTTTTTTCGAACGTATCAAAAGAATCGAAGAAACCGTCATCATAATCGCCAGATAATTCACCATATAATGCCGAAACTTTCTGCTGGAAATATCGCGGAGATGGTACATATCAATCATTGTCTTCGTTACAAAAATCTGCTGATCCACTCTGGAAATCATAACTTTTTCGTTTACCGACTGATCCTCACGCCCAATGAAATAGCGATAAAAATCCACATCCATATAATAAATTTTACGTACATGCGGAAGCGGATAGTACACATAGATATTATCCACATAAAAGGTATGTTTCGGCAGCGTCATCTGACTGAGCTTAATCATAGAAGTCCGGTAGATCACTGAATGCATGAGAATATATTGATCCAAATGAAAGCGTCCGATCTCATCCCATGTAAAAATCTTATCCTGCGGCAGCACATTCCGGTAATGGATACACTTTTTATGCGCCGCCCCGACTTTCTCATAGACATAATTAGAGACCAGCATATCGATTTCTTTATCATCCCTCTCCAGTTCCTTCAAAAAAGAAAGAATGAGGAGCAATGCTTCTTCATTCACCCAGTCGTCACTGTCAACTACTTTAAAATATTTCCCGGTTGCATTAGCAAGTCCAAAGTTGACCGCATCTCCATGTCCCCCGTTTTCTTTGTCCACTACCTTGATGATATCCGGATATTTTTCTTTATATTCTTTGGCTATCTTAAGTGTCCCGTCCTTTGAGCCATCATTTACAATAATAATCTCTACATCTTCTCCTCCCGGAAGAATGCTTTCAATCGCGCGAGATATATAGTCCTCTGAATTATACGATGGAATTGCAAATGAAATATATTTCATCTTAATCTCCTCCTAGTTGTTTTACTCTTCTACCCTTCCAGTTGTTTTCACACTTCTTCCTAGTATAAATCATTCCCGCAAATTTTCCAACTTATTTTTAAGAAAAACAAATATTCAATTGTAAAATCTTCCGATATCCGATATAGTTATTACAGATGGAGGAATGATATATGAAGAAAAACATTATTGTCGGACAATCCGGCGGACCAACAGCAGTAATTAACGGAAGTCTTTACGGTGTCGTATCGGAAGGGCTGAAACAGACAGGTGTAAGCCGCGTCTATGGCATGATCAACGGAATCGAAGGATTCCTCCATGATCACTATATGGACATCGGAGCTCTTGATTCCACGAATGAACTAGAGCTTGTGAGGACGACACCGGGAGCTTATCTTGGCTCCTGCCGCTATAAACTCCCAGAGAATCTGAGCGATCCTGTCTATTCGCAATTATTTGAAAAATTCGATGAAAAGGATATCGGATACTTTTTCTACATCGGCGGAAATGATTCTATGGACACAGTAAGCAAGCTTTCCCGCTATGCAGCAAAGATAGGAAGCGACATCCGCTTTATCGGTGTCCCCAAAACAATTGACAATGACCTTGTAGAAACAGACCATACGCCAGGCTACGGAAGTGCGGCCAAATATGTTGCCACCGTTGTCAGGGAGATTGCCACCGATGCCACTGTTTATGATAATAAACAGTCCGTCACTATCGTAGAAGTCATGGGACGCCATGCCGGATGGCTCACTGCCGCAAGCATGCTTGCCCGTAAATTTGAAGGTGATAATCCGGTACTGATATACCTTCCTGAAGTTGCTTTCGATCAGGACGCGTTTATCGAAAAAGTCAAAGAATGCTTAAAGACCACTCCAAACCTTGTCGTATGTATCTCCGAGGGTATCAACGACGGCAAGGGAACGTTCATCTGCGAATATGCCAGCGATGTCGGTATTGATAATTTTGGTCACAAGATGCTGACCGGCTCCGGAAAATATCTGGAAAATCTCGTCAAAGAAAAAATTGGCATAAAAGTGCGCTCTATAGAACTGAATGTATGTCAGCGCTGTTCATGTGCGCACCTTGCCAGAGTAGACCTTGACGAAGCAGTAAATGCGGGTATTTATGCTGTGCATGCCGCACTCGAAGGCGCGACAGGAAAGATGATTACTTTTGTCAGGAACAAGAGCGTGCCTTATGAACTATCCTATGGCACCGCGGATGTGAATATTATCTGCAACAAAGAAAAACCGGTTCCGACAGAATGGATCATTAATGAAGGTTCTGATATCAGCGATGCCTTTATCGACTACGCAAGACCACTCACTCAGGGGTATGTAGAACTGCCTACCAAGAACGGAATCCCCCTTTTCGCATATCGTAGATAATCGGAACATCAGGTATCACAACAGGGAGAACCATGTTAACAGTTTGTTCACTTATCTTTCAAAATTCTTTTACTCCTTTAACATTGTTTCTTCATAGCTGATTCGTATAATAATATCATCAAGAGAAAACAGTGACGTTATCATAGTAGCACACTATTTTGAATAAACTTTTTCATAATACATGCCGGGAACCGTTTGATGCGGTTACCCGGCATCCTCCCTTTTTACGGAATTTTCAGAGATTCTTATCATCTGCTTATTTTCTTTTCCCAGATATTGACACCACTTTTTACACCATTTGTTTTTTGACGAAAAAGACACCATCGGATTTGCTCCATGGTGTCCTCATATCATATTGTTTTATCTTTATCTATAATCAGATCCGGATTTATCCTTAACAGATATTTATCAAACTGCGGCACTGTAAAATCTATCTCGCCATAAGATGTCGCATAGATAAATCCTTTGTGGACAAGCTGGCTCCGAAGAGGTCCTATTGATTTGAGCGTCGTTCCCATTTGATTTGCCACCTCAGCAATTGTACAGGGCAAACCCCCGCATCTAACCATACCAAACATAAAGTCCTTCTCTCTCTTCGTGGCTCTGTCATACCGGACTTTAAAAAAACTCTTAATATCTTCTGCTCATCTCTGGTCATTACACGTCTTTCTTTTTCCGGTGGATATTTGGGAAATTGAGTAAGGGGAACCGGGTTCTTCTTAATAATTTTATTCTTATAAGCCTGATTAAACAAATCATTCAGTATAACCTTAAGTCTGGACAGAGTCTTTTTACTCAATCTTTTTGATTCTTTATTCAGCAATCTCTGTATATGCTCCGCACGTATATCTTTTACCATGTCCAAAACCATTTATCAACCGTAATATTCTGCTCTCGTTCATATATTCCATGACGAAGCTCATATTTCATATCTTCCATTTTCATTGACAGCTTTTCTACATCATCATCGTATAAAGTATAGCGTTCTCCTTCGTATTGGAAACGCCTCATATACCGCCCATCTGAATTTCATCAGTATTTCTTAATGCTAACGCATAAAAGTCATAATCTCCATCAATCCGCATTATAATCAGTCAGATGTAATCCTTGCCGCAATCCAAACCATAATTAATATAGGAAATGCTATGTAGAGTAATCCGACAACTGCCATTCCGATTAAAATAACTGGGAACAATACAACCGTCAATAAAAATTTTGATATTCCCCATGCAGCCTTAATGCCAAAGAAAAATAACTTTCCAAATACCCATATCATACATACCAAAAATAAAAATGTTAACATTCTCTCATTCCTCCCTTCTGACCCGCTGTTTTAAAGACTGACTTATTTTTAATACCTAACTTTTCACTGAATTTCGGATCTTTCTCTATTTTCCCAAGCATCCGTATCATCTGAATCCTTTTTACTGCATCCATTTTCATTCCCTCATTTCATCTGGCTTTGGCTTGCCATTTTTTCATAATTCCAGTATAATAAACTGCAGATGATAAATACACATATAGTGAAGAGAAATACTTATGTATATCTCTCAAATTTCGAGAAATAAGAGAGAGTCATTATGGGAAAACAATCTACGAGAGCGAACAAAAACATTTACCAGCTATGCCGTGAAGCGCAAGGCTTAACACGCGAAAAAGCCAGCGAGAAGATGTCCGGCATATCTACTTCCAGAATTGAAAAGATTGAATACGAACTTCAGGAGCCTACTCCTTACGACATCACACAAATGGCTGACTGTTACAAAAGACCGGATTTATGCAATTACTATTGTTCCCACAAATGCAGCATTGGCGACCGTTATGTGCCCGCAGTTGAAATATCCGATTTATCCAATATCATTTTAGAAACCATTGCCAGCCTGAATGAGATCAATCCTCTTACCAGCCGTCTTATCCAAATTACACGAGACGGAAAAATCACTGATGATGAAATCAAAGATTTTGCACTTATCACCAAAAAACTGGACGAGGTATCTCTTGCAATTGATTCACTGAACCTATGGGTGGATAAAACTGCCAGTGAAAATAATATTAATATTGACCTGCTAGATTCCGAGAAAAAGAAGTTGAAATAAAACATATGGGCAGTGATTAATCCTTCATACAACCCACTGCCCGATGTTTTCACTTAATACGTACTTTCCATCAGATTCTAATAATTTTGCAGTTCTCCCAGAATATATTCTACCCGGCGAATCGCTTCTGCCACTTGTCCTCCTGCCTTATTAATCCGATCCTGCACCATCCAGTCTACAATGAACCCATCAAAAAACCAGTCTGCAAAAGAAAGGAAATCTCCGGTTTCAATATTCAGATCATAAGACATGCTTACATCTCTAAGTTCCCGGCTAAAATTGTGAAGATCATATTTCGCCTGTTCCATATTTCGCTTTGCGTCTCCCATCTTCGATTGTTTTAATGCAGTGGATAAAAAGCCTCCGCCAAACATATCCCATATTCCCCAGTTCCTTGCACTATTCAGATTTTCCTGTGCCGTCCGAAGGCTGTGAAGCGCCTGATTCCCGGCAGCAATTGCTTCTTTTTTTTCTTTTTCTAAATCATAAGCCATACTCATTCACTCCTTTTCATTTTTGAGATGATTATAAGTCATATCATCAGTCCAGCAAATATTTTAATAAAATTATAAAGGAATGAATGATTTTGGTAAACCTTTCCGTTATAGAAATACATGGCTCCATTCCTCAAATTTAGAGAAATTATGCCTTGTCCTTCTATTAGCTCCATATATTCTTAATCTAATTATATTCCTTCCATTACTGCCAAAATCTTATCTGACACTTTTTCCTGCAGATAAACCGGATTTAACTGCCTCTTAGTATATTTAAGATAACTATTTTGTGTACGCTGAATTAATTGTGCTGTAAAATACCGCTCCCATCCAAAATATTCTTCACTTTCAATATAATCTCCCGGACGTTCCAACATCTTCAAGACACTGCTGTCCTCTACTGCTCCGGACATTTTACAACTGCGGCAAAAATATTGGACTTCCCCTGTGCGCTGACACAAGTAATCTGTCCTTTTTCACAAATCTTCTAAAAAAATTGAAAACCCGAATTGGAATCCTCTGTGATCACTTTCTCAGGCTTAACCGATTCACGATAATCTAGTTAGACGTATTTTGGATAGTATCGGCAAACTCTTTACTCATAACAAAATCATTGCCTTCGTCAATAAATACGATACACTCTCTCATCATAGAAAACTGTCCTGCCCACGTCCGTCCCTCCAGAGCAGTACACTCTTTATCACATATAAGCTCGATGGCACTGGCATTTCCATTTTCATAATACTCACGTATCATATCTACCAGTGCGGTCTTTCCTGTTGCACTGTCGCCGCGGATGGCCGTAATGTTTCTTTTGATTTCAAAATCATACCTGATTCGTATTCATAATGCAGATATCAAACATATCCTCTCCAAAATCCATCAAGTGCCGGAGATTGATCGTGAGATTATCTGTTTCAGAAAGCTTCAAAATCCATTTTGCACAATTATCACTGCAAGTAGCTGCGTTAAATATCCTAGTACGTTCATTTTTCATAAGAATCAATGTTTTCACGCCGCCCGAAAGAGTGTAGGGGCAATTTTTCCCATAACAGGGCTGTCTATCACTGCACTATCCAAAACAACCGACTTCCGGACATCTAAAATACAACCGCCACTTCCCATGTATAGCGGCTTTTATCTCTCATTTTCTACACCACTTTGACACCACTTTCTATAAACCCACCATCATCCTTATAAACTAAAAACACCGCACAACCGCCTTAATATCGTATTTTATAGATTCACAAACTATAAACTGCGAAATAAACTTTTTCATAATACATGCCGGGAACCGTTTGATGCGGTTACCCGGCATCCTCCCTTTTTATGGGGGTTCAGAGATTCTACAGTACATATATCCGAAACTCCAGACTGCAAATACTTTTTAAACTCCCGCTGTGAGACAGCACTTATTACTATGATATCATCCCGTTTCAGTATAATCTTTAACAGAATTTCTGTAGCCGGAATGTTACCGTCAAAGACCATAGACATTAGATCATCGTCAAATAAATCCATCCCTTCATACACCCTTACCAGATCCCCCTCCGGACAATCTTTGTATGCTCCCTCCATACCGAGTCTGCCTGTTTTTTCTTCGCATACCGTTTTTTCTGCTCAAGGATAGTGTTCAGCTTATTCAGTGCATCCCTTTTATTCTCATACTGACTCCGCTCAGAAGTGGACTCTTCAATATACTGCTACTCATTCTGCATGATTTTTCTGAGAATCAATGAGACACTACACTTGTATACCGAACATTAATTATTCTTTGACTAATTTCCACAAAGGCGCTTCATCCAGCGTACCTTTCCCAATGCAGGAGCAGTACTCTTAGTAATTCATCCACAATAAACTTTTTCATAATGACATTACTTCACTTTTCATTTTTCCAAGAATGAAGTATACTATAAATAGTATATTCGGACAAAGAGATTGGTAAAGAAATATGAAAAAAATACTGGTTGTAGATGATGCCAAACTGAACCGTGAATTATTACAGGACATGCTGAACAACGATTATATCGTTGAGACAGCCGCAGATGGAGCAGAAGCCTTAAAAAAACTCAGCGCATATCAGGACGAAATATCGGCTCTCCTTCTGGATCTGCGCATGCCTGTATTAGACGGTTTTGGTGTGATCAGAGAAATAAAATACAATAATTGGATGAAACAATTTCCCGTACTCATCATTAGCAGTGAAAATGCAGTAGAGATTGAAACACAATGTCTGGAACTGGGTGTGTCGGATTTCATTCATAAGCCTTTTGAAAGTTCTATTGTTAAACATCGCGTTAAAAACGCAATTGAACTGTTTACCTGTAAGAATCAATTGGAACAGACAGTTGCAGAACAAGCTAAAACTCTGAAAAAACAGTATCAGATTATTCAGATACAGGCAGAACAGTTAAGGGAAGCAAAACCATTTAATCAGTTGATGATGGAATACCGTTCTGCCATCGTAGAGGTCGAGACGAAACTAAAGGTACTGAATGCCGAATTCTCTCAGGAATACAACAGAAACCCTTTTGAATCAATCAAGAGCAGATTAAAATCGCCAGAAAGTATCTATGAAAAGCTGGAGCGAAAAGGATTTCCTGTTACAGTAGAAAGCATTCGGGAAAAGCTGTCAGATGTGGCAGGACTGCGTGTCATCTGCTCATTTCCTGATGATATCTACCGTATTGCAGAACTTTTCTGTCAGCAGGATGATATCATCTTATTGCGGAAAAAAGACTATATTAAAAATCCAAAACCCAATGGTTACCGGAGTCTCCATCTCATTTTAAGCGTCCCCATCTTTCTATCGACAGGGAAGAGATATATGAAAGTAGAAGTGCAGTTTCGCACAATTGCGATGGATTTCTGGGCCAGTCTGGAGCATAA
>ERZ778504.2051-NODE-2051-length-11968-cov-3.036347_pt1 | contig 11968 bp, 12 predicted proteins | sample MGYA00510046_ERZ778504 | MGnify/ENA primary metagenome ERZ778504 (study PRJEB29527, sample SAMN07138964) | mouse gut metagenome | material: feces | host: mouse | place: China:Nanjing | collected 2016-01-25 ...
GTAAGATGAAGCCGGTCATCTGCAATATTATCCGCAGCGGCGTATACCAGATTCGTTATATGGATGCGGTCCCGGACGCCGCTGCCTGCAATGAAGCAGTGCTTCTTGCAAAGAAAAAAGGGTTCCGAAATCTGAGCGGATTTGTCAACGGGGTGCTCAGAGGCATCAGCCGCAGCAAAGACAGGATTGTCTGGCCGGATAAAGAAAACGATCCGCTTACCTTTTTATCTGTGCGCTATTCGATTCCCAAATGGATGATACAAATGTGGCGGCAGGATTTGTACGGAGGATCAGAGCTGACGGAGCTGACAGATATGGAACAAATGCTGCAGGCATTTTTACATCCTGCGCCTGTGACGATTCGTACCAATACGAATCTTTGTACGTCCGATGAGCTGGCTTCGCGTTTAGCGGCGGAGGGCGTGGACGTGGTCCCGTGTAAAGATCTGTCCGACGCGTTTTCGATTTCCGGCTTCGATCATTTAAAAGCGTTATCCGGTTTTAAAGAAGGACTGTTTTATGTACAGGATGTAAGCTCCATGCTTGTCGCCCATACAGCCGCGCCTCGCGAAGGCGATTTTGTCGTGGACGTCTGCGCCGCTCCCGGCGGGAAGGCGGTACATATGGCGCAGATGATGCATGGCGCCGGTCATATACTGGCAAGAGATTTAACGGAATATAAAGTAAATCTTCTGACTGACAATATCAGGCGGTGTCAGGTTTCCAATATCCAGCCACAGATCTGGGATGCGAGAGTACCAGATCCGGCACTGGCGCAGCGGGCGGATCTGGTAGTGGCAGATTTGCCGTGCTCCGGATTGGGAGTGATGCGCAGGAAAAAGGACATCCGTTTTCATATGACGCCGGAAAAAATTACGGAACTGGCCGGTCTGCAGCGTGAGATACTTGCCGTAGTCAGTCAGTATGTCAGACCGGGCGGGCGGATGGTATACAGTACATGCACCATAAGCCGGCAGGAAAATGAAGAAAATGCGATGTGGTTTTTAAAAGAGCATACAGATTTTAGGATGTTAAGCAGCAGGCAGATTCTTCCGGGACCGATGGAGGGAGACGGTTTTTACATTGCGCATTTTAGGAAAGAACTGTAAGGGATATCGGCATATGGATAGGGAAGACACAGGTAAAACAAATGGATAACAAAATCGATCAGACAAATAAGAATATTACAGATCTGGCATCTGCAGATACAGATATAAAATCGATGACAGTCCCGCAGCTGGAGCGTTTTTTGCAAAATCTGGGAGAAAAGCCGTATCGTGCCGCGCAGCTGTTCGCATGGATGCATCAGAAGCAGGTTCGTACGTATGACGAAATGACGAATCTTTCCGGACAATTACGGCAGACGCTGCGGCAGATAGCTCCGCTGACGGTTTTGGAGCCTGTCGAGGTGCAGATTTCCAGACAGGACGGCACAAGAAAATATTTGTTTCAGCTGCCGGATGGAAACCGGATCGAAAGCGTGCTGATGAAATATAAGCATGGCAATTCGGTCTGTATTTCCTCACAGGCAGGCTGTCGGATGGCATGCCGTTTTTGTGCGTCTGCGATTGGCGGTCTGGTAAGAAATCTAAAACCTTCGGAAATGCTGGAACAGATTTACCGGATCGGGCAGGATATCGGCGAGCGTATATCGAACGTGGTCGTTATGGGGACCGGCGAACCGCTGGACAATTATGACAATCTGCTGCGTTTTCTGGAGCTTTTGACCGATGCGCATGGTCTTAAGATCAGTCAGCGCAGCATTACGGTATCTACCTGCGGGCTGGTCCCAAAGATTCGTGCGCTTGCAGACCGGAAGCTGCAGATTACGCTTGCGCTGTCTTTGCATGCGCCTTCGCAGGAAAAACGTCTTTCCCTGATGCCGGTTGCCGCACGATATGCGCTTTCGGACGTGATGGATGCATGCGATTATTATTTTGCGCAGACAGGCAGACGGATGACCTTTGAATATAGTCTGATACGCGGCGTGAACGATTCGGATCAGGATGCAAAGCAGCTGTGCGCGCTGCTTGCACATAAAAACTGTCATGTGAATCTGATTCCGGTCAATCCGGTCAGAGAGTGCGGTTACAGGCAGCCGGACGATAATACTACAGCCGATTTTAAAAATAAACTTGAAAAAAATAAAATAAATGTTACTATAAGAAGAGAGCTGGGCCGTGATATTGACGGCGCATGCGGACAATTGCGAAAAAAGTATTTGGAATCATAGCAGTTGAAACGGATCATGCATCCGGAAATGTACGATGTAATGGCAAAAGATGTGTGAAAGGCAGGCGGGAAAGATGAAGACATTTTCCATGACAGATGTTGGAAGGCGTCGGGAAATGAATCAGGATTATATCTATACGTCCGAGACTCCGGTTGGAAATCTTGCGAACCTTTTTATCGTTGCGGATGGGATGGGCGGTCATAATGCAGGAGATTTCGCTTCCAGATATACAGTAGAGCATGTTGTAAAAGCCATTGCTGACAGCGGACTGTCTGGTCCGATCGCGTTATTTTCAGAGGCGCTGCGTCAGGTGAACGCCGATCTGCTGGCACTGGCGGCAAACGATAAGCGGCTGCAGGGAATGGGTACGACGTTCGTAGGAGCTACAATCACACAGGACTGCCTGTACGTTGCGAATGTGGGCGACAGCCGGTTGTATATTGTAAATGAGGAGATTGTTCAGATCACAAAAGATCATTCCCTGGTGCAGGAGATGGTACGCATGGGCGAGATGAATCAGGCGCAGGCGCGGATACATCCGGATAAAAATATTATTACGCGGGCTGTCGGCGCGTTCAGAGAGACAGAGGCAGATTTTTTTGAAGTTCGTTTAAGGCACAGGGATCGTATTTTATTATGTTCCGACGGTCTTACGAATATGCTGGAAGATAGTGAAATCCGCAGGATTATGTGCAGCCAGCGGGATATTGTAGAGAGTGTGGAACGGCTTGTTGCAGCGGCCAATCAAAATGGCGGAAAGGATAATATATCAGTGATCATCATTGATCCGTTTTCTGATGAGGTGGAAAGATGTTAGGAGAAGGCAGGTTTGTAGCAGACCGATATGAGATACTTGTCAAAGCAGGCGCAGGCGGGATGTCAGACGTATATAAAGCAAAGGATCATGTGCTTGGCAGGTTTGTGGCGATCAAGGTACTAAAGCAGGAGTTTGCAGAAGACGTCAATTTTGTTACAAAATTTCGTACAGAGGCGCAGTCAGCGGCAGGGCTGGAGCATCCCAATATCGTGAATATTTATGACGTAGGAAGCGAAGATGGCTTTCACTTTATCGTGATGGAGTACGTGGAAGGCATTACGCTTAAAACATATATCGAAAAAAAGCGTCAGCTGTCTTATAAAGAAGCGATCAGTATTGCGATTCAGGTAGGACGCGGGATCGAAGCGGCACATAATAAAAATATTGTACACAGGGATATTAAGCCGCAGAACATTATGATATCTACCGAAGGAAAAGTAAAAGTAACCGATTTTGGTATCGCAAGAGCGGCAACGAGCAATACCATTCATTCCGACGTGATGGGGTCGGTACACTACTCTTCGCCGGAGCAGGCCAGAAACGGATTTGTAGACGGCAAGAGCGATATTTATTCTCTGGGAATCGTAATGTACGAAATGGTAACCGGACGGGTGCCGTTTGACGGGGATACGACCGTTGCGATTGCGATCCAGCATCTTCAGGAAGAGATGGTATCGCCGCGTAACTTTGTTCCGGATCTGCCGGTCAGTCTGGAAAAAATCATTTTGAAATGTACGCAGAAAAGCGCAGACAGAAGATACTTTACAATGGGAGATCTGCTGGAGGATTTGCGGCATGCGCTCGTAAATCCGGACGAGGATTTCGTTGTGCTGGCTCCTGCGTTTATACAGGATAAGACGCGGATGATTTCCGCAGAGGAAGTGAATCAGATCCGGGAAGAGACAGCCGGTATCCCTGTCAGCCAGCGGGAAATACGTAACGACACGCTAAGACGTCAGATACCGGAAGAAGAGGATGATGAAGAAGAGGAAGAAGGCGGGTTTTTGAATCCGAAAATGGAAAAGGCAGTGACTGTGATGGGGATAGTCGCTGCAGTGATTATTGTGTTAATTGTCGTCTATCTGGCGGTAAGTATGTTTGGCAGCTTTAAGTTTGGCGGTAAGAAGGATCCGCAGGATGAAGTTACTTTTCCGGATATCGAGACGTCTGCGGCAGATTCGGATACGCAGGACGATACCGAAACGACGGCAGAAGAAGAGGTAACGATGATCAGTCTGCTTGGAAAAGAGCTGGACGAGGCGCGCAAAGAGTTAAAGGATATGGGACTGGAGCTGCGCAGGCTTGGAACGATCGCTTCGGATGAGTACGAAGAAGGGCAGATCGTCGAGCAGGATAAAAAAGAGGGAGAGTCTGTGACGAAGGGAACGGTCATTCAGGTGACCGTAAGCAGCGGCCCTGCAGATTTTGAACTGATCAGGGTGACTGGCAATCCGGCGGCAACCGCGCGGGATATGTTAACGGCACGCGGACTGGAGGTCAATCCGGAGTCCAAATACGAATACAACGAACTGCCGGAAGGAACGGTGATCCGACAGTCGCCGGAAGCCGGAGCAATGGTGAAAAAAGGCGATATGGTGACGCTTACGATAAGCAAAGGGATCGAGCAGGTGCAGGTACCGGATCTTAAAAAACGGTCTGAAAATGAAGCTGCTCAGCTTCTGCTGGACAGCAATCTGGAAAGAGGAAATCCGCAGTCCGCGTACGACGACAACATACCGGAAGGCCATATTATCAGTCAGTCGCCGGAAGCCGGAACAAGCGTCAACGCGCACAGTAAAGTGGATTATGTCGTAAGCCTTGGCAAAAAAGAGATCGTATACCAGATGAAGGACAGAAAGATCGAAGAGCCGGAAAACAGCGAGTTTGTAATTTCCGCGAATATTACGCTGCTGGATGCGAACGGAGCGGAAATCGACCGGTGGGACGGCATACCGATATCATCGTTTCCATATCTGCTCCATACGGACGAGACGATTACGACAAGTACCGGAACGATTTCCATCGAATGGGTACTGGATGACGGAGAGACGCAGACACAGCCAGTGTCGGTAAACTTTGATCAGAAATAGCAGGAAGCAGATATGCAGGGAAAGATTTTAAAAGGTATTTCCGGATTCTACTACGTACACGTAGCAGGATCCGGAATTTATGAATGCAGGGCAAAGGGAATTTTCCGCCGGCAGAACATCAAACCGTTAACCGGAGATCTGGCAGAGATCGCGGTTCTCGATGAGACGGAAAAGACCGGAAATGTAGAAAAGATACTGCCAAGAAAAAACGAGCTGTTCCGGCCGGCTGTCGCAAATATCGATATGGCGCTTGTTATTTTTGCAGCCGCAAGTCCAAAGCCCAGCCTGAATCTGCTGGACCGGTTTCTGATACTGATGCAGATGCAGCAGATGCCGGTCACGATCTGCTTTAACAAAATGGAATTGCTTAAGGAGGAGCAGCGGGCGAAGCTGGCAGATGTGTATGAAGCATGCGGTTATCCGGTGCTTTTTACGAGCGCCAGAAATCAGGAAGGAATCGACCGGCTGCGGGAGGCGATTCATAATAAGACAGTGGCAGCGTCCGGACCTTCCGGCGTTGGCAAGTCTACGATCATCAATCTGCTGCAGCCGCAGGCGTCGATGGAGACAGGGGAGATCAGCCGCAAGATCGAACGGGGAAAACAGACGACCAGACATACGCAGCTGATTCATGTCGAAGGAAGTACGTATATTATGGACACGCCGGGATTCAGCTCTCTGTTTCTGCCTGAGATAGAAAAAGAAGATCTCGCCGGCTATTATACAGAATTTGCGCAGTATGAACCTCTTTGCAGATTTCAGGGATGCAGTCATATCAGCGAACCGGACTGCGGTGTCAAAGAAGCGGCGGCAGCGGGCAGTATCCATCCGGTACGTTACGAAAACTACAGGATGCTGTATGAAGAGCTGAAAAACCGCAGGAAATATTGACGCGGCAGATACTATAACCGGACAGAATGGAGCTTTCAGGATGAAAACATTAATCGTAACAGGCGGTACCGTAGACGTCTCATTTGCACGATCTTATTTGAAACAGCACAGCTTTGATTATCTGATTGCGGCAGATTCCGGTATCCGGTTTTTTATACAATCGGGTATCCGGCCGGACGAGGTGCTGGGGGATTTTGATTCCGCAGATCCCGGGCAGCTGTCGCAGCTGCGCAGGGATCCCCATATTATTTTTCACCAGTATCGGCCGGAAAAAGACGCGGTAGATACGCAGCTGGCGCTGGAGCTGGCGCTGGATAAAAAAAGCAGCGAGATTCATATTTTAGGCGGAACGGGAACAAGGCTGGATCATATGCTTGGAACGGTGCGTCTGCCCGGACTTGCGATGGAGCGGGGAGTGCCCTGTTATCTTGTAGACGCGCATAACAGAATCCGTCTGATCCGGGAGCGGACGGTACTGAAAAAAAGCGAACAGTATGGAGATTACGTATCGCTCATTCCGCTGACAACGCAGGTATCCGAAGTTACGCTGACCGGATTTAAATATCCGCTGCGTAATTATACGCTGGGCGGATTTGAATCTCTTGGGATTAGCAATGAGATTGTGGAGGAAGAGGCAGTCGTGGATTTCAAAGACGGAATCCTGATTCTGGCAGAATCCAGAGATTGAAAGATGGACAATAAATGGAAAATGATAGAAACCTGTTTTGTTGAAAACAGAGAAAATACAGAGAAAGGCAGAACTGCCTGGGAGCAAAGGCGTTCTGTAAGGTTAAGAACATGAAACTTGGCATTGTCGGTTTACCGAACGTAGGAAAAAGCACGCTGTTTAATTCGCTGACAAAGGCAGGCGCAGAATCTGCGAACTATCCGTTTTGCACGATCGATCCAAACGTAGGCATCGTATCCGTACCGGATGAAAGAATTGACAAACTGGGCGCGCTGTATCATTCGAAAAAGATCGTTCCGGCAGTCATTGAATTTGTTGATATTGCAGGACTTGTAAAAGGAGCGAGCAAAGGGGAGGGGCTGGGGAATCAGTTTCTTGCCAATATCCGCGAAGTAGATGCGATCGTACATGTTGTCAGATGTTTCGAAGACGAAAATATCGTGCATGTGGATGGAAGCATCGATCCGGGAAGAGATATAGAAACGATCGTTCTGGAACTTATTTTTTCAGATATCGAAATCCTCGAACGCAGAATCGCCAAAATAGCAAAACAGGCCCGCATGGATAAAACGCTGGCGAAAGAACTAAAGCTGACAGAAGCGCTCAAGGCGCATCTGGAAGAAGGAAAGCCGGCGAAAACCTTTGATCTGGGCGAGGATGAAGACGATCAGGCATGGTTTAAAACGTACAATCTGCTGACCGCAAAGCCGGTCATTTACGCGGCCAACGTACTGGAAGACGATCTTGCGGATGACGGCGCGTCGAATGCGAACGTCTTAAAAGTGCGTCAGCTGGCGGCAGAAGAAAACAGCGAGGTATTTGTTGTCTGCGCGCAGATCGAACAGGAGATTGCAGAGCTTGCGGATGAAGAGCGCGCCATGTTTTTAGAAGAGCTTGGTCTTAAGGAGTCCGGACTGGATAAGCTGATCCGGGCCAGCTATCATTTGCTTGGACTGATCAGCTTTCTGACATCCGGAGAAGATGAGACAAGGGCATGGACGATCAAAGAAGGAACAAAGGCGCCGCAGGCGGCCGGAAAGATTCATACGGATTTTGAACGCGGATTTATCCGTGCGGAAGTCGTGGCGTACGAGGATCTTATCGCAGGCGGAAGCGTCGCGGCAGTTCGGGAAAAAGGACTCGTACGTCTGGAAGGCAAAGAGTATGTCGTCAAAGACGGAGACGTCATCGTATTCCGGTTTAATGTGTAAATACCGTGAAACAGTGTCCCATGAAAAACCCCTGCATATACTAATAAAAAAACAGGTGGTTGGCATATGCGGCTGCGTGAATTACAGGAAAAAAGTGTGATTAATATGAAAAACTGTAAGTGTCTTGGCAATGTGGCAGATCTGGATCTGGATGAAAAGGACGGGTGCATCCGTGCACTGATTCTTCCCGGGCCGGGACACTTTTTCGGCATTTTTTGTCGTGAATACGAACTGTTTATTCCATGGTGCGACGTAAAAAAAATCGGCCCGGAAATTATCCTTGTGGACATCGATGAAAAGGAAGCTACGCATAAGTTATAAGAACAGCGGCAGATACAAAAAATGTAAAAATCCGTTGACAGGCCTTACATGAAAGGTTAAACTGAACCTATAGGTGTCTGCCAGCGATCCTTCGGCGACAGATACGTAAGAAAAGCTGGAGAGGAGTAACAATATGAAGTGTCCATTTTGCAGCAGCGATAATACCAGAGTTATCGATTCAAGACCAGCGGACGATAATAGCTCCATACGCCGCCGCAGACTGTGTGATGCATGTAAAAAACGTTTTACCACATATGAAAAGGTAGAGACAATCCCCCTGATTGTCATAAAAAAAGATAACAACAGGGAGCAGTTTGACCGTTCGAAAATAGAAGCCGGCATTCTGCGCGCCTGTCATAAGCGTCCGATTTCTGTCAAAACAATTAACCGGCTGGTGGACGACATCGAGACAGAAATTTTCAATATGGAAGAAAAAGAAATTCCAAGCACTGTCATCGGCGAGATTGTGATGGACAAATTGAAAGATCTGGAAGCGGTCGCATACGTACGTTTTGCGTCTGTTTACCGGGAGTTCAAGGATATCAATACCTTTATGGACGAATTGAAAAAAATACTCGATAAATAAAAGGATGGAGACGGATGTTTCAAATGTTTTATCCGGCTGAGTATCCGGACTCGGCATATCAGATCGATTTTAAGCGGTTATATGAAGAAGGATACAGGGGCGTTATATTTGATATCGACAATACGCTGGTTGCGCACGGCGCTCCGGCAGACGCGCGCGCGAAACGTTTATTTGCATCTTTGAAAAAAATGGGTTACGAGTGCTGTCTGCTGTCAAACAATAAAGAACCGCGAGTACGGACGTTTAACGAGCAGATTCAGGTAAACTATATTTTCAAGGCGCATAAGCCGCGTACGGCAAACTATAAAAAGGCCATGCGTCTGATGGGGACGGACCGCGGCAATACGCTGTTTGTAGGCGATCAGATATTTACCGATATCTGGGGAGCAAACCGGGCCGGCATCCGGACGTTTCTTGTAAAGCCGATCGATCCGAAAGAAGAGATACAGATCGTATTAAAACGTTATCCGGAGAAGCTGATTCTATATTTTTATAAAAGACGGCTGAAAAAACAAAAGCCGGATCGCGGCATTCGCAGTTCGAACAGGCATCGCTAACAAAAAACACGAAGAAAGCTACCGTTACGGTACAGGAGAGGGAAGAGAAATGAAAATTATAATTGGAAACGACCACGCGTCGCCAGAAATGAAAAAGCAGCTTGTCAGATACCTTGAAGAGCTTGGACATGAAGTCGTTAATTTTGGCGTGGACACAGATGAAAGCTGTAATTATCCGGAAATTGGGGAAAAAGTAGGACGCGCAGTCGCCGCGGGGCAGGCTGACTGCGGTATTTTAATCTGCGGAACCGGCGTGGGTATTTCGATTGCGGCAAATAAAGTGAAAGGCGTACGTGCGGCAGTCTGCTCAGAAACTACGACGGCGCGGCTGGTAAAGCAGCATAATAATGCGAATATTATTGCGTTTGGTTCCAGAGTCGTAGGTCTTGAGACAGCCAAAGACATTGTAAAAACATATCTGGAAGCAGAATTTGAAGGGGGCGGCAGACACCAGCTCAGAATCGATATGCTGCATGAGATTGAAAACAGAGATTAAAATCGCGTAAAAAACAGTTGAAAAAACAAGGCATTTATTATATGATAGAAAAAGTGGGTATAGAACCCAGATTGTTTTAAGGAGGAAATAATCGAATGATTTCAGCAGGAGATTTTAGAAACGGAATTACGATTGAATTTGAAGGCAATATTTATCAGATTATTGAGTTTCAGCATGTAAAACCAGGCAAAGGCGCAGCGTTTGTCAGAACAAAATTAAAAAATATCAAGAGCGGCGGCGTTGTGGAGAAAACGTTCCGTCCGGTGGACAAGTGTCCGCAGGCGCGTATCGATCGTAAGGACATGCAGTACTTATATTCAGACGGAGATCTGTTTTATTTTATGGATGTAGAGACTTATGATCAGATTCCGATCGGAACGGCTACGATTGGAGACGCTTTAAAATTCGTAAAAGAGAATGAAATGGTAAAGATCTGTTCTTATAATGGCGAGGTATTTGCCGTAGAGCCTCCGTTATTTGTAGAGCTGGCAATCGCCGAGACAGAGCCGGGCGTAAAGGGCGATACGGCGACAGGCGCTACGAAGCCGGCGACAGTAGAGACAGGCGCAACCGTATATGTTCCGCTGTTTGTGAATCAGGGAGATACGATCAAGATCGATACAAGAACAGGGGAATATTTATCAAGAGTATAATGATTTTTCGTGGCAGTCTGCACCGCGGACTGTTGCCACATTTCTTTTCAAGATATTTGTCAGGGGGAGAACAATATGCTGACGGTAGGAATCAGTAATGAATTAAACAGGGATGTGACAAAGGAGACTACTGCTGCAGCACTTGGCAGCGGGATGCTGGAGGTCTATGCGACTCCGGCGATGATCGCTCTGATGGAAGAGACCTGCATGAAAAGCGTGCAGGACGAACTGGATCAGGGATGCGGGACGGTTGGAACCGGCCTGACGATTCATCATGTATCGGCGACGCCGGTAGGTATGGAGGTGCGCTGTGTCAGTAAACTGGTGGAAGTGGACGGCAGAAAGCTCGTATTTGACGTGCAGGCGTTTGACGAAGCCGGTCTGATCGGACAGGGAACGCATGAGCGATTTATTATTGAAAACGAGAAGTTTTTCAGGAAAGCAGAGAAGAAAATAAAAGCATAGAAGATAGCGAACATAAGAGCGAAGAACAAAACGGCATCTGAAAGCAGATGCCGTTTTTGCAGTGTCCGTCAGCGGAAAAGAGTCTGTATCAGGTGCGGTCTGTACGCTTTACAGCTTCAGCTTCGCAAGCAGATCTCCGAGCGAAGTGGATGCCGACTCATTGGAATGATATTCCATCGCCTGCGCGGATTCCTCATGATCTGCCTCAGACGACTCTTCCAGGGCGCGGATGCTGAGAGAAATGCGGTTGTCATTCGTATTCAGTATTTTTGCACGTACCGTCTGTCCGGTTTTTAAGACTTCTGAAGGTTTGCGGATCCGGCGTTCACAGATCTGGGATACATGAACGAGTCCGGTCAGGCCGTCTCCAATGTTTACAAACGCGCCGTAATTGGTCAGGCTTTCCACCGTACCTTCCACAACTGACCCGGGCACAAGCATTGAAATCCGGTGATTTCTTTCTTCCTGCGCAAGCTGTTTTAAAACAGACTTTGCAGACAGTACCAGCTTTTCCTTTCCGGCATCGGCTGTAATGACGCGCACCTGCAGGTCTTTTCCGACATAAGAGGAAGGATCTTCCACATAATCCAGGCTTAACTGGGAAGCAGGGATAAATCCGCGCAGTCCTTCGGCGTATGCGATGACACCCGCGTTTACGGCTTCTTTGACGCGGACGGTCAGAATCGTTTCATTTTGCATGGCATCTTTTAACCTGTCCCAGCCAAGCGTCTGATTCGCTTCTTTTTTGGATAACAGGATATTGCCGTCTCCATCGTCCAGACAGATCACGGCAGCCTGGATTTCATCGCCCGGATGCAGATCCTGCATAATGGAATAATCCGGATCATCGCTCAGATCAGCGGCTTTGATAATTCCAGGGGCATAGTATTTTAAATCCAGAGAAGCCTCTTCTTCAGATACGGCAATTACCGTTGCAGTCAGAATATCGCCTTCGCGAAT
>ERZ778504.2063-NODE-2063-length-11878-cov-8.274465_pt1 | contig 11878 bp, 9 predicted proteins | sample MGYA00510046_ERZ778504 | MGnify/ENA primary metagenome ERZ778504 (study PRJEB29527, sample SAMN07138964) | mouse gut metagenome | material: feces | host: mouse | place: China:Nanjing | collected 2016-01-25 ...
CAAGATATTAACTTAAGTTTCAACTACTTCGGTAATTTTTACCGAATCATTGTAAAATATACCAATATTTTATATTTCATTTTGTTTGAAAAACGTGTGTGATTGTTTCAATTTGAAGTTGAAGAAGTCCGGCTTTTTAACTGTCGGTTAAAAAAATAATTAAAAAAATTCGGTAGCCATGAATATTTTTTCATTATCTTTGTGTTATATCCGGCGTAGATGTTCTGTCAGAATGAAATAAAGGGATGAGGAAATTTTTTATCGTAATAGGCTTTGTTGTGCTGTGTCTGGTCTCGGTGACGGGAACCGGAGCGAAACAGCGCACTTCAAAGAGTGTCAGGCAACAGCAGCGCCTGACCGAGCAGAAGATAAAGCAGACCGACAGCCAGATCAAGGAGAACGCCCGTCAGCTCAAATCAAAGCTCAACGACCTTAACAGGCTTCAGGCCGAGTCGCAGAGCATCAATGCCGCCATTGCCGGAATTCAGTCGTCGATTGACTCGCTCGCCGCTGTCGAGCAGGCCGCGCGCGACTCTGTAGAGACTCTCGACCGCAAGCTCGCCGACCTCCAGAAGGCCTATGCCGCCATATTGCGCGACAGCCGTCATTCGCGCATGGCTATGAGCAATCTCGCATTTATATTCTCATCGAAATCATTCGCGCAGGCATTCCGCCGTGCAAACGCGCTGAAGCAGTTTTCGCGATGGCGTGAGCGTAAGGTAGGCCAGATCAAATCGGTAAAGGCCTCGCTCGACGAGCGCCGCCGCTATATCGACACTCTGATGACGCAAAACCGTCAGCTCGTGGCAAGCATGTCGGCACGCCATGCCGAGCTTGGCAAACGGGCTGCCGAAACCGATAAAATAGTGACCTCGCTCAAAGGCAAGGAGAGCGACCTGCGAAAAATGCTGCGCGAACAGCAGCGTCAGGCCACGGCTCTTGACCGCGAGCTCGACAAAATCATCAAGGAAGAGCAGCGCAAGGCGTTGATTGAAGAGCAGAAGCGCAAGCAGCGCGAAGAGGAGCAGCGGCGTGCTGAGGAACAACGCAAAGCCGAGGAGCGTCGCAAGGCTGAAGAGCAGAAAAAAGCTGACGCAGCCGGAAAACCTTCAGCCAATGCCCCGAAAACGACGCCGGCCAAACCGACGAAGCCTGCGCCGAAGCCTGCTCCGCAGCCCAAAGCCGAAGAGCGCAAGGCATCGCCGTCGCCGGTGAGCTCGTCAGATTTCGCCGCCAACAAAGGTCGCTTGCGCTATCCGGTCAACCCCCACAATATCGTGCGCCGTTTCGGCCGTCAGCAACACCCTGTCCACAAGCAGGTGATGACCGACAATGCCGGCATCGACATGGAGACCTCGAGCGGAGCCACCGTGATGAGCGTCTTTGACGGCGAAGTGTCGGCGATATTCTGCCCCGCCGGCTACAACAATGTGGTGCTCGTGCGCCACGGTCAATATCTTACCGTCTATGCCAATCTGGGCACGCTCGCAGTGCGCACCGGCGACAAGGTGAAAGCCGGCCAGAGCCTCGGCACAGTCTATGTCGACCAGAGTGACAACGGCCGCTCGATACTCCACTTTGAAATACGCAATGCCGTCAATGCCAAATCCGTAACCAAGGAAAATCCTGAGGTATGGCTGCGGTGAAAAGTGCCCGTGGCAATGTGTCGGGCAAGGTGGTGAAGACGATGTGGCTCTTCTCGTGGGTGCAGCTCGCGGGAATAGCGTGCAGCATCGTGCGCACTAAACTGGTAGCCCTGTGGATCGGCACGCTCGGCATCGGACTGTTCGGCCTTTTCAACACCGCTCTCGACACTATCACCACCCTCACGCAGCTCGGCATCAGGCAAAGTCCGGTGCGTGACATCGCGGCGGCTGCCGACCGCAACGCGCTGTGGCGCATAGTGGCGGCGGTCAGGCGCTGGTCTTGGCTGCTCGGCATAGCCGGAGCTTTCCTTACGCTTGTTTTCTCGCCGCTGCTGAGCCGTCTCACGTTTGGCAGCGGTGACTACACCCTCGGGTTTATAATTCTCTCGGCGGCGGTGATGCTGTCGGCGGTCACCAACGGAGAGCTTGCCATAATGCAGGGCATGGAGCGCCTGAACCGTCTGGCGCGGGCCACGGTGTGGGGCACGCTCGGCGGTCTTGCCGTGTCGGTGCCGCTCTATTATTGGTTTGGCGAACGGAGCATCGTGTGGTCGATAGTGGCATATTTCGCATGCCAGGCTGCGGCGGTGATGGCTATGCGCGTCAGGAAAGAGGCCGCGCAGCCCTGCGTCAGGCTCACCGGCAGGGAGTTGCTTGCCGAAGGGAAAGGCTTTGTGACGCTCGGCATTTACATGACACTGTCGGTGTTTATAGCGATGGCGGTCAACTATGTTTTCATGGCTTACCTCAATCATGAGGGGGGCATTGACGAGGTGGGCCGTTATCAGGCGGGCTACACGATAGTCAACAAGTATCTTGGGCTGCTTTTCACCGCCATCGGCCTTGAGTTTTTTCCACGGATAAGCAAAGTGCAGGCTTCGGTGTCGAGGGTGTCGGCATTCATGAGCCATGAAGTGATGGTGGCAGTGCTGGTGGTGCTCCCCGGAGCGACGCTCATGATGACATTTGACGATGTGATAATCAGGCTTCTGTATAGCAGCGAGTTCATGCCGGCCGTTGGATATGTCAATCTTGCGCTTGCCGGAACGGCTCTGCGTGCCGTGTCGTGGTGCATGGCCTACACGCTTCTTGCCAGAGGCGACGGCCGGGTGTATCTCATGACCGAGAGCGCCAGCGGGGCAGCGTTTCTGCTTTTCAGCTTCATCGGCTACCGTGCGGGCGGTCTCGACGGTCTCGGCATCGCCTACAGCGCGTGGTACGGTCTTTATGTCATAATAATCGGCATAGTCTATTTCCGGCGCTACCGCATGCGCATCAGCCGCAGGGTGGCATTGCTGTCGGCTGCTGCGGTGGTTGTTACAGCGGGCTGTGCGTGGGCGCGGGTCGAGGGTCTGCGCTTTGTTCCGGCGGCAGTGGCGGCGGTGTCGTCGGTGATGGCGTTCAGAGTGTTGCGCACGATGATTGCAGGCCGACGCCGCGGCAAGGTCGATGTTGAATAAGATATAAAATTACACTTATGGCAATGACAACAAAGATAGAGGTCAACGGACTGCGCATGCAGGGTTATCACGGAGTGTTCGCACAGGAGACGCGTGTGGGCAATCTGTTCAGTTATGATGTCGAGGTGATAGTGCCATGGCTTGATGCCGCCGGCAGCGATGACATCAGCCTTACGGTGAGCTATGCCGACATCGTGGATGTGGTGCGCGAGGTCAATGCCGAGCCGTCGCGGCTGCTCGAGCATCTGGCTCTGCGTCTGCGTCAGGCGTTGCTCGGCCGCTTCGGCGAGATTGAGGGAGGACGTGTCAGAGTTGCGAAACTCACACCTCCGGTGGCGGGCTCCGAGATGGACTCTGCGGCGGTGGTGATAGAGTGGTGATACGTCGTAATGCGTCAATTCGGCACTTTTTTGACACAAATGCGCTTTTTTGGGGCAAGAAAGGTGTCAAACCTACCATAAATAGGTGTATTAATAGTATTTGTGACAGGTAAATATCAGTAAATTTGCTTTTAGACTCAACGGGTCTCTGACAATTTGCCGCTTTGGTTGTTATTATAGAAAGGTGTCGGCAGATGCCGTTGAAATATTGATTTTACCTAACATCAAATCCTTGATATCACCATGTATCTTCTCGGTTACGACGTAGGGTCGTCGTCAGTCAAAGCATCGTTAATTGAAGTGAACACAGGGCGCGCGGTCGCCGGCGATTTCTATCCCCGCGCCGAAGCACCCATAAAGGCATTGCGTCAGGGCTGGGCCGAGCAGAGCCCCGCCGACTGGTGGCTCTACCTGAAGGAGGTGACAGCCTCGGTGCTGGCGCAATCGAAGGTCAGTCCCACCGACATCAAGGCCATAGGCATATCATATCAGATGCACGGTCTGGTGGCGATAGGCCGCGACGGAGAGCCGCTGCGCGACGCCATAATCTGGTGCGACTCACGCGGTGTGCCATACGGCGAGAGCGCTTTCGAGGCAATCGGGGCGGAAAAATGTCTGGGCCGGCTGCTCAACTCGCCGGGCAATTTCACCGCAGCCAAGCTGCAATGGGTGAAAGACAATGAGCCTGAAATTTTTGAAAAGATATATAAGGTGATGCTTCCGGGCGACTATATCGCCTATCGTCTGACCGGCGAGATATGCACCAATCCCGAGGGGCTCTCGGAATACATGCTGTGGGATTTCAAGGATAACGCTCCCGCACAGTTTCTGCTTGACCATTACGGCTACAGCAGCGACATATTGCCAGAGGTAAAGGCCACGTTCGGTCCGCAGGGCGCTGTCACCGCGGCAGTGGCGGCGGAACTCGGCCTCGCGGAGGGCACTCCGGTGACATACCGCGCCGGCGACCAGCCAAACAACGCCCTGTCGCTCGGTGTGCTTGAGCCGGGTCAGGTGGCATCGACTGCCGGCACGTCGGGAGTGGTCTACGGCATCAACGGCACTGTTGACTATGACCCGCTGTCGCGTGTCAATAATTTCGCCCATGTCAACCATAGCGCAGGCAACACCCGCATCGGTGTGATGACATGCATCAACGGCACCGGCATACTCAATTCATGGATAAAGCGCAACGTGGCGCCGCAGGGGTGCGGCTATGCGGAGATGAACGCACTGGCAGCCGAGGTGCCTGTGGGAAGCGACGGAGTGGCGATACTGCCGTTCGGCAACGGCGCAGAGCGTGTGCTTCAGAATAAAGACACCGGCTGCTCTATCCACGGCATCAGCTTCAATATACACGACCGCCGTCACATCATGCGCGCCGCGCAAGAGGGCATAGTGTTCTCGTTCATGTATGGTATGGAGATAATGAAAGGTCTCGGCATGAAAATCGACTGTATATCGGCCGGTCGGGCAAATATGTTTCTATCTCCTTTGTTTCGCGACACGCTGGCCTCAGTTTCGGGCGCCACAATCCGTCTTTACGAGACCGACGGCTCGGTCGGAGCAGCCCGCGGCGCGGGTATCGGCGCGGGAATATATCGCGATGCGGCCGAGGCGTTCGCCTCGCTCGAGCTTATCGGAGAGATAGAGCCGGCGGCCGACCGCTCCCCCTATCTCGAGGCATACGCGCGCTGGAAATCAATTCTCGAAAACACAATCAACCGACAATAAATCACTAACATAAACATTTATATTATGGAAACGAAAGAATATTTTCCCGGTATTGGAAAAATCAAGTTTGAAGGAACAGAGTCATATAACCCGATGGCTTTCCGCTATTACGATGCAGAACGCGTGGTGCTCGGCAAGCCGATGAAAGAATGGCTTAAATTCGCGATGGCATGGTGGCACACGCTGTGTGCCGAGGGTGGTGACCAGTTTGGCGGCGGCACAAAGAAATTCCCCTGGAATGAAGGCTCGACCGACGCCGTGGAGCTTGCGAAGCAGAAAGTCGACGCAGGTTTCGAGTTCATGACAAAGATGGGAATTGAATATTTCTGTTTCCATGATGTCGACCTTGTGAGCGAGGGCGGCTCTATAGAGGAGTATGAGGCCAACCTCAAGGCCGTGGTGGCATATATCAAGGAGAAGATGGCCGAGACGGGCATCAAGAACCTCTGGGGCACGGCCAACGTGTTCAGTCACGCCCGCTATATGAACGGCGCCGCCACCAATCCCGACTTCGACGTCGTGGCCCGCGCATGCGTGCAGATCAAGAACGCCATCGACGCCACCATCGAGCTCGGAGGCACCAACTATGTGTTCTGGGGCGGCCGTGAGGGCTACATGAGCCTTCTCAACACCGACCAGAAGCGTGAGAAAGAGCATCTCGCCACAATGCTCACTATGGCGCGCGACTATGCCCGTACCAAAGGGTTCAAAGGCACATTCCTGATCGAGCCCAAGCCGATGGAGCCGTCGAAACATCAATATGACGTCGACACCGAAACGGTGATCGGTTTCCTCAAAGCCCACGGTCTCGACAAGGATTTCAAGGTTAATATCGAGGTGAACCATGCCACCCTCGCCGGCCACACTTTCGAGCATGAGCTCGCAGTGGCTGTCGACAACGGCATGCTCGGTTCGATCGACGCCAACCGCGGCGACTATCAGAACGGCTGGGACACCGACCAGTTCCCCATCGACAATTATGAGCTGACCCAGGCCATGATGCAGATTATCCGTAACGGCGGACTCGGCAACGGCGGCACAAACTTCGACGCCAAGACACGTCGTAATTCTACCGACCTCGAGGATATCTTCATCGCGCATATCGCCGGTATGGACGCTATGGCGCGCGCGCTCCTCTCGGCTGCCGACGTGCTTGAGAAATCACCCTATAAGAAGATGCTTGCCGACCGCTATGCGTCGTTCGACGCCGGCGAAGGCAAAGCGTTTGAAGAGGGCAAGCTGTCGCTTGAGGATGTCGTGGCCTACGCAAGAAAGAACGGCGAACCCGCCCAGACATCAGGCAAGCAGGAGCTTTACGAGGCTATCGTCAATATGTATGTGTAACCGATTAACAAAGCAGAGGGCGTTGTAGAGCGCCGTGCGTCCCTACAATATGGCGTTCTGCAACGCCCTCATATCAATACCATGAGCAACTATATGAATTTACCGCAGAAGGGATCGACGGGCTATCTCTACAGCATTGTGGCCGTGGCGGTGCTGGGCGGTCTGCTTTTCGGCTACGACACCGCCGTGATATCGGGTGCGGAGAAAGGATTGCAGGCATTCTTTTCGGGCGCAAGCGATTTCACATACACCGACACCATGCACGGCATCACCTCGTCGAGCGCGCTGATAGGGTGTATACTCGGTTCGGCGCTTTCGGGGTTGTTTGCCTCGCGTTTCGGACGCAAGTGCTTGCTGCTGATAGCCGGAGTGTTCTTTTTTATTTCCGCATTGGGAAGCTATTGTCCGGAATTCCTGTTCTTCGAGCATGGCAAGCCGTCGCTGAGCCTTCTCTACATGTTTAATCTTTACCGTATAATAGGCGGTGTGGGTGTGGGTCTGGCGTCGGCCGTGTGTCCGATGTATATCGCTGAGGTATCTCCCGCCAACAAACGCGGCGCTCTGGTGTCGTGGAACCAGTTTGCCATCATTTTCGGCCAGCTTGTTGTATACGTCGTCAACACCATCATACTTGGCGACCATCTGCAGCCCACCGTCGAACAGATCGCACAGCATATCTATCCGGCCGAGGCGCAGTGGACTGTCGAGACCGGATGGCGGTATATGTTTGGCAGCGAGGCGTTTGTGGCCGGTGCGTTCATCATTCTGGTGTGCTTCGTGCCGATGTCGCCGCGCTACCTTGCCATGAAAGGCCGCGACGACAGGGCGCTCTATGTGCTTGCCCGCATCAACGGAGTGGCAAAAGCGCGCGAGATACTTGCCGACATCAAGGCCACGACAAGCGTGAAAAACGAGCGGCTGTTCTCGTTCGGCATGATGGTGGTGTTTGTCGGCATCATGCTGTCGGTGTTCCAGCAGGCTATCGGCATCAATGCGGTGCTCTATTACGCGCCGCGTATCTTCGAGTCGATGGGCATGGGCAATCCGATGGTGCAGACCGTGATCATGGGAGTGATCAACATAGCGTTTACTGTGCTCGCCATCTTCACAGTGGAGCGGTGGGGTCGCAAGCCGCTGCTCATCGCCGGCTCGATAGGCATGGCGGCGGGAGCGTTTGGTGTGGCACTGCCCAATGTGGTGGCGTTGCCTCCCGTTGTGTCAGTGGCGGCCATCATGATTTATTCGGCATGCTTCATGTTCTCGTGGGGCCCGATATGCTGGGTGCTCATCTCCGAGATTTTCCCCAACACCATCCGCAGCGCGGCTATTGCCATCGCGGTGGCCTTCCAGTGGATATTCAACTTCATCGTGTCGTCGACATTCATTCCGATGTATAATATGAAACTCGGCTCGATGGGCGATGGTTTCGGCCACGTGTTCACATACGCGCTCTATGGCGTGATATGTATCCTCGCCGCATGGTTTGTGCTCCGCCTGGTGCCCGAAACCAAAGGCAAGACGCTCGAGCAGATGACCGGCTACTGGCGCAACCGCCGCAACAAGGCGTGATTACGCTTCCATGATAATATTTGACAGGAGAAGAGCATCGCAAAATCATTAACGCGACTGTTCTCCTGTTCTGTTGTATATATGCTAAAAACTTTTATTTAAATTATTCGTTGATATTATTGTATAATGTAATTTTTAAGTTACATTTGTGCTATGAAAGTTCGGGAAGTTATAGTATATAAGCATTACTTTGAAGATTTACTTTCTGGATTTCAAAAGAAAACGCAAAAAACGCCGGCAGGTGAGATAGAGCGGGCAGTAAAACTAATGAATGAATATTATGAAGAAAAACCAAGCAGCAGATAACATAAAGACACTTGATGTGATTAAGACCCGCTTTTATGGAGAAGTAGGTATGCCTGAGCGCGACAGACTTGAAAATGAACTTGAAGCGCTACGTATCGGTTTGAAAATCCGTGCGGCAAGAGAGTCACAGCATCTTACACAATCTCAACTTGCTGAGAAAGTGAATAAAAAACGAACTTTCATTTCGAAAGTTGAAACTGATGGTGAGAATATTACACTCCGTACATTGTTTGATATAGTGGAACGAGGTCTTGGCGGTAAACTCAATATAAGTATTGATTTCGCTTAGTGTGATTTATTATTATTGATAACCCCTATTGATAAAAACGACAGGTGAGCCGTTAAAATCTCACCTGTCGTTTCATGTTGTGGTTTATGTCGTATCAGAAAGAATAACCGATGCCGGCAAATGGATTGACGTTGCCGTATCCTCCGCATAGAGGGGTGGTGTAGGTGGCTCCGACAGATATGTTCACTTTGCTTATACGCATCATCAGTCCGAGTTCCACCGGAATGGTGAATTTAGCTTTGTCGATGCTGAAATAAGTTTCGTAACCGTAGGCGTTGTAGCCGTATTCCCCGTCGTTGACGAAATAGCCGCCTATGCCTAAGCCGCCGAATGCGCTCAAACCTCCGTAGATAGTCTTGATTCCTCCTACGGTGAGTGACGGTGTCCATTTTCGGCTTTCATCGCTTTCTCGTCCGTCATAGCAGATTCCACTGTTAAGTACGAACTTTCCGTACCACCCCCAGCTTTTGCCGTAGGAGCCGTACATCGCGCCCAGTTGATAACCATCATCAATACTTGCATCTATGTCTATTACGGCGCCGCCGATAAGGTTGACAAACTGATGGTGTGCCTCCACGCGTTTGCGTGACGGAATGAATGTCGGCTTGCGGTTTTTGACGACTTTGCCTGCTGTGGTTGAAATCACGGGATTGACAACCACAGTGCTGCCGTCGCCGTTGACGGTGGCAATCTTCTCGGCGTCCTCGCTGCTCATGGGGCGGAAATCGGTGTAGGTGGCGGGATAGCCTGTCACTGTCACCGAGCCTCCGCGGAATATGCCGCGACGGGTTACAATATATTGGGGTTCGACCAGCACATCGGCGTCGTTGCGGTTGAGAAGGGCGTGGGTGGCTGATTCCTTCTGAGCCTTTAGCGAAATGGTCGACAGCGGGTTCCATTTCCAGTCGACTGTGACGGAGTCTTTGGCATTGGCCACTTTCATGTCGGCCACCGTGAGGTTGTAGAGCCGGGTGTCGACAGAAGCTGTCTGCGATGTGTGGGTTATGGTCGAACACGAGCTTAATGCCAGCGCGGCTATGCCGGCTGCCAGTATCTTGCGTGTCATCATAAGTAACTGTTTTACTTGTTGATGATCACTTGTCCGCCGTCGAGTATGTTGACAATCTGAGCCTCCTGTGTAGTGGTGGGGTGAACGTTCTTGTAAGTTGCGGGATAGCCTTTGACGGTGACGTATTTGATTTTGGTTGTGAAGAGGCCGCGTGTCTCTTTCACCTCATACTGGGGAGCTACGAGAACATCGGCGTTGCCGTTGGCTTCGAGGGCTTTGGCTACGGCTGCGCGGATAACGGCTTTCTTGCCGGCACGACGATGAGATGCGTCGGGGTTGTAAGTGAACGAGATTTTCTGAGATGACACGTTGAGGTCGGCGTTAGAGCGGTTGAACATCTCGGTGTCGACACTTTCGGTAGTTGCAGTGTGTGTGATTGTAGAGCAAGAGCTGAGCATCAAAACGGCAGCAGCTGCTGCAAAAAGAACTTGTTTTTTCATTGTGATAAAAAAGTTAATTGGTTAATAAAAAAGTTAATAAAAAGGTATGAATTAATTAAGTTAAATATCAGGTAAAGGTATTATATTAATGCAGGCATTTTGTGTGGTAATGCTTATTGCTTCTTCCACAATAAGGGCATGTGCTTCCCTCGGAATTATAATATGCAACATGGCTACTCAAATTTCCTCCGCTACTTTGGCTCATAGTGATACCGGTGCCATTACAATACGGGCAGTTTGCTTTTGAGGAACTGTTTCTATTAGAGTTGCCATGCGAAGAAGAGCCGGAGCCAAAATCGTCGTCGAAGCCTGGATAATAGTAATAACCTCCTGCACCAGCTCCGTAATTTTCAGGTATTTTGCCAGTGCCGTTGCACATCCAGCATGCCCTTATGCCGCAGCCTCCGCACATCATGCATTTGTCATACACGTAAGTCGTTTGATATGTGTAATAATTTACGATTGGTCTTGGTATTGGATTAGTGCCTGTGCCGCTGCATACGGTACATGTCATCTTGCCAGTACCGCTACAACCCGTGCAAATATCTCCTGAGTTGCTTGATGAGTAGGTGCTGCCTGAAGAATGGCTGTTGGAAGATCCGCCCTTTAGTTTATAGGAACAAGCCTTTGATATACTTCCGATGGAGTTTGTGCCTTTATGTACTTCAAAATTTATATAATAGCTATTTTCTCCAGGGCGCGGGTGTAATTCTGATACCGGGATAGTAATTGTCAGGTCATCCCAATGGCTGCTGTCATATCTTGGTTTAATATCCATGTGGGCGGCGACTTGTCCGTCTGTGGTTTTATAGCTACCGTTTTTATCGGCCAGTTTTGTATCGTCGGAGTTGTAGAAATAAGCAATGACCTTCAGCGGCTGGTCTTTGCAGCCGTTTACATCAAGATCAAAATGCAATATCATATTGCCGGACTCCTCTGTCCATGAACAATTTGAAAACTTGGCAGAGACCTCTCCAAAAATATTGGGGACAGATAATATACAAAATAGTAAAAAGATAAGCCTTTTCATATCCTGTCAGTATGGTGCAACTCCCTAACACCATTTATTGGTATGAAAAAGAAAAGCGTGAGAGCCATACTCGTTGCTCGTCCCACTGCTTGAGGCTCTGGAATGCCCGGTATAGTTGAACGAGCAAACATGCAGAAGCCTCACGCAGAATATGTTTATAAGCCGGCTGTCAGCGCTCGCGCGCCGGCCGTCGGCTGAATATACATATCCACATAGACATCTACCGTTTGCTGCATCCTTGACTATACCAAAAGAAATTTTCCAGATTTCAAGCAGTCAAGAAAGAGCGTCAGGGTAAACGCTTTCCAAAATGTTGTCACAGCCCCGCCCGCATACCCTTGACCGGGCCCCTGCGTGATGCGGTCTGTGGCCGCGAAGTTAACAATTTTTTCTTATTCTCCAAAATATGGTTAAAAAAATATGTGGAATTAAATTTTATTTCCGAATTTTATTTCCGAAAATTCCGGAAATAAACCGGTATGTTTTCCGCCTGCGACGGATATAGATATAAAAAAGCGAAAGAATTTTGCAATTCTTTCGCTTTTTCGGCTTTAGTTATAAAAGAGTGTTTGGATTTAAATCAAGTTTTTTATGCAATTGGAAAGAAAGCG
>ERZ778504.2065-NODE-2065-length-11869-cov-4.153885_pt1 | contig 11869 bp, 11 predicted proteins | sample MGYA00510046_ERZ778504 | MGnify/ENA primary metagenome ERZ778504 (study PRJEB29527, sample SAMN07138964) | mouse gut metagenome | material: feces | host: mouse | place: China:Nanjing | collected 2016-01-25 ...
CGGGGTAATCTGGTAGGAAATCGCTCTCTGGATGCCGTCCGCATCCTGTCCCACATCCCACACATAATCCACGATCTGATCCGCGTAATCCTGCGCGTTGTAAGGCGCCTGATTCAGATCCTCAAAGTAGCCTGCCTCGTAGAAATCCTCTAACATCTGGGGCTCGCCCACGATGATATCCGGCTCCTTCTGTCCGCCGTTAAGCGCCGTCTGCACCTTGGTCACATAGTTTGCCGGCTCGATCACCACCGTCTCCACCTCAGTGCCGGTCTTTTCCTCATAATACTCCGCGAACTGCTCCAGATCCTTTGCCAGTGTCCAGACTACCAGCCTGTCACCGCTTGATGCGGGCATCTCATCCGCCGCACCTGCGTCACCCGCCTCGCCTGCGTCCGCACTCGCCGTGCCGGAATCCGCAGCCGCACCGTTGTCGGAAGAAGCGCCGTCGCTGCCGCCGCACGCCGTCACGCTAAGCACCATTGCTCCTGCGAGCATAAGGGAAATCAGTTTTTTCAGTTTCATAACATATCCTCCTTTTTTGTTTTCCTTATTTGTTTTCCATTTTTGTTCATATTGCCTTGTTGTCAGCTGATACTTAGATTATAGAGTCCGCCTCATTTGGTATAAATGTCCCAAATTTTACAAAGGTATCTTTTTTTTAGTAGCAGATTGTATGAATGGAATGCGGCGTCAACACGGTTTCCGTTCCGCATCCCGCTTCCCTGACCGTCACCGGCACCTCTTTGTCCGACTTGTTTAACAAAACAAGCACACGCTCCCCGCCCGGGTTTAAGAAAGCCGCCGCCTCCACCGCGTCGCTGTAGCGCGTCATGCCGATTCTGACTGCCCCCGGCTCGATGTAGCGGCTGAAATGCCCGATATAATAGTAGGACAGGCGTTTTTCAAAGGTGTCCTCTCCGGGATCGCACATAACCGGCGCGGCGCAGAAGTTTCCCACATGGTTGGGTCCTCCCTCCGCGTCCAGAAACAGGTTCCAGTCAAAGGATGCGCTGACGCCCGCATTCAGATTGCCCATGATATCGTGGGCGTACATTTCCGCCTTTTCCACCTCGCCCGAATCAGCAAAGCGGGAATACTCCACACACCCTTCCGTGAAAAACACTTCCTTGTCCGGGTACTGCTTCCGTATCAGCTCTGCCGCCTCAAAATGATCGCCCGTGTACCAGTGCACCGCCGCGCCGCTTACATATTTCTTTGTCCGTTCATCCGCCACGACTTCCTTAAAGCGCTGGTACGCCTCCTCCTTGTTGTGATCCCACACATAAATGCCCGTATCGGCAAATCCCGCCTGCTCTAACGCCGGTCCCAGATAGTCCCGCACAAAGAGCGCTTCCTCCTCGGACGTATAAATACAGGAATCCCACGTCTGCACCGCCATCGGCTCATTCTGCGTCGTCAGGAACCTGACCGGGATCCCCGTCTTTTTGTAAGCCTCCAGAAATTTCACAAAATACACCGCCCACGCCTCGTAGTATTCCCTCTTCAGTTTTCCGCCGTGATTCATCTCCCCGTTGGTCTTCATAAATGCCGGGGGAGACCAGGGTGCCGCCATAAACGCCATCTCCTTCCCGCACGCCTCCTGTGCGTCCTTTACCAAGGGCAGGATCTCTTTCTCGTCATGGGCGATCGAGAAGGTCGAAAGCGCCCCATCCCCCTCCTCCACATAGGCGTAATTCCCCAGCGCGAAATCGCAGCTTCCCATATGGAGCCGTCCCAGATTGTACCGAAGACCGCCCTCACCAAAGTACGCCTGTATCATTTCCTTCTTCCGCGCATCGCTCATACCCGCATAGTTGTGCGCCGCGCTCTCCGTAAACGCGCCGCCAAACCCCCGCATCGTCTGATACGTCACATCAGGGTACACATTGACCACATGCATGCAGTCCTGCATTTTTCCTGCATCACACACCGTTTCCTCCCAGAATTTTCCGGCATTGTAATCGGTCACATATTCTCTTATTCTTTTCATGTCGTTTTCCTGTCCTTTCTATCTGATGCGGATTTCAATGCGCTCCACCTTCCTTGCCCGCACATCTTCCGCCAGCTTTCCGCTGACATACCCGGCGTCCACATCCGCCTCGTTTCCGTTTTTATAGAGGAAATGCATACCCCTGACTGTATACTGTCCCGGTACGTAATCCTTCTTCTCTTCCATCCGGTATGCCACCTCCGTCTCACCCAGAAGGGTCGTCTCAATCATACCGTCCTCCGGGATCAGATAAGAGGGAATAGCCGGTTCCGGCATAAAGATAAGCGCACCGTTTTTCACCGCAAACACATGCCGCCCGAACATCATCAGCTTCCACATGCTGATAAACTCGATGGTGGAACCGGAAAGCCTTGCCACAAACCCTTTGCCGTGAATCTTCTCGTCGGGGTTCCTGCTGCTGGCGATAAAAGAAGAGTTCTCGTAAATGCTTCTTCCGTAAACCGCCGGGTCAAGGAACGGCACCGCCGCCTTGTGGAAGTCCTCAAAAAATTCCCCATACATACCGCTGCGCAAAAGCTCCAGCAGATATTTGTACTCCATGTGCAGCCAGATGGACTCGTTTTCCAGCCATCCCGGCGTGAAAGCACACGCCCTGCCAAGCTCGTAGCTTGCCTGCTCCAGCGAATCGTTCACCTTATACATGGACAGCTTTTTATCGTACAGGCCGCTGTTTTTTACGTTCTCATACAGAGCCTTCTTCTTTTCCTGCGGCAGATCCAGCTTCAGGCAGCGGACAGGCCCTTCCAGAAACGCCGGAACGGGCTTTACACGAAACCCAAGCGGCACGATCCCTTCCGCCCTCTTTTCATAGTCTGTGACCTCGTAGGAGAAATAGGTCGGGCAGATTCCCTCCCCGAAAGCGCATGCCTTCTCAATGCCTCGCTCCACAAACACTTCCCACTCCTTCAGGGCTTCCGCCAGCGCCTCTCCCGCGTAAGTTTTCTTTTTGCCGGAAATGCCTTGATACGTCTTGTCCCAGTAGAGTTCCTTCACATCGTTGATCCTGTTCCAGAAGGAAAGGATTTCCCCCTCTTGCGAAAGGCTTCCTTTTTCCAGCCGCACCACCAGCCGCAGCTCGTCTATCAAATCACCGAGCTCTTCCGTGATTTCCACTTCCTGCGGGTATCTCTCCAGCGCAGAAATCGTATAGCGGAGCATCCTCGCAAGCTCGTAGGTCTCCGCCATGGAGGAGCCGAACAGCCCTGGCAGACCGTTTAGCGCATCATACCATCCGGGTTTTCCGCCCTCCATCTCAACGCCCATGCCGTAAGCGTCCAGCGCCGCAAACTTTGTGGCGCATAAAAGGAGCAGCTTTTCCATCAGGGTGACATACACGATCTCCCCCCTGCCTTTCTGGGCGCGCACCAGCTTTTCGCTGCCGTCCCGCCTGCTCGTCTCATCCAGCGCGTGATACTGGCGCAGCCCCTTCTCCGTCTCCGCATAGCGTCTGCCGCGGCGGTTTACGCAAATCTGCGACAGGAAATAGGTATACTCCTGCTCGAAAAGCATCTCCCGCTCTTTGTCCGGATAGACCTCCAGATAGTCCTCGATCAGATCCAGATTATACGTCCAGTGGTCGCTCCAGTAACCCTCCCCGAACTTCCCGTTCACCGTGCTGTCCGCGAAATCGATCACTTGATAAAAGAGGGATTCCTTCCACTCGCCGAGGGTATCGTCCAGCTTTGCCCAGAGCGCGCCCGGCGTAAACGGGTTTTCCACAAAAGCGGTCAGCTCTCCCGCCGCCCCCTCTTCCAACTCTTGAAAGAGCGTTTCTGCCTTTCCCCGGTCCAAGCGGTAGGTCAGCTTCTCCACCCCGAGAGGATTGTACCCGTCCAACTGGATCAGACTGTAAAATTCCTTCACATTTTCCCTGCCCACACAGGGCGCAAAAAAGGCGTCGCAGCGACGGTTCTGGTTCACATCCCGGAAGTTTCCGTTTCCCTGTGAAAAGAACTCCGGCAGCATGGAAAAATAGTTATAGTCCCGCTCCAGATCCCCGTGTTTTCTGGAATACGCGTAGTACAGCTTGTTGCTGCCAAACGGAATCGGATACCCGCCCCGCAGGACATTGTCCATATAGGTGTACTGGCAGTAAATATCGAAACTCTCCGAGGCGGTTTTCGTGGCAATCCCGTTTACAAGCTCCAAGGGCAGCCGCTCCGCCTCCTCCCTCTTCTCCTCAAAATAGGAGCCGTCCCGCTTCTCCGACAGGAACTGTTCCAGATACGCCTTCTTTTCCACGCGCCCGATTACTTCATATAAGGTGAGCGCTTCCCCCGGCTGCAGCTCTTTCTGCGTCCCGTAAAAACTGCAGGGAAGAAGGTTTGCCGTCGCCTGCTTCTGTGCATACACGCCGCTAATCCCATCCTGCGCAAACCGCACCGCCCGCTCCAGCGAACAGTCGTAGGCAAACACCGCCTCCGTGTCAACGAGCGGCGAAAGCAATGTGCCGTCCTCCAGACAGGCGAACGAAAAATTGCCGCCCTCGATCTTGCGCACCGCCGCGCTGTCGTCCATACTGGCGCGCACGCGGAAAAACGGCGCGTTCCCATCCAGATCCTCCACCTGCATCCACGCCTTTGCCGTCTGCGTCATATTTTTCATGCTGTCCATCTCGACCCCGTAAGGAATCAACGCGGGCATACCGTCCAGTATCTCCAGTGAAATTTCCCGGTCGTCCTCGTTTGTCACGGTCACTTTTCTGACAAGCGCACCGATTTTCTCTCCGGGCAGGATAAAGTAATTCACCTCGGCAAGCAGCTTCTCCTCCCCGTTCCTTTCCCGCAGGGACAGACTGTTCATGCCGATCTCCATCTCCTGTTCCCACTTTTCCTGCGAAAAGCATTCCGAGTAGTTCCCGTCTTTCCGAAGGAAGGTGCGGAACCCGGTCCGCTTCACATTCTGGTAAGCCGTGTGCGCCGGATAAAACTCCATGATCGCACCGTCCTTGTTGTCCACGCCGAAACTGACAACCCCCTGGCCGCGGTTTACATAATAGCACCAAATCGGTATGCCGTGCAGTCCCGCAATCCCCGGCAGGAAGCTTGCGAAGGTTGATTTTCTGCCGTAGTCTTTCATTACATATTTTTTCTGCTCCTGTCTCATCGCTGCCTCTCTTCTCCTTTCCCAAGCCAAATCTCTATCTCATGCACCTCGTCTGACAACTTTTCTATCTCTGTCCGTGGAAGGATTACCCTTACATCCTCCTGTGAAAGCACAAGCGGCTGTCCGTCCATGGCTGCGGCCCGGGTACCGTATACGCCGCATTCCAGCCTGTCTGGGTTCTTTACGGTAACGCGGAATCTCTTCCCCGCAATGGGAAAATACTGGTAACTGTAGTTTTCCGGCTGTTCCAGTGCAAAGGTTCCCTGTCCATCCAAAAACCGATATCCTTCCATACACCCCTTCCTTCCCGCTTCCCTAAAAGCGCTGTCTTTCAGACTGTTTCTTACATCCTAATAAACAGGGCGGACAGAATTAAGGTATCTTTTGTTATTTAGGTATCATTTTTTTAGCAGCCTTTCCCCCTGTGTGCTCCGGCATCTGGTATGGTGAAAAAAAAGCAAAGTGGTACTTTTAAAAGCGTCATTTCGGTATAAGATAAGACTATCGGTTAAAAAACTGGAATTTTTTGATAGAAAATTCAGAAAGGCAGAAATCCATATGAAAAACGAGAAACTTTTAAAGATTGTATTTACCGGCATCTTTGCCGCATTGTCCTATGTGGTGTTCACTTTTTTGCAGATCAAAATTCCCCTGCCCGGCGGCGACGCCACCTCGATCCATCTGGGGAACGCGGTCTGTGTGCTGGGTGCGCTGCTGCTTGGCGGCGTGTACGGGGGACTCGGCGGCGCCATCGGCATGACCATCGGCGATCTCTTTGACCCGGTCTATGTGGTCTACGCCCCCAAAACGTTTATCCTGAAATTCTGCATCGGTCTGATCACAGGGCTGATCGCCCACAAAATCGCGCACATCAGCGCCGAGACCGACACGAAAAAGGTATATAAATGGTCTCTCATCGCCGCTGTGGGCGGGCTTTTATTCAACGTGATTTTTGACCCGCTGTTCGGCTACTTTTATAAGCTGGCGATTCTGGGCAAACCCGCCGCGGAAGTGACCCTCGCGTGGAATGTGGCGTCCACCTCCATCAACGCGGTTACTTCCACGATCGTAGCGGTTCTCGTGTACAACGCGGTGCGCCCCGCGCTGAAAAAATCGGGGCTGTTTTTCACGATCTGATATTTGACTGTTGAAAGGCTGCGCCGTTGGCGGATGTTTCGACATATAAACTTTAGGTGTAAAAGAGCGAGGGGTTTACATAATGCAACCTCCCGCTCTTTTCTTTGCCTCCGTCAATTCATTTTTTATCTGCCGGATCATTAACTGTAATAGTCAACATTTGTTTCCCCGTCACCTGTCATCCTTACATTACAATGTCATCATTTTCCGGCATCACCACCGCCGCAATGAAATAGACGATCAGTCCCATACCGACGCTCGCCACGGAGCACAGCGCCCAAATCAGACGCACCAGCGTCGGGTCTATATTCAGGTATTCACCGATTCCTCCGCAGACGCCGCATATCATCCTGTTTCCTCTTGATCTCATCAGTTTTTTCATATCGTTATTCATGGTAGTCCTCCTTTTCGGTGCAGTTTGTGCACGTTTCATTGAATTGACATAACAATCAATATCTCTTCGTCTTCTTAGTTTACATAATACTTCTATGTCCAGAAGATCTAATGGGTTTACATAACATTTTATTCTTCAAAAGTCACAGTTACATTACCCATATTACAGTTTATATCAAAATAGCTGCTTTTTCCAGCATTCCATGATTTATGCGACGCAACACCGCCGTGGCTGTAGTCCCCCACAACGACGTTGCCCATGCCACACTCCACATAGTAGCTGTGGTCGTCCTCGGAACCGGTAAGGCTCATAACGATTTCACCCATACCGCACTCAACATCCAAATCTCCCGCTATGGTGCCCGCGACCTTAGCCGCACCCATGCTCACATCCAAGTCCATCTTTCCGCTGACCGTCAGCTCTTCAACACTCAGATGCCCCGCGCCGATTTCAAAATCCGCTGTCCCGGCTTTGATACGGTCGGCAAGAAGCTCTCCCGCACCTACAAGAATACTGATTTCCTCTCCCTCAAAGCCGTCCGCCGTAACCAGCCCGGCGCCCAGCTCCGCCTTCATCTTCCTTGCTTTTAAGAAAATGCTGTCCATATAGCCCGCGCCCATGCTGATCTCACACTCCTCCAGCGCACACCCTTCCGGCAGCCACAGATAGACCGTATCGTTGGGACCGTTGCGCCAGTGCCCGAGATGATGCTCCACTTCGTTTTCAATGGAAAGCTCGCTTCTGCCGCCCTCATTCTCTATGGAATAGTATGGTCTGTTGGTATTGCCGTCCGCCAGATACCACACATGTTCATCCTCGGATTTCCAGATCACCACATTGCACTCATCCACGTCGATCTCGAGACTGCCCAGCGTTTCCGCCGTGAGCGGAAGCTGTTCCTTCTTCCCTTCCAGCTCCTTCCGCTTCTTATCCATGGTCTGGTCCACCGCCTTGCGGACATCCTCCACACTCTCTATATCCTCGATCTCCTCGAGTTCCTCCAAATCTTCCAAGTCTTCCCTGTCATAGCCCGGCGAGCGGAAGAAACCGATTCGCCAGTCACCGTCGCTATCCATACGCCAGACGAACGGAATGCCCTTAATGTCTCCCATCTCCTCCAGTTGTCGGAAACCGCCTAACAGCCCGCACACAACGCTGAGAATAAGACCTATAATAAACAGAACCAACGCCGTCATCAGACAGCCCTTTGTAAATTTTTTCATGCCCGTGTACCTCCCCTGTGAAACAATCTATGGCACAGATTCACGCATCCCCTGAACAGGGCGGGGAGCGCCGTACCGACTACCAGCACCATCAGCCAGACGAACACCAGACCGACCGCCACCATAATCAGACCGCCGCCGATCATACTTAAACCGCCAAGCGGCGCGCCGAACATCGCCACAAATCCCGCGATCACCAACGCGATACCAACCACTGTCAGCACCACACCCACCGCCAAAAATGCGACAAAGATACCGAGCATCCCCGCCAATATGCCTACGCCGCCGCCGAAAAGTCCGCCCAGCACGCCGATCCAGACCGGGGACAGCAGAACCGCCAGCACGATAATCAGCGCGATCTGTCCGCCCGTCATAGGTTTCTTCTGCGGTGTGCCCTGCGCATTTCCCTGACCGCTTCCTGCCTGCTGTTGATAGCCGTATGTGCCGCCTGCGCCGTTTGGCTGCTGACTATAAGCGCCATATGTGCTCTGCGCGCCGTTCTGCGGGTTTCCCTGTGTGCCGCCCTGATAGGCGCCGCCAGTTCCCTGCGCATTTTCCTGCCGCCCATTGGTTGACATAAGTTGGTTTTTGTTCCTCTGTTCATAGCCGTGGAAACCGGACTCCGTAAACTCTCCCCCGTTTCCGCCGTCTGCAAGCCCTGCTTTAATCGACTTGGCAAGCTCCTCCGGCGAGCCCAGCGCCGCAATCACGTCCGCCTCATTTTCTTCACCCGCGTCGTCAAAATATTCATTATAATAGGTAAGCGCCTCCTCCCGCTCCGCAGGCGGCACGTCCTGTAAAAGCGCGGTCAGTCTGCGCATAAATTCCGCTCTATTCATTTTCTCCTCCATTCTGAAGCGTTAAGCTGAAGAAACGCGAGCAAAATATCAGATTTTGCTCTGCGATCAGAGAAATTTGTGACGCTCCTACACAAATTTCCGATTGAAAAATAAGGTCATCAGACTTATTTTTCAATCTTCAGTCCTCCCTCAAAGATACTGTTCAATTTGGCAGAATACCGATACCATTCGCTGATGTAAAGATTGAGCTGCACCCTCCCCTTCTCCGTAATCCTGTAATACCGCCTGTTCCTTCCCGCACATTCCATATCGTAAATCTGCAGGCACTCGTCCTTCTGCAGCCTTCGCAGAACCGGGTACAGGGTAGATTCGGAAATCTCTATGACCAGCCGCACCTCCTGCGTAATCTTGTAGCCATAGGTTCCTTCCGTCTCATGGGACACAACAGCCAGCACGATGGCGTCCAGCAATGCCGCACCTGTGTTAAAAACCATGTAAATGACTCCTTTCTTCCTTTTTACATATTTCATTGTCATCGCTCTTGGAGTTATCCTCCCTTCAATCACCTCTGTTGTTTTATAATATTATTTAGCTGTGCAATATTATATGATGTATAATATTGTTTCTACACATACTATATGACATATAATATTGTTTGTCAACAATTATTTAAAAAAAGGAAACCGTGCTTTTCAACATCGCAGCGGTTCCCTTCTTCCAGCTTCTATCATAATAAATAATGCTTTTTCTATTTTTGAGCAGAAAGCCTGCTTTAATACTCCTTTCTCCTGAATATTCCTACCGTAACCGGACAGGACGCCGCAAACGCCGCCGCGCTGCAAATCATCATAAAAATACCGCTCAGAACAATCTGCCTTGCCGTCATATTTTCCGGATATACCTTATTGACCAAAGTGGTTAATCCCATAAAAATACCGATTCCCCCGAGCAGGCTGACGATCATAATCACTGTGCTACGCTCCTCCCCTCCCAGAAAATACATGGGAAAGAAAATCGCCCCCATAAAGAGACTGACCGCGATCCCCATCACAAACAGCATAAAAATATCCGTATCCTTATCAAAGGGATAGCCGTGCAGCGCGACAGACAGGGCTACTCCCATCCCCGCAAACGTGATTCCCACTGCCAGCCACAAAAGCTGGCTCACAAAAAAGCTCTTCACAATATCCGTTCTCTTGACCGGAGCAGTCAGCTTATATTTTTCCCATTTTGTCGCGCTTTCCTTTCTGATACCGGCTACCGAGTTGAAAGGAAAGCCTACCATTACCAGCATTATATAAAAAATAAGAAGCGACGGGATCGCATTGTCCATGGCGACCACAAAAACGCCCAGCAAGGTCACGACCACCGCAAACGCTTTCGCATCCGCAAGCGTCACATAAAAGTTATTTCTCAAAAGTCCTCTCATACCCTCTCTCCCTTCACTAACAGCAGCATAATCTCGTCCACAGACGTATGATCCACCACCACGTCCTTATATTTTTTCTGAGCCGCTTTGCCGTCCGCCACCAGCACGTCGATCTGCGTATCCCGCTTTCGGTACGCCAGAATGTCCTCCTTGTCCAATGACTGAAACTGGCTTTCCCTGCAGCGCATGACTGCGTACTGATAAACCAGCTCGTCCTTCGCCGCCGTCAGAATAAGCTTCCCGTTATGGATAAATGTGATATAGTCCGCCACCTTTTCCAGATCGCTGGTGATGTGGGACGACAGTAGGATGGCATGGTTTTCCTCCTGCACAAATTCCAGAAAAACATCCAGCATGTCATCCCGCATCACCGGGTCAAGCCCGCTGGTCGCCTCATCCAGAATCAAAAGCTCGGGATGGTGCGAGAGCGCGGCGGCGATTGCAAGCTTCATGGTCATCCCCTTGGAGTAGTGCATGATCTTTTGCTTTGACGGCAACTGAAATTTCTCCAGATATTTCCGAAACAACGGCTCATCCCAATTCCGATAAAGTCCCGCCATCACCTTCGACAACCGCTTTGCCGTCCAGAACCCCGGGAAGTTATCCCCGTCGTAGACCACGCCGATCTTCTCCCTGATATCGGTATCCCCGTCCCCCATTTCCCTGCCGAAAAGCTTTACCGTACCGCCGTCCGTTGCAATCGTGTTCAAAATACAGCCGATGGTCGTCGTCTTACCCGCGCCGTTTTCCCCCACAAACCCGAGTATCGAACCATATGGCAGAGAAAAAGAAATCTGATCCAGCGTAAAATCCGATTTCGGGTACGACTTGGTAAGATTGTGTAATTCTAATATATTCTCCATATGCTCTTTCCTTTCCTTCATATATGCCCCCTCATTCCGCATCCTCATAAAACAAAGCCAATATTTTCGTCAGCCTTTCTAACGGAATATTGCTCGTCCTACCGATCTCCGCAGCCGCCTGCAGATGCTCTTCCGCCATCCTCTGCTGTTCCTCCTGATATAGTTCCCTGTTCTGCGCCGCCACAAAGCTGCCCCTGCCCACCGCCGTGTCAATAAATCCGTCCCTCTGCAGATCCTCGTAAGCCTTCTGCACCGTGATGACGCTGACGTGGATGGATTTCGCCAGGGCGCGCATGGAAGGAATGGACTCCCCCGGCTGCAGTTCCCCGCTCATTATCATTGCCTTAATCTGCGACGTGATCTGCTCATAAATCGGTTTATTGGCATTATTGCTGATAATGATCTCCACTGTTTTCTCCTTTCTTAAAATTGTACTTAATGTACTTATCATATAAGCACATTATAACACTTATTTTCTTCCTGTCAACATACAAATCGGAGACAGGGTTGTAAATGACATATCCGTATTTTATAATGAAAATAATTCGAAAATGCTATGGAGGTTTTTATGGGGAGAATGGCACAGAAGTGTAAGCAATGTGGTCGGGAAATTTATTTTGACGGAATTTGTATTTCCTGCCGTGCTGAAAACGAGCGAAATGAAATACTGACATTGCCACAGGAAGCAATTGACGCCGCGATCCATAAAATATGCGACGAGATACGTGAAACGGAAAAATTGGATAAAGAACGGCATTTGTTTACAAAACTGCTCAATTACAGAGATATTGATACCGCAGAAATTGCAAAAGCCGCTTTTGAAAAACGCCTCTTCTATCCGAGCGAGATATACAAAGATGCGCCTGATGATGTCCTTCAGGCAATGCTTTCGATGCTGAAACAGGAT
>ERZ778504.2067-NODE-2067-length-11852-cov-3.146732_pt1 | contig 11852 bp, 14 predicted proteins | sample MGYA00510046_ERZ778504 | MGnify/ENA primary metagenome ERZ778504 (study PRJEB29527, sample SAMN07138964) | mouse gut metagenome | material: feces | host: mouse | place: China:Nanjing | collected 2016-01-25 ...
CAGTACCGACCGGTCGTTCATCATCGGAACTGAAAACAGTATTGTACAGCATCTGCAATATGCATGTCCGGAGAAACAATTTTACGCTTTATCCAAAGACTGTATTTGCAGCAATATGAAACTGACAACTCTGATGGACGTCTGGCATTGTGTACAGGGAAACGGCGGAGAAGAAATCCGGCTGCCTGATCCTGTCATGACACAGGCACGCCGCTGTATCGATACGATGCTGGAGCTGGCACATCGTCCGCAAAATAACTCATAGTCAGTCATCGGATATATAACTGCATGCTGTCTGGCGGCGACGTACCAGGACAGCTGCATACCATAACCCCCAACAAACCGCCTGTCGGGCAGGCAGAAAAGGTGTATTTATGAAGATAGGATTTATCGGAGCCGGCCGTGTCGGCTGTTCCATAGGAAAATATTTACAACAATCCGGTATCTGTATCGCCGGATACTACGATCCACAGACAGAAGCTGCCGACAGCGCCGCGGCATTTACCGGATCCAAAAGCTATCCCATACTGGAAGATCTTATCTTCCACAGCGATCTTTTGTTTATCACGACTCCTGACAGCATGATTGTGCCCGTCTGGGAAGAGATCCGGCAGCTATCCCTTGCAGAGAAAGTGATCTGCCACTGCAGCGGAGCGCTTCCGTCCGATGCATTTGCCGGTATTACGGAAACAGGCGCCTCTGGCTGTTCTTTCCATCCCATGCTGCCATTTAGCAGCCGTTTTGATTCCTTCGGGCAGTTAAAACACGCCTACTTTACCATCGAAGGACAGGATCCGGCCGTAGAAGCTGTTACAAACCTGTTTGCCAGACTCGGCAATACCGTCTGCCGCATCCCTGGCGAACACAAACCGAAATACCATACCGCCGCAAGCATACTCAGTAATCAGGTAATCGCAGTACTGGATACCGGATACCGGCTGCTGGAGCAATGCGGCTTTACAAGAGAAGAAGCCAGAAACGCGGCTGCCGGACTCATCCGTCAGAATATCGAAAACGTCATTCAGCAGGATTGTATTTCCGCGCTGACCGGCCCCGTCGAGCGTAACGACCTCCCTACCGTGCAGAAACATCTGAACTGTCTGTCCACGGAAGACAGACAAATGTACCAGATGCTTGGCCTAAAGCTGGTACAACTCGCAGAAAAGAAAAATCCGGGACAGGATTATCAGGCAATGCGTGCACTGTTAAATAATTTTTCCTGACCTTCAAAAACAAGAAACAGAATTTGTGAAAAATCAGACGCGTTACGTGTAAAACAGGAAAGTCATACCGTTATTATTATCTGTTATAATAATAACGGTATTTTTATATCTGTTCCGCTTTTTGGACAGTTACGCATTTTTATTGTTGCAGACTATATAATGATGGGGGAAAAATCATGAAATTACGTACAAAAATCCTGCTAACTGCACTGCTGCCCGTGTTTCTGCTTGGAATCGGTATATTTATACTCGCCGCCGATCGTACGGCAAACGGTATTTACGACCAGTCCTAGGCCGGCATGGAAACCGCAGCTCTGGCTGTCAGGGATATTTTTGAGGTAGGAAACGACGGGCCGTATCAGACAGATGAAAACGGGGATCTCTGGAAAGGTACCGGCCTGAATATTTCCAAATTCTGACATCGATCAAAGACCGTACCGACGAGCGTCAGATCCATTCCAGGGCATCTGACGAAGTGATTCAGAAAGTGTTGAAAAACGGAGAATGCTATCAAAATCGCGACGTGGAGATACTGGGAACAAAGTATGTCGTATGTTACGCGCCATTTTATCAGGAAAACACGAATCAGCCGGTCGGCATGATATTTCTTGGAACGCCGCGCGCCAACGTATCGGCAATTATAAATGAAATCCGTCTGCAGATGCTCATTGTAATTGCCGTTGTTTTGTTCGTGACCACACTGTTTCTGATCAGAGTCATAAACGGTATGATAAGCGGGCTGGCATCCGGTATGAAAGTACTGCAAAAACTTTCTGAGGGCGATCTGACCGCCGAAGCCGATACAGCCATTTTAAACCGTATGGATGAAATCGGAATGCTTGGCAAAGAAATTATCTGTACAGGCAAACGCTGCCGTAGACGATATCCGGATCATCGTAACCAACCTGATTGAAAACTCCAGTCAGGCCGTGCAGCGTATGCAGGAAGTGCAAAGCATTATCATACACCAGGCACTGAATATCCAAAAGACCGGCCAGGTATTTGAAGCAGTCAAAGACGGCATCCAGACATCTACAGAGCATATCCGTACGGTCATTACAAAAGCAGACCGGATGGAAGAAGTGCGCGAAGATATGATAGACGCTGTACAAAGCTCCGCAGCAGCCGCACAGGAAAATGCCGCCAGCGTTGAGGAGATGATGGCTTCTGTAGAAATGGTATATCATGAGCTTGCATCGATTACAGAAAAAACAAACGCTCTCGGACAACTATCGGCTGAAATGAAAGAACATATCGCCATATTCAAAACCGCTGCCGCTTAAAACAGCAGGATCACATACTGCAGATACGATCTTTGTTTGCCCTGTAAAGCTCGTATCTATATTTTATTATTTTTTTGTTGACATATATAGATGATCGATGTATTATATATTTATGCATCGATCATCTATATATGAAGAAAGGAGAACAATATGACAATTAACAAAAGCCTGATCTCAGGAAGTACTGAAATCCTTATTCTCCGTCTGCTGGAAGAAAAGGATATGTATGGTTATGAAATGATCGACGTGCTCAGACAACGTTCGAAAGACGTATTTGAACTAAAAGCCGGCACGCTCTATCCGCTGCTTCATTCTCTGGAGCTAAAAAAAATAGTAACTTCCTATGAATCTGAATCAAATGGCAAAATGCGCAAATATTATCAGATCACAAAAAATGGGCGCGGCTATCTGCAGGATAAAAAAACCGAATGGCAGACCTATGCGCAGGCCGTCGCTGACGTACTTTATCTGGTAATCCGGCCTGCATAAGGTTCCTGTGGCGATACCTGCCGCCGCAGAAAGACCGGATAAGAAAGGGGATCATCAAAATGGAAAAAAATTATATGGAACAATTACTTGCACAGATTCGGGAAAAACGAGCAAGAGAAAGTGTACAACGTGAAGTGGAAGATCATATTCAGGAACAAAAAGCATCTTATATGGCTGACGGAATGACAGAAGAACTGGCCGAAAAAAAGGCCGTTGCCGACATGGGCGACCCGATAGAAACAGGCATCGCACTGGATCAGATTCACCGGCCAAGGCCAGCCTGGGGAATGCTTGCCATTATTGCCGCCTTATGTGCCACCGGCGTTTTCCTTGAATACATGATCCAGACCACGCGGTTTTCTACTGAGCCGAATCCGTCAGCTTTTCAGAATCAGTGTATTTATGCCACAGTCGGTTTCCTGATTTTATGCGGCGTTTATCTGATGGATTATACAAGAATCGCAAAATACGCCAGACATATCTGCACAGGCATTTTACTTCTCCTGCTTATTACGCTAACCGGCTGGATTCCGGTTTTTCAGATACGCAAATCCTTGTATCTGACAAATTTTTATATCAGCATGGACATCCTTTTTTATCTATACCTGCCTGTGTACGGCGCTGTTTTGTATTCCTTGCGAAGCTCTGGGACGCGAAAGCTGTGGAATCTGCTTTTTTATACAATTGCACCGATTTTCCTTGCGTTCCGATCCGCACATTTGTCAGTTGCCATAAATATAACAGTAATTATATTTATCTTATTTTTAACCGCTCTTACAAAAGAATGGTTTGCCGCTTTATCCGGTAAACGTCCGGCATATACCTGGCTTCTCTGCTTTTGCGGCGCCGGATGCCTGCTATTGCCGATACTGTTATTTACTACTGGGCACTTAGCCCCCTACCAGATCACCCGGCTGAAAGCCTGGCTGCACCCGGATGCATTTGCAAAAGAGGCTGGCTACATCAGCACTATCATCCATAATATTTTAAACTCCAGTCAGCTTATTGGCCAAAATACCGCCCTCCTGGTTTCTGATTATCCCGTGGAATTTACGAGATCCTACCTGCTGACCTATATTACAGGCACGTTTGGTATACTGGCCGCTGTTGCTCTGATTGCTCTGATCGGACTGCTTGGCGCAAAATTTCTGCACATCTGCATACGTCAGAAAAATCAGCTGGGTATGATCATGGGACTTGGATGCAGCCTTTCTTTTATCCTTCAGTCCGTAGAATATGTTCTCATTAACCTGTCCTTACTGCCGCCGGGCGGTCTGTATTTTCCGCTGGTTTCTTACGGAGGCAGCGGGATGTTGCAGACATGTATCCTGCTGGGAATTTTGTTAAGTACTTATCGTTATGAAAATATTTTGTCGGAACCGCCTTATCGTAACGCTTCGGTAAAAATGTGTAGAAAAACCGAAATTAAAAATATATAATTTTGTAACAATATTCACAAAATTGAAAGGTTTATGCAAATCCGGCTAATCAATCGCTTCTTTTGTGCCGAAAAATATTTATAATGGGTGCCAGTAACAGATAGAGGCAGGAAACGTAGAATTGTAAGACTATTTGTCAATAACCCTGTAAATATTTGCATATTTGTCTGCAAACCTTTATCTGACAACCCTTTTATGATATGATCATAACAGCAGTCATTGTCCAGCCAGTTCATGCCTGACAAATCAGGCATGCCTGAATTTAAGAAAGGGTGAAAGAAAGAGCGTGAAACAGGTGAAGAATGCAAAAAGAATTGTGTTAGGATTCATTGGAACGATTGTGTTAACATCATTCATTTTGTTTGCTCTGGACGCATATTCCGCGGACCGGGCAGCTTCGCACTTAACGGTGCAGACAAATTCTACTCTCTCAGATACGGCTACGTTAGCGAAAGAGACGAACATGCACACAAAAGAAGAAATGCTTTCCATTGGAACAAATGAACGGCAGATGCTCTACCAGCCACAGGTCTCAGATACCCCGGATGATGTGCCGTCCAAAGCAAATGACCAGCCATCTGTACCATCCAGCACAGATGACGGTACATCGTCTGCATCAGACGAAAAACCAGCGGCAGCTAAAAAATCCGATACAGATACCGCAAAATCCAAAAAAAAGAAAAAGGAATCTGACAAAAAACGCCTGACATTCACTGCCGTAACAGAGGATTATTTCTCTGATGCGTTATTTATCGGTGATTCAAGAACCGTGGGTATGATGCAAAGTCATCTGCTGCCGGAATCTGCTTATTATGCCAGGACAGGTATCGGTATCGGTGATATTTTAACAGAAAGAATTGTCAGCGAAGGAGGACGGATGATTTCTATCCAGGAAGCTCTTTGTCTGCATTCTTTTGGCAAAGTGTACATTATGATCGGCATCAATGATATATCCAGAGGCGATACCGACTGGTTTCTGGAACAATACCAGAATATTTTGACGGCCGTACGGCAGACACAGCCGGATGCTGTGATCTACATTCAGGGCAACATCCCAATGAGTTATGGCACGCAGGATTTAAACGGCGCTTTGAATAACCAGAATCTTGCCAGCCGCAATGAAGCGTCCCGGACTCTGGCAGATTCTCAAAATATTTTCTATCTGGATATTGATAAAATATATGCCGACAATAACGGTAATCTGCAATCCGGTTACACAACAGACGGACTGCATGTAAGTTCCGGATATTATCCTTTATGGGTGGATTATCTGATGCAGCACGCAATCGTACGCGGGTAACTTTGGACTGTCCCTTTTATTATCAACAGAAAAAGTAAGCAAAGAAAGCAGGAATATACAAATGAAATACACAGTCGTGGTTTTTGATCTGGATGGAACATTATTATATACCTTAGAGGATTTGATGGACGCTGTAAATTACGCTTTAAACAGATACGGGTATCCGATCCGTACGCTGACCGAAATACGCAGCTTTGTAGGAAACGGCGTCCGCAGGCTGATGGAACGCGCGCTGCCGGACGGCGCTGCAAATCCCGATTTTGAAAACATATTGTCCGCATTCCGTGAATATTATACTGCGCACTGTGAAGATAAGACGCACGTTTATCAGGGTATCCTGCCGTTAATGCAGCAGCTCAAAAGCGCCGGATGCCGGATGGCAATCGTATCCAACAAGCTGGACAGCGCTGTAAAAGAGCTGAGTCAGAATTATTTTAAAGACTATGTACAGGCAGCCATTGGCGAAAAAGAAGGCGTCCAGAGAAAGCCGGCTCCCGATATGGTCGAAAATGCTCTGGCCGAACTTGGCTGCAGTAAAAAAGATGCCGTCTATGTCGGAGATTCTGATGTAGACATCCAGACAGCTGCCAATGCAGGCCTTGACTGTATTTCGGTATCCTGGGGATTTCGGGACGCAGATTTTCTGCGTAAATGCGGTGCATCGGTCATTGTGGACACACCGCAGCAGATCTATGATCTGATTTGTGGCGCAAAAACTACCGGTTAGGATTCTTCTGGTTTGGCAGGTACTTCTATGATCGGAAACACCTGCCAGACCGAAGTATAATTGGTTATCCCATAACCGCTATGCAGAAAAACCTCTCTCTGCATAGGCGTCATCGCACGAAACAGACACAACAGACTTTCTTCCTGTTCCATCGCAGGCACTAGCGGAATATCCGTTTCCGCGGATGTTACACATAAAATATAGTCGGCTGATACCTGAAAGTAAATAGCCATAGTTCTCAGCATATCAGCGTCAGGGCAACGGCGTCCGGTAATATAATTTCCCAGACTGTCTGCAGAAATATGCAGATCTCCCGCGATCTCCTGTCGACTTTTCGGATGTCTTTTCACAAGATAACGTATTCTCTCTGCCATTGTCATAATATCACATTCCTTCCAGTGACAGTAAAAGTTAAATCCAGCCTCCGTCCAATCGTATAATTTGTCCGGTAAGATAATCGTTGCCAGATAACAGCTGCCAGGCAAGCTGCGCGACCTCCTCCGGCGTCCCATATCTGCCGGCAGGAATTTCATTTTCCAGCTCCATCCGCTCCTTTGGATCAAAGCAGGCGTTCATCCGCGTATCGATACATCCGCAGGCAATTGCGTTTACCTGTATCCCGCTCGGCGCCAGCTCTTTGGCTAACGCTTTCGTAAGCGCGTTTACGCCGCCTTTCGCGGCAGAATAAGCTGCTTCGCAGGACGCTCCCACTTCGCCCCATACAGAGGAAATATTCAGTATTTTGCCAGACTGCTGCCGTACCATACCCGGAATCACCTGTCTGCAGCAATAAAATACGGATGACAGATTTGTATCCAGTACCCTTTGCCACTCTCTGACAGACAGATCGCTTAACAATCCGATCTGTGCAATGCCCGCATTATTTACAAGCATATCCACCCGTTCAAAACGTTCCCTGACAATCGTAAACATGTGACTAACGACGCTGTGATCGCCGATATCCCCTATAAGCGGCAGTGCTGTAACGCCATAATCCCCACTGAGCCTGCAGCAAAGTTGTTCTAACTGTTCTTTACTGTCTTTACAGTTTAATACGAGATTACATCCCTGAGACGCCAGTTTACAGGCAATTGCTTTCCCAATGCCATGTGAAGCGCCTGAAATAAATGCCGTTTTCATGTAACGTATCCCTCTCTCTTACCTTACGATTCAAAAATGATTGTACACTATATGACCATTTTAGCAATGGGCCATAGGAAAGTCAATAAATTGATATTAATAATCTGTTATTATCAGAATATTTCCCGGAAAGTAATTTTTTTCCCAATAACTTATTGCAGTATGGCTAAAAAGAGAATAAAATAATAATATACCTGCTGCCTGCATAACAGAACCTCGTCCGAATCTCTTCAGGGCTCTGCATGAATGCAGCGGCATAGGAACGGCCTGAAAGGAGGAATTATTATGAGTGTGCAGACGATTTATCTGACCTGTATAATAGGGGGCATCTTATTATTATTATCGTCTATCATTTTCAGCGCAGCAGACGATTTTTTCGATTTTGCAGCGTTTGATCTGTTTAGCGTGGATCTGGGTGACTTTGATCTGGATATTCTGCCGATTTCTATGAAATCACTTTGTCTGGCAGCTACGGTATTTGGCAGTGTCAGCATGCTGTTATCAGACCAGCCGGCAGCAACAAGGCATGTGATTGCAGGCGTGTGTGCATATATCGGCGCATTTATCGTACAAAACATCACAGGTTTTTTGAAAAATCATCAGTCTGAGGCAGACACAATGGAAAGTATCTGCAGCCGGAATTTCGTAGTAAATATAGCCATTCCGGAACAGGGATACGGTTCTGTGGCAAGTTCCGATCAGGATTGTTCCATCATTACCCTGACTGCAAAATCTATGGATGGCAGTGCGATTTCAGCCGGAACAAAGGTAAATATTGTCAATATTACTAATCACGTAGCAATTGTAATGAAGTTATAGGAGGACCAAAGATGTTAAATGAATTATTACCAATTATTGCTATTCCACTTGTCATTGTCCTGGTACTGATCGCCATTTTTTCCATGTGGAAAAAAGTGCCTCAGGATAAAGCCGGCGTCATTACCGGTCTTAAAAGACGGGTAATTACCGGCGGAGGCGGACTTGTGATTCCGGGCGTAGAACGAATCGATTATATCTCTTTAGGTAATATGCCGTTACGTGTCGATACAAGAGGCAGCCTGTCCTCCCAGGGCGTTCCGATTTCGGTCAGCACGACAGCTGTGATCAAGGTGCGTAATGCACCGGATGCCATACTGACAGCCATCGAACAGTTCACCGGAAAAAACGAACAGGAAATTATTAAAAATATCATGTCAACCGCTACTGCCGTACTGGAAGGCAAGCTGCGTGAGATTATCGCAACCATGACGGTTGAAGATTTGTATCAGAAAAGAGAGGCGTTTTCCAGCCAGGTACAGGAAGTTGTCGGTACCGAACTTGGCAATATGGGACTCGAAGTTAAGAACTTTACAATTACGGATATTTCCGATGAAAACGGATATATAGAAGCTCTGGGCGAAGGTATGATTGCACAGCGTAAAAAAGATGCAGAAATTCAAAAGTCCGAAGCAAAGCGGGAACAGGATGAGCGCACTTCTGAAAATATCAAGATCGGCGAACAGGCCAAGCTGGAAGCCGCTACTGCCATCAAACAGGCAGAAAAGGAAAAACAGGTTGCAGAGGCCCGCTATCAGAAAGAAATCAGCACTGCAAACGCAGAAGCCGAGCTCGCACATGATATTCAGCGTAAAAAAACGCAGAAAGAAGTGATTCAGGCTGAAATGGACGCCGAACTCATTCGTCAGCAGCGGCAAAAAGAAATTTCCGAAGCAGAGATCCAGGTTCAGATTACGCAGGCACAGAAAAACACAGAACTTGCGGAACAACGGGCACTGGAAAAAGAAAAACAGCTGCTTTCTGACGTCGTAAAACCTGCAGAAGCCGGCAGAAAACGTCTGGAACAGGAATCCGAAGCCGATAAGTATGCCGAAATCAAAAAAGCAGAGGCCGAAGCGGAGAAAAAGAAAATCGACGCACTGGCCGAAGCCGAAGCGATTAAAGCAAGAGCCTCCGCAGAAGCACAGGCTATCGAAGCCCGCGCAAGAGCCGAAGCCGAAGCAATCGCAAGAAAAGGTAACGCAGAAGCCGAAGCAAAAAAAGCGTCACTTCTTGCAGAAGCCGAAGGTCTGGAGCGAAAAGCCGAAGCCATGCAGAAATTACACAGTGCCGGCGTCATTCAGATGGTAATCGACAAACTGCCGGAAATGGCCAGCGCAGTCGCACAGCCTCTGACCGCCATCGATAAAATATCGATTATAGACAGCGGCAGCGGAGAATCCGGCGTATCCAGAATGGGCAGCTACGTACCGTCTCTGCTTGCAAAGACCATGGAAACCGTCAAAGAAACGACCGGATTTGATATGCTGGACGCAATGAAATCGAACACCATTCAGGCACAGACCGAACGAAATATTAAAGTAGAACACTGCAGCCAGGATTCTGAAAACTAATCTGCGATTATTCAGACGAAACCTGATATTACAGACATATAACACATAACCCCTGCATACAATGAAACAACAAGGATTGCAGGGGTTTCTTTTGAAGAATTATATTGAAGAACGAGCGATTGAGATTGCGAATTATATCATACAATATAACGCTACCGTACGCCAGGCAGCTAAAAAATATGGAATCAGCAAGTCAACGGTACATAAAGACTGCACCGAACGTTTAGCGCAGGTAAATCCGTCGTTAGCCGCAGAGGTCAGAAAAGTGCTCGATGTCAACAAATCCGAACGGCATATTCGCGGAGGACTTGCCACAAAAGAAAAATATCTTCATCAGCACTACGTATAAACGATATTTATGGATGACTTCCTATAAGATCGATGTTATAATACTGTCTGTACAGACAGATACAAAAGAGGACCGAACTATGGATGAAAACAGCAAAGAAGAACAAAGTATTTCTATAAACGATATGGAATATCTTCCAGTAACAAAAAGCGTCAAAGAGAGCATGCGCGTGCAAAAGACCGAATATATCCGGCAGCAAATGCGCAAACGCCAGGAAAATGAGGACGCGCTGATGGTACAGTTGCTGGAAGAGCAAAGGGTCATCGACGGACTGCAGAAAAAAATCAACGAAAATCTGGACCAGACAAAAGCATCCAGCCAGTATAATAAAGAATTTAAAGAAAGCATGAACGCACAGATTTATGCGCTGCACGGAATATCTGAAGATAAGCTGGAAGGTATGCGTGAATATAAAAATGCCTACTATCAGGGCAGTGCGTTTTCACTATTTCTGTTATCTGCGGCACTCATCGTCTTATGCGGTGCGCTGCACGGATTTCAATCGGAAATCTGTATATTTGCGCTGGCATATACCGGAATCGAAGGCGCACTGCTGGCACAGGAACATAAACGCGGCAAAGCCGCAGGCTTTCTGTGCAAGCTGCTATATCTGCTGATGTTTCCGACAATGATGGCAATGTTTGTCTGTTATGAACTGGGCTATCCGGAATATGACATTTTTATGCCATACGCAACCATTGCCGGCGTCGGCGTACTCATTTTCGCAACCATTTCCTACTTTTTATACAATCCGTATCAAAACATGCGAAAAAACGTACGCGAAGCAAAAAATCATATAGAAGATATTGAAAAAACGGCCAGAAAAGAAGTTCGTAAAAACGAAAAAATCCGTATAAAAGAAGAAAAGAAAGCAGACCGACAGCAAAAAAAAGAAGACAGGCCCGCAAAAAAACCTCTCCGGGATCTTTTTACAAAAAAGTAATGTTCGTTCCGCTGTTCGGCAGCATCAGCGCAAAAATAACGTCTGTGACCAGTATAAGATCAGACAGTCCGGCAAGAAAACACTGCATGGGCGGACGCAGTCTGCCCCATGCACGCATCAGACGCGGCGCGATCCACCGGATCCATACTAACGCAAAAAATCCAAATCCAAGCGCCGAATACAGACATACATATCCCGCTATATTACACGGGTATCCATGATAATCCCAATACTTTTTATGAAACACATGCCAAAGCAGCCATCCCGTGCATAATTCAGTCAGACTGCCGCCGCACATGCCAATCAAAAAAATAAAACAACTTTCCCTGACCGGATGTTTCTTTTGAAGAAACGATTTCCCACATCTCCTCCAGCTATAATACAAAGCGGATAACATTACCGCTCCAATACCATACACCGGCAAATACGGCCCATACAGGAATCCGCGATTCACAAACCGGCGATCTTTTACGAAAAAAATCAGCACCTCCCAGATCCACCCACTCACGGCAACCGTCATTCCAATAAAATTATATAACAGCATATCTGCAATCAGTTTCTTTCTTTTC
>ERZ778504.2077-NODE-2077-length-11790-cov-6.048743_pt1 | contig 11790 bp, 12 predicted proteins | sample MGYA00510046_ERZ778504 | MGnify/ENA primary metagenome ERZ778504 (study PRJEB29527, sample SAMN07138964) | mouse gut metagenome | material: feces | host: mouse | place: China:Nanjing | collected 2016-01-25 ...
AAAAATTTCTTGAGCATTTTTCATTTTACCTATTGACATTTCTTAGCTGGACTTAACAATATCAGATGACTGTAATATCAAATCCCTAAAGCGGTCCATCTCCTGCAGAAATCTGCGCGTATCTGTTTTAATAAGACGTTTCAAATACAGCTGCGCAACCTCACCTTTCACGTATGGCATGACATATGTGTCATTTTTTATCCGTGCATCGATAACAGCAATACCATGGTTCTTCAAATCGCGTGCATGTTCTATAAAACAAGCCAGCCTTTCCCTGCCTTCCGGATATGCCACCCTCTTTTCCACAATTCCTGAATCATGAATAATGGTAAAAAGAGCCCTCTCCTTTCCCCTGTCCATAGAACAGGTAACATGGTCAATGTCCGACAACTTACCGTTTCCTGTACATTCGATTAAATATGCATTTGCCATTTGATGGAACATGTCATTATCCACTAAATCTTCATAAAGTATTTTTTCATCCATAAAGACAGAATGTGGATAATTGTAAAATGGCAACAACCGGTTCGCCAAATCCTCGTTTGGAAGATAATTTTCCGAATAGATTTGTGTCGGATTCCTTAAATCAGAAAAAACAGAATAAAAACAGCACTGCTCCCACCCTGATATATGCAGCATTCTTTTTAGTTCTGCCCGATGATAGCTTCTGCCTTTAAACACATCTTCTTTCTTAACATATGCACGTCGATAACCTTCAATACTGTCAAAGCACCTGTTTGTATAAATATCCCTGTCACCACAGAAGTACCGTACACCCATACGATTATTCATACCAAGCAGCATAATGCCATCTATCTTAAGCAGTCTGCGAAATATTTCTAAAAATTGTTCCGGAATCTTCTGCATTTCAAGAACCTGTATACATATGATATAGTCAAAGCATTTATCATGTTTCTGTCGCCACCCTTCATCAGAAAGCTCCTTGGGCTGCACACATACTACGTTAAGCTTCTTCCCCAGCAACATTTGGGCCAGCGGCGCATCTTCATCTCCAGTAAAAAGCGCACTACTTCCTTCCTTAAAGTCATACCACTGCAAAAGTCCCTTTTGTATTCCGTCAATCAGTTCCTGTGTCTGTTCCATTTCAATCCCCCATTAATCTCTCTGCCCTATCCGATATAATATGCGGGAACTTATACTTTCTAAGGTTATCCAGCATCTCGTGAAACGCATCTGAGTTCTCCTTTACAGCCAAAATAGCAAGCGTGCTGTCTTTGTCATGTACGCAGCTCGACAGTTCACAAACATTTTCCCCTTGGCAGATCACGCTCCTGCCATTCAGGTTAGTTACCGCAACCTTTACTGTCTGATGCTCTGCCTTAGCCTCTTTTACTCTGTAAACAACCTTTTCGCCATGTACTCCTGCCCCATATACAACAATATTTTTATAGCCTGAAATAACCTCTCTTGTTATTTCTTTGTAACCAATCAAAACATCCTCCACATAATCAACCGGATTTTTTACGATTTCCACCTGTTCCTCTGTCAGCCATTTATAACATGCCTCGCCCTGCTTTTCAAAAAAACAACATTCACTCGCTATCGTTTTTGCGAACGCCGGCTTTAACGAAATATCTATCCTGCCCAGTGTAAACAAATATGCACGCATACGCAGATGAAAGCAGATCTTATATAAATCATCTCGTTTATCATCATGTGAAACCATAAAATTTCTAATAAAGTCAAATTCATTTTTCATGGCATAAACCTTTTGTCTGCTGTGTGATGACGCATCCATGTTGTCCTGCCTATAATTGTAAAATGGCTTGTCCAAAAACATCACACGGCTTGCCCAATAAAAAGTCTGAAACCAAAAACCATTGTCCTGATATGAGGCTCCGGATGTCTCATTGTAGCGGATATTATTTCTTTGTATCAGCTCTTTTTTATAAAGTGCATTCCATGTAAATTTTTGTACCAAATAGGATTCCAACTCTACATTCGGATTAATAACCCTGTTATACATTTCATGCCTGTCTGCCAGACTAAAATATTGCTTTCTCACCGCCCTGTCTTCATTATCCCATACAAGATAAAAATCTGATTTTACTATGTCAAGATTATCATTTACAACCTTATCATAAAGTATCTGATACATACTTTTTTCAATCGTATCATCACTCTCAACAATACCTATATATTTTCCCTCAGCCAGTCGCAGCGCTGCATTCATGGTCTTTCCATATCCGGAATTTTCTTTATGGAAAACCTTTATTCTTTTACTCTGTAAACAACCTTTTCGCCATGTACTCCTGCCCCATATACAACAATATTTTTATAGCCTGAAATAACCTCTCTTGTTATTTCTTTGTAACCAATCAAAACATCCTCCACATAATCAACCGGATTTTTTACGATTTCCACCTGTTCCTCTGTCAGCCATTTATAACATGCCTCGCCCTGCTTTTCAAAAAAACAACATTCACTCGCTATCGTTTTTGCGAACGCCGGCTTTAACGAAATATCTATCCTGCCCAGTGTAAACAAATATGCACGCATACGCAGATGAAAGCAGATCTTATATAAATCATCTCGTTTATCATCATGTGAAACCATAAAATTTCTAATAAAGTCAAATTCATTTTTCATGGCATAAACCTTTTGTCTGCTGTGTGATGACGCATCCATGTTGTCCTGCCTATAATTGTAAAATGGCTTGTCCAAAAACATCACACGGCTTGCCCAATAAAAAGTCTGAAACCAAAAACCATTGTCCTGATATGAGGCTCCGGATGTCTCATTGTAGCGGATATTATTTCTTTGTATCAGCTCTTTTTTATAAAGTGCATTCCATGTAAATTTTTGTACCAAATAGGATTCCAACTCTACATTCGGATTAATAACCCTGTTATACATTTCATGCCTGTCTGCCAGACTAAAATATTGCTTTCTCACCGCCCTGTCTTCATTATCCCATACAAGATAAAAATCTGATTTTACTATGTCAAGATTATCATTTACAACCTTATCATAAAGTATCTGATACATACTTTTTTCAATCGTATCATCACTCTCAACAATACCTATATATTTTCCCTCAGCCAGTCGCAGCGCTGCATTCATGGTCTTTCCATATCCGGAATTTTCTTTATGGAAAACCTTTATTCTTTTATCAAACAAAGCATATTCATCTAAAATTGCTCCCGAATTATCCGTGGATCCATCATCCATACATATTACTTCAAAATCCGTAAATGTCTGTGCCAATATACTGTCAAGGCACGCCCTGAGATATTTTCCGACATTATATATGGGCACAAGTATTGATATTTCTGCCATTTATTTTTCCCCTTTTTCTAAATGCCATTGTTTTTTTGTCTCGACCAATGCGCTTTCCAGATTTTCGCCAAATACCTCCATCGTGAAATATTTTTCATATGTTTTTCTGGCTTTCTGTCCGATTCCATCAAGCTTGTCTTTATTATTTAATATCCACTCCATTCGCTCCCTCAATGCATCGGCATTTTCTGACGGTATAATAAATCCATTTTCTCCCTCCTGGATAAAATCAGCTGTTCCAGTGTTGTCTGTCGTTATACATACCTTTCCGAACATCATGCCTTCTGTCATAACAATAGGCAGCGGGTCTTCCCTTGATGTACATACTACTACATCAATTTGAGGAAATATACTATAAATTTCCTCTCTGGTAAGCAATCCCATCATTTTAGCAGATTCTGTTTCGTTACTCATTCTGCAAATTTCTTCACTATACGAATCTTGTCCATAATGTCCAATAATCCAAAATTCTGCCAGTTCCTTTAAACGCATGTTTCTAACTGCTTTACAAAAAATATCCTGCGCCTTTCTTTCTCCTACGCGTCCGATAACAGCAAAAATTATTTTTTCCTTTTTCTGTCCAGATATCAAATCATCTGACTTCATATCCGGAATACCATAATTCAAAATTTGTTGTATGCGTTCAGGATAGTAGCTGTTAAAATTTCTTCTTGGTATCCTGCTTACTGCATAAATGCCTATGTTGTCCAAATCTTTTGCACATACACGATTCCAATGACGTGCACGCGTATAATGAAACATACCAACAGGTTCATGAATCCACCATAATGTCGGGCAAAACAAGCGTGTCTTAACAACACTCTGTATCATTTGAAAGACATTTACCAAAACCATGTCAAACTGTTTAATCCATATTTCTTCCTTGTAATAGATATATGGTAATGACGGACATATATATATTGAAATTCCTTTATCCGTTGTTTCAGCTATCAGTCTTTCGTCTCCGGCAGGAGCTGCCAGACTTGCATTATATCCTCTGTTTTTAAGCGCCAACGTGGCATAAATTGCAGCCAGTGAGCCTCCGTCATAGTTTAAATCAGTTGTAATAACAAGTATTTTATCTTTTACACGCTTATCATCACTTTTTCCGGTATAAATTGTTTTCGTTCCGGAAACCTGTTCTGCACAAAAAGTTTCCCAATATTTTATTCTTGAATCTTCTACTCCCATTTTAGTCAGTTGCTTATATATTTCTTCTGCATATGTACTCATTATCAGTATTGTATCATAGGTTATTTGCAACGCTTCCTCTGGAGACACAACCTCAATCCCATCAAGCATTTTCCCCCATAAGCACATATTATTATCTGTATATGCCACAAGATCTACATCAGGATACGACCAAAACTGCTCTTTTCTGTTTTCATAAAATTTTCCCAATCCAAATACTATAACTCTCAAGAAAAACTCCTCCTGATTTTATCGCTTATCTTGTCCTTGATTATCCACCATACCAAGTATTTATAACTTTGTGCCTGATAAGAAATCATTACTTCTGATTTGTTTTGAAAACTCATTTCTGAAGATTGATCCTCTTTGTGGTATATGTATGCGGAATCAACATATAGCTGTTTCAATTTATATTTTTTACACATCAGGTAAAGTATCGGCTCTTCACTATATAAAAAAGTCTTATCATAGAATCCGTTATAATGTTCAAAAAAATCAGGAGTGAACAGCAGTGCACACCCATGAAGCACATCAGCCATATTTGCATGTCTGGTTTGAGGAAGTACAAATGACCATAAATCTTTTCCATATTTTACTAAATACATTTGTAGCAAATTATTTAAACTTCCCTTGACTGAAATATCATATCCTTCTTTCTCCTGTATATGACCATCCTTTAAATAAATCTTTGAACCAATTACGCCTACTCCGCTTTCATATTTATCTAGCAATTCTTCAAAATAATTTTTTTGTTTAAAAATGGTATCATTATTTACAACAAATACAAAATCTGTCTTAAATCTTTTGCGTGCAATCATAATACCAATATTATTTCCTTTTGCAAATCCATAGTTACGTCCTGTCTGAATTACCAGTATATTTCTGTAGTCCTTATATTTCTTTTTGAGAACAGCATAAGAATTATTGGAGGAATGATTATCAACAATGACTATGCCCTCCAAGTCATACCCCATCTCAAAAACACTCTCTACACAATCAATTGTATCTTTATAATTTAAATAATTTAATATCACAATACTTAATTTTTTCATAAGTCACCAAATATCATCCATTGAAATAATCTGCGCATCTGTATGGTTTCTGAGATTTTCAGATATAGCTTTATAATCATATACGGGCGTGACAATTACTGCATCCACCCTTGGCAAATCATCGTCAGGAGAAATAATTTGATATTCATATGCCTTTATGCGTTTATTCCTGTCTATCACGCATTTTATTTCGATACCGCTCTTTTCAATCTCTCGTGCAAGGCATTTCCCCAATTCGCCCATTCCATATATTGCAACCGCGCTTATATTACGGTTATCAAAATAATCCTTTACATGCTTGTTATCCTGAATCGCCCTAATCCATCTACAGGCTGATTTTGTACTTCTTGCATTTCTTTGTGCCCTTTCCTCCTTACATAATAGTTCCTCCTCGCATTTCTTAGCCATCCAATATGTTCCAATTACCATACCTGCCAACATAAAGAAAAAGTCTTTTATATTTTTATTCATCATTGTTTCCTCATTTTTTTATTCCGCCCTATACTGCATAGCCTGTCTTTTGAACTACAGTATAACTACTGTTGTAATAGTTCATCAAGTATTTCTTCCAATGAGAGTATAGGGCACTGTATTTTCGTTTTAAGATTTGACTTTATTTCATCAAAAAATGTAATTGCCGTGACAATGACAACATCAGCCACAGGCAAATCATCATCTGGCGCTAAAACATCCACAGTCGTCTTTATATATGCCGCATTCCTGTCAATAGCATATTTCACCACCACATTTTCATTTATTAACTCTTCTAATAATATTTCTCCAATATCGCTTATCCCATATATAGCAACTGTACTATAACCCTTTTCCTCCAGATAACTGCATATTCCTTTTTTCTCTGCCTTTAGAGTTATCCATTTTTTTAACATTTCATACAATGCTTTACTTTTTGCGTTATTAGCACCGAGAATACCCAATATTTTCTCAGTTTTTTTTTGCTGTCAAAAAAATTCCCAAAATAGTGCCAGACATAATCAACAAAGTAGCATTAACAACCTTTTTAATCATTTTTATTTTTAATCCCTTCAGCATCCATTAAAATATCCACAAACATCCACTTAAAAAAATAATTCAATAGATTAATGTTCTTATTCTGAAAGCTTTCTATTATCAAACCTTCATATGAATTATACAATCCTGACAACCCATGATATTTAAATATCTGCCATTTATGCTTTTCTATAATATATTCATGGCCTTTTACTCCTCTGACATTGTCCTTGGATATCGTCTCCCCGTCATGCCAGTTCCATTTAAAAAGCGGAAGGGGAATATGTACAAATGTATTATTCTTTGCAAGCCTGATGGATGTTTCCCATTCCTGATGCGCTGGCACATTTTCATCCAAAAGCCCGATATCCATAAGTGCTTTTTTTGAACATATAATTCCCGGAAAAGTTGGTCCTGGATTTATCAGCATTTCTTTGTAAACATTCCCACTGCCTCCCTGAGTCAGCCTTGTCTTCACGCGTCCTTTTCTTCTATTTACCTCAAAACAATCGCAGTATACTACAACATCTTTCCTGTTTTTCAGATACTGCGTTTGTATCTCTAATTTATCCGGCAGCCACTCATCATCAGAATCCAAAAAAGCTATGTAATCTCCCTTAGCCTCCCTTATCCCATAATTACGCGCGGCCTGTGCTCCTTTATGGTTCTGTTTTAGTACTTTGATAATTTCACAATTTTGCATCTCAATCTTCTGAATCGTATTATCCGTCGATCCATCATCAACCACAATAATTTCATAAGGGGAGTATGTCTGGTTCATAACTGACTCTAAACATTTTTCTATTGTTTTTTCTCTGTTGTATGCAGGAATCACTACTGATATCTTTATATAATTGCTCACTTTAACTTTCATCCTTCTCCTATACAACTTTCATATTCATCCGTATTTTACCTGAGTGTCTTTTACACCCTCAAACCGTTTCTTATCATTTTCTCCGGCATATGGCCCCTGTTTTACTTCTACCATCTCAACTTCCTCCAAAACCTGAAAACCATGTCCGCCGGAAACAAGCAAAATTATATCGCCTGCATGTAAATCCCTGCTCTCAAGATAGTCCTCATATTCATCATAAAAGTCTACCCTTAACGTACCTTTTTTTATGAACAGGACTTCCTGCGTCAGTACTACATTTCTATGAACCATGTTATGTACATGGGCATCTATTGCCTTTCCTGCGGGATGATGCATATATGCCACCTGTTGAGAATACTCATGTGGTGTGATAAAATCCACACCGCTACAGTCATAATCATTGCGAATAATCATCGCGAGAAGCTTATTCTTTTTTCTAATTTCCTCTACCTGTCCCATAAAATCTCCTTTTTTTCAAACTAACAATACTACTGTATTAAATTACTAAATAAAAAATCCCAATATAAGTATTTTGCTTTCATACTCATATCAGGATTCTTTATTTATCACAGTCTTTAATTATCATTTACAGAAAAAATATAAATTGTTTCTTTTTTATCGTAATAGCCTACTCCATAAACATTCTTATTCGCTTCTATCGTCAATAAATGCTTTTTTATTGAACAATCAATAGTATATTTCATTTTCATAAACATAGAAGCACTCAAAATAATATCACATGGTATACTCGGCTTATTCATTACTGCTATTTTCATTCCCTTATAGTCTATCGCACATTTCTTATCTGAAAGTGAAAAAGTATCCATATTCCACAACATTACAATCTCATCAGTTTTGCCAAAACCGCCAATTTTTGAGTTTTTATATTTAGATACTCCATCCATTTCACCTACAGATTTTTCAAACAATAAATCCCCCTTGCAAAATACAGGTATATCAGCCCCTGTATCTAACATACACCTAAATGGAACATTATTAATAAATGCTTTAAAAATTGGTCTCGGGGAATCCAAGTTTACATTCAGCGGAAATTCAAGTTTAATCATGTGGTCACTCCTACAAAGCCTTTGGTATCTCCAGTACGTTCATACTCATAGTCTGCACCTTCCTCCATAAATCTCAGGCGTTGTTCTACATACTCATTATCCGTCATACTGCATACTACAACTGCCGATTCAACATTAATACCATCATCATCCATGTATTTCACATCCGTAAGTGCAACCCATTGTTCAGGATATGCGGAACGTATCTGCTCCCAAGTCAGCCGTTGTTTCGTCAAAACTGATTCCAAATAAACCACCCATCCCTTCCACAATTTAATTATAAAAACTATAAGATAATTTATTATATCACATTTCTTAATATTCAACAATAATTCTCCTAATATAAGTATAAAATTGTCAATGTACGTTTAGTATTTATTCTTCATGCATCCCATGTATAACAATAAGCAGCCTATGTAATTAATAATGCTATATGTAATTATAAACACTAACATATCACGCATGCCTCATTAATATAACTGAGTCATTATTTTTTTAACCTTGCATACAACATACTCCATCTGTTCCTGCGTCAAAGCCAAACCACTTGGAATATAAAATCCTTTTCTTGCCAGATATTCTGCATTCGGATATGTTTCGCCCGCAAACATTCCCTGTTTTTGGTATACCGGCTGCTCATGCATACACCAGAAAAAAGTCCTAGAACCTATTCCCTCTTCTGCTAAAAGTTTCTGTAGCGTTTTATTATCCGATTTAATATCCCTATCCAGTAAAATTCCATATACCCAGTAAATATTTTCTGCATAATCCGTCCTTTCAATCGGAAGAATTAACCCTTTTATATTACGCAATTCATTTGAATAGTACCTCCCCATTTCCCTTTTTTTCTTTACAAACTCATCCAGCCTTTCCAGCTGCGCAAGACCTACTGCCGCCTGGAGATTCGTAAAACGATAATTGTCACTAATTTCATCATGTACGTACCTGACATCTTTCTTAAAACAGAGATTTCTGAGATGCCTGCATCTTTCCGCAAGTTCTTCGTTATCAGTCACAACCATCCCGCCTTCACCCGTTGTTATGTGCTTGTTTGGATAAAAACTAAATGTACTAATATCTCCAAAACTGCCACAAGGCTTTCCATTATATGTCTGACCATGCATCTCTGCGGCATCCTCTATAACTTTCAAATCATATTTTTTTGCAAGTGCAAGAATATTGTCTGTTTCAACAGGAAGTCCATATAAATGAACAATCATAACTGCCTTTGTTTTCGGTGTTATTTTTGCCTCAATTTCGTCCACATCCATGTTCCATGTATGTATATCGCTATCCACTAAAACAGGAACCGCCCCCACCTTTGTTACTGCCATTGCACAGGATATAATAGTGAACGTTGGCATAATCACTTCGTCACCTTCCCTGATACCCAAAGCCTGAACTGCCACCTCCAATGCAGCTGTTCCATTGGCTACCGCGATACCATATTTCCTGCCAGATGCTTCACTCACCTTCTGTTCAAATTCCTTAACAAATGGTCCTTCAGATGAAATCCACCCCGTATCAATACACTCACATAAATATTTTTTCTCATTTCCATTAAGCAAAGGCTCATTAACTGGAATAAAGGTCATAAGAATCCTCCTTGAAATTTTATTTATTTTTTGATGTCAACCCTGTATACTGAATTAATTCCATCCTCATACTTATGTTGATTAACATATAATCCATCTTCCTGCCCCAATATATAATTCCATATTTCTATGTGTTTTTCTGCATATTTTTCCCATGTCCAGCCAGAAACAGATTCGATTATTTTTTCCCGCTCTCTTTCTAAACCTTTTAATACATCAACAAATTCATCTATGGTACTGCACGGATATGTTAACCCATATCTTGTGTCAAGATGATAGCCCTGCGGTGTCACTATTGTTTTTATTCCTGCCTTAAGCGCATCCAGATATCCCATAGAGCCCTCATCAAATCCCCAGTACAGGTAATAGTCTAGTGATGGTATGAGTTCTATATATTTGTCGTAGTCAAATTCCGGATAATATACCACGCTGAAACCCTTAGTTTTCATTATTCTTATGATCTCATCCCATCCGGAGCCCATTATCCTAAACTCAAAAAAATCGGGATTAATCCTTTCGCATATGTCAAGTAATGCAGTTGAACGTTTTCTATAATCAAAATGGTCATATGTTCTATGCGTAATTCCCAAAATGTATTTTTTAGGTTTTATCTTTCCATCCTGCGCAGGATTGACATAGCAAATTCTTTCCCTCAGCACACCATAGCTGACTAATTGATTCATGGTTTCTTTTGACATACATATTCCCATTTTGGCAACAGCCAAGGAATGTTTTATTGTATTTATGCCGTTTAATGAATTTACATGGGTAATCATAAAAGTCGCATTAATATCTGTCACTGGTTCATACGACCAGTACAACATAAAATGATTAATATCGGCAGTTTTGTCAGGATACTTTGATATTTCTGCCCTTATTCCTTTTTTTTCTAATTCCGTTTTTAATTTATCTGCAAATTTGGACAATATCCACCCTTCATCATCATTTACAATATGAACATGCTCTAATTTTTTCTTTTTTGTACAAATACTGTCTGCTGGCAAAAGCGTATAACAGCCAAAGGAACAATTATCAAATGCATCGAATATAAGCGCATCCATGTCTATTGTCATCAGTTCCTGCTTGATTTCTTCTCTAAACGCTTTTCCTTTTACACATATCAAAATACTTAATTTTTCCCCCAATCTGCTTAATTCAGCAGGTTCTATAACGTCTTTGCCAAACAATTTCATACCCTTCTGCGCTTTTTTATCACAAAACATGTCAACTTTTTCTAATACATTTCCAAAGTATTTTCCTTTTACGCCAATACCATAAACAACAATACGCCTGTTATCCTGATGTGCAAAATCAAAATAAGCTTGTTCATATTTCATTAGCCTTATATTTCCCATATTATTTTCCCCTTTTCGAACCACAGACTATGCCCTCAGATTTCTTTTAAATAATCTGTATTCTTTCGTATATTTTCCAGTCCCTCTTTATATAAATCCCATTCAGTCTTATTATTCTTCCTTCTATTTCGAATTACTCCTTTAAAATATCCCTGAACTACAACCGGAACTTCATGAATTGTTTTAACTTTTTGAAAAAACCTTTCTGCTAAATCAAATTCATCCTGTGATGGTACTGAATATAAATTTGTATTTATTTTCAATTTCTTATCCTTATTTTCATAATACCTATATAACCCGGATTCTCGAAAACGTGACGATGAATTTTCGCCACACTTAGCCGAACTC
>ERZ778504.2103-NODE-2103-length-11619-cov-15.050069_pt1 | contig 11619 bp, 3 predicted proteins | sample MGYA00510046_ERZ778504 | MGnify/ENA primary metagenome ERZ778504 (study PRJEB29527, sample SAMN07138964) | mouse gut metagenome | material: feces | host: mouse | place: China:Nanjing | collected 2016-01-25 ...
ATCTGTAAGGATTTTCGGCTCACAAGCCACTGACTTTAGTCAGTGGTGGTTGACGTATTAAGTCTAATAAAGATAACGGTACTATGTTAAAGAATATGGACAGTGGGCAAAAAGGTTCTAATACAAAGGGCTTAGCAACTCAAAAAGATGGCAATGTAGCTTCGGAATTACCTGCTTTAGGTGATGAAACTGAAGTCAAGGGCTTAGGCGCTTTACTAGCAGCCCTCGCATGTACGCCACTATTCTTGGCTGCAAAAGGTAAAAAGCGTAAAAATTAATGTCGATTAAGAAGCGTAGTATGGAAAATGAGTTCCATACTACGCTTCTTTGTCAGTTTTCAAAAACACGGCGGTAATTTCCTAGATCAGCATCGGTCGCTTGGGTGCTGAGAAACGCATTTTGATCGATCGCTTGGATAAGTTGTTTTAAATAGTTGAGCTGGCCTTTTTGGGCAACAATGATGATGATATCAGTATCTTCACCTGTGTAGATACCAGTTCCCTTGATTAAAGTTGCACCATGAACGAATTTTTTAAGTGCATCTGTGATCGGGGCAGAATTTTTGGTGAAGACCAAAATGTTGACATCTTTTTGTAAGACAAAAACAGAATCCATCAAATAGCTGGTGATCAACATGCCTAGGAGGCTGTAAACAGTTCGTCCTAAGTCAAAGCAGAGTGCAGTAATGATCAAAGTACCACTATTTAAGAGGTTGTTTAGGAAACCAATTTTTTTATGATAGTGTAGTTGGATATAGTTGACGATAATGTCAGTTCCGCCAGTTGAAAAGCCACTATTAAAGCAAAGTCCGATCCCCAAACCAACTAACGCTGAGCCGACCAAAGTATTAGTCAATTGGTCTTTGACGATCACGACTTCGGGGACGAGATGTAAAAAGACGATATTTGAACCCACTGCTAGTAGTGAGTACGTGATGTATTTGATCCCAAATGCACGCCAAGCAAAGAAAAAGAGGGGCACATTAAAGAAGATCAGTAAAATACTCATCGAAAGGTCGATCCCAAACGTTGCTAAAACAGCTTGCAGTAACTGCGCGATCCCAGTCACTCCAACGGAATAGGATTGCGCATTATTGAGAAATAAATTGATCGCAATTGCCGAAAGAAACCCGTAAAGCAGTGCGAAAAAGCTATTTCGGATCTGCTTTTTTTGACTAAAAGATGAAAAAAATTTGAACATATTTAGCCCCCCTATTTAGCTAGTTGAATTATATAGAAGTATACACCTATTACATATGGTGCTTAAACTGAAAAATTACGAAATTATATTATATATGGATTATGTTTAGTTTTTTAATTGCGTAATTTTATTAAATTCAAATTAATTTATATAACGGAAACTTATTGTAAAAAAACTCAAAAATAGTATGAAACGGTGTTTGATCAAAATTAATAGTTGTTTTATTTTTAAGTAAAAATTAATATTATAGAGACGAGATGATAAATTTATCTTGTTTATTTTAAGAAAGTTCAAAATAAAGTGGAGGTTTTGGTGTAATGCTTTCAAAAAATAATAAGAAATTACAAGCTCAAAAGATGGAGCCCAAGCAACAACGCTTTGCGATCAAAAAGTTTACTGTAGGGGTAGCTTCTGTTCTGGTCGGAACAACGTTTGCAATGTATTCTGGTGCTGGGAATGTATCGGCTGATGAAACAGCAACTGAAAATACATCATCTGAAGTGGTGGAAGATAAAGCAGAGGATGTAAACAATAAAGAAGTAGTTTTGTCAAATGCGGCTACAAATGCAGAGGTGGATAGCACAAGTACCGCAAATACTGATGCTACAGCTCAACCTACAGAAGAAAGTGCGCAAACCCAAGCGAACGAAGCAGAGAAGGCAACTGATACTGTTGAAAATGAAGCAGAAGCTACGACAGTCTCAGATACTGCCAAAGATGAAGCGACAACGGTTCAACCTGAAGAAGGCGTGAACGCTCAAGCAGAAAAGCCAGTTGCTACATCGGCTTTCAGAGCAGCAACTACTGATGCAGATGAGACAACAGATACATCTGCTACACCTGGAGATCCTAACACACCTGTTTCAGCAGCATTACAAGAAGAATTAGAAAAGAATGCTGTTTATAGTCCTGGTACCCAAGGTGAAAAGAAAACATATGCGGGTAGAGCATGGCTTCAAACTACTGGTACAGCAATGAATGCTTTTGGCAGTGGCGATGTTCCGATGGCTGGGGTCAAAGTTTATTTACAATGGGTAAACGGTAAAGGACATGTTTCTAAGATCTACTATACGACTTCTGAAGCTGACGGAACCTATGTTATCAATTTAGATCATCCAGACTTGGAAAACGGCAACGAATTCCAATTAGCTGGTGATGGAAAATTTGCCATTCGGACATGGATCAACAATCCAGATCCAGAAAAATACAACGTCGTTAAACAAGGTGATGGGATCTATGGTTTCCATACACGTTTGAACCGTACTAACGAATCTTGGGACTTTACGGCTGGTATCAACCGGATCGTCAACTCAATGGTCATCTTACAAGATAAGGTTGGAGCAGACACATGGTTGATGAAGCCAGAAGACCAATGGGAAAAATCACCTAACGCAAGTGGTGAATGGCCAGAAGAAGGTATATACGGTACAGCTCGTGGGACTGTTTGGTTTGAAAATGGGGACTATGCTGGCTCGCTTGCTAACCAATGGATCAATGATGGTAATGATGTAAAAGCTACTGGTACAAAGATCGTTGCATCATACTTGAATGACGAAGTAACTCGTCAATTGGATGAATGGAAGAAGAATAACGAGGGCTACCAAGTAGATGATATGCGCAAGGCTCAAGCTGAGATCATCAAAGCTTATCAAGAAGAACACGGTGTAGGTTCGCATATTGCCGAAACAGTGGTTGGTGTAGCGAAGGCTGATGGAACTTACTATATCCCATTTAGAGGGCTTTATGGTATTAGTGCTACAAAACAAAATAGTGGTCTTAAGGTTTCTTGGACGATCACGGACGATGAATACGGTAAATTGGTGAGCGATGCTGATATTTCTCATAATAACTTGATGGCTTGGAATGGGACGATCGGTCAAAAACACCGTCATATCAACCAAGACTATATGTATATCACACCGTTGATCGACAATTACAATGTATGGAGCAACGGTTTCCCATCAAATATCTTCCAAAATCCAGCAGATAAGTTCTTGACCATGGTTGAGCCAGCTTATAACATTGGCGCGATCAACTATGCGATCATGGCGCCACAACCAATGATCGATGCTTTGAATTATGATGCAAGCGGTGATCACAATGCATTTGCTGGTGATAAGGTCGAAGCTACGATCGGTGGCTTGTTACCAGCACGTGAATATCAAGTTCAATGGTTCAGAGACGGTGTAGCTGTTGGTGATCCAGTAACGATCGTATCAACGGTCGATGGAACATTTGCTCCAGCAGATAGTACTTCATACACTATCCCTAATGACTTAACAGGAGATACTAACTTTACGGTAGCTGTGTTTGAGCAAGGTACTAATACTAAGAGTTTAGATAACGCTTTGGCTCTAGATTCCTTGTTAGCTTCTGTACCTGTAGCTGACTCATATGTACCAGTTTATAAGCCAGTTGATGGAACTGTTGGTGAAGAGGCAGTAGTAGCTGCTCCAACATTTACGGATAAAGATGGTAATTCTACGGATAAAGATGGTAATCCTGTTACAGCGCCAGCAGGTACTAAGTTTACAACAGCTACAACAGATGAAGAAAAGCAAAAGGCTAACTTACCATCTGATGCGACTGTTCTTGATCCAGCTAATGTTACAGTTGATGAAGCGACTGGTAAGATCACTGTCAAGGGTGAAGGTTTACCAGCTAAGGGAACTTATGTAACACCAGTAGTTGTGACCTATCCAGATGGATCAAAGGATTATACCTATGCAACAGTTTCAGTAGCCAAGGATTATACTGAAACATACACAGCAAATGGTGGTACGATCAACAAAGAACTAGGACAACCAACTACAAATGCCGATCTTGCCAACGCTGTAACATATACTAAAGATGGTAAAGATGCTACAGCGCCAAAAGGTACTACAGTTGCACCTAAAGATGGCACGACTTTACCAGATGGCAACACACCAGGTGTTTATGATATTCCAACTGTTGTGACTTATCCAGATCTAACTACTGATGAGGTAACAGTAAAAGTTGTTGTAGGTAACGTTATTCCAGTGACCGATCCTGATAAGCAAACAACACCAGACGGCTATGTGAGAGTAACATTTGCACCTGGCGACCATGGTAAATTTGCCGACGGTGCGGTAACTGTTTACGATGTGAAGCAAGGTACTGCTAAAGCTGAATTGGATAAAGTCGTACCTGAAGTAACACCAGAAGAAGATTACTTGCATACAGGCTGGTCACCAGAGATCCCAGCTACGATCGATGCTCAAAGTACGTTCACAGCTCAATATAAAGTGAAAGATAATGTCAAATATAAGGCTACATTTGGTAAGCTTACTAAGCCAGCAGGTGAAGCAACGACAGAAAATGATGTAACATCTAAAGTAACAACAGATTATCCAAGTTCTGAAGCAAAACAACCGGTAGTAAAAGTTACTGATACAAGTAAATTACCAGATGGAAACACACCAGGTACTTATGAAGTGCCGGTAACGGTAACATATCCAGATGGAACAACGGCTGATGGCAAAGTGACCGTAACAGTTTTGGATAAGGTCATTGACCGCACAGATGATCCAAGCCAACCAACACCAGAAGGTTATGTACGTGTAGCTTTTGATGCTGGTAAAGATGGAAAATTTGCTACAGGCTCACGCACAGTATTTGATGTGCGCGAAGGTACACCTGCAAGTGAACTTAAGGTACCAGTTGTTGAAGCTAACGATGGTTTTGTTCAAAAAGCTGGTGATGAAGCTTGGAGTCCAGCACTACCAACAGCATTCACAACAGGTGCTACTTATGTGGCTCAATACGAAGTCGCTAAAACAGATGCTGATAAGTATGAACCACAAGGTAAAGATGTAACAACAGGTGTAAATGAAACACCAAAAGCAGAAGATGGTATCGCAAACAAGGGTGAGCTACCAGAAGGTACGAAGTACGAATGGAAGACACCAGTGGATACAACAACACCAGGTGAAAAAGAAGGTACGATCGTTGTAACATACCCAGATGGCTCAAAAGATGAAGTGAAAGTTAAGGTCACTGTAAAAGAAGATCCAACCGATGCTGATAAGTATGAACCACAAGGTAAAGATGTAACGACAGGTGTAAATGAAACACCAAAGGCAGAAGATGGTATCGCAAACAAGGGTGAGCTACCAGAAGGTACGAAATACGAATGGAAGACACCAGTGGATACAACAACACCAGGTGAAAAAGAAGGTACGATCGTTGTAACATACCCAGATGGCTCAAAAGATGAAGTGAAAGTTAAGGTCACTGTAAAAGAAGATCCAACCGATGCTGATAAGTATGAACCACAAGGTAAAGATGTGAATACTGGCTTGAACAAACAACCAGATGCATCAGAAGGTATCGCAAACAAGGAAGACTTACCAGAAGGTACGAAGTACGAATGGAAGACACCGATCGATACAACAACACCAGGTGAAAAAGAAGGTACGATCGTTGTAACATACCCAGATGGTTCAACCGATGAAGTACCAGTGAAAGTTGTCGTAAAAGACGACCGCACAGATGCTGAAAAGAACGACCCACAAGGTAAAGATGTGAATACTGGCTTGAACAAACAACCAGACGCATCAGAAGGTATCGCAAACAAGGAAGACTTACCAGAAGGTACGAAGTACGAATGGAAGACACCGATCGATACAACAACACCAGGTGAAAAAGAAGGTACGATCGTTGTAACATACCCAGATGGTTCAACAGATGAAGTATCAGTGAAGGTAGTCGTAACAGATGACCGCACAGATGCTGATAAGTATGAACCACAAACAAAACCAGTTGAAGTTTTACCAGGTGAAGTTCCAGATGCTAAGGATACGATCGCTAACTTAGATGAACTTCCAAATGGTACGACAGTTGAATGGATCGTTACTCCAAATACAGCAACACCGGGCAAAGTTAATGGTTTAGTAAGGGTAACATACCCAGATGGATCCTTTGATGTTGTTGAAGTTGAAGTGATCGTTAAGGCAGCAACTGTAGGTAACAATACAGATGAAAGTAAGCCAGCACCAAAACCAACGAATGTTACTAAACCGGTTGCTGATAACGGCAAACAAGAATTACCACAAACAGGTGATGATTCTGATACTAGCCAAGCATCTGTTGCTGGCGTGATCTTAACAGCTCTTGCAGGAGTCCTTGGATTAGGCGCAGTAGCTGATAAGAAGAAACGCAAAAACTAATTTAGATCTAAATAAATAGTTTGAGACCTCCTCCCAAATCAAAATTTGGTGGAGGTCTTTTTTTATACAAAAAAACAGTCAAGAACAGACTGAGTACCGCAAATACTCGTCGATCCGACTGCTATAGAGGATAGTGTTCAAGAACTTCTGTGGAAAATGCGCAAACCAAAGCACGACCGATCGAAGTTGTAGCCAAAGCAACTGCTTTGAATAACACTAACGCCGAGATTATAACATATTGTTTTATTAGAGACAAATCACTTTATTTATTGAAAGTATTAGCAAATTTAACTTTTTAGAGTGTGTAATTACTTATTATTCAATATATTTTTTATAATTATCTAATTTTTATATTATAAAAAACGTAATGTTATTATTTGTTTTTTATGATAAATACTTTGTTTTAAAAAGGGATTAAAGTTTAAGATTTTGAACATTCAAGTAATATCATTTGAGTTTTTTTATATAAAAAGTTAGTATTATGTTACGGAATGTAAATGTTTACAAGGATTTAATGTTCTTGTAAATGGTCAAATAGAGATGGAGGTTTTTATATGCTCTCAAAAAATAACAAGAAGCAACAATCTCAAAAGATGGAACCAAAACATCAACGCTTTACGATCAAAAAGTTTAGTATTGGGGTAGCTTCTGTTTTGATCGGGACGACATTTGCCGTTCATCGAACTAATAGTGTTTTAGCCGATCAGACAAATAATGAGTCAGGAACTGAAATGGTTGAAACCTCGGCCGAAGATCCAGGTGATACATCAGCTGCTACCGAAGAGGCAAATAATGAAAATGGAGCTCCAGCTGAGGATGCCACTACCAATGAAACACCTCAAGCTAAAACTCCAATGACAGATAGTAATGAGACGACTGAAGCGCCAACTTCAGAAGACACTACCACAACCAATGATAGCACAACTGTAGCTGAAACACCAGAAGTAGCGGCTACTCCTGCAACGACACCAGAAGTGACTGATACGACACAAACAACAGAAACACCAGCTGAAACGGAAGCGCGATCAAGTGAAACGCCCACAGCTGAAACACCACGACCCGAAGTGCAACCAACAACTGAAGAAGCTTCGGCAAAAGCATCAATATTACGTGCTGCAGGCGCAAATGGTGAAGATGATCAACCAAGCGCACAAGCTGCTGGACCAAGTGTTTCAGATGCACTGCAAGAAGAGTTAGAAAAAAATGCGATCTATAGTCCCGGTGATCCAACTGCTAAGCAAACCTATTCTGGTAAAGCTTGGTTGGATACGAGCCGTGGCGGTTTAGATGGTATGGGTAAGGATTCGACCCCAATGGCGGGTGTCAAGGTTTATTTGCAGTGGGTAAATGGTAATGGTTATGTTTCTAAGATCTACTACACCACGACTAATGCTGATGGGACCTTTGCGATCGATCTTTCTGATCCAAATGGACTAGAACAAAGTAAATTTGAACTTGCAGGTGATGCAAAATTTGCGATCAGAACATGGGTCCAAAATCCAGATCCTGAAAAATACAGTATTGTTCAAGCGGGGGATAAGATCTATGGTTTCCATACACGTTTGAATCGTAAGAATGAATCCTGGGACTTTACCGCTGGGGTCAATCGGATCGTTAACTCAATGGTCATCTTCCAAGAAAAGATGGGCTTAGAAGATTGGCTCGTTAAGCCAGAAGATCAATGGGAAATGCCACCAAATGTCGATGGTAGTTGGCCAGATCGTGGTCTATCTGGGGCAGTTACCGGTTGGGTCTGGTATGAAAATGGTGATGCAGCTGGTACTTTAGCTAACCAATGGATCAATGACAGTAACGACGTCAAAGCAACGGGGACTAAAGTTGTTGCCTCATACTTGAATGATGAAGTGACCATTTTGATCGATGAATGGGCTGCTGCTCATAAAGGATATTCACTTGATGATATGAAAGCTGCGCAGGCTGAGATCATTGCTAAATACCAAGAAGAACACGGTGTAGGTTCGCATATTGCTGAATCTGTTGTTGGCACTGCTGACGCTAACGGTAAATACTATATTCCATTTAGAGGTTTGTATGGTGCTAGTCCAACGACAAAAGGTCTTTCAGTTAGTGCCGATAAGTGGCATACTTTGGTTTCCGATGCAGATATCAATAACAGTAATATCACGCTTTGGAATGGAACTGCGCTGGGTCCATTGCGCCATATCAATGCGAAGTATATGTATGTTATGCCATTGATCGATAACTACAACATTTGGAATGATGCCTTTACTAACAATATGTTCCAAGATGCAAATAGTTTTTTGACTTCAGTGGGAACGACTTCAAACTATGGTTCGGTCAACTTTGCTTTATTGACTCCACAGCCAATGGTCGACATTTTAAATTATGATACCGGAAATAACCATGCCTTTGCAGGCGACAAAGTTGAGTCGACTGTAGGTGGTTTATTCCCAGCCCGTGAGTATCAAGTTCAATGGTTCAAAGATGGGGTCGCCTATGGGTCAGCGCAAACGATCACTTCTAGTACAGATGGGACTTACAAGCCAGATCTCTTTACGGTACCTGATGATATCACAAGCGATACCAACTTTACGGTCGCAGTCTTTGAACAAGGTGAAAGTACTAAGAGTTTAGACAATGCTTTAGCCTTAGATTCCTTTATCGCAAGCGTACCGATGGCTGATTCTTATGTCCCAGCATATGAAGAATTAGCTGGTACGATCGGTCAGGATACGACCCCAGTGACACCGACATTTACCGATGCGACAGGTCAAGCTACAACAGCGCCAACAGGTACGAAGTTTACCCCAGCTGCTGATGCGGATATTCCAGCTGATATCAAAGCAACTGTGCCAGCCGATGCCAAAGTGCTTGATCCAGCCGATGTTACGATCGATGAAACGACAGGTGCAGTTACAGTTAAGGGTAATGCTTTGACAGGTAAAGGCACATATGTCACCCCAGTTCAAGTGACCTATCCAGATGGTTCTAAGGACTTTGTTTATGTCACTGTCAATGTAGCAAATGATGCAGCTACGACCTTTGAAGCTACTGGTGGCGAACTGACTAAAGACTTTGGTCAAGCGCCAACGCCAGAAGAGATCTTAGGTAAAGTAACGACCAACTACCCAGATACACTAAATGACCGACCAACAATGGCGATCAAAGAAGGGACGACCTTGCCAGATGGACAAACTGCGGGCGACTTTGATATTCCAGTAGTAGTAACCTATCCAGATGGTTCGACTGATGAAGTTACTGTTAAAGTAACGATCAAAACCCCGATCGCTGATGATTATGATGTGACTGGTGGCCAATTAAATAAAGAACTTGGTAGTCCAACCACTGCTGAAGAAGTGACCAGCAAAGTGACATTTACTGAGACTGGTAAGACTGATCCGATCGCAACCCCAGCAGGGGCAACGATCACAGTGGACGACCCAGCTGGTCTACCAGATGGCAATACAGCTGGAGTTTATGATGTTCCAGTAACGGTAACGTATCCAGATGGCACAACGGACAAGACAAATGTCAAAGTCGTAGTAGGTAACGTGATCCCGATCACTGATCCAACGCAACCGACCCCAGAAGGCTATGTGCGTGTGACCTTTGATCAGGGTGCAAATGGTACTTTTGCAGCTGATGCTAAGACGATGTTTGATGTTAAAGTTGGGACGGCAATGACAGAAGTACCAGTTCCGACTGTAACGCCAGCAGCTGATTACTTGCATACTGGCTGGAGCCCAGAATTAGCAGAGACTGTTACGGATGCAGCTAATTATGTGGCTCAATACAAGATCAAAGACAATGTTCAATATGTTGTTGAGGGTGGTACCATCAATAAAGCCTTTGGCGATCCAACCACGGCTGATGAAGTGATCGGAGCTGTGATCACAGGTTATCCGACAGATAAAACTCCACAACCAACGATCACAGTGGATGATCCAACTAAATTGCCAAATGGTACCGAAGCTGGTGAATTTGATATTCCAGTAACAGTGACCTTCCCAGATGGCACAACGTCGACTACGACAGTCAAAGTTATCGTAATGGATAAGGTCATTGATCGGACAAATGACCCAAATGCTCCGACCCCAGAAGGTTATGTCAGAGTAACATTTGATGCTGGTACAAATGGTAAATTTGCTGATGGTGCAAGCTATGTCTTTGATGTTCGTGAAGGCACGCCAGCAAGTGAAGTTACCGTTCCAACGATCGAACCAGCAGAAGGTTATGTTCAAAATGGTTGGGATCCAGTCTTGCCAGATACCTTTACCACAGGTGGAACTTTTGTAGCTCAATACAAAGTTGCGGCAACGGATGCAGATAAGTACGAACCAACTGGTAAAGATATCACAACCCCAGTGGGCGGCACCCCAGATCCAGGAGACGGAATTGCCAATAAGGGCGACCTTCCATCAGGCACGAAGTATGAATGGAAGACACCAGTAGACACGACGACACCAGGAGATAAGGAAGGTACGATCGTTGTAACGTATCCAGATGGCTCTAGTGAAGAAGTGACAGTAAAAGTCACGGTCACAGAAAACCCAACGGATGCAGATAAGTACGAACCAACTGGTAAAGATATCACAACCCCAGTGGGCGGTACTCCGGTAGCAGAAGAAGGTATCGGCAATGTGTCAGACCTTCCATCAGGTACGAAGTTTGACTGGAAGACACCAGTGGATACAACAACACCAGGTGAAAAGGAAGGCACGATCGTTGTGACGTATCCAGATGGTTCGAGTGAAGAAGTGACAGTGAAAGTCACAGTCACAGAAAACCCAACGGATGCAGATAAGTACGAACCAACTGGTAAAGATATCACAACCCCAGTGGGCGGTACTCCGGTAGCAGAAGAAGGTATCGGCAATGTGTCAGACCTTCCATCAGGTACGAAGTTTGACTGGAAGACACCAGTGGATACAACAACACCAGGTGAAAAGGAAGGCACGATCGTTGTGACGTATCCAGATGGTTCGAGTGAAGAAGTGACAGTGAAAGTCACAGTCACAGAAAACCCAACGGATGCAGATAAGTACGAACCAACTGGTAAAGATATCACAACGCCAGTGGGTGGTACCCCAGAACCAGGAGACGGAATTGCCAATAAGGGCGACCTTCCATCAGGTACGAAGTATGAATGGAAGACACCAGTAGACACAACGACACCAGGAGAAAAAGAAGGTACGATCGTTGTGACGTATCCAGACGGTTCGAGTGAAGAAGTGACAGTGAAAGTCAC
>ERZ778504.2111-NODE-2111-length-11592-cov-4.160007_pt1 | contig 11592 bp, 8 predicted proteins | sample MGYA00510046_ERZ778504 | MGnify/ENA primary metagenome ERZ778504 (study PRJEB29527, sample SAMN07138964) | mouse gut metagenome | material: feces | host: mouse | place: China:Nanjing | collected 2016-01-25 ...
CGGCGGTCTTGAAAACCGTTGAGGGTCACACCTCCGGGGGTTCGAATCCCTCTCCTTCCGCAAAAAAGCAAGTCATCAGATGGCTTGCTTTTTTATTTCCCTTATTCAGCATGGCATCCGCCAATCCGAAATTTTAGGTAAACTGCCAGAGATATCTACACGCTCAATCTACTTCCATGCAAGAGGCCGGAAGGATGGTGGGCGGGGGAGGTCTGTGCGGCGTGAATGTCTACTGGATGGAGGACTTGGTGTGGTGGTAGAGCATGAACAGGGCGGAGGCCCCTATAGCTGCGAAGGGGATGCCAACAAGCGCGGGTGAGGCCAGGCCGAGACCCATGCTGATGGCGATGCCTCCCAGTGACGCTGACATGGCGTTGGAGACATTGAAGGCAATCTGGATGCCCGCGCCTCCGAGCATCTCGCCTCCTTTGGCATACCTGACGATGAGATACTGGAGCGGGCCGCCGATGCCGAAGAGACCTCCGGTGGCGAGAAACATCAGCACGACCGACGGGGCCTGCATCTTCGCGCAGATGTAAAGCAGGGGCATTATTAACAGCAGGGACGCGGCGATGCATCCGGTGACGAGCGGGGCCGGATAGCGGTCGGAGAGTCGGCCTGCGATGGCGTTGCCTGCCACCATGCCTGACCCGGCGAGCATCATGATCCAGGTCATGTCTGAGGTTGGGAAATGTGTCACCTCTGTCATAATCGGATTTATGTAGCTGAACCAGCAGTAGACGCTTGCCTGGCCGAAGAACACACCGGCGTATATGAGCCATGGCGCGCGGTTGCGCAGGAAACGGAATTGCCCTTTGATGCCGGTGTCGGGGAGTGGCTGCAGATACGGAATCCAGAGTTTGATGGTCAGGTAGGCGAGAAGCCCGAGCAGGGAGACCCCGCCGAAGGTGACACGCCAGCTGAATGTGTCGCTGGCCCAGGTCGCGATAGGCACACCGAAGACGTTGGCCACGGTCATGCCTCCTACCATCACGGCAACGGCCTGTGCCCCGTGGCCTTTGTCGGCGAGGCGTGAGCAGACGATGGCCCCGGCCCCGAAGTATGCGCCATGGGGCAATCCCGACAGGAACCTGGCGCATAGCAGTATGGTGAAGTTGGGGGCAATGGAGGCCGCGAGATTGCCGAGGAAAATCGTGGCCGCGAGCAGTGACATGAGTTTCTTGAGCGGCAGGCGGCGCAGAAGAATCAGCAGCGGGGAGCCTATCGCGACTCCAAGTGAGTAGCCGGCTATCAGGTGGCCGGCTTTAACGATGTCGACATCTATTCCTGTGGCCACGTCGCCGAGGATGCCCATCATGCTGAACTCGGCGATGCCCAGGGCGAATGTTCCGATGGCCAGTGCTATCAGACTTTTTTTCATAGGTGTGAGGAGAAATGTTGCGCGCGCCGGTGTCAGTTGGCGAAGTCAACCGACAGTCCGAGCTGGAAGCGGCGCGGATTCATCGGGTAGTGGGGCATGGAGAAATAGTTGTCGCCTGTCAGCCCTTGGTTGATGTGTGACATCATCAGGTAGAAGCGGGTCTTTGAGAGGCGGCAGTTGATGTAGAGGTTCATGAAGGGGTAGTTGCCGATCCACTGTCCGTCGGTGTTGTAGAACTGCATCGTGGCGGGCTGGTAGCTCACGGGCTTGTATCGGGTGAAGTAATCGCAGTCGAGGCCAAACTGTATCCTGAGCGTGGCCACCCTGAATGTCACATACATGTTGGAATTGACCGCCAGCTGGGGCAGCGGTATGACATCCTGGTTGGATGATGTCTGGTAGATGATGCGGTTTTCCCAATGGAAGCAACCTGCATGGAGATCCTGGCGCAGGGTCGCGGAGAATACCTGGACGCTGCCCCCATATTGGCGTGGGAGCGCCGCGCTGTCAAAATAGAGGGCGTTCTGGATGTTTTCCACCCCGGCCGAGAAGCGGGTCCAAGTCCAGGGTATTGTGATTTCACCTCCGGCGCGGAATGTGCGGGTCTTGGAGAAGTCGTTGTCCCAGATGAAGTGGTTAGAGAGGTAATGCTGCATCAGCCACGGGGCCGATGTGTTGGTGAATTTGCTGTTGGCGGCGATGTTGACCGTGTCGCCAAGAAGAGGGATGCGGGTGGTGATGCCCCCGTCCACCTTGATTTCCCCGGCAGCAGGGCCAACAAGGCCGAGCTCGCCGGTTATGTCGTAATTGAGTATGCGCCCTTGCTGCTTTGTGAGCTGCGCGCCGACCCAGAGCAGGTTCTGTTTCTCACGGGTCCTGACATCAGGATACGGATTCGGGGCGAGCGGGCTTGTCTCCCCCTCGGGCAGCTCAACAGGTTCGGCCACAAGTGTCTCCATCCGGTAATTGCGGATTTCATGTGTGGCGTATGCCGACAGACCTGCCTTTGCGTACTTGTTGAACCCTTCGAGGAGCGATACCCCGACCGTGTTGCGCAGGCTCCAGTAGCTCTGGAGGTCGTTGGTGAGGGTGGGGTTGAAGTAAGTGTTGTCCCAGAACTCGAGGTTCTGCGTGGCGTCATTGTTCTTGAAGCGTCGACGCCCCTCGCGGTATTTCAGGGTCCAGATTATTGAAGTCACCGGAACGAGGTGTTTCACCGTCGTGGTGTCGTTGATTTGCTCCTCCTCGTAGAAGCCGAGTTTGTAACGGCCGTTGAGGTAGAATTCGCCGCCGGTGATGCGGTTCTGCGCGGCTGTGAGACGGGTGGGAATCTGCTTGGCTTCCACCGAGTTCTGACCGCCCTGCACCTCGGCCGGATCGGTGATGTATAGGTCATCGGTGATGCCGCCGTTCTCCAGGGCCGTCAGGGCGAAGTGGTAGCCATAAGCCTGGGCCTCCACCCGCTCGCCGATGTATGAGCCAGACAGCCCCCAGGTGAGGTCTTTGGCCGCCTGGTTGGCATACATGCCTTTGGAGTAAAGATAGTCGAGCATTGCCCCGAACTGCAGCCGTTTGTTGGCGTTGCCTGAGAAGATGAGCGACAGGTCGTCCTGTCCGTTCTCCTTGCCGCCTCCGAAGCTGTAGCCCATTAGGGTCATCGGTATGCGGGTGTTGAAAAAACGGATTTTATCCTCGTCAGGCACCCAGTGGGCAATCGCGTCGCGAAACATGAAGTCGCTGACAGGCTTGCGGTCGAAATAGACCATATTGTATCCTTCGGCGCAGTAATTTCCGGTGGCGGCGTATGCCGGGGAGACGGTCTGGGGGACGAAACGCAGGGAATAGTTGGTGTAAAGTGTGTCTATTTCCGCCGGGTCCCTAAGTCCGAGCGGTGGCATGATTTTCCAGGAATAGGAGGGGGCGAGCTGGGGCTCGCGGGCTCCGGCAGGGAATGCAAAACCCATGGCCGCCACGATGGCGGCCATGAGCAGTATTCTGACTATGCTTGTGGGAGAGGTCAGTCTAAGCAATTGGGTGTCGTTGAGGATTGGAACCGTAAAGGCCGGGGCCTCCACCTGTTCCTATCAGATGAGATATTGCGATGAAATCGACTCGTTGTTGTGGACACGGCGGATGGTGTCGGCAAACATCTTGGCCACGGAGAGGATGGTGGCTTTCTTCGACTCCTTGTTGAAGGGGATGGAGTTGGTGAAGATGATTTCTGTCAGGCCGCATTTCTCCACGCGTTCGGTGGCCGGGTCGCTCATAATGGCGTGTGAGGCGAGTGCGCGTACAGACTTGGCTCCTTCTGCGAGCATAAGGTCGGCGGCTTTGGTGATGGTGCCGGCTGTGTCGACCATGTCGTCAACGAGGATGACATTCTTGTCTTTCACATCACCGATGACGGTCATGTTGGCCACGACGTTGGCCTTGGCACGCTGCTTGTGGCAAAGCACCAGGGGCACGTTGAGGTATTTGGCGTAGTTGTTGGCGCGTTTTGCTCCGCCCACGTCGGGTGTGGCGATCACCAGGTCGGGGAGGTTGAGCTGCTTGATGTAGGGCAGGAAAACGGTTGACGCGTAGAGGTGGTCTACGGGGACGTTGAAGAAGCCCTGTATCTGGTCGGCGTGGAGATCCATGGTGATCACGCGGTCGACACCTGCGGCCACAAGCAGGTCGCTGACGAGCTTGGCGGCGATTGAGACGCGGGGTTTGTCTTTGCGGTCCTGGCGGGCCCAGCCGAAATAGGGAATAACAGCGATGACCGATTTGGCCGAAGCACGCTTGGCCGCGTCGATCATCAACAGCAGTTCCATAAGGTTGTCGCAATTGGGGAAAGTGGACTGCACGAGGTAGACCTCGCAGCCACGGATTGACTCTTCATAGGAGACTTCAAATTCCCCGTCGGCAAAATGGAGGATGTTCATCTTGCCGAGTTCGATGCCAAGGTCGGCGCAGATTTCCTCAGCCATGTAACGTGACTTGGTGCCTGCGAAAACCTTGATAGGCGGTAACATAGGATTCATAAAATCGAATATGAGCTTGGAAATGGTGGTGCAAAGGTAAAAATTATTCCTTGGAACGGCAAATATTTTTGCGACGGTTGCGTGACGCGGAGAATTTCCAGGCCACGGCTCCCCATGGGGCGATGTGGGTGGTGAAAGGTTCGTCGCGGCTGACAGTCAGGTCATCTTCACGCCCGGAAATCAGCTCTTTGCCCTTTTTCACCCCCTCTTTCACGCCATACATTCCCAGGGCGAGGCCGGGGATGTTGATGGCCAGCTGTGAGGGCTGGTCAGAGAAATTGACGGCGATGAGTATCACATCGTCTCCGCTGCGGCGCATGAAGGCGTAATGGCGGTGGGGATTGAAGCGGGGATTGTTGAAATTGACATACATCAGGTCGAAGAACTCCCCTTCGGAGAGGGCCTTCTCGGAGTTGAGCAGCCCCAGCAGGTGGGCGTAGACTCCTCGGTGGTCTTTTTCCACGGCCGACAGCTGTCCGCCGTCGGCTTTGCCGTTGTTGAACCATCGGCGCAGGGTCGACACCGACCAGTAGTCGAAGATGGTGGTGCGGCCATCCTTGCCTGAGAATCCCTCGGCATCCTCGGCTTTCTCGCCGAGCTCCTGGCCGGAGTAGACCATGAACGGGCCTGAGGAAATCATGGAGCTGACCACGAGGGAGGGAAGCACCTTGGAGGCGTCGCCGGCGTATTCCACAGAGGCGAAGCGCTGCTCGTCATGGTTCTCAAGGAAATTGAGCATCCTGGGGCCTATGCCGTCGACGCGCTGCCAGCAATCGGTGATGGTGGCGGCGGAATGATGGTGACACTGCACAGCCCGGAGGGTGTCGTAGAGGTTGACCTTGTCATACAGGTAATCGAAATGGCCTTGGTCGAGGAACTCCCGGTACTGGCCGATATCGTAAATCTCGGCGATGAACATGATGTCGGGATAATGGGCCTTGACCTGGGGGATGGCCCATTCCCAGAACTCGACCGGAACCATGAACACCATGTCACACCTGAAGCCGTCTATGCCTTTCGACGCCCAGTAGCGGAGAATATGGAGCATCTTGAACCAGGTCGGCGGCACCGGGTCGAAGTGGCGCGAGCCGTCGCCGTAGTCAACCCCGTAGTTGAGCTTGACGGTCTCATACCAGTCGTTGCGCGACGGGAACGCATTGAAGCAGTCGTTGCCCGACGCTTTCGACGGGAACTCGGTGTAGTCGCCGATGTCGAATCCGGGCTGGAACTGCTGGCGGGGGATGTAGTAGAAGTTGTTGCGTGGCGAGAAGAAGTATGTCGGGTCGTCCCCCTGGCCGAAATCCTCGATGCCGGCCGGAGCGGCGTCGGAGTGGTAACGGCGAGCGACATGGTTTGGCACGAAGTCGATAAGCACCTTCATCCCGGCGGCGTGGGTGCGTGACACCAGGGCCTCGAATTCCTGTATCCTGGACGGCACGTCGACCGCGATGTCGGGGTCGATGTCGTAATAGTCGCTGATGGCGTATGGCGACCCGGCCTTCCCTTTGACCACATAGGGATTGTCGGGCGTGATGCCGTATCGGGAGTAGTCGGTGGCGTGGGCGTGCTCTATGACCCCGGTGTACCACACATGAGTTATGCCGAGGCCGCGGATGGCTTTCAACACCTTGGGCGTGATGTCGTTCATCTTGCCGCAACCGTTGCGCAGGATGTCGCCGTCAGGCACGCAGTCTGTGGTCGTGTTTGAAAACAGGCGTGGGAACATCTGGTATATCACCGGGCGTGCCTGGGCCTGCGAGGTCATTTTCTGTGTCTTGGTGTCGACTGTGGTCGCCGCTTTAGCCGTGGCGCGTCGGTTGGTGGTCTTTTCCTTTGCCATTTTTTGGATTGGTTGTGAGAGAGGGGAAATCAGGGTTGGTTTGACTTGAGCCATTCCTTGACCGCCTTGTGGGCGGCCGCGTAGCCGCTAAGGTAGACTTTGCGGATGTCTTTGAGGTTGAACACCTGGTATGCCGCGATGTCGGGGGTCTTTATCACCAGGTCACACATCTCCATGTCGACGGCCTGGTTTGATTTGGCCATAAGGTTGTAGCTGCGCAGGGCCACGTCGTAGATTGATTTCTTGTAACGGTAGTTGGTCAGCGGCGAGCAGTTTATGCCTATCAGCTTGTCGCATTTGTCGCGTATGATCCATGCGGGGAGGTTGCGCAACACTCCGCCGTCGACATAGTTGACTCCGTTGATCCTGACCGGCTGGAAAACTATCGGTATGGAGCAAGAGGCTATGACGCGGTCGCCGAGCGGCCCTTCGTGGAACTCGGCGGCGACACCGTTGTCAAAGTCGGTGACTCCGAGATATGTGGGAATCCTGAGGTCTTCGAGGTTTTCCGCCCCGGTGTGTTTCACCATGAATTTCTTGAGCCCTGTGAGCTTGAACAGTCCGCCGCCGTCGCGTATCGCGAGCTTGCAGAAGTCTGAGAACTTGGATTCTGAGAACAGGGGCAGAATCTCTTCGAGGGGCTTGCCGGAGGCATACAGCACCCCGGCGATGGCGCCTGCCGAGACCCCGGCAATCACATCGGGTTTCAGGCCGGCCTCCTCTATGGCCTTGAGGGCGCCGATATGGGCGAATCCTCGCGCCCCTCCGCCGCTCAGGGCTATGCCGAGCCTGTAGGGCTTCGTGGAAGATGTTTGTTCAGCCATGATGCGTTTCAATTTCCTTGCAAATTTACAAATAAATCCCCGCATTACCACCCATTTCACCAAAATAACTCACATTGTTTGCCGGAATGGGGGGCTGCCATGTCAGCCATGCCTTGATGTGCGGGAGGCATCGAGCCTCAGGAGGATGGCCAGCAATATCGTGAAGCCCCATAGTGAGGAGCCTCCGTAGCTGAAGAAGGGGAGCGGGATGCCGATAACGGGGCAGACACCGATGACCATCCCGATGTTGATGCAGAAATGGAATATCAGGTACGAGGCCACGCAATAAGCGTAGACGCGTCCGAAGGTGGATGGCTGGCGCTCAGCCAGGGATATCACGCGCAGTATCAGCATCAGGAAGAGGAAAACCACCAGGGATGTGCCGAGATACCCCTCCTCCTCGCCGATTGTGCAGAATATGAAGTCGGTGTGCTGCTCGGGGACATATTTGAGCTTTGTCTGGGTCCCTTTGAGGAATCCTTTGCCTGTGGCGCCTCCCGAACCGATGGCGATTTTTGCCTGGTTGACGTTGTAGCCGTCGCCACGTGGGTCGTCGACCACACCGAGGGCCACCTGGATGCGTTTCTGCTGATGGGGCATCATGTGGGAGAACACGAAGTTGACCGAAAACAGGAAGGCTACAGACAGCACGACGGTCAGCACAGTGATGGCGAGTTTCTTTGCCTCTACCCTGAGCATCTCGAACAGGCAGTAACCGACGGCAACACCGATGACGCTGAGGAAATATATGTAGCCGGTGAGATGGAGGTCCCAGCGCGACAGCACGGCCTCGACGATGGCGGTGCCGACAAACCACAGGAAGACGTTGCGGGCTATCTCAAACCGCCTGACATAGAGGGTGAGCATGCCGGTCATCAGGGTCATGACCATGACCATCACGGCGAATTCCCCGGCCGGCATGCCGATGACCGCCGACTCGGTGAACTTGATGGCCACCACGAATATCACCACCGCGACCAGGGCGGCGAACAGCACCAGCCAGCTCATCCCCTCGCGGTAGAGAACGAAGAACAGAGAGAGGTAGACCAGAGCCGAGCCGGTCTCTTTCTGGGCCAGAATCAGCAGGATGGGGACAAAGATGATGGCCAGCGCCTTGACATAGTTGGAGCTATTGGCGTTGAGGTTGAAGTTGTATGACGAGAAGAGTTTGGCCATGGCCAGGGCGGTGGCGAATTTGGCGAACTCCGCCGGCTGGAGGCTCATCGGGCCGAAGACCAGCCATGACCGGGAGCCTTTGATGTCGGGGGCGACGAATATCGTCACAAGCAGCAACAGCAGCATCGCGAAATATATCGGATAGGCGTAGGTCTCATACATCCTCGCGTCTATGACCAGGAGGAAGACCCCCAGGAAGAGCGACAGGCCGATCCAGCGGATTTGTTTGCCCGAGAACTCGTCGAAGGCGAATATCGAGGCGTGGTCGAAGTCGTAGCTGGCGGCATATATGCTGACGACTCCGGCCATGACAAGCAGCAGGTACAGCCCGACCGTGAACCAGTCGAGGTGTTTCAGGGTGCCGGCGTTTGGGTTTCTGTAATCTCTCACGTCAGTGTTTCTTTACTCCGCTGTAAATGATGGTGTTGGATTCGAGCATCCGTTCCTCTATATGTTTTCTCGCAGGGGAAATCTTGCCTGTGAGGTATTTCTCGATGACGAGCGAGCCGATGGGCACTCCGTAGGTGGCCCCGAATCCGGCGTTCTCGACATAGACGCAAACGGCGATTTTCGGGTCGCGGTAGGGAGCGAAGCCGATGAACGCCGAGTGGTCGCGCCCGTGGGGGTTCTGGGCAGTTCCGGTCTTTCCGCAGACCTCTATGTCGGGCAGGTTGGCCAGACGGCAAGTTCCCCCGGTGACAGCCATCCTCATGCCCTCGGCGATGTCTTCGAAATATTTAGCGTCTATCGTCGGCAGTCGTTTCTCGAGGTATTCTGGGGCCAGGATTGTGTCCTGGATTTCCTTGACCACATGCGGGGTGATGAACCATCCGCGGTTGGCCACCGTGGCGCAGAGGTTGGCAATCTGCAGCGGGGTTGCGAGAATCTCGCCCTGGCCGATGGAAACAGATATGATGGTGTTCGCGCTCCAGTGACCCTCGCCGTATATCTTGTTGTAGAATTTCTCGTTGGGGATGAAGCCGCGTCCCTCGTGTGGGAGATCCACTCCGAGCTTGTAACCGTAGCCCAGCGAGACGAGATGCTTTTTCCAGACCTCGAAAGCGTTGGCCGAGGATCCGTATTTCGACCTCTTGTTGTCGACCATCGCCTTGAATCCCCAGCAGAAATAGGCGTTGCATGATGTCTGCAAGGCCGGTTTGAGGGTGATGGGGGAGGCGTGGCCGTGGCAGCCCACTTTGAGTCGTCCGCTGATGAACCCCCTGTAACAGGGATAGGGGGTGGAGAGGTTCACGATTCCTTCCTGAAGGAAAATCAGCCCTTGCGACGGCTTGAACGTTGAGCCGGGGGGGTATGCGCCCTGCAGCGCGCGGTCAAAGAGCGGTTTCAGCGGGTCGTTGACAAACGCCTTGTAGTTCTTGCCGCGTTCGCGCCCAATGAGCAGGGTCGGGTCGTAGGTGGGAGAGGAGACCATGGCGAGAATCTCGCCGGTGGCCGGCTCGATGGCCACTACGGCCCCGATTTTGTTGACCATCAGAGATTCGGCATATTGCTGCAGGCCGATGTCGATGCTGAGCTTGAGGTTGCGGCCTGAGACAGGGGCGATGTCGCGCGCGCCGTTGTCATACCGGCCACGGATGCGCCCTCGGGCGTCGCGGATGAGGATTTCCTTCCCTTTTACGCCACGCAGGTGGTTGTCATAGCTCTTCTCGATGCCGAGGTCGCCGCAATAGTCGCCCGGCTCGTAGTAAGGGTCTCGGTCGATGTCGGTCTGCGAGACCTCGCGGATGTTGCCGAGAATGTTTCCGGCGCTGTGGTAGTTGTATTGGCGCAGGATGCGTTTCTGGATGAAGAACCCCGGGTAACGGTACAGTTTTTCCTGCAGCCGCCCGTAGTCCTTGGCTGACAGGTGGGTGATCAGAGTCTGCGGGGTGTATGACGAGTAATTGGGGGAGTTCTTCATCGCCGTGAGGCGCTTGTTGAAGGTCTCGGGCGTGATCTGCAGGGTGTTGCAGAAATCCACCGTGTCGAAGTCATGGACGTCGCGCGGAATCATCATCACGTCGTAGGCCGGCTGGTTGAATACCACCAGGGAGTCGTTGCGGTCATATATCAGACCTCGCGAGGGATAGACCGTCTTTCGAAGAAACGCGTTGTTGTCGGCGTAATCCTTGTATTTCGAGTCGGAAATCTGCAGTCCGAACAGGCGTATGAGGTATATGACGGCTATGACGACGATGAAACCGCCGATGACGTATTTCCTTTTTTCGAGTCGATAGTCTTTGCGCATATGGGAGAGGATGCGGGAGGAGGGGGGATGAGTCCCGGTCAGCGTGTCCTTGCCGTCAAGGAGCCAAACGCGAGCAGGATAATGAAGGTCAGCAATGTGGAGGCGGCGATGCGCAGCAGCATCAGGCCCCAGTTGTAGAATGTGAATGCCTCGATGAGGAAGAACATGGCGCAATACAGCGCCACTGCCGTCAGCAGGTATTTCATGTAGACCGCCGGGCCGAGGGTGCGCAGCGACGGTTCGGGGTTAGACATGTCATCCTCGCGCGGGAAGTACAGGCGCAGAAGCGGCAGGCGCAGCGCCGCCAGCACGGTGCATCCCAGGGCGTTCATACCCTGGGTGTTGGAGAAGATGTCGACCATCAGCCCCAGCAGGAACGACACGGTCATGGCCCAGTTGACAGGCAGGTTGACGGGCAGTTTGATGATGAAGTAGATGAACACCAGCGGCACGGCCACGTTGAAGAGGCAGAGGTGGTTAAACACCACTACCTGCGCCACTACAAGCACCACGAACAGCAGCAGGTATTTAAGGATTTCCTTTGCCATAATGCGCCAATGTTTATTGCTCCGGCTGTGTTGTCCGGTCGGTCTCAATCGACCGGATTTCCTGCAGGTCGGTGTTGGAGATGACTTTCACTGTCGACAGGGCCGTGAAGTCGGTCAGCAGTTTTATGCGTAGGGTGAAGAAGTTGTCGTCGGCTCCGCGGGCCGTGCCCTCGATTGTCCCCACGGGGAGCCCTTCAGGAAACACGGCTGAGTATCCCGATGTGACGATGGTGTCACCCTTGTGGAAAATCGTATGTTTGGGCAGCTCCTCGAGTATCGCCCTCTGGGGGTCGTTGCCGTCCCACACGAGCGAGCCGAAGGTGTCTGACCCCCTGAGCTTGCAGGAGAGGCGGAAGTTGGGGTTGAGCAGAGATATGATTCTCGCGTAATGATTGGAGACGACGTTGACAACGCCCACCACCCCGTTCTGGTCCATCACCCCCATCTCGGGGCGGATGCCGTCGAGCTTCCCCTTGTTGATGGTTACATAATTGTAGGGGCGGCTGATGGAGTTGTTGATGACCGTGGCGATGACGAAGTCGAATTTGC
>ERZ778504.2120-NODE-2120-length-11569-cov-3.589891_pt1 | contig 11569 bp, 6 predicted proteins | sample MGYA00510046_ERZ778504 | MGnify/ENA primary metagenome ERZ778504 (study PRJEB29527, sample SAMN07138964) | mouse gut metagenome | material: feces | host: mouse | place: China:Nanjing | collected 2016-01-25 ...
CCGCTGCCGTACAGCTGCTCCTTCCTATTTATATCGCGGCTGTCTGCTCCATTTTCCAGCGGAAATATGCATCCAGTCCGTCCGCAATCCCGTCTGCCATTTTCGCCTGGAACTTTGCACGCTCCATTCTTCCTGCGTTCTCCGGGCCTGACACAGGTTCTGTCTTTAACACAATGGCAGGAGTTTTACTTTTTTGGATGCCCGGATATTCGTCTGTTCCCAATACCCCCGCATTGGTAAAGCCTGTCTCTTTTGTATAAGATTTCAATAGGTATTTACCGAGTTTTTTACTGTCAGCCGCGTACCTGGCAGCCGGAAAAGCGCTTTGTTTCGTACTGCAGTACGCGGCGGCTCTTTGGAGCGTCCCGCCTGTCCCGTGATTTGTCTGATTGTCCGGACTGTCGTCTGCAGGATTGCCCGCGTCATTGTCTGATACATCTGTAAGGTAGTCTGTACAAATACGAATCGATGCGTCTGCTTCGATCTGGCTGGCCAGTTCCGCGCTTTTGGCATCGCTGAGCGAATTTTCCGGCGATCTTCGGGCCATAATCACTACATAACCGCGTGACTCCAGCTTTTTTTCCAGTTTTAATGCTGTGTTCAGACTGATAGTATCCTGCGCATCCCGTTCCTGCGGCGAAGTCTGCTCCTGCTGTACGGCTTCCTCCACATCTATAAAGACTACAAACGGCGGCTGCGTATCCGGAGCATTCGGATTCTGCAGTCCGTGATCTGTCTGCTGCAGTTTCCCGATGCCATCTTTCCATACGTATCCGGTCTGTCCGCTTTCGGTCTGTATTTTTGCATACAGACGATCTTCTTCCAGCAAAGTCATCCGCTCTCCATACGAAAGAGTCACTCTGTCACTGTCTGCTTTTTGTTTTACAATCTTTTTCTCCTGATACACCGGCAGTTTTTTTACCAGCACGGTTCGCGTATTTTCTAACTGCAGCTGTTTTTGCTCTTCCGCTTCTTTATCGGCGGCCCTCTGGAGCGCCAGCTGCCTTTCCGTTTCCTGTGCCACCCTTTCTTCTTCCTCCGCAATAAAGTGCGTAATGCCCATCATCCCGGTAAAAACGACCGCAAGCAACAGACCGTATAACAGTACATGAACTATTTTTTGCATATTCCCTCCCTGCTTCATTGCTGTCTTTCTACTATACTATGTGCCGCCTTCTTCGTTATCTGCCAGACGGGATATCGTCTATCTCCCACACGGTATCCTCATGCAGCAGCGTAACCGACATCAGTATACAAAGCGCGATCCGCATGGCTGACGGATGCAGACCGAACGTATTCATGCCCGTCTCCAGGCAGATACCTGCCAGTGCGCTTCCAGCCGCAGAGCTGATCAGTACTGAATTTGTATTCAGAAACCGCTCGCATACGACGGTTTTTTCCACGGCGAGCAGCAGGCCCAGACAAATAAGAAACAGGATCCTTGCGGCAGAAAACAGTATTCCGGTATCGTTTTCACTGCGATAGCCGAGCAGATTTCTGTCGCTTTCTTCTGTCTGCGCCGCCTGTCTCATTCCCTGTTCCAGCTGCTGAATATCCTGTACGCTGACATAAATACCGCCTGTTTTATCTGCTATCAGCATCATCAGCTGCTTATCCACATCCCCTGTCATCCCCACGGTACTGATGGAAATCCCTCTGTCTGCATACTGCTCCAGTCTGCGCATACAGTCATAACGGCTCGTTTCATCCATATCTGTGGCATAACCGTCGCTCAGCAGTATCATGCGGCAGTGATCTTCCAGCTGCAGGCGCCCGTTATTCAGATCCTGTAAAATCGTATCCAGCGTATGTAAAATGGCCGTGCCTCCGGTGTTTACCGGCTCATCTCCCATTCCGCCTTCCCGCATTGGCGCCATTGCCCGAATCATCTTTGCAGAGTCAGAGAACTGATAGACGCCATAGGCAAATTCCGGCTCTTTATCTTCCAGCAGCGTTTCCATCGCCTGGTAACGCATGCCATCCGGATCTGTCCGGCTCATCGAATCCGAATGATCGATCACAAACAGATACGAAGACGCCTGTCCCCTGGAACCGCTACCTATCCAGTCATAAATCCATGCAAACAACGCCGAAAGCAGCAGCGTCAGCACCAGAGCCAGCGCCCACTGCCTGCGGTTGACCGGTGCGTATGCATGCGCGTGTCCGAGCTTTCCAATCGCATACACAGCACATCCGACAAACAGATACATGCCGGTAAAATAGACGACTGTGGATATCACAGGCGACACCGCACGTTCCATATTCTGATAGATCCATTCTCCCATCAGCCCATACGTGAATCCTGCCAGAATGCTGCCAGACAGCATCTTTATTGAAAACCGACTTTTGCTCCTCATACCCTTACCCGCCTGTTCGTACGCGATTCCTTTCCGATTTAGTTCCTGCGGTCTTTGTCGATTCCTCCGATCAGTACCATCGCCGCAGTCAGTCCTAAGAATACCATGATACACACTGCCTTTTCCGCAAATCCGCCCAGCTTATACACAAGAAGCGACGCGGTGAAAAATGCGACCGGTATGCCGGCATACAGACACTTTGCCAGCCCGCTGCCCAATCCCATAGCATCTGTCCGGCTGCGCGTCTCTTTGCCTGTCAGCGCCTGTACCATCAGGGAAAACACCAGTCCGACTGTGGCAAATATCACAAATCCCAGCGAGATCAGTATATCTCCGCTTCCATATCTGTACAGACAGATGCCGCAGAGCGCCATTGTAAACAATACAAACAGACTGATCATTTCCCGATGCAGCGAATCGATCAGAAGCGGCGTCTCCTCTGTACGGTCCGGTTTTCCTTTCAGACCATAATAAAGCGCCCGCAATGCCTTTTGGCATTCGTACGGCAGATGGTTGTATGCCGTCTGTTTCCTGCTCTTTACCGCCTCTTTCAGATATTGCATCACATATTTTCTACGTGTCTGATCGGCGAGCAGCTGCGAATGTTTTCCAAGATCTGCAAATCGTTCGGCGCATGGTTCCAGCTCCTGCGTCTTTGCCCACTGGCTGATCCATTTTACAAGATCAAACTGCCTGTTATCCGGGTCATAGTAAAGCAGCAGGGAACGATCCAGATGATTCAGATCGATCTCCGGGATGCCGGCGTAAAACGTTTCCCGCAGTCCCCGCTGCATCAGGCGTCGGTAATGCTTCTCCTCTGCAGACTGCGTGTCATATAACAGCTGCCAGAGGCGCGACAGATCTGTACAGCTTTCGGCTTCCTCCAGCTGTGCAATCATTTTGCTGATTTTCTTTGCGTTTGGACATGACAGCCGCTGTACTTCGTATTGCCGATACGTCCGCACGCGGTCTGTTTCAAACCAGTCCATCTGAAACCGATTCCACAGCGTCGTACACGTCTCTTCCCAAAGGCGCTCATATCCATCCGCCCGCGCCGGATTCTGCCGGATTCGGTCTATCGTCTGCGCCGCCAGACACAGCTCTTCAAAGCTGTCCGCCGCCTGCATCTCACGCACGACCAGATCCTTGATCAGCTTTTGAAACAGCTGGTGCTCTTTCGCAGTAAAATGCGGTCCATTCTGATAGAAAAATCGTTCAGATTTCTTTAACGACGTCAGCTCTCCCGGTAAAAACCGGTTCCAGAAATAATCGCAAAAATAATCCGCGTCCAGCGCTTCCAGATAACTGCACACAGCCGGATACAAATCGTTGGCATGGCCATTTTTCAGTTCCAGCAGAGCCGCAAAACCGGCGTTTTTGCTCTGCGGCGTCTGACTGCGTGCGAGGATCCCGCGCGCTTCATACAGTGCCATCGGCTCCAGCAGCACCGCATCCTGGCATTGTTCGTAGGCGTTTTTGATCTCTGCCGTCAGCTTAGGATCCTCCAGCCGAATATCGCCCTGATTCGCCGCGTCCAATAAAATCGCCAGATATTCTGACGTTTCCCCGCCATAGCGCAATTCATACCGGAACAGCTCCTGAAGCAGGCTTACTACCGTTTCCGGCTCGATGCCGCTGTCATTTTTTTTTATTTTTTTCTGAAATCCTGCTTCTATCAGCGCGCATCCTGCGTCTTTCAAAGGATCTGCGTAAGTTTCCTGTATAAATGCAGCGTTATTTTGGAAAATCTGCTCCCGCAGGTCTTTGCTGCTGTAAAACAAATCCATCTGATACAGTTTGGTAAACTGATAACCGTTCAGTCTGGAATCCTCACATCGAAAAATCCCCGTATCCAGATCCGCATAATTTTCTCCCTGCACCTGATCGGAAAAGCAAATGGCTGTCTGTGCGCCATGCCAGGAAAACGACAGCAGCTTTGACCGCAGATGATAGGGCAGTCCTTTCATAATCAGATACAGAATATCCCGATACGTCTGCGTTCCCTGCTCCCTGAGCGCGCCGTATTTGATACACATCGGGCCGCTGTAGCCTTCCAGCGCGCAGATTGCGCCCAGAAGCAGTTTTTTGTACTGTTCCTTCGACAAACGATACCGGTCCAGCAGCCTGCGTTCGTTCATATTCCGATAGTTCAAAGATTCACGGACCGGATATGCTGCAAGCTGCGGGTGATATTCCAAATCGAATTCTTCCGGTACGATGCCAAACAGAATCTCCGGACAAACCGCCAGTTCGTAATACTCTGCCAGGTGAAAGCAATATCCATGTACATAAGCCACACCCCGGCTGTCTTCTCCGGATGCCGCATAATTGACGTGCATCAGATAAATAAAACGTTCATGCCGAAAGATTCCCATCGCCTCCGGCGGAGCCTGAACCGTCTGCTTTAAGTCCGACAGTCTGGACGCAATCCCTCTGAATCCCGCCTTTGCAATTTCAGACATCCCGGCCGACGGCGCGACGATCTTCCATCCGGAACCGCTCCCGTACCCTCCCAGACGATAGTAACCTGCCTGATACAGTTTCATAGCGTCCTCATCCTTTCTTTCCGTCATTTTTTATATTATGAGGTAAAAAATTTACGCAGCAGCCCGCCCCGTTTCTTTTTCGTCTCTGTTTCTTTGACCTGAAGCACGCCTAACTGGTATAGCACCCAAAAAACCGGCTCTTCCACGCGAACCGTTTCCGGCTCTTCGTCAGGCATATAGCAGACCTGGTCATAACTGCCTTCTTTTTCCTGCGGCATCGCATTCAGTGCAGATACGGCAAAAAATGCATGAACCGGAAAACACTCGTTTAATTTATTACATAAAATCTCTGTCTGATTGCGGTTGATCTGTGTCAGAAGCCGCCGTACCTCCATACCTGTCGCGGCAAAATCCTTTCGCGGAATTTCGTGATCTTCATACGCCTGATAATTAATATTGGAAAACAGCGCCGACCGGTAATCCAGCACATCTGTCTGCGTATCGCTCTTTGATAATGTCACCGCCAGCGGAATGCGGCTGCGCCCTTCTTTATTATCCGCTGTTACAAACGCGTTCCACATCGCGGCAATGACCTTATCCGGACTATGCGCTTCTCTTTGCGCATTTCCATCCTGCGCCGGGCCGCCCAAAAACTGTTCCGGATCGATCAGTAATAGGATTCCGTCGGAATTTTGTATAAACGGCCCGTACTTTTCCATCTGCTCCGGCCGCACACAGTTTTCCCCAGCGATATCGTAAAACACAAGCGTATAGATCTGCTGCGTGCGATTGCATTTGACATTCAGCGCCAGCGGCGGCATCAGCCCGTCCGCCGCGTTTCCGCGCGGCAGCGGAATATTTTTCTGTACCTTATAATATTCCAAAAAACGTTCCACTTCATCATATGTGCCGACGACGGTCAGGCCTGCTTTTACAAAAAATATTTCAATCTGGCGCAGCAGCTGGGACAGATAGACCGTCTTGCCCGAGCTTGTAATGCCTACAACCGATAGATATTTTACCGGATATTTGCCGAATTCAAACGGCAGGACATTATGACAGTGCGGACAAATGCGTACTTTGGTCGTAACTCCAAACGCGTCGACCGCACGATTGATAAATCCGCCCGAATCCATTTCATATCTTCCATTTAAAAACCGGTCGCTCAGATTATCGATCACCGGATAGTCTTTATACACATTTTCCGGCTCACTGTTTGGATATCGCGCCCAAAATGACTCATAAACCGGATCGCTTTCCAGCGCATATCCTTTTTTTAATTGTGTCTCTTCTTCCCCCATGCCTGCGGAAAAATCCTGCTCGGTAAAAACCGTCATCGCCTTGAACGCCGCCTTCTGCGGACTAAATTGCATAAAGCAAAACGGGCATTTGCAGTCTGCCATTTCCATACCGGACTCACTCCTTTCTCTCCCTTTCCAGAGCCTGTATCGCCAGACCGGTTACATACCCTGAAAAACGCTGTAATAGTTCTGATCGATTTCCCGCACCCTGACACTGACCTTTGCTTTCCGTGGTACGACAATTGTAAGCTCCCGTCCCAGACAGGACTGCGGCAGCGGAACATCCACGGATACGCCTTCGATCCGATACAGCATCGAGCCGTCCTGGTATCCTTCCAGCAGAGGCAGCCGCAGCAGACAATACGTTTCTTTGGAAAACAGCTTTGGTTTATAGCGGATATCCACTTTTACTTTAACCGGAAGATAACAGCAGTTTTGCTGCGTATCTGAAGGAAACACACGCATCTGGTCATCCGGTATCTGCCAGTCCGCAGCAAACACACTGATTCCATATGGACGGCCTTTTTTTAACTCGTTTGCCGGAAAAGCAAAGCATCTTCCGTCCCGCTGGAAGTCCGCCTTTCGTACATAGGCGACTTTCCAGAAGGTCTCTTTTCCAATGGAAAAAAATCTCTTTGTCTGTTCGGTAATCTCTCTGTCCGAATATCCGGCGTCGGCCAGTTCCTGACAGGCGTCAGCCAGATGAAATTCCTGCCTGCTGTCGTATATAAAAACCAAAAAATCTGATGCTTCTTTGTATCGCCAGCGCAGCCGGATCGTTCCCGCCTCTTTGTCGTATGTTACGTCCCGAATCAGAAAATCAGGAGTTTTTTGTTGCATGATCATCGCGGTTTTTCACTCCTCCCAGCCACAGCTGCGCCGGCTTTAAAATATCATATATTTTCAGCTGTTCGATACAGTCTGTCCGATTCAGATGAAACAGCACGTACTCCCCGCGGCCTGCCCGTTCCAGCGCTTTTGCATAGTCCGCGTTCGCATTCACCATATAGTAGCATCCTGCTTCCGTCATCGGTATTTCAATGGTATTTTTCAGTCTCCGGCTGCCTTCCAGCTTCTTCCGCAGCTCTTTTTCCACAAATACATGGCGCTGCTTTTCATCCATACCGTCCATCCGGTAGTCCATTTCCTGCTCAAAGTCACTGTCGTATACGTGCTCTCTGATCAGATTCAGATATACGTTCCAAAAGGCCTGCAGCAAATCTTCTTTTTTATCTGTCACGCAAAAAATATCGGGCAGTACCGCACGGCCTGCGTATTCTGCCGCAATCCCGCTGTAAAATTTTTCCACGGACTCTGACTCGTCGCCAGTCGTCATACATTCCTTTTGTACTTCTCTGGTACATGCCTCATATGTCTGTCGAAAAGCCAGCGCCTGCTGTATCAGCTGATGCATCTCTGTGACGATCACCGGTTTCATTTTCTTATAAAAAATACGTCTGCTCTCGTAAATTCCCTGTTCATGCAGTCTCCCGCAGACTCCGCCGCCGGAACGAAGACCGGCGGAATGATACTCTGCCGCTATGACATCGTTTAATTCATCCTCATGCTCCTGCAAATACAGCAGTTCAAAATACGTAAACTGCCCGCACAGCAGCTGTGAGATCCGCTGTCTGCACAGCCGCATCTCTTTTTCATTCGAAAGAAAGTCTGTCACAGGCGCCAGATACTGCCTGTGTAAAAACGCTGTTGCCGCTCCATACGTCATCGTATCCGCCGCATCGATCGTCAGATTCTGACTTTTTAAAAACCGGCGGTATTCCGATACGCCTGCAAACGGCAGATATTTCCAGTCTGTTTCTTTTGGAAACTTTACGCGGATATTTTTCTGAAACAGCTCTTCCAAAAATGAAAATCCATGGTAGCGGTCCATCTGCAGTTTGCCGGCTATCTCGCTGGCAGACAGCTCCCGAAACAAACGCTCCCGTCCGTTCTCATAAATCTCCTGCATCAGCGTGCGCAGGGAAACTGCCGCGATTTCGTCCGTTGGCTTTGTCACAAGTGCATAGGAAACCGTCTTAAACCCGCCCGACTGCCTGCACACGACGGTATCCGCCTCTGTCCGGCTGCCTGTCAGCAGCATCAGATCGGCTGCCAGCCGGTAGTTCTGCCAGATCCTGTTATCTCCGAGCATCTGTCCGGACTGCAGGTAATTGCTAAGCAGATAAATAGTCGTCGACAATTCTGCGTCCCCGCTTTTTGCGACCAGATACCGCAGCAGAGCGTCTGATGCATCCACACGGTCAGCGCCCGGCCTCTGGTCCAGCATCAGATACAGCGTTTTCTGTTCGTCAGACTGCAATGCGTTGGACGTCTGCAGAAACAGATCCGCATACTGCATACCGTCTGCTTCGGAGGCGTCCAGTACATATTCCATTTTAATCATTGTCCTTCTGGAAAATATCTTTTCCTCGGTTTCCAGCATATCCACAATCGCATGATTCAGCGTTTCCGTCCATCCATCGCCTGCTGATTCCCAGACATACCCGTCCCACGCGAAAACCTCCTGCGTCTGTAAAGCCTGATTTTGCCGCTGTTGCTTCTCTATATCCGGATTCTGCTGCTCCTGCTCCTCTTTTTCCAGATTTCGCTGCTGTTGCTTCTCTATATCCGGATTTCGCTGCTGTTGTGTCTTTGTATCCGGATTTCGCTGCTCCTGCAGCCGGAAACACTGCCAGCCTTCCTCTGTTTTTATCACGTTTATATACTGCAGACAGCGCGCGTTATTCCAGTTCTGGTCAAGTGTGGATTTTATGTCTTTTGTATGATTTCTGCTTTTTGCGCCCAGCAGGATCAGAACGGTCGGATACAGCGCGACTGTCCCGCCGGCCTTCGCGTGCTGTTGTTCATTTAATCGTCCGATACAGCTTTCCAGAAGCTGTTTTCCGTTTTGAAACGTTTTATTTTCGTTGTCCAATCTTCCATGCATCCTATCTCTGCGTCCGCCTTACTGTCGTTTCGTCAAATCGACTGCTGGTTGTTTCTGCTTTCCAGCGCTGCGGATGATCCTTTGCGGTTTCTTACATATTCAGCTTAAAACTTTGCAGCGTTTTCATAAAGTCCATATAAAACGCCTCTATTTCGTCATGCAGCGGATCCAGTTCATCGTAAATGCCAAGATACCCCTGTATTTTCTTCGGCATATTCTCTTCCAGCGCTGCGACCGTTTCCTGAATCTGTCCGGAATCTTCCTCATCCAGCAGCTGTCTGGTCCGGCTGTCTATTTTTTCTCTGACCGCGTCGTCCAGCGTATTGTAGGTCAGAAATGCCTGATATGCGCCGGATTGTCCATACTTCATACTGCTGTTCTGCAGCTCGACGCTTTTTTCCATTCCAAACTCATGGTAATGAAATACGATTTTTCTGCCATAAGTCAGCGCTCCTGTAAACAATGCGTTAAAGAAATCATTTTTTCCTCTTTTTTCCGCGACTGTGTCATGCAGCAGCTGTTCGATCTGTGTGATCTGATTCGTTGCTTCTGTCCTTTTCTGCAGTTCGGTATGGACCAGTTCGCTGAGTACCGGGGCCAGCAGATAAAAGTCCAGCATGACCTGTCTTTCACTCCCTGCCACCGTGTTCAGATATTCAATTCGTACAATCGCGGCATGGTTCACCGCCATTTCCAGTTTTTCTTTGAGTTTTGGCAGAATCTGCTGCATCTTTTTCGGATTGTTTCTGCCATCTGTCACAATGCCGCCCATCTGTTCGACCCAGCCGGATACATCCAGATCCTCCGTCTTTAAGATGTTCCAGTTCATGAACTCGTCTTTTACCACGACGCCCGCTGCCTCTGCCTGCTCAAATTCCTGTATCAGCGCCTCATTGCGCTTTGCAATGCGCTCCACCGGCAGATCGATCTTAAAGCTCTCCGGCACTGGCGACGGCAGTTTGTTCCAATCGATCTCTCCTCGTTCGAACAAATGACGTCCCGCTTTTTTATCGTCTTCATAAGCGCGCTGAAGTTCCATAATTCCCTGATAGGCAAAAATCGGAATACCGCTGTAAAACCGCATCATAGACAGCTTGTCTGTAATGTGCGATTCCCGTACGGTAAATTCCATCTGTCTCTGCGTAAAATTTCTGGCAGCCGTTTTCATCTCTGCAGCGTCAAATGGTATGGTCAGATAACTATGCATACCCATGTTGTTTTTATACATCGGATTTTTCCAAAACAGCGGCGTGGAATCTCTGCCCAGCTTGTCCCGGATAATCTCCTTTTCAATGGCATCGGAAAGCAGCGCCGGATTTTCCACGCGAAATTTTTCTTTCAGATAATCTGTCATCGTCCGCCTGGTTGCCTGCTCAAATTCCTGCAGAATAAAATCTGAGATTAATTTGCAAATTTCACTTTCATCCTGACTGATCCAGGATGCGCAATGCTCAAATAATGTCATCATCAGGTGATACAGCGTCTGCCCCGTATCATGTTCTTTCATTTCTCTTTCCAGACTTTCCTGCACGTCCGGTATGGACAGTATCTTCCATGTATATAAATGATCCCGTATCCCCTTTTGTGACAAAACCGTCTGATTGACTGCAAACGTCTCGCGCAGCGTATCCAGCACCCGCATCAGTATGCGGAACAGATTCTGATACAGTCTTCGCAGCTGCCGTTTGTATTCCTGCAGCACCATATCCATATTTTTATATAGTTCCATCCGGTAACGATTCATATACAGCTGGCGCAGCGCCTCAAGATAACTTTCCATCCTTGTTTTCTTATTCAGAAAATTCGTGTTTTCCATCTTTAGCTTTGCGTCGTGATATTCGTCTTCCCGCTGCCTTGACTGACGCAGCTCATGTTCCAGCAGTTCTTCATTTTTCTTTATAAATCCGTCCGCCGCATGAATCAGATTTGCATTGTCCCCTCCGGCCAGCATATGTCCTGCATAAAACGGGCCAAAGTCCATACTTACGGCATAGAAATCAAAAAGCCCCTGATAAGTCCTGCCAATCAGCGAAGTACCTGTTTGCGGGAGCAGATACTCTGCCAGATCTGCCGTCATCGTCTTTGCATTTTTTTCCAAAGCTCCCATCTGATCGGACAAAAACTGTTCTGCACGTTTGATAAATGCATGTTCTCCGCCCTGTTCGTACATTCTGGCATCATATGCCCTGGCAAATGTCAGCGCAGCCGCGCAGCCGTGGGAAAGCTCTTTTAAAATATCTTCGTACTGCAGCCGCAATTTTGCAAGAAACTCATCCCGTTCTTTTTCTGTCGGCGCCTTTTGAAACAGCTTGTCATATTTTTCAAACAGCAGACATCCGAGATAGGTCGCGATCTCAGACAAAGGCATCTCGGCTACCGACGCGCCAAGAATATTGTAATCCACATTCGCGCCATGCTGCACATGAATCCCTTCCTTGATGGAATTGAGATTCGCAATATGGCTCTGCAGTGTAAATC
>ERZ778504.2126-NODE-2126-length-11540-cov-3.991206_pt1 | contig 11540 bp, 5 predicted proteins | sample MGYA00510046_ERZ778504 | MGnify/ENA primary metagenome ERZ778504 (study PRJEB29527, sample SAMN07138964) | mouse gut metagenome | material: feces | host: mouse | place: China:Nanjing | collected 2016-01-25 ...
AAGGGATAATTTTTGTAATCTCTTCCCTCTTGATTCCCAGGGGTTTCCCTATATCAAGTTCGGAGCATGTTCGGAGCAACTTCGGAGTACCTTCTGAATAAAGTCGTCCATAACCAAATATACTCCGAATACATTCCAAAGAAAATCAAAAAATAAAGCAAAGAAAAGACAGGGAATCCCCTGCCTGCTTATTGCCAAATTCCTGTCTTTCCTATGGAGTGATTTACCCGAAAAAGGGTACATGCCTGGTAAGCGAGTTGAGTTTGTTATAACCTCCTTGTAAATAAGAGTTTATAAATCAAATCCGCACACAAAAACACTTTTTTTGTATAAAGAAAACTTACCTCTCTAAGACGACTACAATAATAATACGAAACCGAGAAATAACCAAAAGAAATAGTTAATTTTTATCAACACTCTACAAATAAGGTTTAAAAACAGAAGTGGGTATCAGATTATTTGAAGTAAGAGATAAATAATATCTGTTAATGTTAAAGACGAATACATGCTTACCAGACATATTCTAAAACGGTGTAAATGATGTGAAATGAAAGTAAAAAAGGTACGGAATCGTTAGCGAAACGAACTTGCATCCTTGATTGTGAAGAAAAATTTAATATGAACCAAATACACTTCTTAATTTTAAACATTTTATTATGACAAAACACTTAAAGTTAGCAGGAATGCTATTTCTTTCTGTTTTCCTTTGTGTAGGGAACTATGCACAGGCAGAAAGGAAAACGGTAAGTACATCTACTGAACAACAGACAGGAACATGTACCGGTGTCGTAAAAGACGCCAAAGGAGAAACACTTCCCGGTGCTTCTGTGATAGTGAAAGATGAAAGCGGTTCATCCGCTATGCCTATCGGTACGACTACCGGTATCGACGGTGATTTCACCATCAACAACATTCCGGTAGGAAGTACGCTCGTTATTTCTTTCATGGGTTACCAGACCCAGGAGGTAAAATGGACAGGTACTCCGTTAACCATTATGTTGAAAGAAGATTCCCAAACGTTGGACGAAGTGATCGTGGTGGGATACGGTGTACAGAAAAAAGCGAACCTGACCGGTTCTGTGGCTTCCATCAATTCCGAAGCGTTGGAATCCCGTTCGGTTGCCAGTGTATCAGCAGCCATGGCTGGAAGTATGCCCGGTGTGACGGTTATCCAGACTTCCGGAGCTCCGGGTGCACAGACGGGTTCAATCACCATCCGCGGTAAAAACTCCATCAACGCTGCCAGCCCTCTGGTAATCGTTGACGGTATCCCGGGCAGTATGAACAACATCGACCCGCAGGATATCGAATCCATTTCCGTCCTGAAAGATGCGGCTTCTTCCGCTATCTACGGTGTGCAGGCTGCCAACGGCGTTATCCTGATTACTACCAAAAAAGGTAAAAAAGGACAAAAAGCACGGGTGAATTATTCCGGTACGGTGACTTGGGCAAGCCCTACCGCTAAATTAAAATTCCTGGGTGCTGCCGATTATGCTACTTTGTTTAACGAAGCCACTCTGAATGAAGACCCCAATGCTCCTCTGCCTTACACAGCTGAAGACATTGAGCTTTACCGCAACGGGAAAGACCCCATCGGTCACCCCAATACGGACTGGTATAACGAAGTGTTTAAAAAACACGCCATTGAAACCCAACACAGTTTGTCTATTTCCGGTGGTTCAGAAAATACGACATACATGGCATCGTTGGCTTACTTGTACCAGGACGGTTTGTCACAGGAGAAACAATACGAACGTTACAACGGACGTGTCAACATCGACTCCAAAGTGGCCAAATGGGTGAATTTAGGTGTCAACGCTTCCGCTTACCGCGGCATAAACAGCGACGAATACGAAGGATTCGGCTCTTTGATGCAGTATGTAAACCGTATTGCTCCTACAGCTCCGATTTATGACGAAAACGGTGCATACCATTACAACGGTATGCAAAACCCTGTGGCACAGCAAGGAAGAAGCGGTGAATTTCGTCAAATGGACCAGCAGTTGAATGCAACGGCTTACCTGAATGTTACTCCTCTTGAAGGATTGAGCATCAAGGGTGTGTATTCATTGAGACACGATTATCGCGATTACCGGACGTTTAAAAAACACTTCAGTTACGGCACATTCGACTCCGGCGACCGCGAAGGGGCACACAACCACTATAATTGGAACTGGTATACCAGCCAATTGTTGATTAATTACAACAAATCCATCAATAACCACTCTTTTGGTGTGTTAGCCGGAGCGGAGCAAGTAAAACATACCTACCGTTATACGACAACTTCACGTAAAGGAGGCGGTAATGACGAATTGACCGAATCATTGAATACATTGGATGCTTCCTCTCAGAAAAACAGCGACGGCGGATACGAAACGGCACGTCTCTCCTATTTTGGCCGTATCCAATACGATTACAACAACAAATACCTTTTTGAAGCCAATCTGCGTGCCGATGCTTCCTCACGCTTCCCGAAAGACAACCGTTGGGGCTATTTCCCCGCATTCTCCGCAGGATGGAGAATTTCGGAAGAAGCATTCATCAAAGACAATGCAGAGTGGCTAAGCAATTTGAAATTGCGTCTGGGCTGGGGTAAAACCGGTAATGAGGAGTTAAAGGATGATGACATTTATCCGGCTGTAGCCACTTATGCCTACGGAAGTACTATGTTCGGACACCAACTCTATTCCACTGCTTACGAATCACGCTATGTAAATAACGAATTGCAATGGGCTACCGTAACCAATTACGAGTTGGGTATCGAAGCCGGATTCCTGAACAATATGCTTGGTTTCGAACTTTCTGTATATAAAAAGAAAACGAACGACATGTTGCTTTACCTGCCTATCCAGGGGGTAATCGGTATGAGCGCTCCAGCTCAGAATGCAGGTAATGTGGAAAATACCGGATTCGACCTGAACATTTCCCACAACAAACGCATTAACAGTGATTTCAGTTATGCCGTTAATTTCAATGTGTCTTACCTGAAAAATGAGATTACCAATATGGAAGGCACCGAAGGTGTGGATCCCGATAATGCCAAATACTGGCGTCTGGAAGGTCATCCCATCGGTTCATTCTACGGTTACAAAGCAAACGGCTATTTCAATACTCCCGAAGAACTGGCAAAACTTCCGAAACGTACCGGAAAGGAACAGTTGGGAGACATCAAGTATGTGGACATAGACAATAACGGGAAAATCGATGCAGAAGACCGGACGGTTATCGGTAAGAATTTCCCAAGCTGGACGGGAGGTCTGAATGTTGCAGTGTTCTACAAGGATTTCGATTTCTCCATGTTGTGGCAGGGAGCTTTTGACGTAGACGCTTATTATACCGGAGAGGCTTCTTATGCATTCTTTAACGGCGGTAAGGTATTGAAACGACATTGGGACCGCTGGACTCCGACTCACCACAATGCCAGCTATCCCCGTTTGACCAGGGGTGACCAGACCAACTTCACGACTTCTTCTTTCTGGTTGGAAGACGCTTCATACGTGCGTTTGAAAAATATTTCACTGGGATATAATTTACCGAAAAGATGGTTATCGAAAGCCGGTATTGAAAAAGCAAAACTGTATGTTGCCGGCGAGAACTTGCTGACCTTCTCCGGTCTGGAGGGATTGGATCCGGAATCACCTTCCGATACCCGCGGAGCATTCTACTCCAATGTGAAGAAAGTTTCCATCGGATTAAAAGTTTCATTCTAAATCTTTTAACTTATAACGTAATATGAAAAAATATTTACTTATCATAACAGCGGCATTGCTGACAGGATTGACCTCGTGTGTCGACCTGGATCTCTATCCTTTGGAAGAGCTTTCGGACGGCAGTTTCTGGAAAACGCCCAAAGATGCCGAAATGGCTGTTTCCGACCTTTATCCCTCACTCCCCTATGGGGTTGTTGACGAAGACATCAATTCCGACAATGCCGTACACGGTATCAAGTGGGCTGCCGGAAATATCTCTAAAGGAATTTATGACCCGTTGGATTTTTCATGGAGCGGATCATATACCGTTATCCGTCAGACCAACCTGATTTTAAGCAAGATTGACGACATCCCGGATTACGACCAGGCAGAAAAAGAAAAAGTACTCGGACAGACCTATTTCTTCCGGGCTTTCCATTATTTTGATTTGATCCGCTCATACGGTGATGTACCTTATATTGATAAACCTTTGACACTTGCAGACCAGGCCAGTATCACCCGTACTCCAAGAGAAGAAGTATACACCAAAATGATGGCAGATTTCGATAAAGCCATCGCCTATTTGCCGACCCAATGGGGTGCTTCCGACTACGGTCGTATTACCAAAGGAGCTGCCTACGCAATGAAAGCCCGTGCTGCTTTGTATTATAAAAATTGGCAAGTTGCTGCCGACAATGCCAAAGCAGTTATGGATTTGGGCGTATACAGCCTGTATGATAAAGAGAATACCGGAAAATATGAAGAATTGTTCTGGGAAAAAACCGACGGATGTGACGAGTTTATTTTAGTAAGACAATTCAAAGCCTCTGAAAACGGCTGGTATCTGATCGGTTGGGAAGCATTCCCCACCAAAGGTTGGGGAGGTATTAATCCTACCCAGAGTCTGGTAGACGCTTTTGAAGACATTAACGGTGCTCCGATTGAGGAATCAACTATTTATGACGCAAAGAATCCGTTTGCAAATCGCGACCCGCGTTTGGAAGTCACTGTATTGCATGACGGAGACGTTATGTATGGCGATACCATTAAAGTAGCTCCGCTTCCTTCCAGTGGAAATACCGGAATTGGCCAACACAATGACGCAACAGCTACCGGTTACTATCAGAAAAAATGGCTCGACCCGTCTATCGATCCGCTGTCTACAGGTTGGGATATGGGTAAGGATGCAGTGGAAATCCGCTATGCCGAAGTACTCTTGACTTATGCCGAGGCGATGAATGAACTTTCGGCCTTGTCTGCCGACGCCTTTGACGCAGTGAATCAGGTACGTCGTCGTGTAGGTATGCCCGACCTGCAGAATTCCGACGCCAGCCTACCGACGTATTGCGCTACACAGGACGATTTACGTCAACGCATCCGCAACGAATGGCGTGTGGAATTTGCCCTGGAAGGCGGAAAACGCCAATGGGATATCCGCCGCTGGGGAATTGCAGAGAAAGTATTGAACGAGCCGTTCCGTGGCTTAAAATACAAATTGGTCGACTCTCCGAATGCTCCTAAAAAAGATAACGGGAAAATTTGTATCCTGTATGAAGGCGACCAAATTACCGTACCTAACTACGGTGGTTACAAGCCACACAACTATGTGTATCCGGTTCCGCAAAAAGAACGGGATCTGAATCCGAATCTGACACAGAACCCCGGATACTAATACTTGTTAATCTTTTATAAAAAAGCGGGGGACATAAGCCGTATGGCAAATGCCCCCTGCTTGCTTTTAATTCCTGTTTATGAAACGGTTGCATTACATCATTTTCGTTTTTTTGTTTGTGCTGTACTTCTTCTGTTATTACGGGGTACTCTCCCATGTGCTTTTTTATCATGAACAGCATCATCTTTTTCTTTTTTCCTGCGATTATTTCCGGCAATGTGTTGCTTCGGAGGGCCTGCTCAGCTATCTGACCGCTTTTGTCATCCAATTCTTCCATATTCCGGCATTGGGTAGCGGCCTGCTGGCTCTTATCATCGCATCAGTGTATCTGCTAAGTCATCAGATTATCCGGAAAATTTCCGGAGGAAACGACCTATTACAACTTTCCATGCTCCCCTCGTTGGGATTGTTTTTCTATACGATGTCTGCCGACCGGGCTCTGACACTTGTAACAGGTTGCTTTCTAACTCTAATGTTGTTGTATTTCGTGCTTTTGCTTATACAACGGTGCTGGAAAGTTTTTCCACTTTTTAAAATCAATTATACAATCCGTCAATCCGTACATATCTGTTTAACCCTGCTCATCCTGACAGGATATGCCGGGTTCGGCTACCGCTACTTTGTCCGGCATTATAAACGAAGCGAACGCGTTATGCTGAAAGCAGAAGAGTATGTCAAATCCAAAGAGTGGGAAAAGGTACTGAGGTATACCTCCCATTATTGGAGAAGCGGACGCACGAACCAACTGATTGCCTATTTTCACCATCTGGCCCTGTATCACACAGGGCAACTCCCCTATCGGTTACTCGATTTTCCGCAGGTGATGGGGGTTAAGAGTCTCTATTTTCCGTGGAATAGCGATAGCCGGGAGAGTGAATACGGTCATTTTCTGTATGAGGAATTGGGCTACATCAATGAGGCGCAACGCTGGGAGTTTGAAGCGATGGTAGTGTGGGGAGAAACCGCCCCTCATTTGCTCAATCTTGCCCGCTACAATATTTTGAACAGCCGTCCTTTAGTGGCCCAGCGTTTTATCAATAAACTAAAGCAATCGCTTTTCTATCGCAAGGAGGCTCTGGAACTCGAGAAACGACTGAATGACAAACAACTGCCCGGTATGAAGAATGCATTGAGTAAAGTACAGGAAGAACCGGCACGCTTTGCAAATGTATTGAATATCGGTCCCGAATTGGAGTACCTGTGCCAACAGGATACCACCCACCGAATGGCTTTTGAATACCTGATGAGCCAATTGCTGCTGAGTAACCATATTCCCCGTTTTGTGGAAAACCTGCAAAAATTCCGGCATTTGGCTCCGACGCCCCTCCCTCAAACTTATGAAGAGGCTTTGTATATTTATAAGCTGGGAGTAAGTGAAGAAGAGTTTGCCCGGATCGGTTTTACGGTCCGCCCCGAAACAGAACGCCGTTTTAAACGTTATTATGAATTGGCAAAAAATAAAAAAATGCAAGCTTTGCAAGCGGAATTCGGTAAAACTTATTGGTTTTATCTCAATTATATAAGCCCGTATGGCAATAAAGTTATTACCCGATAAAAAGAAATGAAATGAATATACGCCACCTGATTGCCTGTCTGCTGTTTTTTTATATGTATGGCTGTACGTCGTATCACCACTCGGACAAGCGCCTGCAAACAACGCCGGCGATTTATCCGGATTACAGTGCTGTAACTTTTCCCCCAAACATTGCCCCGCCTAATTTCATTATCCGGGAAGAAGCAGACGCATATCAGACAGAAATAGGGATAAAAGATGAGCCTGGAGAAATTCTGATCCACCATACAGAACCGTTGGTAAGGATTCCGGAAAAGAAATGGAGAACCCTGATGAAAAAAGCCGCCGGGAAAGAGATTTATTTCCGGATTAGTTTGGATAAAAACAATGAATGGACAGAGTATGCGGCTATTGAAAATAAAATATCAATACACCCTATTGATCCCTATCTGGTATATCGGCTCCTTTACCCCGGTTACGAACTATGGAATGAAATGGGGATTTACCAGCGGAATCTGACCAACTATAAGCAAACACCTGTGGCGGAAAACAGAGACTTCGGAAAACAATGTATCAATTGCCATACGTTCCATCAAAATTCGCCGGACAAAATGATGATGCATGTGAGAGGGAAACAGGGAGGAACGTTGATTTACCGAGAGGGGCAGGTGAAAAAGGTAAACCCGAATCTCCCGGGACACAAATATGGCGCAACCTATCCGGCATGGCATCCTTCCGGCAGATATATCGCTTTTTCCGCCAATGAGATACAACAGTTTTTCCACGCTTCGGGACAAAAACCGATAGAAGTAGCGGACTTAGGAGCCGACTTGGTCATTTATGATGTGGAAAAACATCAGACGTATACGGATTCATTGGTGTGCGGAAACCAGTACATGGAAACTTTCCCTACCTGGTCACCCGACGGCAAAACACTCTATTTCTGCCGAGCACAAGGTTACCGGCAAGGGATGCCGCTCGATAGTCTCCGCTATGATCTTTGCCGGGTTCAGTTTGATGCGGAAAACCAAAAACTGCACACGCTGGAGTGTGTATACCAAGCCTCCGCTTCCGGACATTCCGTTTCTTTTCCCAGGGTTTCCCCCAATGGTGAATGGTTGATGTTTACCCAATCCGATTACGGGAATTTTTCTATCTGGCATCCGGAAAGCGATTTGTATTTGCTTAATCTAACCAACGGGAAGGTAAGAAATATCAATGAAGTAAACAGCGAAAATGTAGAGAGTTTTCACACCTGGTCTTCTACGGGACACTGGTTTGTGTTCAGCAGCAAACGCCTGGACGGCTTGTGGGCACGTCCCTATTTTGCAGCATTTGACCCGGAAACGGGAGAAGCAAGCAAGCCTTTTTTGTTACCGCAAAAAGATCCCCGTTTTTATGACACGTTTACCTATACTTTCAACCTACCGGAGTTAATCAAAGCCCCCATCAAAAACGGAAGAGAGTTTGTAAAAACAATTGTACAGCCCTAAAGTTGCGGGGAGAGGCTATTTTAGGCCTGTCCCCTTCTTTATACTTTTAGGAATAACCCGTGTTTATACAAAAAGCAGGGTATCCGTCAAATCAATGAAATAGAGGCGTTCACGGCTAAATTCCGGTTTACCTCTCGGTTTAAACAGATAATCCAAAATCACCAAAAACAGGGAAAAGAAAAGAGGTAGTCACTTTTGTAACTACCTCATTCAGAGAGCGGAAAACGGGACTCAAACCCGCGACCCCCAGCTTGGAAGGCTAGTGCTCTACAAGGCAGTCAAAAGCTGCGCTTTCGCCCGCTTCGACTGAGCTATTCCCGCTTTATAGTTACTTCTTCTCTTTATCCAGTTGACGTCCTGGTTGATGTCTGTGTCAATTTCGACTAAGTTAATACTATTGTTATTTCACTCTGTTGTTTTGTTGTTTGTGACGTAAATATAGGCTTTATCTTGTCCTTTTGCAAGTGAGATATTTTCATCTGGAGGTATATAAACGACCAATTTTTTGTTTTGTCTCACCAAAAGATATATTCCATATTCTCCATAGGCATTCACATTTTAGGTTCATATTCTTTCTATCGTAATAAAATTCATCCTTTATTCCCTCCTGTACTCGTATATTTCCAGTTGGTGATAAATCTGGTAAAAGGTATATATAACTGGAATTACTGTATTTTTCCACCACCAATAAAAAAAGCCAGCAACGGGTGGGCTGCTGACTTTTCTGTTTGAAATTGCTATTAATGATTTTTTCTTGCTTCTTCAATAGCTTTTTTTTCTTCATATGTAAAATCATCTTTCCCACATTGAGTACATACCCAATCACCAGTCTTAATTGGCACATTGCCTGTCTCCTTAGTTGCCCGATGGTATTCTCTTTCAATATGGGGGTGGTTACATGGCTTGTCTCCCCATTCTTTCCTTAACTTTTCAGCTTCATCAGTATACATAATTTGGCATTTTGAAGTTAGCTTCACCACCCCCAACTCCCTAAGGAATCAGGAGTGGTGAAAAGGTTAATTATTCAGGTTATTTAGAACATTCTCCATTCAGTAATTGGTATTTGGTGGGGCTGTAACCACAGACATCAACTTTAAATGTACCGCTCATGTTTTGTACTATATTTTTTAGCATACAAAAATCGTAGAGTTCATAACATCCGTATATTTCTAAATTACCACTTATAGTTTTAAGATTCTCCAATCCTTCAAAAGAACTTAAACGTGATAATGGCTCCTCCCAAAGGGAGCTGCCAATATTCTCACTAAAGATTTTAAAATCTCCCCCAATACTTTTTAGTCCACTTAACCCTTTGAACGATTCCAGAGCGCTTAGGGCGTAAGCATAACAACTCATCCTATCAGTTTCAGTATCTGCTAGTACATTAAAATTTCCCCCGATTGTTTGTAGATTTTCCAGCCCTTCAAAAGAATGTAAATTATTTAAAGCTTTAGAATCAAGATTATATGTAACATTATGATACTCGTCATAATCATAGGAAGCATGAGCGTGAGCATAAATTTCAAAATTTCCCCCAATACTTTTTAGCCTGCTTAGTCCTTTGAACGATTCCAGCTTGACTAGAGAGTTATGAATTACTGTCCTCCCCCAAGGTCTAGATTTAGGTTGAGAGATAGCATTTACTGTAAAATTCCCCCCTATTATTTCAAGATTTTGTAATCCTCCTAAAGAAGTCATAGCCCCTTCCTCAATTATTAGATTATCTGTTATCGTTTTCAAACCGTCCAAACCATCTAAGGTAGTTAGGGTAGAACATCCCAAATATAGTGAACCGTCAATTTCCGTAATCAGGTTGTTTAATTTTTGCAAAGTCGTTATTGCTCTTTCTTCAGCTTCTACCACAAAAACATTTCCAATAATTTTAGTATGTCCTGCCGCATAGAACTTAATCAAGTCATGTTCTGTTTTAAAGACAATATCTCCAGTATATGTCATTATATTTTGAGTTATCTGTACCGTATCAGATAAAGCACTGTTTTTATCCTGTATGATAATTTTAGCCGTACGGACCTCCTCTGTTGGATTAGCCAATACTTTGCAAGTTAATGTACTTGTTGCCAATCCTCTGGATTGTGGTATTTCCTGAATCCAGTTTTGAACCGCTTGTGGGATTGTTACCTTGCACTCTATATTGCTCCGTACTTCTATGGAGATTTGCTCTCCAACTGCAGATACGTTATATTGCTTTTTATATAAAATAAGGGCATCCCGTTGTGCTTGGTTTATGTATAGCGTGTCATTTAGGGAACTATTCTTATCCTTGATAACAATTTTAGCAGTACGGTTATCGTAAGAGGTATTTTCTTTTATCTCAAGATGAATTTTATCTGTACGTATTGCTCTTGTTTGGAGTAGGGTAATCCAATTCGTTGCCGTACGTGGAATTACTACTTCATAATCAATATTCGTTTTCACTTCAACTGATATCGTTTCTCCTTCTGTTTTAATCTTATATTCTCTCTGAGTCAAGATTAAAGCATTCTTTTGAGACTGATTAATATATAATGTATCTGAAAGTACGCTATTTTTATCTTTAATAATAACAATCGCTTTTCTATTGTCTGCATTGTCATTTTCAGCAATGGAAAAATTGAGTTTATCGATTCTAACGGCTTTTGTTTGAAGCAAACTTATCCAATTATTTACAGAATCAGGAATCACTACTTCATAATCAACATTCGTTTTCAGTTCAACTGTAATATCTTTCCCTTTTGAAGGTATATTGTAAGTATCTTCGGTAAGTATTAATTGATACTTTGCTACCTGATACACATATACCGTATCTTTCAAAGAGTTGCCGCTAAATACGATATATCCCTCCCGTTTTTCGTATGCTTCATTGGCTGAAACCGTAAAACTAAAGTTCTTTACCGTAACCGCTCTCGATTCCGGCGTTTGTTTTATCCACGACTGGAATTTGGAAGGAATTGAAACCTGATATTCAATGTTGCTCTTTACTTCGATTGCAATCTCTCCGCCTTCCTGTGGAACATCAAATTTATCTTTGCTTAGGATAATGGCATCCCCGTGTTTCTGGGTTACAGTCAATACTTCTGTCTTGTCTCCGGCTTTGACTGTCAAATTCGTGTTCCTGTCTTCCGTATCAGAATAGGCTTCCACAGTCACAGCTACTCTGCCGTAACCGTTCCCCT
>ERZ778504.2135-NODE-2135-length-11467-cov-4.648528_pt1 | contig 11467 bp, 9 predicted proteins | sample MGYA00510046_ERZ778504 | MGnify/ENA primary metagenome ERZ778504 (study PRJEB29527, sample SAMN07138964) | mouse gut metagenome | material: feces | host: mouse | place: China:Nanjing | collected 2016-01-25 ...
AAATAAAATAAACACATTAATTAAGATTGCTCAATATATAAGAATTAACAAAATAGATGTAGTTCATTGTAATTCGTTTGATTCTCCGGAATTATTGCTGTTAGCGAAATTGATATCTCCGAGAATAAAAGTGATTTATACTGTCCACGGAATGAATCAGTATAAAAGATTAAATATAATAAGAAAAATATATCGAAATATAATATGTGACAAAATAGTAGGAATTTCTGAGTGTGTAAGGTCTGACTTAGAAAGAAATGGTGCTGCAAAGAATAAAACCGAAGTTGTATATAATGGTATTGATCTTAATAAATACAAAGAGTGTAATCAGCGTCATTACAATGAAACCGAAACTATAGTTGGATGTGTTGCACGAATAATGCCTAAGGTAAAGGGGCAAGATTTACTATTAGAGGCAGCCAACATAATTAAGAATAGGGGATACTCCAAATTTAAATTTGTTTTTGCAGGCGGAGTTTCCGAGTCGCAAAGAAAAGAGTTTCAGAGGCTTGAAGAATATGTTATAGAAAATGAGCTTGAGGAAATTATTTCGTTTATTGGAAATGTAACAGATGTACCTGGCTTTATGAATAGTATAGATATATGTGTTGTTCCGTCAAGGACAGAAGGTTTTGGATTAACGTTAATTGAAGCGATGGCTATGGGAGTTCCTTGTGTTGCAATGGATACAGAAGGACCGGAGGAGCTTATTAAAAAAATAAACATAGGAGATATGTTTGAGAGTGGTAATTCAAAGAGTTTAGCAGATAAAATACTTGAAGTCGATACTGTTCTTTGCGAAAAAAAGAAATTATGTATGAAAAATAAGGACATTATTAAGAATGAGTTTTGTGTGGAAGAGATGTGTAATAAACTCGAAATACTTTATATGATATAAGGTATAAGAATCGAAATCTTGTAGATGCTTATTTTTCAATATGTTTATGAGAAAATAGACACTATTTTTATTGAAATTCAAATCAGTTTTAGTGCTAAACTTGTTGGATGGTGAATGTTATGTTGAAATGCGATAAGCATAAGATAATGATTTTTCTATCAGTATTAATATTTTTGAAACCGAGTAATGTTTCATATTGGTCTATGGTTGATTCAATATATAAATTGTTAAAAGTTTTGATTATGCTTGTTTTGATTGTTAAATATATTAGAAGTGGAGCCAAAATTAGAAAAAAGGATGTTCTTTTGTTTACTGTTTTATTGATATGGTTGTTTAGTGCTTATTGTAACTTGCATTCTTTTGGAGACAACTTACAGCAAGTGTTATCTATTATTGGTATTTTTTTATTAGTGAAGATTATTAATACAAAAGACAAAGTTATGATGCTCTTAGAAAGTATAGCTTTTCTTACGAAGATATATGTGTTCTTGGAACTGATTACCATTTTTTTGGATCATCCGCTTTTTGCAGATGCAATGGGAAGAAGTGATAGATTTTTTCTTGGTAACGATAATTATTCAGCATTTGTAATAATACCTTTGTGTGGAATAATGATGGCATGTTCTTTGTTTAAAAATAATAAAATCAACAAGAGTACATGGTTTTTTTTGTTTATTGCTTTTTTGTGTTTTGCAGTACCTGGTTCAGTTACGGCTATAGTTTCATTCGGAATACTTATAGTGTGTGCAATATTTTTAAACTGGCCTTTTCTACGAAAAGCGTTAACGATAAAAAGTTTAATAGCATTTGCGATTCTATTTGTGGGAATGGTTGTGTGTTTTAATATTCAGGATTATTTTGGGATGCTTTTGTCAGTTATAGGAAAAACAGCATTAAATTCCAGAGAGACTATTTGGCCCAAAGCAGTTGATCTGATTAGACAGAAACCTATGTTTGGGTGGGGGGTATTAACAGAAAGGCAAATTGAAGGATATGTATTATATGGTGCTAGTCATGCACATAACATTATATTACAGTTGTTGTTAGATATTGGAATTATAGGAACTGCGTTATTGGGGATTTGGTTATATGGCATTATAAAATACAATAAATGTATTAAAAAGAAATATATGTATATTTTATATTTATGTATGTGGTGTTACCTATTTGCGTCTATTTTTGATTTTTATTTTGGATTAATTTATTTTTGGCTGATGTTATTTATATACGATATGTTAGGGCAATATGAAAGAAATACTAATATGAGATAGGAACAACAATGATTCATTTTGAGGTGTGAAAATGGGAATAATAGGTTTTGTTAATATACTTTTATTATTAATTAGTTTGAGAATTAGAAAAGATGATGCAGAGACTATATCAATTGAAGAAACAAAGATTATAAATGGATTTTTTGTGATATGTATTTTTATTTTGCTCATAGATAAGCAGGTTGGACAGTTGTGTGTGGCTGCATTTTTGTTGTTTTCTGGGTATGGAATTATGACATCTATAATCAATAAGAGAACAGAATGTTGCCAGCATACATAACTTTTGCAGTTTCATTGGTTATATATTTGATGGTGAACATAATCTTTTCTATTAAGTATGATATAAAAACATATTTGTTATCGTTATTTGCCATAGAGAGTATAGGAAATTCAAATTGGTATATATTTACTATTATGTGTATGTATATTACAACGTTTTTTGCTAGCCAAGAAAATGACAAGGAACGCATGGCGTTTGTGCAATTTCTATACCATTTGAAAAATTAACATCACATATTACCAATAAAATAAAAGAATATTAGGAGCATCAATATGATAAAGATAAAGGATATACCAAAGGACATATGGAATAGAAAAATAAATGCTTTACTCATTCAGATATTAAAACCATTTTTTATTAAAAGAGAATTAAAAAACATTATTATGATGGAGAGTCATACGAATTTTGATTGTAATGGAGGAGCTTTATATGAGTATTTAATAAAAAATGGTTTTAACAAGAAGTATTTGATTGTTTGGCGGGTTAGATCGCGTAATATTTCAAAAAAATTACCTGAAAATGTTGTAACAGTTCGGGATGAAGGACCATCGTTAAGAAAAGTATATTATATCCTTAATGCGAAGTATTTTTTCTCTGACGATACGATGCTTAGAAAAATTAGGAAAAATCAGATTTCAGTTTATTGTACGCATGGAGGATGCACATTAAAAAATGTTAAAGGTTTATTAAATGTTAGGGATGATGTGGATTATATCTTATCAGCATCAGAAAACTATGACCCAATAATGTGTGAAAATTACTCCATTCCATTTCCTAATAAGCGTATGCTCCATTTCGGATTTCCTTCTAATGATGTTTTATTTGATAAAGAAGTTAAGGAATTGGAAAAACTCGGCAAGAAAAATTTTGATAAAACAATTTTATGGATGCCGACATTTAGAAAATTGATAGGTGGGAGAAATGACAGTAAAGAGGAATATCCATATGGAGTTCCATTACTGAAAACAAAAAATATTCTTGCAGAATTTAATGACTTTTTAAAAATTCAAAATACACACTTAGTTGTAAAATTACATCCTTATCAAAGAATTGAATTCGATATAGAACAATTAATATTTTCCAATATTACATTTGTCACAAGGGAAATAGCAGAGAAAAAAAATATTGACGTATACAGGTTGATGGCATCGGTTGATGCATTAATTAGTGATTATTCTTCGTCGGCCTATTCTTTTATATTGCTAGATCGACCATTGGCATTTATTCTTTCGGATATCAGTAATTATGATAGAGGCTTTGACATCACAAATGCAGAGGTGAAAAAGTTTTTGCCGGGAGAACTCATTTTGAATATTGATGATTTAAAAAAATATTGTAATGATGTTATCCGGGGAGTTGATAATAAAAGTAAAGAGAGGAATGAATTGGCTGATTGGTTATATGAATATAGAGATGGAAATGCTTGCGAAAGAATTGTTGATTTTTTGGGATTGTAAAATTTCGGATATAATTGCTATGATTTATAGACTTGGTATTATTTGAGACTTGAATTGGAGGTGATTTGAATGTTTTCAGGGCTTAAAACAAAATATGTCAATACTCCAGTTCAAGTGAGAGCTTCTTTATGGTTCTTGATCTGTTCTTTTTTGCAGAGAGGTATTTCGATGTTGACTACACCGATTTTTACGCGTCTTTTGTCAACTTCTGAATATGGGCAATACAGTATTTTTAATTCTTGGTTAGGAATTATAACTATCTTTGTAAGTTTATCGCTTGCGGGAGGAGTCTATACACAAGGCTTAGTAAAATTTGAAGAGGATAAAAGTACATTTTCATCCACAATGCAAGGGCTAAATGCAGTGTTGGTTGTTGTATGGATGGTTATATATCTATTTGCATATAAGTTCTGGAATAGTATTTTTAATTTAACAACAGTACAGATGATTGCTATGTTAATTATGATTTGGACGACATCTGTATTTGGATTTTGGTCAAGTGAGCAAAGGACGGAATATAAGTACAAGGCATTAGTGATTGTCACGGTAGCAGTATCAGTATTAAAGCCTATAATAGGTGTGATTTTTGTTGTTTTAGCTGATGATAAGGTCACGGCAAGAATATTAGGATTAGTATTGGTTGAACTTTTATTCTATTCAGTTTTTTTTATTGTACAGATGAAAAATGGAAAAAAATTTTACTCTGGACAATATTGGAAGTATGCATTAATTTTTAATATTCCATTGGTTCCCCATTATTTATCGCAAATTGTATTAAATAGTGCAGATCGTATTATGATTGGGAAAATGGTGGGGGATAGTCAGGCAGGTATTTATAGTTTGGCATATTCGTTATCATCAATAATGTTACTCTTTAATACTGCTCTTATGCAGACGCTTAATCCTTGGATATATCAGAAAATAAAGGCTAAAAAGATAAGGGATATAGAATCTATTGCGTACATATCGCTCATTATTATAGCGTTGGTGAATCTTTTTCTTATATTGCTTGCTCCAGAGGCAGTAGCATTATTTGCGCCTAAAACATATGGAGAAGCAATATATGTGATTCCACCAGTTGCAATTTCAGTGTACTTTATGTTTAGTTATGATTTATTTGCTAAATTTGCGTTTTATTACGAAAAAACAAAGCTAATAATGATTGCAAGTGTTCTTGGAGCTATTCTTAATATAGTTCTTAATTATGTTTTTATTCCTATATTTGGATATATTGCAGCTGGATACACCACGTTGATATGTTATGTGATATACAGTGTTGCGCATTATATTCTTATGAATATTATTTGTAAAACTTATTGTAAAGGTGTTAAACCGTATGCTACTAAAAAATTAATAGGTATAACACTTCCGTTTGTAATAGTGAGTTTATTGCTATTACTAACTTATGATTATCCTATTATAAGATATAGTGTTATTTCTGTTGGAGGAATCATGTGTTTTTTTAGGAGAGATAGAATTGTTTTATTGGTAAAGAAGCTTATATCATTAAGAAGAAATGATAAAACAACGATAGAATAATATTTCAGTGTGTTTTTAGAGGAGAGGTCTCATTTTTGTCCTCTACCCGGCAGTAATCCTCCATGAAATGTACATTAAGCAGCCAGTGCATTGTTTCCACAGATCACTCCCATCGTGCATAATAGAGCAGGTTCTTTGCCGACAGCCTCCGGCTGGAAATGTAATAATGCCATTCACCTGACCGTTCGCCCATCCCGAGTTCTGAAACCTGTGCGCTTACGATATGAAGAGGGCTTTCGTAACTGTCCATATGCCCTGTCGAACGGATCGTCTTTCCATCCATTATACATGGTTTTGAAGAAATTGGAATACTTTTCAAAAATTGATTTCCGTGAGGTTTGCCTAATTATCAGCGCGTCAGTGCACTGGTCCCATTTCTCAGGCTATTTTACCTCAGTTTTCTGAATTTATAGCTCTGAAAAAGCATAAGGAAGCTTTAAGCATCTATCATCAATAAAATTTACTATAGGGTGCAAATCTTGCTATGGAAATAAAAAAGAATCATTTTATATTTTGGCAAATTTAATTGCTCATGAGTATAACACAATAGCATTTGTTGGGAATATTTCTTTAATTCATTATGCGATTAAAAAAAGATTTATTTTGCTTGCTAATAGTTGACCAACTTATTATAATAGGTTTAGCAATTGTGAACGGAGTGAGTTGAACATATGCCAAAACTTAGTGAGATTTTTAAGAAACAGGGTGGAATGCAGCTGATAAAACGTTATGTAAAGAGCGGAGTGCTATTTACAGCTATGGCAGAGTTTGTTTTACTCGGTAAAAGCAGAACGGCTTTAGAAATATTAAGATTATCAACAATATTAAAGACAGAACAGAAGCTTTATAAAAAATACATAGGTTCGTTGAAACAGTTTGACAAAGAATATGATAGTAGTTTGCCGCAGAAGCAGAGTAATAAAGTATGGGTTTGCTGGTTTCAGGGAATAGAGAATGCTCCTGAAGTGGTTAAAAGATGTTATCAGTCATTACGGGATAACCTCACAGATAGAGAAATTATCCTTCTGACATCTGATAATATTGAAGAGTATGTTAAGTTTCCTGCTTATATTTATGAAAAGTGGAGAAGTGGGCAGATTACCCATACTCATATGACAGATCTGTTGCGCCTTGAGTTGTTGATCAAATATGGTGGAACATGGATCGACTCGACTGTATTGTGTACAAGAAAAAGGAATCAAATACCAGACTATTTTTTTGATTCAGACTTGTTTTTCTATCAGAACTTAAAACCAGGCAGAGATGGACATGCTACTGTTTTGTCCAGCTGGTATATGTGCGGATGCACTAATAATAAAATTTTAATGGCAGTGAGATATTTGTGCTATGAATATTGGAAAAATCATAATGATATGGTGGACTATTTTCTCTTGCATGATTTTTTCCAGATAGTTATTGAATATTATGAAGATGATTGGAAAAAGGTGATACCATATAGTAATGCAACACCTCATATATTATTACTAAGATTATTTGATAAATATGATGAAAAGATGTTCGAGTGTATTTTGGGGCAAACGCCATTCCATAAGTTGAGTTATAAATTCACAGATGAGCAGAAGGATATTCCAGATACATACTATCAGAAGTTATTTGTAAAAAATAATTGAAATTAAGTAAGTAGATTTGTAACTGTTCTGCATAAAATTTTGCACAACGCTGCAAAATCCATATGAAAGAATTATAGTTTGCATTGGTGGTGTTATTGCCATTCAAAGCAAAGGTCAAGGCACAAACGTTGAAGTGTCTGTGAACATTTATATGGTGATTATAGTGTATGAAATAATTTAAGGAGTGGCTTTAGAAATGAAAAGTAATAAAAAAGTGAATTTTTTAAAAAAGAATAAATTATTTTTGGGTTCTATAATATTTATGATATCTATAGTTCTGTTCGCTATTATAAATCTGGATAAATTTAAGATGATAACAAATGAATTGTTTAGCGTATGTACAACATATTTTGGATGGCTATATTTAATTGCGATGCTTTTATTTGTTATAGTATCTGTCTGTGTTGCTTTTTCAAGGTATGGAAACATAAAACTCGGAAAAAAAGAGGACAAACCTGAATACAGTAATAAATCATGGTTTGCAATGCTTTTTTGCGCAGGAATGGGTGTAGGACTTGTCTTTTGGGGAGTTTCAGAACCAATATCACATTATATTAATCCATTAGGCTGCGAGGGAGGAACCATAGATGCATCAAAGTTTGCCTTTAGAACTGTATTTATGCATTGGGGGATTCATCCATGGGCTTGTTATGCGATTGTAGGACTGACTGTGGCGTATTTTAAATTTAAAAGAGAAAAGTCAGGGCTTATTAGCTCAACTATATCAAATGTAATAACAAATAGAATTGTTTTAAAGATAGTCGATTTTTTAGCGGTATTTGCAACGATAGCAGGAATAGTTACATCGTTAGGTTTGGGCGTTTTGCAAGTCAATAGTGGTTTGAATTATCTGATGAATGTTCCTAACAATGTATCTATACAAATAGTAATAATTGTTTTAGTAACAATTATTTTTATTATTTCTGCAGTATCTGGAATAAATAAGGGAGTAAAACTTCTGTCGAATGTAAATTTAATCTTAGCGATTTTTTTGACGGTATTTTGCTTTTTGATAGGACCCAAACTTGATATTTTGAATAATCTTACTTCTGGTTTAGGAGGTTATTTATCAAACATAATTCAGGATAGCCTTGCAATTGAGACATATGGTGATAATTCTTGGTTGAGTAGTTGGAGAATATTCTATTGGGCCTGGTGGGTTGCTTGGGCACCATTTGTTGGAATATTTATTGCAAGAATATCGAAAGGGAGGACGATTAGAGAATTTATATTAGGTGTTGTTTTAGCGCCTACATTAGCATCAATTATTTGGTTTTCAGTATGGGGAACTTTAGGAATTTCGTTTGGACAGGATGGCAGATTAACAACTGAAAACTTAACTAATATTGCTGCTTCGCCTGAGACGGGTTTATTTGTTGTTTTATCAGAGTATCCACTGGGGGTTATTATTTCCGGATTGACGTTGGCTTTGATTGTTACATTTTTTGTGACTTCTGCCGACTCAGGAACGTATGTCTTGGCGATGCTTACATCAGAAGGGAATATCAATCCGGCAAAAAACAAAAAAATAGTTTGGGGAATTATTCAGGCAATACTTGCGATTCTGCTTTTGGTTTGTGGTGGATTAAAGCCATTACAGACAATATCTATAGTTGCTGCATTGCCGTTTTTATGTGTGATGATTGTGCAGATAATTGCACTGTTTAAAGATCTTAGGGAGGAAAAAGAGAAAAATGAATGATCATATTGAATACATTGTTTTTGGATCAGAACACTACAACCCATTGGGAATAATTAGGAGTTTGGGAGAAGCAGGTATTTCACCAATTGCAGTAATTGTACGCAGTAACAGACCTTTTGCATCAAAAAGTAAGTATATTAAAAAATTACATTTGGTTGATTCAATAGTAGAAGGTTATACGTTAATCCAGAATACATATAATTCTCATAACCCAAATTGCAAATCAATTATATTGACAGGTGGAGACGATGCAACAAGTATATTGGACATTCATTTTGATGAGCTTAAGGATGGATTTATTTTTCAAAATGCTGGAAAAAAAGGCAGAATTACCCACTACATGGATAAGAAAGCAATAAATGAACTTGCAAAAGAGAAAGGCTTTGATGTATTGGAAAATGTTGTCCTTCACAAAGATGATGATATTCCAGATTTGGAATACCCTGTAATAACTAAGTCAATTTCATCTAATGCAGGCGGCAAGAAAGATGTATTTATTTGTCATGATAAGGAAGAATTAACAGAAGCCTTTTCTAAAATAAAAAGTGATCCTGTATTAGTACAAAAATATATATATAAAAAGAACGAGCTTTGCCTGGATGGATTTTCAATTAATAAAGGAAGGGATGTTGTCATAACTATGGCAACAGATTACAAATATATACTGGAAGATTCATATAGTCAGTACATGAATATGTATAGTTATGATGACCAGAAAGTGATTCGGATTCTTACAAATATGCTAACGGAAATAGGATATGAAGGCATATTCACAATAGAGTTTCTTGTTGATAAGAATGACAATTTGCATTTTTTAGAGATTAACCTCAGAAATTCAGGATGGAGTTATGCGTGTACTTGTGTGGGAATGAATATGCCTGTGCTTTGGAGTGATGCGATGATTAAGGGAAGAATAGCATCTGATGCAATAAAGCATATCCCTGAAGGAAGTACGGCTATGGCAGATTTGGATGATTTTAGGGTAAGAGTTCGCGGGAAGAAAATGAATATATTTAAGTGGTATCATGATTTCAAAAAATGTACATCTGTTTTTTACTATAACAAAATGGATAAAAAGCCGTTATTTTTGTTACTGCTTTCCAGAGTAATAAGAATTCGTTAATACCTAAATGATGGGCAGTGTAATTATGAAGAAAGCGTTATTAGTAGTTCCACATCAAGATGATGAGATCAACTTAGCAGGGAATATAATTGATAAAATAAAAGAAAACTTTGATTTGTATATTTTGTACTCATCATTGGATTCGCGTGAAGAAGAAGCACGAATTAGAAAACAGGAAGCGTATGATGCCTGCTCTGTGTGGAATGTGGACAGGAATCATATTATCTTTCTTGAATATCCGGATTCCCCGAATAAGAATGGCCATCATTTTTATACAGATGGCGACCATAGGATTGTAGATGATATAGAACAATACATTTTAGAACTTCGACCAGAAATAATTTTTGCCACAGACTTTGATTATCATTCTGATCATAGAATGCTTTCACTGGCATTTGATACTGCAATGGGGCGGGTGCTCAAAAAAAATAATGGTTATTACCCGATTGTTCTTAAAGGATTTTGTTACGAAACGGCATTTTATGGACCTGAAGATTATAAAGCCTCTAAACCAGAAAGAGCATTGTCAGAAAGAGAAGTATTGTCAAATTGTTCATTTGAATGGAAGAACAGAGTATCTGTTTTAGGAAATGAAAAACCTGGGGTAATATGGTCTAGAAAAGCATATAAAGCATTGAAACAACATAAGAGTCAGTATGCTGTATTACATGCAAGATCAATTATAAACGCAGATAATGTATTTTGGCTGAAAAGAACGGATAATCTGTTGAATGGTGCTAGCATTACAGTGAGTATTGGTAATGCAGAATTGCTCCGTGATTATAAAGTGATTGACACTAATGATATTATTACAAAAGATCCGCGGAGTATAGATTACTCAGATGCTGTGTGGTTTCCCGGCGTTGGAAAAAATAAAATTGAAATTATCTGGGACGAAGAAAAGGAATTCGATTCCATAGTTGTTCATGGAAATCCTAATAATGATAAGGAAATAAATGTGAACATATCTGTCTATGCGAATGATGAACGGATAGGAAAAATTAATACATTATCTTCGTATGGAAGAGATACCAAAATTAATGTTTCGCAAGTAAAAGCAAAGAGGATGATTGTCGATATTGATAATAAAAATACTGACTTTGGAATTAGTGAGTTGGAAATATTTAATGGTGATATTGAGTTTCCGACAGTTATAGATGACAAAACAGAGGTCTTTGTTAGGGAACATATATTATTGGATTTATTTGATAGGGTGGGATATAAGTTTATAGTATTAAAAACTAAAGTTATCAGAAAACTTAATAAACTAAAATTATGTGGTTTTTGGTAAAGGTAATAAGTAAGTTTTCCGTTCCTGAAGAAGTGGCACTGCAGAGCCTGAACAAATATTGGGAATAGGTATTTATTTACCAGCATTTTAGAAGCTTTGTTCTGGCTGATAGTGAAAACCGTATTGGGACTTACCTTAATCCAAACAATGAAAGCTTTAGATGTGGTACGAATGCTAGGTAGTGTCTGCTGATTAGGTTTAAAACACTTGATTTTACTGGCTTTTACTACGTTTTCTGGTATAATACTTGCAAGGCTTTTGATAAAATCAAACCG
>ERZ778504.2136-NODE-2136-length-11449-cov-3.594962_pt1 | contig 11449 bp, 11 predicted proteins | sample MGYA00510046_ERZ778504 | MGnify/ENA primary metagenome ERZ778504 (study PRJEB29527, sample SAMN07138964) | mouse gut metagenome | material: feces | host: mouse | place: China:Nanjing | collected 2016-01-25 ...
TATTCAGGATTACAATGTCTTGCAGGATGTAATTCTTTAAAAATCTTACCTGACGGAACAATACATCCGTGTCACTGGCATAGAGGTGATCCGAATTTTAATCTTAATACACGTTCTCTTTTAGATTATACATATATATATCAACCAATTATATGCAAATCTTCTTACTGTGGCTGTCACTCTTTCACCGCCCTTCCCAAATGGAATCCCGAATATGCCGAAGCTCCGGACTATTTTTTAAATAAGCCTCAAAGCTAAAAACGCAGCAATAAAACAGATAGGATACAACTACCATAATTAATAAGGGAAAACATCATGGATACTATTATAAAAGCAGGTTCGGAAAGCAAATGGAAACAAAACAGCATGCTTATTGCCTGCAATTTCAATATGAACTGTAATTTTAAATGCTCTTACTGTTTTAATCAAAACACTCGCAAAAATTTTAATGAACAGTTATCCCCAAAAGCGCTTCACAATTTATTTTCCAATCTGCCGCTTTTAAAAAAAGATTTTTACAGCTTTGCCATTGCGGGAGGAGAACCTTCCCTTTACGAATATTTTCCTGACATGCTCAAATATATTAACGAGTTCTTTTCACCGGGAAATTATACTGTATTTATGGCAACAAACGGTTCGTTATTACACAAACTTGAAGATTATCTCAAAGAATACCCTGAGTTAAACGTTCATCTTGCTATTTCAATGCATTTGGAACAAATGGATGCGGAAACCTATCTTAAAAAATTTTCGCAATTTAAATTTCCAAACGTGTGCAGGATAAAACTCATGTTGAAACCGGGCACGCTGGCACAAGCCAATGATATTATAGAAAAGGCAAAAAGTTTCGGATACACGGATTTTATTATTCAGCCAATCATTATCAATTCAAACGTTCACCCTGATTATACCGACGAAGAAAAACTATTTTTTGCACACACCCCTTATCCAAGCAACACGGCACTTTTTAATGAATATCTCAATAACGGTCAAACAGTCAAAAAAGATTTCACCAAAGAAGAATTTGTTTTAAATCCTGAACTTGTCAACTATTCCGGGCTGCAATGCCTTGCAGGCCATTCTTCCATGAGGGTTTTTGCCGACGGTTCAATAGCCCCCTGCCATTTTCATAAAAGAGCTCCCGATTTTAATCTCAACACGCATTCTCTTTTGGAATATATATATATATATCAAGCAATTACATGCCCATCCACATACTGCGGCTGTCCCGGTTTTACTGCTATTCCTAAGTGGAATCCTCAGTTCGCCGCAGCCCCGGAATATTTTAAAGGCGAATTGGAGTAAATGCTCACAGAAAGGATAAATCCCATGAAAATCATTAAAACCGGAAACGAAGCTGCCTGGGAAACAAACAAAATGATTATTTCGGGCTGGTTCAGTTTTTTTTGCAATTTCAAATGCAGCTATTGCATCAATGAAACCTATAAAAAAAATTATCCCATGGCATTAAGCCCCAAGGCGCTTGAAAACCTTATGGAATACCTGCCGAAATTGAAAAAAAGCCATTACAGCTTCAGCCTTGCGGGGGGCGAAGCATTATTATATCCCCACCTTGAACAATTCTTTTCTTACTTACGCGAACATGAGGGATATAAAAACAAAGCATCGTGCTTTGTCATGACGAATGGTGTTCTTCTCGACAGGATGTCACCGCATATATATGATAATTGCAGCACCACCGTTTGCATTTCTTTTCATAACGAACAAGCGGATATGGATACCTATTTTGACACATTAAAACGCTTTCAAAACCCGGAAATTTGTACCGTCAATCTCCTTATGAAACACGGGGAACAGAAAGAAGCGGAAAGGATAACCCAAAAACTTAATAATATCGGCTACAAGAGAGTTTGGATACGCGGTATTCTTGTCGATAACAAACTCGACCCTGCATACACAAAAAATGAAGTTGAATACTTGTTTGAAAAAACAGCCGAAATGAGTCAGGTTTATACGAACTATTATCTTGATGAAAACAATCAAGAAAAACAAATCAAATTCCATGTTGAAGATTTTAGAAACAATCATGAATTGGTGAGCTATCAAGGACTTAAATGTTCTGCGGGACAAAATGCCATAAGAGTTTTGCCTGACGGAAGCGTGAGCCCCTGCGTCAATATCAAGGCAACGGAAAACTTCAACCTCAATTCCCAGCCTATTACGGAATATCCGCTTTTAACAAAACCTTTCACCTGCACAAAAGATAAATGTTTATGCCCGCCTTACGTCACATTAGCCAAATGGGATCCCTACCATGTCCAAAAACCGGATTATATTGTTGGTGATTAATCGGGGGAACTATGCACAAACTTTCTGTTATCATTCCACTTTATAATCAGGCGGACAGCATCGGCAAATTGCTCGACAGCCTCACCGCGCAGTCAATTCCCTTGGAAATTATCGTTGTGAACGACATGTCCGCGGATACGGGAGCCGAAGAAGTTTTAAAAAGAAAAAGCGCTGTGCACTCCATAAGACTTATCAATAACGAAACAAAGCTGTATGCCATGCACAGCCGTTTGCACGGGCTCGAATTTGCAGCAGGCGATTACTGCATGTTTGCGGACGGTGATGATGATGTTATCGGCACCCAAAACCTTGAAAAAGCCTTGAAGGAAGTTTCCTCAAAACAATTTGACATAGGGCATTTCAGAGTGCGGGGAAGCGATAAATACGGAAAAGAGCTTTTCCAAGACGCGCCCAATACCGCCCCTTTCGGCAAGGAGCTTTACGGACTTGAAATTTTTGAGCATTATTTCGACAGAGATTATATTGCAGCCAATCTTTGGGGAAAACTGTATAAAACGGATTTTCTCAAAAAAATCGCGGAAAAAGTTAAAAATCTGCCCATCAAACGCTTTGACGACAAATGCTTGGTAAGCGCCGCCATGCTTTTTGCAAATTCCTACCTTGGAAGCACGATAGAAATTTACCATTATACCCCCAATAATTTTTGGCCGAAAGAAAAATACGCCGCCCGGATTTTGGATTTATACACAATCACCAATGCCATGCTCCCCTTTATGGAAGAAAGAAAATGCCCTGAAAATATCAAAAACAAATTTCTTGCCTATATGAAAAAAAGAATTACGGTGAACACCGGTCAGCTTTCCGTACTGCTCGCGCAGGAAATACAAAAAAATCCGTCCGCCGTTTACGGCGTTCTTGAGGAATTGGAACCGTTCATCGATAAGGAAACCCTTATGCAGGCCCTTCTTTTGGCAAACGTAGAAAACGCGAACAAAATCATAAAAAACTATGAACATATTAAAGAGCTGCCCCATGTCTAAACTGCTTTCCATCGTTGTTCCCTATTATAATCAGCCTGAAAATTTACAGGATTTGCTCGATTCGCTCCATGCCCAAAGCCTCAGGCAAATGGAAATCATCATTGTTGACGATTGTTCTGAAAAATCCCCGGAACACATCATCCACGCAATGCGGGAAAAAGGCTTGACCATTCATTATATCCGCCAGCCTAAACGGCGTTATACCTTGCAGGCTCGGCTGGCAGGCATGAAAAAAGCTCAAGGTGATTACCTCGCTTTCATGGACTCTGACGACAAAGCCTATCTGCCAAATTCCTACGAAAAAATTTTTCAATTCGCCTTGGAAAAGCAAACCGATATCGTACATTTTTTCACCATGCAGAAAAATGCGTTGGGATTTGACGTTCCAAGACCGGAGTCAATGCCTTTTGCAAATGAATTGTCAGGAAACGATATTTTTGCGGTATGGCTTGAAAAAGGCTGTGTCGCCCATTCCGTATGGAATAAGCTGTATTCTAAAAAAGTCTATAAAAAAATTGCCGAACTTGAGCATACTGTGCATATTTTCAGAATTGAAGATTTTTATCTGACATGCTGGTTTCTCTTTTTTGCCGAAAGCTATTGTTCTTGCAATATTCCCGTTTATTGTTATAATCCGCCTAAAGGCAAAAAGAACCTTGAAAAAATTGCCGGCAGGGCGGAAGACGCATGGCAAATGTATAAAGAACTGCCGGGCATTTTTGCACGCCATGGCTTGAAAGATGAATACGTGCGAAAATTGCGCGATTATATCCATACATTGGCATTGTTAAGCCATGGAACAGCCCATGTTCATTTAAAAGATAAACATGAGGACAATCTAAAATACGATGAGGATATTGTGAATATCTATAAAAAATATTCAACGGCTGATGATCTTATTGCCTGCCTCGCCCTTGCAGCTTCACACAATGCGCAAAAAATTCTTAAATTGCACCAATTGAATCAATAAATCCAAAAAAGCAAAATGTCACATAATACCAAAACAGCAGTCATGCAGCCCTATTTCATGCCCTATATCGGCTATTTTCAGCTGATATGCGCTGTCGATACCTTTGTTGTTTTGGACGATGTGAATTTCATAATGAAAGGTTGGATAAACCGCAACAACATCTTGTTAAACGGCGAAAAACATTTATTTACGATACCGTTGGAAAAATCCTCGCAAAATAAATTAATACTTGACACAAAACTCAATTTTTCAGACAAAGATAAAGGAATACTGCTTAAAACCTTACAAACGGCATATAAAAGAGCCCCCCTTTTTCCATGCGTTTATCCTTTGCTTGAAGAAATCATCATGCAGGAAGAAACCGATCTGACAGCCTTCATCATGCACAGCCTGAAAGCTGTTCTTGCTTACTTGAGCATAAAAAAAACAATACTCAGATCATCAGAAATCGAAAAAGATATGTCTTTAAAAGGACAAAATAAAATTATCGAACTTTGCAGAAAAACAAATACGCAAACCTATATCAATCCTATCGGCGGTATTGAACTTTACAAACAAAGTAATTTCAAGAATGCGAACATGGAACTTAAATTTGTCAATACACAGTTCGATAACATAGTCTATAAACAGTTTAAAAATGATTTCGTAAACGGACTGTCATTCATTGATGTTCTGATGTTCAACCCCATACCGGATATCCATTACTTTCTGAAACAGTACAAACTTATTGATAATTGACCGTATCAGGAATATCCGCATACTGCCGTAACGATAAACACACATTGCGGGCAATATGCTATCATAACTTAAATAATGTTTGTGTTATCAAAAAAATTTTGAAGCATTTTTATAACTAACCTGACGCATTATCCTCATTGCTTAGTTTGCCTGATAATAACAGGGAAATCTTCCCAACCCACGGAGCAAGCTAAAAAATAAAGCCGTTTGCTCTTTCATAACAAAATAATCAGCGGGCTTTTCCAATAATTTCAAAGCGTTTTGGACAATTCAGGCACGCAGAATCCGGAGTATTTTTTACAAGCGCTTCGCGAAACGTCAAAAAATCTTCATTCTGCCAAATTTCAAGAATATTTGTTTCCAAAACAGAACCGAAAATCCGGCGATTGGGATTTTCCGCATTATCAGGCACATTTAAATACACACAGGGAGATACCATGCCTTCAGCATCAATATATAGACTGCGGGTCACATTTTCTCTGCATCCGCCGGCATGCGCCGCAGCCTTTGCTCCGGGCAGGGCAAAAACAATCTTGCGTTCCATTCGCGCCGCTTTATCGGCAACATCCTGCAAAATGCTTCTGGCTTCGGCAATTTTCTGTTTTTCATGGGGAGCAAAAGCAAGGCAGGCTTGTTCCTTATCGGCTATGTAATCCAAAGAACTGATGACCGCAGTGCTGATATCCAGTTCTTCCATGAGATTTGGAAGACTTTTGACAGCTTCCACCCTATTAGCCAGCAAAAGATACGCGAAATGGACATCTAACGGACCGTATCCCATATCTTTGACGGCAGCCTTGACCATTCGGACTGCCGAACAGACCTTTTCAAACGGTACGCCTACCCGTCCGCTGTCGTTGGAAACTGTGTCGGTCCCCACCAAGGAAAACGCCAGGGTGTCAATTCCGGAATGAGCCAGCTTATAGGCTATCTCATCATTCATTATCAAGCCGCAGCTTGTGCTTGAAACCTGACAGTCCGCCTTCCGCGCCAATGCCGCAAAATCAAAAAATCTCGGGTGCAGAAGCGGCTCTCCCCATCCTTGCAGGTGAACGCGTTCACTCACCCGCATAAGCTGCCACAGAGCGGCAAAAACATCCGCCTCCATATGTCTTGATTTCCAAGTTTCCGCCATGGTCGTATGGGGGCAATAGGTGCAGCGTCCCGCGCAAAAGGACGTGACTTCAACCTGTATGCAGTCAAGGGGACGCCGTTTTCCGAGCAAATCCCGTTTTAGCATTTCAAGAATGCCAGGAGCCTTGAAACTGCGGTTTTTCAATGGATCGTTTCCAGTCATATTTTCTTTCTACCCCCAAACAAACGTGCCAGCAAACTTTTTTTCTCCGGCTGTATATCCCAGCTGTATTCATAACAAGACAGAAAATGTTCGGCTCCCCACTTCTTTTTGAAAAAACCTATTCCCTCATTGACGGCAAGCCCCAAATTAAGCCGGCTGTGCCCACGTTCTTCACCGCATTTCGCAACAGCTTCAAGCAAGGCGTCGGCAGTTCCCGGAGGAGCCGAGGGCAGACGGCAGGCAAACATGTAAAAAGCCGTATTGAAAGAAGAATAATCGCCGATGGCAAAGGCTGCCAATGAGCCGTCTTTGGTCCGTGCTGAAAAAAGGCGTGCGCCGGGACTTTCCGCAAGATATGTTTTCAGCTGATGAAAAATATGTATCATACCTGCTTCAAGCCTGCGTCCGGAACAGAACGCCTCAACAATGGCTTCATGGTCCTGCCCGTATCCTTCCGCTCCGCTTTCTTCGATGAATATGTCACGCTTGGCTCTGGCAAGCATATTGCGCAGTTTTTGTTTATAGGGTGCTAACGGCAAAGGAAGCGACCAATACGCGTCCTCGCTGAAGTTGGCGTTTTCAGGCGTTCGGCTCGGTTTTACCGCACAAAGCACGGTAATATGTTTAAGACCCTTTGTCTGCAAAGCTTCGTCAACAGCCGCATCAAGAGCTTCCCTGTCAAGGGGTTTCCCTATCGGAAAACCAATCAGCACAATCTGCCCCTCGCAAAAATGACCGACGCAGGTTCCGAACATGCGCGAATCAAGACGGGATACGGCTTTCACATAGGGAATCAGCTGATCCGGCGTTATCGCGCTGGCAGTGACCTGTGCAAGCCCCACATTCATACGTTTTGAATCCGTTTTTGTCACCACCAGCGAACCTCCTTTTCATTGTGCAAAAATGCTTTCAGTTTATGGGAGATACCTGGCAGGCAGCGGCGCAACGTATATCCGTCTTCGGCAAGCATCCAACGCAAATTCAAAAGATGTGCAGCCCCGACAAAAACAGCGGTACGCCCCTCTTCCAAATAAGGCCGCATGCGTTCACGAAAACGCTGATCACGCAAACTGATAACCGCACCCGTTCTTGTGGGAAATTCCGCGCTGGAGCCCATCATTCCCTCCAAATCGCCAGCCAGATATGCTTTTAAATTACGCTGTGAATATATTTTCCACTCATGGCAATTTCGGAAATACGCAAGCACACGCTCCACCGGTACGGAATTGAGCGAAACAAGCTGTTCTTCCAAATTTTCCATACCAATGACATTTTTTTCCATATCGCGGGCAATACGCCAAGCTTCCATATCAACCGAACATTGCCACTCAAGACGTTCAAGAAACGCGGTCCAAAGGCTGAAAAAAGCACACCAGGGACGCATGGTTGACAGAATTTCGCGCACATCGGCTTTTTTGCTTGCTTCCAAGCCTAAAAAACGAACCACTCGCCCCTCGGGACCACGCACAACACGTTCCAATTTCCGTATTTCTGTTTCTGTCAATTGTTTTATGAGAGGAATAAAATCCGGTTCAAGACTTTTACCGTTTTTATCCACTTCCGCCATAAAATTGTCATCAAGCGGTCCCTCAAAAATAACATGGTCGACCTTGCGGAAAAGCTTGCGAAAAGAATCTTCAAAAGAATAACGGAAAAAATGTGCTGTTCCGCAAAGCCATGAAATTTTACCGTTTTTTTCCACTTCATAAATCATGGCAAAAGGCCGCTGTTCAGGACGCATTGCCAAAATCTGCCTTTTGGTCATGGTGCTGCTGCGCAGCAAGGCAAGAGCGAAATCTTGGGCAAGGCTCTGCGTTTCGTTTTCTGTTTCCTGCCACCATTCCGCCATGACATAAGGCAAAGACGGCACAGCCCCCCATTTTTTCTTAAAACGCAAAATTCCGTCATTCACGCCAAGTCCAAGATGAATAAAGCGTTTACCCTCCGCTTTCGCTCGTTCAAGCATGGAAGCAAAAAGCAAATCCACGGCATGCGGCACATAATGAGTACGTGAATGCGCTCCGAGAATATAGGAAACAAAATTTTTAGGGGCATAATCAAGCATAAGGCAGGCAACCAAATGCCCCTCGCTGTCCCATGCATTGAGAAGCCGCAAATATCCGCTCTTGGCGGTTTCAGAAAGAGCTTCCGGAGTGCGGGCATAAAGTTCGCGGACATGCGGTGCAAGGGAAGCGGTTTCCCCACGGTCAGCCCGTCCCATGAATTCCGCCCAAAGACGGCGATGGGCAGGAGTAAAAACCGTGCTTTCCTCGATACGCAAAACTTCTTCAGCTTTCCGTACGGGACTGCGCAAACGAACCGGAATCCGCGCGTTGGCGGAAAGCACATAGAAACGGTCATGGTCGACAATATTGTTCTGCAAACGCCGGGGCAATTCAGGACCTATGGCGAAACAGCGGAGTGATTGTTGTCCGCAATGCTTCATGGCTTCTTTACAGGCATGTTTAAAGGCTTCTTCAAAATCTTCATGAGAATAAGCGCCTCGCAAAGGATAGGCAATCGACATAAGCCAGTCATCGTCATGAATGAAAAAATACTCCCCTATGCAAAATGCGCTGCCTTGCGACATGGCACGCATAAGCCCCGGAGAATGTTCCGGAACTTTGGCAAAATCAATGAGCTTCCGAAACAGACCTTCCTGTTCCGGATTTTCCAAGGCTGGCGTTTCCAAATGAAATACTCTGTCATTTTCAGGCATAAAGCCCCCCAAAAAAACAATTTCACAACAGATTTTGTTTATTAATCGTAACGTGCATATCTCAAACAGTTACCTTACCGTACCATAACAAAAATAAATTTTCAACGCCCTATTCCATGCAATAGCGGATAAAATCATTTGCCGTGATTGATTTGCCATGGTTATATAATTCAGAGTGATTGGTTATGAGGATTTTGAAAAATAAGCTTAGCCAATCGAATCATGTATCTTGGAAAGCAATTTGAGCATTACCGCAACTTCCTCGTCTGTGAGAGCTTTGGAAAAATCAGCACAAACATCTAAAAAAAAACGGATGAACTTCATCCAAAAAGGTCTTTCCCTTTTCCGTGATCTGCACATCGACATTGCGTTGATCTTTTCCCAGTTTCCGCCTTTGAATGTAGCCTTGATGTTCAAGCCAATTCAAATGGTTTGTAACCGAAGCTCTGGTAATTTGCAAACGCTTCGCAATAGCCGAAGGGCTGAGAGAGTTTTCAGAAAAATCTTTCCTCAAAAAAGAACCAATATTCCAAGCTTGCTTATGGATATGTTCTTTTTATTCAATTCTTCATTGGTGATTTCAATCACATCATCGGAAAGCCAAAGCAAAAGCTCACCAACTTTTGTGCGGGAAGAAAGTGCTGCCGATAATAATTTTTGCATGTAATCCCCCTGTCATATAAATTATGCCCTCAATAACGCAATACGATTAACGTGGTTATCAGGTACACAAGCAGTGCGGCAACAGAAAAATAACGTATATTCACAACGTTGCCAAGCCAGCAAAAAGTAAGGGATTTATGGCTCTTTGGGCAAACATTCGGCTTCATGCAGCTAAAACAGCTGAAACAATCGACGCCTGAAAGTGTTTTTGAGCTTGAAATGGGCAGATTCATAGGGCACGCTTTTTCGCATTTTTTACAGTTTACGCAGCTGGCTACGTCCCGTTTTATTTTGGTTGTGCCAACTACTCGGCAAAAAATATTATAAACGACCTTTTGCCAGCACATATATTTGCAGAAAAAAAAACGGAATAAACATTGAAACAAGTATCACAGTGATATACTTGGCAATCAGAAAAATTTTTGAAGGAAGCGTGGACATATCCATTTCAAAATGTTCGCCCAAATAATCAACTTCAAGAACAATAAATAGGTACAGGAAAAAAATCAGGAAAACATACCGAAGATAACGCAGTTTGAAATCCACGGTCCGGAGAAACAAAAATTGCTTGGACGGAAATAAATATGCTCCAAGTTTAGCCATGAAATAACTGAGCCCGCCAAACGGACATGCCCAGCCGCAAAAAATGGACCGGCAATAATACTTGAGAGCAACACAACGTACTCGCTCTCTATTTCGGTATTTAAACCCAAAATGATCATAAACATAAAAAAATTAATGACAAAGAACAATCTCACAATGTCACGCATAATGAAAAAACTATTTCCTTCATTCAAAAACTTCATGGTATGCCTCCGTGTTAAATACGATTAATAAGGAAACTGTATCATAATCACGCTAAATCAACTTTGACTTTCAGTATCATTTACTATATAAATTATAATCACTTAATAACTTACAAATTATTAAAGGAAAATTTTTATGTTAAGTAATAGACAAAATGGAATAATCAGAAAAAAAATCGATGGAGATTTTGAAGAAATTTGGAAACGTTTACTGGATATTGTTGCTGCAGAAAAAATCCCCGTATTTGCTGTAATTGATCATAAATCCAACGCGTTACAGGTTGGTTTGGATATGACAGATGCCCGTGTGCTTATTTTTGGCAATCCTGCCGTCGGAACGGTATTGATGCAATCAAATCCTGAAATTGCCTTGGATTTACCTTTGAAATTTTTAGTTTGGAAAAGCTCTGATGGAGTTATATTAAGTTGGAATTCACCAACTTGGCTTGCCGAACGGTTTGAAATGAATCCCAATATGGAAGTTATAAAAAAGATCAATAACTTGCTCGAAAAACTGTCAAATAGTATCGCAGCTGTTTGAAAAGGGAAACGTTTTTGTAAATATTGTTCAAAGATGTTCAAAAGAAGAATTACTACCTATAATTCAAAGAAAAATCCTTTGAAGGTTCACTTATTCATACGGACGGTTGGAAAACATATGACGGACTTATAGTGAATGGGTATACCCATTTCGAGTATTTCATTATGAAAACGATTATGATAATAAATTACCCTCAAACTAGTTATTAACAGAAGAGTTAGCAATGGGTGTTGGTCACAACTTTTCTCTAATTTAGCTGATAATGAAGATAACAGAGCAATAGCTAGTACTTTTGATTTTAATCTTAATAATTTTGATTTTTGATTGCAAACTGTAACTGTATATAGAAATTGTATCGCTCATCATAGACGTTTTTGGAATGATGGGAAAGATAAATTGCGAAA
>ERZ778504.2139-NODE-2139-length-11433-cov-10.299262_pt1 | contig 11433 bp, 7 predicted proteins | sample MGYA00510046_ERZ778504 | MGnify/ENA primary metagenome ERZ778504 (study PRJEB29527, sample SAMN07138964) | mouse gut metagenome | material: feces | host: mouse | place: China:Nanjing | collected 2016-01-25 ...
TCCTGATTTTGTTGAAAATGATTTAGAGAGCTCTTTTAATGCAATGTTTGAGTATGTAAAACTGCATTAAAGACTTACTCTTGTCTATACACTATTATTGCGATAATGAATGTGCAGTTCTCAGTTTGGAGCCTCGAATTTGAACCCGTTAGTGGCACTCACGAGTTCAACCCCGTCAGTCTTTAGCTTCCGTTTCAGCCATCGCCAATAGTTGCCGGCTTTGGTATAGTCCGGTTCATCATTTATGGCACGCACTATATCCGTGGTAGAGAACCACCAGCAGTTGATCTCGTCATCCCAAACCGCTCTCACTTCGCGGTTATTGAAAAATCGTATTGACTTCTTGCTAATGATTCAGATTTGTTTATGATCCAAGTGGCATTATTCTTGGCCCCTATACGTGAGAGGATAGCTTTCTCTTTGAGGGAGGCGATGGCGCGATCAACCGTTCGCTTGCTCAATCCGGTTTTGGTTGCAATGGCTGCGATTGTGATTTGTGGATTCTCTTGAACCATTCTTACTACTGCCATCTCCTTCAGGGAAAGGTGCGCGGTTAATGACAATGGCGTTTCCAAAACGTCATTTTGGCGTTTAGTGTCATCTGAAATGACATCTTGACATTTTCTAAATAACCGTGTTATGTCCTTAGACGGTTGAAGCCTCCTTTAAGTTTTTTCTATATGTCATATTCGATAGACGGTTATATTATAGATGCGAAGGCAATAAGTTTTCGCCTAAAGAAAATGATATACGGATACATTAGAGTAAGTTCTGACAAACAGACTGTCGAGAATCAACGTTTCGAGATAAATAACTTCTGCGAACGCGAGAATCTTGCCATAGATGGCTGGATTGAAGAAACCATTTCAGGAACTAAAGCCTACAACAAGCGTCAGCTTGGTGCATTGCTCAAGAGAATCAAGAAAGACGACTTAATTATATGCGCTGAGTTGTCACGTCTTGGTCGTAATCTATTCATGATTATGGAGATTCTAAATATCTGCATGACTAAGGAGGCGAAAGTATGGACAATCAAGGACAACTATCGTCTAGGTGATGATATTCAGAGCAAAGTGCTCGCATTTGCCTTTGGATTGTCTGCCGAGATAGAACGAAACCTCATCTCTCAGCGAACGAAAGAAGCATTGGCCCGTAAAAAAGCTGAGGGCGTGATTCTCGGACGACCGAAAGGAGCTAAAACGGCTAAAGACAAACATCCTCTTCATGAGAAAGAGGCGCTGATACGAGCCTTGCTGAAGGAGGGTGTCTCCCAAAGAACAATCGCTAAAATATGCAAAACCAATCGCAACACTCTTGGACGCTTCATACAAGACCGTGAATTGTCACATGAATAACGAGCGATTTTGTTTCTTCTAATACTTCTTATAATGACTTCGTAATGGTAGGAAGTAAGAGTTGGGTAATACTTTCAGATGTGGAGCGTTCCATAAAAGAAAAGATAGAAAAGGTTGGCAAGCCTTTAAAAGAATGGAATATACAAATTTACCGAGGCGTTTTAACTGGTTGTAACGAAGCGTTTATTATCTCTACCGATAAACGGAATGAGATATTGTCAAAATGCATAGATGAAGCAGAAAGAGATCGTACGGAGAAACTTATACGACCGATTCTCCGTGGCCGTGATATCAAACGCTATGGATATAAGTGGTCTGGATTATGGCTAATCAATACCCACAATGGAGTGAAAGGAAAGATTGAGCGAATTCGTATTGAAGATTACCCCTCGGTAAAAGCTTATCTAGACCAATTTTGGGATAAAATTTCAACCCGCTCAGACAAAGGAGATACACCCTATAATCTTCGAAATTGCGCATATATGGAGGATTTTGATAAACCAAAAATCATTTATCCTGACATAATGCGGTTACCCAAGTCCATATCTAAAATTGATACGTATCCTAATATTGCATTTGACAATGATGGATACGTTCCTGAAGCAACTCTCTTTATGATGAACGGAGAATCCATTGAAAATATCTGTTCCTATCTAACTTCAGATATTGGATTCTTCATATTCGCACGTTTCTATATGGGACCGGTTTTTGATGATACAGGGTTCCGTTTCAAAAAAGAGTATCTATTAAAACTACCAATTCCATTGATTATAAAAAATGCTAATCATATAACAGATGATATTTTGTCAAAATATATAGATCTTTCACAGGAGGAAATGAACGTCATCTTAAGTTACAAAAGAAATCTTATTGATTTTCAATAAATTCTATCTCTTGTTCACTTAGGGCATAAAGAGAGTATATGATAGAATCAATAGTTTCTTGTGTTGATTCAGACAGTATGATTTCTAAAGCTTCCTGTTCATCCTCACTTATTATTGGAACTGGTAATTGTTCAACAAACATTGGTTTATATTCGAAATATCCCCCATTACGAGTGACCCCCAAATTCCTAATATAATAATCCCCAACTTTTGAATTTAGAATTGCTAAAAGGTACTTACTTGCAGGTACAATCATAGGGGAGGGCGCGTTAACATAGAACGCCCCCTCAGCTAAAGCATAACTTGGCTTGAGATTTAAGTTACCCCATATGATTTTTGGTTTATCAAAATCCTCCCAATAAGAGATGCTATCTTGTGTTTCAAACCATTTATTATTGGTCTTTTTTCGAGCTTTAACTTTCTCTCCTTTAATAATATACTCATTGCCTGTCTGCTCAAGTCGCTCCATGCCAAAATTTGAGAGAAGATAGTCTTTCACTGCGGGGTACATCTCAATGTCATAATGCCTGGATGGGAATGTGGCAATAAGCCACAACCCCGACCAATGGTAAGAATAACGCTTGATGTCTCTGCCTCTTAAAATCGGTCGTATAAGATTCTCCGTCCTTGTACGCTCCTGTTCGTCTGCACAGTTGGCGAGTATTTCATCTCGCTTTTCTGATGAGATAATAAACGCTTCATTGAAACCTGTCTTTATGCCGTAGTTTATTTGAATGTCCCAGTCTTTCAATGGGGTACCAACAGATTCGATTTTACGTTTGATACTTTGTTCGATTGGGGTAAGGATTACCCATGCCTCGGATGTGCCAAATTCGGCTATAAAACTGCTTTGCCTAACAAAATCGCTCATATTTGAGATGCCATCGACAATGCAACATCGTGTCTTTCCTTGGTTCTGAGACTTAGAGAAAAGTAATATGTTAGTGTCAACAGTTACATTGTCGAAAACCTTTGTTCCTGCAAAATCTATAAGAAGTTCAGGATTGGTTCTGGTAGCGAAGAATTCGCGTGTCTTTTCACCATAGCCAGCCCTCATCCACTTATTCGACGTTATATAACACAGATTACCGTCAGGTTTCAACATTCGCCAACCTTGTTCGTAGAAAAGGCTATATATGTCTCCTGTTCGAACAAAAGTAATAAAACCTTTACCTTCGTATAATTTCCCCAACTCTCCTTTATTGGCTTGGAGTTGAATGTATGGCGGATTGCCAATTACAATATCGAAGCCAACTTGGACGCCAAACATCCATTCTGGGTCAAAGAACGGAGCAAATTTGTGTTGGTCAAACATATCCCACCCGACAAGATCGGCTGCTTGTTCGTTACCGATAAAGTCATTTTTGATAAGAGCATCGGCTATCTTTTGCCGAAGTTCTGCAACACGGGCTTTCCATTTGCGTTTGGTGCGAAGCGTCTTGGCTCCGAAAATCCTATGTTTGGCTATACGCAGAAGTTTCTCATCTGCTTTTATATCCTCAATATCAAAAAGATTGCCGTCTCGTTTCTGTAATCTTATCAGAGAATTAGCCGCGACAAACTTTGCCTCAAGGTTAGGCAGCGGACGAATGCCAAAATTCTCTGACGCATTATTGTTTGTCTTTTGGTCAATTACCAGCGAGATAAAGAATCTGAGCTTGCTTATCTGAATAGCAATCGGCTGAATATCCACGCCATAGATACAATTCTCTATCAGATATAATTTTCTGGCGTAGTCGGGGTTATTACAACTCTCATCGAAATTTCTATTAACATCATCCTGTATCTCCCTACGCTCTTCCTCACTCAAGGTCATTGATTCCTGCATTGAGTTCAAAGAGGCTTCAAGAATCATGCCGCGCCACATTTCGTTGTCGGGGTCTATCCGTTGCAGGATATGCACCATTTGTTGAAGCATACCAACAGGAAATGCCCCTGAACCGCAAGCCGGGTCAAGAACCTTGCATTTGAAGACAGCTTCAAGAATTGATTTGCGCTGTTCTTTAGTCAGATTCAATGGCTCATCAGAGTAATCCAACAACTGACGATATTGAGGTTCCAATTCCACTCCCACGACTCGTTTCAAGTGAGAAACAAGTGCCTCATTCACCATATACTGTACAATGTCACGTGGAGTGTAGAATGAGCCGGTTTGCTTTCTTGCAGTTGTCTGAGTTTCCGGGTTATATGATGCCAACAGGTTCTCAAATACTTTACCAAGCAATTCTGGATCGAGCGATACATCCTGATCGAAAGGCGTATTTTCCTCAACTGTAAAGTTATATCTTTTGAGTATGTCAATGATGCCTCTTGCGGAGACCTTACGTTTGTTCTTGTCTCCATAAAATTCAGAGAGGTCAATATCTTTACCTACGTCTTCACCAAAGAAAAGATAATCAGGAATGATGAGCTGTGCATTGATTTTGTCCCTATCTGTGAAGGCATCAAGATATATGCCATTTTCCTTATCATCAAGGCAGTCAAACAGACCCCCATTCAGAAATGGGACTGTGGAGTTTGCAAGTTCAACGAAGTGGTTAGGATTCTTGAAGAATTTTTCATACCTCATCAACTTGTTGTTGTCAAAATCAGTTCTGCTCGCAGAACCATTTTCATTGAGTTTTCTAAAATGCCGTTCCGTCAACTCAGTGCTTCCCTCTGCCGTCATTGGACTATTGAGCATGGCAAAGAACAGATTCTGAAGAATTGCCTTATAATAACGGCTTTCTTTTGACTTGCCAAAGAGATTCACGACCTCATGGGGAGTAAATCCGTCAAGAAGATTCTGTGCAATGTAATGCTCGTCAAAGAATTGCCACGGGATTAGTTTGCGTTGTTTGAGGAACCATACAAAAATCAACCGGGTAATAAGACGAATTGCCGCCTCATGATTATATTTTTCATTGTCATGAGGATCATCTATATCATTTGGAAACTGGATTTCCTTTATAGCCCACGCATACCAATCCGACAATTCATTATAGAATGCTTTGGTAAGCACATCTACGGAGAATCTATTACGCAAATCCTCAACCGATACTATACGTCCCGGTTCATTCAGATATTTATTGGGAGTATAGTAGGCCACCCCATTACCCAAATAATAAGAATATCGACGAGGATTTGAGTATGTCCGTTTCGTTCGGTTATCATCTTCCCATGACAAGGTGAGTTCAACCAACGAGAACCGATAGTTCTCATTAGAATCTTCAGGGACAAATATTACCAATGCACGGTCAACACCATCATCCGTAATCAGGCGGAATGCATCTTTTGAAAGTCCAACCCTCGCGTCATTTTTTGAATTGTGTCGGATTTCATAGATATTTAAATCCAGAGACTCGCATCGGCCCAACATCGTAGCCGAGACCGCATAATTCATTCTTGCAAAAAATGCGACCTCAGAATGGGAGTTCAACTGAGCATCAATAGGGAGGAACCCTTTGAGAAAGCGTGTAAACTCAATGCGTGAATATGGTTTATCGAATTCCATTATTGTGGTAATATTTGTTCTGTTAATATCAATGATTCTTCTCCCGCTTCAACAGCAGCCATAGTCTCTAACTTGCGTAGAAGATATGCATGAGAAATAATTTGCGGTAATGCAGCGATTTCATTTTTCCTTAAGTTGGTAAGAAATCGCACTTCGTAGCCAGACAGTCCATCAGCCTGAGCAACAACCATCAAGTCGTCAACATATGCCTTATCAAGCATTCGTGCATTTCGTATCATCTTTATTCTAGCTAATGCTTCAAGTAGGCGAGGATCTCGACGTTGTTTTTCAACTCCGGCAAATAATTTTGACTTTAGCATCTGATATATGCTGTCGAAATTTTCATCTACCTTATGAGGTTGTTCGCTTTCTTGGGATTCAAAAATCGCCAAAGCCTCTTCGGCACTAAGCATTATGACACCGTGTTCTGTGGCGACTTTAAATACAAAGTCATTACCTTTTTTACCAAACATTACAACGCCTCGGACAGTTTTGTCAATATGTCTCGCAACACGGGCGCGATGAGGTATTTGCAACGCCGCCTTGTGGAGGTCTGTTCCTTTTAACTGGTCAAGCAAACGTCTATATGGAGTATCCCAAGACGCTGTTTCCGTCTTGCCAATTTCTTTTCTGTATCTTTCTACAAAAAAACTCTGCACCTCTTCATCCTTAGTAAGGGCTTTAGTATCTTCACCCATGATAGCGTGAATCATAGCCATTTTAAGTGTAGATATTTCTTTAGTGCGCGTTTCTGCTTCTCCTACTTCGGTAGGAAAGAAATTAAAGATATAAAGATGTTCAAATACTTTCTTGTTTATTCGATTGATACGGCCTATTCGCTGTATTACTCGAGTGGGATTGTATGGGATGTCATAATTGAATATTTCTCCAGCGCGATGCAAGTTATACCCCTCAGAGATGGCATCAGTAGCAATCAATATATCGAAATCATCCTTCTGCAATTCCTTTCTAAGCCCGGCATCAAAATTTGCACGGATTCTCTCCTTGTTGAGCATTGAAGCGTCACCGGAGGTATATTTCATCACTCTCAACGTGTTTCCATCAGATTGCAAAGTCTCGCCCAGATAATTTACCGTATCGGCGAACGCAGAAAAAACTACAATTTTACGTTTAGGGTCATGAGAACGATGCTCTGTGAGTAATCTGCGGAACTCATCGAGTTTGGGGTCAAATTTAATTTTATCATCATTCCCAAACCATTCTTCGTGAATCTTTTTCAGTAATGCAATATCAGATTCAACATCCGAAATAAAATCATCAGAGATGAATTTACGCGGAATAGTAAAGAGACCTTTTTGTTCGTATAACTCAAAGGCATCATAAATCTCCTTAACGCCATCATCAGTAATTTCATAGAAATCCTCAACATCAGGGAGACCACCCTTTTTGAATACAGGAATTTCTCCTGATTTATCAATCCATGTCAGCAGATTCTCAGCGGATTTAATCATAAATCCTAAGGACTGTCGAAACGCATATACAGAACTTTCAAAGCGTTGCACCAACAATTTACGCATAAAAGATGACACATTCTGCTGACGTCCTATTAACATGCGGTACTCAACACCTGTACGATTCTCCAGATACTCTGTAAGTTCTTCAATCTTTTCAGGTATAGCATAAGAAATCGGCTTGTATCGTGCAGACCTAAAACGAATCAAACCATCATTCTTTGGTTCATCTTCTGCTATAAGGTCAAGTGTGCGTTTGTATAAACTCAGCTGTTTTTCAGAGAGTTCATAATTCAGTTCTTTCGGGTCGTCCGGTATGACAGGTTTAATGCCTTGCAACTTCAAGTCTTCCTCGTAGGCCGGAATCTCCATCAAATCTATTCTGGAACGGCGTACCACAAGCGGATTGATTATAGAACGAATGCTTGACGCAATACGCTCAGCCTCGGTTTTAACCTCATCATCAGTTATACGCTTCTCTCGCTTTGCTTTTTCCATTTCCTTATATGTGGCAATAAGTTCACGGAAGGACTCGCCTAAATTCTCAACCGTTTTAAGTGTTGATTTATTAGGAATTTGGAATAACTTTAACAATGAGTATATATCATTCGGACGATTATTGAATGGAGTCGCAGTTAATAGCACCACCTTATTGTTACTGCATAAATCATGTAGTAGAGAATAGTCTTTTATATACTCATTTCTGAAACGATGCGCCTCATCAATGATTATCAAGAATTGTTCGTTTGAACGGGCAATTTCTTTGAAATGAGTTAAAGCTGATTCTATCTTACCCGCACTGAATACAGATGCATTGAAACCAAACTCATCTTTATACACCTCCCATTGTCTAACAAGATGCGGAGGGGCAACGACTATTGTTCTTAATCGGAGATTACGAGCTATAGTTGAGGCAATGACTGATTTTCCAAGTCCAACAACATCTGCAATTATGACACCATTATGATTGTCAATGGCGTTAAGAGCAAGCTGGACAGCATCCGTTTGATATTTAAGATTTGAATATCTTCCTTCTGTGATGTCGTGCGGCGTCAGTATATTTTCTTTTGAAGGAATATTAAAGTACTCATGAAGTACACGAATATACATCAGATATGGCGAATACAACTTCTCGTACCAGATATGTTTTATAACTTTTTCCTCCCATTCAGGAATTGTATCTGTGTCTATTACTGGAACTGCACTCAACCACAATTCTTCAAAGATTAATTTGGCATCTATATGGTGTTGTTTATCTTTGAACCTTGCATTTATCTCAACGCGCCCTTCCAAGCCTTGATATGACAAGTTGCTGGAGCCTGTTATTACATTTCCCGGATCCTCGCCGTTCTCGTTAAAATCAGAACCAAAATCAAAAATATACATTTTTGCATGACATGGCTCCTCTGTTTTTCTAATTTCAAGTGAACCGTCCTTGATTTTATTGTAAAATAGAGTGAACGATTTTTGTTTATCATCACTATCCAAGAAATCAGAATTATTGAAGAGATGTACGAATTGCTGATAATATTGCTCTCTGAGTTGGCCTAACGTAAGAGTATTGCTTGAAAGGTTGTTTATAACCTGTATGCTCTTGGCTATATTTGTATCTACATCTAATCCAACCAAGATTCTTAACTTCTTATCAGACAACCCTTGTGATAGCAAATGATAGCCGGAGAAGAAAAAATAACCCACGAGTATGTCAACGGCATCCGTTTTAGGCAGGATTCCGTTGACTATCTCAGACATCAATTTGTCCTTATTAGTAATAAACGAGTTTTGGCTCATAATAAAAAAACAAAACCCGATGCAGCGGTCTGAAGATGGCCTAAGGAATCTATGCTTCGGGTATCCATGTTAATTGTAGGCGATGTTGCCTGTGGGTTAATTCGTTTTTGCCATTTTCAGATAGACGTTACTATTCCTTTTACAAAATTACACATTTTATTTGAGGGAGACAAGACGTTGAGGGAGAAAAAAGTAGCTCTACACGGGGCAAATACTGGATTTGTCGGGTGTGGAGCTACGATGTGGGGATTATTCCGCCGGAGAGTAGAGGCGTTTCATGCGGGCGAGGGAGTGGGCGTGGCGGAGGGAGTCGCGGTAGGCTATGTCTTGTTGCCAACGACCGGTCTGCCAGTCGTGGTATTGCTTGGGGAAGTTCTCGCGGTAGAATTGTCCGAAAGCGATGGCTTCGGCATTATCCTCATACCAGCGGTTGAGTTGCCCGCTACGGTTCTCATAATCACGCCTTGTGTCGGATGCCGAGCGCAACACAAGTATGCTACTCATTATGCAGATGCCGACAACCAAGCCTACAATTCCGAATGTGGGAAGGTGTAGCCGGAATACATCGGTCCAGCTCTTGAAGTTGTTGTCGAGTCGCTTGCGGTCATCATCGGAAAGGGTTGCTTCAATGGCTGTCGGGATTGAGTCGAGTTGCCGTTCCAACCGGTCATGGAAGATGGCACGGGTCGTCGCCTCGTCCCTAAGCATCGTGCGGATTTCATAGGAGTGACCAAAGTCTTTCATGGTGCCGTCTTCGTCAAGCAGTGCCTCAAACACAGCTCCGGCAAGTTCCTCGCTCGATTTGGCAGAGGCCTCAAAGCATCGGGTGGCATCCTCGAAGCGTGAAACGAGTTCTGCGAGATTGGCAACATCTTTCTTATCAGGTACTTCAGGCACGTTTGCCGAAGACGGTACATTGTCAAATGGATTGCTCATAGTCGTTATTGTTTGTGAGTGATTGTTTTGCTTTTAAGAGTTCGGTCGCTATGTATTTCAGTGCGTCAATCGCCCATTGGTCGCATTGCTTCTGAGTGTTGACGTGGCGTGCTATCTGGTTGAGATTGTTCTTCATGCCGATGAGGTCGCGGAGCCACTGGCGCGTTTCAGGTGAACGATCAGGAATCTTGCGCCGCATAACAATCAGTCGGCAAAGGTGGCTCAATTTTACACCCCGCTCATTCGCTTTCGCCTCCAGTGTCTCGCGCTCGGAGCGTGACAGTCGGAATGTTATGCGTTCCGATAGGTTCTCAACGGGATTGCGCTTGTTTCGTTGCAAGGCAGATGGTTGTTTCTTCATATTCTGAATTTTAGAGTTTTATAATTTGTAGCCGTTCCGGCGTTTCCATTCATCGTCAAGGTCATCGGAACTATGACTGTCACGAATCTCATGTTCGGCATTACGGGAACTACCGGATGGGGCATCTTTTATTCTCGAATTATGCTTTGACTTTGAGGGAGAATAAGTTGGCCGAGATTGCTTTGAGGGAGAAGGGGCCAAAACAGTAGCAGGGAGAATACTCATGTCAATGCCGAGATCTTTCTGCAAACTGTATTGACGTTCTTTGCCGTCGGAGTCAACCATTCTGACGCATAGCCCTTTCTTCGGGTCATGGAACAGTGTCAACCCCTCGGACGCCAATGTTCCGATAAAATCCGGAGAGTCGCGCGCGGCCTTTTCGATGATATACTTCAACCGGGCTTTGCGTTTTTTGGCTTCCTCTACGGCTCTTTTGCGGCGCATACGTTCATCAATCTGAGATTGAGAATCAGATGGCTTGTGCTGACGGCGTGTACGTTCTTTCCTCCTCCGACCCACAGCTTCCAGATGAGCCTTTTCCCGCTCGGCTGCTTTCTTTGGTGCTTCAAGTCCATATTTCATTGCAATACAGGCGGCTGCACGGTTGGCGTTCTTGTTGATGAAATTATCACGAAAACGCTTGCCGTTGACATCGGTAGTTCGGATTACGATGTGATAATGCTCGTTATCCGTGTTGTCATGTCTGGCAACGATATACGGACATTCCGAAACATCATTTCCTCGCGCCGATAGTTCATCGAGAAAGTCACCGATGATAGTCCTCACCTTGTCGCGTCCGTTATCAGGCATCGAGCGGAGCAGGGCTGTTTCTTCCGGTGTGAAAGAGATGATAATCGTATAGCATTGCGTCCTGTAATCATTAGCGGTGGCTATCCAATCGGCGGCTTGTTCAGCCGGAGTTGCCGATAAGTCAGTGAAGTTAGCCAATAGAATTGAGCCGTCCTTCCCATGATTTTGCGCATAGCTCAGACTGTGTGCAATGTCGGACGATTTTCCTACAACGGCATTCATTTTATGGCTGAGTTAGCACGGTTCAAAACCGCAGGTTTCACAAACCGTCTGTCAGACAAATCGGGTCGAGGGGTTTCCCCTTGCAAGGGTGTTTTTTCGGGCCGGAGCG
>ERZ778504.2146-NODE-2146-length-11411-cov-4.096689_pt1 | contig 11411 bp, 7 predicted proteins | sample MGYA00510046_ERZ778504 | MGnify/ENA primary metagenome ERZ778504 (study PRJEB29527, sample SAMN07138964) | mouse gut metagenome | material: feces | host: mouse | place: China:Nanjing | collected 2016-01-25 ...
CATACCATATTGCTTGCAGTAATATCACTGGCAGGCATCGCCACGGCGTCGGCGCAAGATGTGCCGGTCCTCGACCTCGACAACTGCCTGTCAATCGCCCTGACCGAAAGCCCGACCATAAAGGTTGCCGACCTCGAAGTAAAACGGGTCGACTACTCGCGCAAAGAAGTCATAGGCCAGCTACTACCCAACATCGACTTCAGCGGCCAATACAGCCGCACACTGGCAAAGCAGACCATGTATATGAACATGGACGGCTTTGGCGACTTCGGCGGCGGCAACGAGGACGGCGACGCGACATCACGTGCCGGCAACCGTGGTGGCGGCGACGGGGGCATAAAGGTCGGCCTCGACAACTCGTACTCGGTCGGCTTCCAGGCTTCGATGCCGCTGATTGCGCCGCAGTTGTGGCAAAGCCTGAGCCTGAGCGACACGCAGATTTTTAGAAATGCAGAGTCCGCACACAAGAGCCGCCTCGAACTCGTCAACCAGGTCAAAAACGCATATTACACCCTGCTCCTGGCCGAAGACTCGCGCAAGGTGATGCAGGAGAGCTACGACATGGCCAAGCTGACCCACGAAACATATACCAAGCAATATGCCCTCGGCGCGGCCAGCGACTACGACGTGCTGCGCACATCGGTAGCTATGAAGAATATCGAACCTCAACTCATGCAGGCCGACATATCAATCAAACAGGCGCGGCTACAACTGCTCATACTCATGGGCGTAGACGCATCGTTCGACTTCAAAATCAACGACAGCCTCGCCAACTACGAGGACACGATGTACGGCCAGACCCTCGCCATCGACCCCGACTACAGCCGCAACATGGACTTGCGACTCCTCGACATCGACGCCCGGATACTCCAAAAGAACCTGAAAATCCAGAAGCTTGCCTACTCCCCCACCCTGGCACTCACGGCAAACTACAACTGGACCTCGATGAACAACGGTTCGCCATTCAGCAACCTCCGCTGGAACCCCTACTCGTCGGTAGGCGTGGCGCTGTCGGTGCCCCTGTTTTCAGGAGGCCAGCGCCTCAACAAGGTCAAGCAGGTACAACTCCAGGTCGAAGAAATGCGCTGGCAACGCGAGAACCTCGAGCGAAGCGTAGACATGCAGGTCAAAGTGGCCATCGACAATATCAAGATGAACGTCAAGCAAATCTCATCGTGCGCCGAGAGTGTCGGACAGGCCGAGCGCGCCCACACCATACAGGAGCAGAGCTTCGACATCGGTGCCACAAGCTATCTCAACCTCCGCGATAGCGAACTGGCCCTCACCCAGGCCCGGCTGGCCTACAACCAGGCTATCTATAACTACCTCGTAGCCCATAGCGACCTCGAACTGCTTCTCGGCAACGCACCCCTCGATAAATATACTAAGAAATGAAATACCAAGTCTTTATCCTTAGCACCTTAACCGCCGCCATGCTTGCCTCATGCGGAAAAAAGGAACAGGCAGCCGCCGTCGCCACCGAGGAGCTGCCCATCGTCACCGTCGATGTCGCCCACCGCATCGACGTGCCTCAAAACAAGGTCTACACCGCCAACGTCGAGGCCGAAAACATCAACAACATAGCCCCGGCGACACCAAACCGCATAAAGAGCATCAACGTAGAAGTTGGCGACCGCGTGCGCAAGGGACAGGTACTGGTCGAACTCGACAAATCGAACATCGACCAGCTCCGCATCAACCTCGAGCAAATCGAACGCGAGTATAACCGCGCCGTGCAACTGCTGCAAATCGGTGCCGGCACACAGCAGGCCGTAGACCAGCTCAAGGCCCAGCTCGACGCCGCCAAGTCGCAATACGACAACCTGCTCGAAAACACCGTGCTGCGTTCGCCCATCACCGGCGTTGTAACGGCACGAAACTACGACCCGGGCGACATGACCGGGTCGCTCCCCGTACTCACGGTGGGCCAACTCGCCCCGGTGGTAAAAGTGATGATTAATGTGAGCGAGAACGACCTTGCCACCCTGCGGCAGGGACAGCCTGTCGACGTGACCTTCGACGCCTATCCCGGCGAAACATTCAGCGGCAAGGTGCAGCGCATCTACCCCACCGTCGATACTGCCACACGCACATTCGAGGTAGAGGTGCGCATAGCCAACGCCACCGAGAAACTCAAGCCCGGCATGTTCGCCCGCGTATCAATCGACCTGGGCACGCAGCAGAACGTGGTCGTGCCCGACCGCGCCGTGGTCAAGCAGACCGGCTCGGGCAACAAATATGTCTACGTGCTCAAGGGCAACACCGTAAGCTATAACCGTGTAGACCTGGGCCAGCGCCTCGACAACGCCTACGAACTCCTCTCGGGCATCGAAGACGGCGACACCGTGGTCATAACCGGCCAGACACGTCTCGCCGACGGCGTGAAAGTCGAAGTAAAGTGAGAACGCACCATACTCCCAAAAACTTAAAACTTAAAAAATGAGTCTCTACGGCAATGCTGTGAAACGGCCCATCATGACCACCCTGTGCTTCGTAGCAGTGGTCATACTCGGCCTGTTCTCACTGCGCAACCTACCAATAGACCTGTACCCCGATATCGAGACCAACACCATCATGGTCATGACCACGTATTCGGGAGCCAGCGCGCAAGACATAGAGCAAAACGTGACACGCCCGCTCGAAAACGTGCTCAACTCGGTCAGCAACCTCAAGCACATCACCTCGAAGTCGCGCGAGAACATATCGGTCATAACCCTCGAATTTGAATACGGCGAAGACATCGACGTGCTCACCAACGACGTGCGCGACAAGCTCGATATGGTGTCGTCGATGATGCCCGACGACGCCGAGACGCCGATTATCTTCAAGTTCTCGACCGACATGATACCGATTATCATGCTGTCGGTCAACGCCACCGAGAGTATGCCGGGCCTCTACAAAATCCTCGACGACGCCGTGGCCAACCCCCTGGCGCGAATATCGGGCGTAGGCTCGGTATCAATCTCGGGCGCGCCCAAGCGCGAAATACACGTCTATGTCGACCCCGTGCGCCTCGAGGCATACAACCTCACCGTAGAGCAAATCGGCAGCATCATCGGTGCCGAGAACCGCAACATACCCGGCGGCTCGTTCGACATCGGCTCCGACACCTATTCGCTGCGCGTGCAGGGCGAGTTTAAAGCCTCCGAGGAAATGGCAAACATCGTCGTAGGCAGCTACAACGGCAAGTCGGTCTACCTCAGCGACGTGGCCCGTATAGAAGACAGCCTCGAGGAGCGCACACAGGAGACGTATAACAACGGCCGCCAGGGTGCCATGATTGTGGTGCAGAAGCAGAGCGGTGCCAACTCGGTGCAGATTTCCGACAAGGTACTCGCCATGCTCCCCGACCTGCAGAAGCGACTGCCGTCGGACGTCGAACTCGGCATCATCGTCGATACCTCCGACAATATCCGCAACACCATCGACTCGCTCGTCGAAACGGTGATGTATGCCCTGCTCTTCGTCATCATAGTGGTCTTCCTCTTCCTGGGCCGCTGGCGTGCGACGCTCATCATCACCATCACCATACCTATATCGCTCATAGCCTCGTTTATCTACCTCTACGCGACAGGCAACACACTCAACATCGTGTCGCTCTCGGCCCTGTCGATTTCTATCGGCATGGTGGTCGACGACGCCATAGTGGTGCTCGAAAACGTGACAACGCATATCGAACGCGGCTCCGCCCCCAGGCAGGCCGCCGTGCACGGTACTAACGAGGTGGCGGTGTCGGTAATAGCGTCGACCCTGACACTTATTGCCGTGTTCTTCCCCCTGACGCTCGTCACGGGCATGACGGGCGTGCTCTTCCGCCAGCTCGGATGGATGGTGACTATCATGATGATTATATCTACTGTCTGCGCCCTGTCGCTCACTCCGATGCTCTGTTCGCTACTGCTTAGGCGCAACAACCGCCACGGCAAGCTCTACACCCTGCTGTTCACGCCCGTCAACAAGGGCCTCGACGCCTTCGACCGTGGCTACGGCCGCATGCTTGCATGGGTAGTGGGCCACAAATTAGTGACCTTCCTTGTCTGCATGGGTATCTTCATCGGGTCGCTCTTCCTGGTACGCCAGGTGGGCACCGAGTTCTTCCCCACTGCCGACGACGCCCGTATGCGCGTGAGCCTCGAAATGCCCATAGGCACACGTGTGGAGCTGTCGAAAGAGAGCACGGCGCGGCTCGTAGAGCTCTGGCGTGAGAAATATCCCGAAATCCAGATTATCAACTATACCACCGGCACGGCATCGAGCGACAACACTTTCGCCTCGCTCAGCGACAACGGCCCCCACATCATATCGATGAACATACGCCTTACCGACCCGGGCGAACGCGACCGCAGCATCACCGAGATTGCCGGGCTTATGCGCCGCGACCTGCGCGACTTCCCCGAGTTCAAGAAGGCCCAGGTAAGCGTCGGCGGCATGGGCATGGGCGGACAGTCGACAATCGACTACGAAATATACGGCTACGACTTCAACGAGACCGACTCGGTGGCACGCAAGCTGCAGGCAGCCCTGCTGTCAATCCCCGGCACTGCCGACGTCATCATATCGCGCTCGGACTACCAACCCGAATACCAGGTCGATTTCGACCGAGAAAAATTAGCCCTCTACGGCCTCAACCTGTCGACGGCGGCAACATATCTGCGCAACCGCATCAACGGCCAGTTGGCATCGCAGTTCCGCGAGGACGGCGAGGAATACGACATCAAGGTGATGTATGCGCCCGAAAACCGCACGTCGCTCGCCGACATCGAGAACATACTCATCTACAACTCGGCCGGCAAGGCTGTGCGCGTGCGCGACGTGGGCAAGGTGGTCGAACGCTTCACGCCCCCTACCATCGAGCGTAAAGACCGCGAGAGGATTGTCACCGTCAGCACCGTGGTGCAAGACGTGCCGATGAGCCAGATTGTAGAGGCGTCGATGAAGAAAATCGACAAGATGGACATACCCCAGGGCATCAACATACAGCTCTCGGGCAGCTACGAGGACCAACAGGACTCGTTTAGCGACCTGCTCGTGCTGGCCGTGCTCATCATCATACTTGTCTATATCGTCATGGCGGCACAGTTCGAGAGCTACACCTACCCGGGCATCATCATGACCTCGCTGCTCTTCGCCTTCTCGGGCGTGTTCATCATACTGTGGCTCACCGGACATACGCTCAACGTCATGTCGATGATAGGCGCAATCATGCTTATCGGTATCGTGGTTAAAAACGGCATCGTGCTCATCGACTATATCTCGCTCAACCGCGAACGCGGCATGTCGATACGCCGCGCCGTCATCAACGGCGGCGAGTCGCGTCTGCGCCCCGTGGTCATGACCACGCTGACAACCATTCTCGGCATGGTGCCTATGGCTGTCGGTACGGGCCAGGGTGCCGAGATGTGGCGCCCGATGGGTACTGCCGTCATCGGCGGTCTCACATTCTCGACCATACTCACGCTGCTCTTCGTGCCAGTGCTCTACTGCGTATTTGCCTCGCAGGGCATCAAGAACCAACGCCGCAAACTTCATAAACTCAAAAAATAAAACGATGAAAGCCATATTTATCGCCTACGACCAGGCACACTACGAACGCATAGTCGAAATGCTCGAGCGCAGCAACTGCCGGGGCTTCACCTCGTGGGAGCAAGTCAAAGGGCGTGGCAGCGTCGACGGCGAACCGCACTACGGCAGCCACGCATGGCCCTCGCTGGCCGGCGCCATAATGACCATGGTCGAGGACAGCCGCGTGGCCACCGTGCTCGAGAAGCTGCGACAATTCAATGCCGAGCGTCCCAAACTCGGCCTCCGCGCCTTCGTATGGACTATAGAGGAAGGAGTTTAATGGAATGTTGAATTTGTAATTTTGAATGTTGAATTTCGCTGCTTGCCTTTCTCAAGCATAATAATTCAACATTCAAAATTCCCCATTCAACATTATTCTTTTTCTCTGCCTTTTTTGACCATGCGCGTCACGTAGTCGGTCAGATACACCGTGAAGAGGGGGAAGATTATCATGCCGCACATGGGCAGTATGACGGCTATAATCTTGCCCGATGGCGTAACCGGCGATATGTTACAGCCTACGGTGGTCATATTCATTGCCGACCACCACAGTGCCGTCCAATAGGTGTGCACCTCGGGGTTTAAGCCACACTCCCGCTGATAAAATATCAACGAGCAAAAATATGTGACCATCACTATGATTGACAGGTACGACAAGAAGAGGCTCGACACGGGGTTAGACGACAGGTATCCCAGCACTATCGACATTGCCAGGGCGCCACGGGCAAGCGGTATGAAGCGCACGAAATAGGCCGCATCGTGGCTCAGCTCGATATTGAGCCAGCTTATGATATTGATATAGGGGATTGAGAGCAATAAGAATATGATATGTCGCCTGAAAAACGTCAGCCTGTCGTTGGCAAAATACAAGCCCACGAAAAAATCGCATACAAAAAAGAGGCACACCCAGAATTGGAAGTGCATATAGCGATAGTCCTGCAATATGTTTTGCGACTCGAAAGTATCGAGCGAAATCCATATTATCAACACAATAGACAAGGCTATGACGCCGAAATTCATCAGCCCCGTCACATATTTCCTCAGTGTCGTCTCATCTGTAGCCATAATGCGATGTCTTTTAATAAAGAACAAAGGCCATTATGTAAAGTTCACACACCCGTCCCGGTCCCTGGGGGTATCTTCCAAACATACATAGTGGCAAGGCAAACCGAGCCTGCGGAAGCAAAGAATTTTTCGCTAATTATTTCGTGAAAAATTATGCTAATTGAAAAGATATTAGTATTTTTGCCATAGAAACCCTTTAAATCTATAGACCATGACACGTAGCACCTATCTCTTCCCGACCGAGCGTGATTATGAGGATGCCATCAGCCACCTCGAGCGCAGTATGCGTGACGATGCCGACAACTCCAACAAACTGTGGTTCCGCGGCTCGTGGGGGTCTTGCTATGATTTTGACTGGCCCGAATGTTGGCGAATATGCATAGAGGACGAATGTTCCGACCCCGAATTGGCTGCAAGTATATGCCGTGAGCATCGCGGACGTTACTACAGGGAATAATAGTGTACCAAATATAGCATTTCGAACTGGGCGACTTCACAAGAGTTGTCAAAGTATTGTTTATGTCCGATGATAGTTGACTTCGTCAAGGTTCCCGATGGTTCAGGCTACGGCGTGGGAAACCTGAATAAGCAATCACGATTCTCCCGCGACGATATATATGTTGTCCCAGAATATTACAATGGCAAACCCGTTCACACTATTCTTGGGTTTGACGGAGTACGGACTCTCGTTATCCCTCCATCTATAAAATTTATATTTACTATAAATTTGAGTAATATCGAGAACATAGAAGTTGCCTCAACCAACCCTTATTTCTCGTCGCGCGATGGAGCCCTTTATAATAAGGACATGTCTCGCCTGATTTATTGTCCTGAAAGGAGCTTTACGATCTCGGCGAATGTGAGAATAATTGAAGATTCCGGATTAAGGCATAGGATGTCAAGCATCTACGTTGACAAAGACAATCCAGATTACTCAAGCGATGGTAGTATTCTATACGACAAATATAGGCTAAAATTAATTCGTTGTGTCCTTCGGTGCATCGGCGAGGTTGTTATTCCGGCTTCTGTATACGATATTGCGCCGAATGCTTTCAGCGGTTGTTTACATATTGAATCAATAAAACTTCCACCGACTCTTAGCCGTATAAAGGAATGTACTTTTCTTAATTGTTCAGCATTGCAAAGAGTGGGACTTCCTAAGTCACTGACTTCTATTGCAGATTGTGCCTTTCACATGTGTACCAGTCTCCGAAGCGTAGAATTTCCACAGTCTTTGAGTTATATCGGAGCAAGTGCTTTTGACGGCTGTACATCACTATCGAGCATCGCTATTCCAGAGTCTGTCAACTATATTGGAAAAAATGCCTTCGCTCATTGCAGTGCCTTGACATACATAAAGTTTGGTCAGCAGAATCTTGAAAATATATCCACAGCATTTGTAGACTGCAAGAATGTTACACACATCGAGACCGCACCGAGTGTCCGTAGTATAGGGAAGAATATATTTACGGAGTTCGCAAAGTTATGCACTGTTACACTCGAAGCCGGTATCACCTTCATAGATACCTCGACATTCAGCTCATGCCGTAAGTTGGAAGCTATCCTGGTCGCTGCCGATAATAAAGCCTTTGCAGCAATTGACGGAGTGCTTTATTCAAAGGATATGACTACCATTATCCGTTGCCCGGCGGCAAAAAAGGGTGCCGTCTCCATTCCTGATTCAGTTATTACGATAGCCGATAATGCCTTTAAGGACTGTACCAACCTTAGTTGCATAGTCATATCAAAATCGGTTACTGCAATTGGTAGAAATGCATTCGCTGGATGCTCGAAATTAGAATCTATTGAGATTCCCAATTCAGTAACTACGATAGCTGATAATGCCTTTAAGGACTGTAACAATCTGACCAGAATTATACTGCCTGATTTTGCCGCAGACAATATGCATAAGATTTTTGCTGGCTGCTCTGCCGTGACTTCTTTAGAATTGAAAAGTTCAGCTACACCCTCAAGCATCGGCAAGAGTTCCCTTATGCCTTTTCATGCACTACGATATCTCATCATACCCGCATCGGTTGAGAGTATACATCCACAAGCATTCAATAGTTGCAAAGAAATCGAGTTTATTGACATAGACAAAAGGAATACCAACTATGTCTTTATAGATGGCATACTGTATGGCAACTCAAATACTCAACTTATAAAATGTACCCGCAAAACAAAAGGCATCGTACACATACCCGAGAATGTTACCGATATAGAAAGTAAAGCTTTCGCAGGCTGCACTGCAATCACTGGTGTAGACATCCCAGATGGAGTGAAGAAAATATGCAACGGCACTTTCGAAGGTTGTTCCAACCTCGTTAGAGCCAGTTTGCCGGGCAGTCTCGAAGAAATCGGCAGCAGTGCATTTTCCGCATGCTCAAATTTAGCGGAAATAAAAATTCCAAAAATTGTAGTGACAGTAGGTTCGCGTGCTTTCAGAGGTTGTAAATCACTGCGTCGGATAGAATTGCCAAAAGGTTTGACAAACATACAAAACGAATCATTCCAGGGATGTTCAAATCTCGAGTTTATCTCAATTCCGAAAAGCATTGCTTCAATCGGTGACCGCGCCTTCGCAGGTTGCCACAACATCCGCAAAATAGTATGCCGCCGCGTGTATCCCTTGCATTGCAATCCCGGGTTTGAAAAAGAACTAATAGGCATCACGACGTTATACGTGCCCATGCGCAGAAGGTACCGATGGATAGCGCCTTGGCATTTGTTTAAGCGATATCGCAGCCTAAGGTCTCTTCTTGCGATTTTCTACAAACTCTGAATAGCAGCAACGCAGACGCAAGCGTAACCTATCGTATCTCAACAAAAAACAAGAGAATCTCAATTAAGTAGGCGTAAAAAATCCCCCGGCGAGGGGGCTCGCCGGGGGCTGGTGTTTATGTGGTGAGGATGTTTACTTCTTCACGCAGGTGATGGTGGGGATGCCGGGCTGGACGGTGAGTGTGATTACGTAGGTACCGTCCTCGGCAACTTTGTAGTTGTCACCGTCGAGTATGGCGTGGTCCATGTTGTCTTTCTCGCCACCGAGACTTATGTCCCAGCCGTTGTTGAAGCGGACTTTCCACTCGTTATTTTTGGCAAGCTCGACCTCGGCAGTCCATACAGTCATATCATCGTTAGCCGTCATGGCCACGTCGGAGCCCCAGCCAGAGGCAGCGAACGAACCTATAATGCCTACACGGGTGATTGCAGTCATCTTGTAGGTCGTGAGTATGCCCTGCTCATCGTCGTACTGGACCGACATCCAGTACATGCCGGGGGCGGTAGGATGGATGTTCTTGGCGGCCTCGCCGAGTACGAACGTGCCTTCGTCGGCGGGGTCCTCGGTCTCTGCACCATAGTCGGTAGCGTTGTTCCACTTTTTCTCCAGGCTAACCTTGAAGCCAGCATCGGTAACGGGGAAGAGGCCATAGTAGCCCTTAGACTTCTCATTCTTATTGTCATATTGCATCCAGGCCGAATTTTCCTGGTTCCAGCCGTTGGCACCACCGGGGGTGTAGATGTATTCGGGGCGGAGCAGCTTCTCGATGGTATACTCCATGCTCTCCATGTTGATAGTCATCTTATAGTTGCCGGCCTCGGTGATTTTGCCTGCCTGGGGATTGTTGTCGGTGAGCTTGCCTTTGAGCGAGGTGTCGCCGTCGGTCTCGGGACCAACCACGGTAGTCCACTCCTGGCTGTCGATTGCCGACTGGGGAGCGATTTTCCAATAGCAGCCGCCGCCGTTGGCATCGAGTACGGTCTGAGGAACCTTGAAGGTAGCAACGAAGACGGGGTCGTCGTAAACATCCTTGTCAGACTGATGAACGAAGGGATAGGTGGTAGCCAAAGCCCAGTCGGTGAGGTTGCCGATAAAGTAATAGGCGTTCTCGATTACGAAGCCCTGGTCCATGCATGTTTCCTCTATCGTACCTGAGGCAGCATAATAGCTGTCGGAGTCGTAGCGGTAGTTACTGCCGTCGAGCACCACATAGACCGGCACGCGGTAGTATGCCGTCTTAACCTTGGGGCTCTTACCGAAAAGGGCCACATGTGCGTCGCTCCACTCGAAGGGGTCTACGGTATATACTCCGTCGTCGCCGACCTTGGTGTCGAGAGTCATAATCTTACCCGAGAAATCTTGCGCCGCGCAAAGCTGTACCTTGTACGACACGACTGCGCCTTCGGGCAGGTTCTTGGTCTCGGGAGCTTTCATAACGGGTATGCCGCTCTTTTCGCGATAGCTTTCGAGGTCGAGCACAGTAGCCGAGGCAAGGGCACCATCTGTGGCCGAGGTGATATCTCCGACAGCGAAGATTGGCTCCTGCGGGTTTTCCTGGGGCTTGGGTGCTTCGGGGGCATCGTCGCACGAAGCCGACATCATACCCAGCAGGCCAAGCATCAATATGCTAAGTTTCTTCATCTTTATTCTTTTTCGAAATTAAAAGTATCCGCTTTATCCGCGCCCACACTTTTTAAGTGTGAGCGTGGATGGTAGGAATGTTTTTTAGTTGGTAGTAGCCAGTGTCAGAGTATATACACCGTTATTGAGCGACAGATGGGCAATGCCGGTAAATTCCTCGCCGAGCTTGATATTTGCCGGGCCGCCGTCGGCCGGGTTGGTGTTGAGGGTAAACGGCTCGTTGACCTTGATGGTGGTATCACCCGATTTGGGAGCACCCCAGTTGCACTCCGAGCTCCAGCTCGGGTCGGCTACCTTAAACTCGGTATCTGCCGGTATGGTAATGGTGTTGGTTACCCAGGTGTTCTCTTCGGGACCTGTC
>ERZ778504.2149-NODE-2149-length-11396-cov-5.030332_pt1 | contig 11396 bp, 9 predicted proteins | sample MGYA00510046_ERZ778504 | MGnify/ENA primary metagenome ERZ778504 (study PRJEB29527, sample SAMN07138964) | mouse gut metagenome | material: feces | host: mouse | place: China:Nanjing | collected 2016-01-25 ...
ATATCATGATGTAAAATACAGATTAAGAGAGGCTGAACAGGTATGTTGTCGATACTCATCCGAAAATTGCAATATTTCCAAATCTAAAGAAAGATTTTCGGAAATTGCAGTTAACTGGTTAGAGCAAAAAAAACCTCAATTTAAAGAATCAACTTATACAAAATATCAAAATTTATTGCAGTGTTATATACTTCCGAATCTCGGAGAAATCTCTTTATCCCAATTAACAGTTAATATTATAGATAATTTTTGTAAACAAATGCTTCAGACGGGAGGAAACAGACAAAAAGGTCTTTCTCCGAAAACGGTAGCAGATATATTGTCTTTAATGCGCAGTATTTTACGAAATGCATCCTATAATGGATATTTGATACCTTTTGATTTGAAATCAGTTGTTGTAAGGCAAAATCAAAAAGAAATGCGCATACTGACAAAAACGGAACAACAGATACTTTGTCAGTTTATTATTAACAATCCTACTCCAAAAAATATCGGTATATTAATCTGTATGTTTACAGGAATTAGAGTCGGCGAAGTATGTGCTCTGCAGTGTGAGGATATATCAATTTTTGAAAAAACGATCCATATTCATCAGACTATGCAACGTATTCAAACAAATAATAATTCAGGTGAGAAAACAAAAATTATCGTAACAACACCAAAGAGTCAATGTTCAATCAGAACTATTCCTATTCCAGATGAATTAATTGATCTTATTAAGAATTCTAATATGTCTGTTTCAGGATATTTTCTTACGGGAAGCAGTAAAAAATGGATTGAACCACGGACAATGCAAAATCATTTCAAAAGCATATCAAGAAAATGTAATATTAAAGAAGTCAATTTTCATGCATTGCGTCATACTTTTGCAACCCGCTGTATAGAATATGGATTTGATATAAAAAGTCTCAGCGAAATACTTGGTCATGCAAATGTCAATATTACAATGAATCGTTATGTACACCCAACTATGGATCTTAAACGGAATAATATGGAACGTCTGTCTCCTCTATTAGCCGTCATATAATGCTGTCAGTAATGCTCAAAGTCTTTATCATAATAAGATTTTAAGAATATTTCACAGAGTAGGATACTCTGCGAAATATGAAATCTAAGGTTAATCAGTATTTTATCATTAGTATTTGATAAAGTACGGCTGAATATTCCATAAATAATGTTAATTATGACAATTTAAAACGAAGGTGTTCAATACTGATTAAAATAAATAAAAAATTATTTGACGGTATAAGGAGAAATGTATGGAATCATCATTGGAAATATCATACGGCAGTTTAACAAGCAGAGGGGAGAGGGAAGTAAATGAAGATTACATAGATATTTCTATTACTCCTGACAGATTAGGTTTTATTCTATGCGATGGTCTTGGAGGGCATGGGAAAGGGGACGCAGCTTCTCATTTTGTAGGACAGCAGATAAAAAATTCTTTGGAACAATCCTTATCGATTGAGGATAGTATCATGCAAGCACAGGCAGGGTTATTGCAGAAGCAGATTCAGGAGCATGCAGAAGATTCTATGAAAACAACAGTGACTTGCCTTACAGTCTCGGGTAATCATGCAAGGTTCGGATATGTCGGAGATTCCAGAATCTATCATTTTGAAAAGTATAAGTATATATTGAGGAGCAAAGATCACAGTGTTCCTCAGATGTTAGCCTCCCGCGGGGATATAAAAGATAAAGATATCAGGCATCATGAAGATCGTAACAGACTTCTTCGTGTCATGGGAACGGAATGGGACGGACCAAAATATCAGATATCCGCACAGATACCTCTTACAAAACATACGAGTTTTCTATTGTGCAGCGATGGCTTTTGGGAACTTATAGATGAAAAAATGATGTGCAGAATATTAAAGAAATCCAGTATGCCGCAGGAGTGGCTTCAAAATATGGAAAAGGTTGTATTGGAAAATGGAAAAGGAACCAATATGGATAATTATTCAGCAATTGCTGTATTCATACGATGATGATTGAAATATGATGGATTATTTATGTACAGGCAGGCTGATTATAGAGGAAGGAAATGAAAAAGAATGATAACAAAATGTAAGAACGGACATTGGTATGATTCCAGTGTGAACAGGTCATGTCCGCACTGCAAACAGGAGAGCGAAAAATTAAGCATTCGTCTGGATGATATAGTGGAAGACGACAGAACAGTATCCATAGCAGAGGCAGATTTATCATTAGGAGAGGAGCTGGGAGCCATCATAGGAAACTCTGTGAATCATACAATGCCTGTTTCAAAGGGAACATCATATGACGATGATAAGACGATTTCCTTTGGCTTTTTCGGTATGACAGCTATCAGACCGGTTGTTGGATGGCTGATCTGTATGAATGGGAGTGAGATGGGAAAGGATTACCGGCTTCATGCGGGAAAAAACTTTGTGGGGCGAAGTACCTCTATGGATGTGGTGTTGATTGATGATAAAAGTATATCCAGAGACAGACATTGTTCTATCGTGTATGACCCGAAAGGGAATATTTTTTTTGTGTCTGCGGAAAGCGGGAATCTGGTATATCTGAATGGCGAACTGGTAAGTTATCCGAAAGAACTTAAGGACGGGAATATGATTACGATCGGAGAGACAAAATTAATGTTTATACCATTCTGCAGGGAGGGAAGAACATGGGAAAACGAATAGTACTGATGATAACAATATGTGTGCTACTGTCATCGGGAGGAGATATGAATACGGTAAAAGCGGCAAATATCAAGTCGCCGTATAATCTTGAACAGGCAATCGGAAAAGCGCCCAATGTGAAAGCTTATATGACTGGATCGAAGATGCAGGAGGCATCAGAAGTATCCGGCACTGTCGGGGAGATAAGTCTTACCCGGAAGGGAGAGATCATACCTTTTGAAAACAGCGGTGAAAGTATCAGTTACATTATTCTATTAGATAATTCCGGCTCTGTCAATAAGAAACAGTTTGATGAGTCAAAAAAACAGCTGATAAAGATGCGAAAATCATTAAAAAATGATGATGAAATGACACTTTATACAGTAGGGGCAAAAAGCGCGGCGGGAGAAAAAAAGAATGTGCTTGGGAGAACGGCAAATGCGTCAGAAGAAGATCAAAAAACTGCCGATTGTAAAAAAATCAAAAATATTAAATATATGGCTTCAGTGGACAGTAAGACAGTATTGTACCGTTCTTTGAATGAAGTTCTGGCATCTCAGACAGCGCCGGCAAAAAGGACGATTGTTCTGCTTGTGACAGACGGTGAAGATGATTCTAAAGGAAAAGATATAGATAAGGTGTCCACAGCAGAGGAAGTAAAAGAGGCATACGTTCCGGTGTACGGTGTCTTACTGGAAAGAAATTCCGGGAAAGCAGATAAAAAGATAGAATACACAAGAAATAAGATCCTTGCTGAAAAGAACTGCCGCGGATATTACTATGACTGCAGTGTTGACTCGTCGGCCAATCTGGTAAAGAAAGCATTTCAGACTATTGACCAGATTTTGCAGAAGGAAACCTATGTGGTAAATCTTGGCGCACAGACAAATAAGATCACCGGAAAGGAAAAACTTGAGCTGACTGTAGATAATTCTGCAGTTGATGCGGTATCCATTGATTATTCAGATTATGAAGCGGATGAAAGCGCTCCGGTAATTGCGGGGGATGTTGAAAAAGTAAACAGTAATTCCGTCACGTTTAAACTGCAGGATGAGAATGGTATAAATCTTGCTGATGCGAATGAAAAGTCTAATTATGCAATCCAGACAAAGACAGAGAAAGAATACGGTAAAATCTGGAATATTGAATCGGTAAAAGCAGTTTCAAATGGAAAGGAAGCCATTGTAACAATCTCCGTAACGGAAGATTTTTATAAACAAGACTATGTATTAAAATGCAGCAATATCCGGGACGACTCACAGGATGCAAACAAAATGGATGACACAGTGGAGTTCAGGATAGAAGACGGAGTAAATGCGAAAATTGCTGCTGTAAAAAGTACTGTAAAAGCTTACTGGTGGATCGGACTTATCATCTTAGTAGTAATCATCGGAATCATCGCACTCCGAATCATCAGAAAAAAAGCAGTAAAGATTGTGGAAGTAAATCCGGATGATTTGATTAAAGCAGACAGAAAATTAATCCGCCTGACAATCACAGACCGGTCAGGCGCGATCAAAGATGTGGAATGGGATGTAGAGGGAAGCTTGTTTGTAGGGCGTTCAGACATCTGTAATATTTACTTTGACGATGATCGCCTGTCAAAACAGCATTTCGTTGTAGAAGTAAATAAGATGGGCTGTTATATAGAGGATCTGGAATCTACAAACGGTACATTTGTAAACGGAGTGAAGATTACGAGCCGCAGAATGCTCCTTGACGGCGACATTATAACGGTGGGAAGAGAAAAGATTGTTTTCCATATGCCTAAGAACCAGCCTGTTGAAGAGATAAACGGGGGAACTTAAGGGTAATGGGAAGAAAAGATGCCAGAGTTCTGCCGGAAGGGATCACGCTTCATAAAAGATATATTGTTGGAAATGTCCTTGGCATCGGCGGTTTTGGCATTACATACGCGGCTTACGATAAGAAGCAGAGGGAGCGGCTGGCGATAAAAGAATATTTTCCGGCAGAATGGGCCATGCGCGAACAGGCAGGCATCAGAATCGTACCAGGCGGTCAGACAAAGAATAAGGTATACAGACACGGGCAGGAGGTTTTTATCAATGAAGCAAAGATTCTGAACAGACTGCAGAATATTCCAAGTGTTGTAAATGTAAAAGATTTCTTTGCGGAAAACGGAACTGCCTATATGGTCATGGAATACGTTGACGGTTATACGCTCAGCGGTTATATGAGACAGAAAAACATGAAATATATGCCGTATGATATGGCGGGAAAGATTATAAAAAATGCCGGAATCGCCGCACAGCAGGTGCATGAGAAGATGCTTCTGCACAGAGATATGGGACCGGATAATATCATGCTCTTAAAAAACGGAGAGATTCGTCTTATCGATTTCGGGGCAACAAGGATGTATGCCATGAATTCAAATAAGAGTATGTCTGTTTTGATAAAACCGGGCTTTGCACCGATTGAGCAGTATTCCCGCACCGGAAAGCAAGGACCCTGGACAGATGTCTATGCGCTGGCGGCAACTTATTATTATTTAGTAACAGGTACAAAGCCGCCGCAGGCACCGGACCGTATCGCCGGGACAACATTGGTTCCGCTTCATAAACAGACAAATCCGCACTTGCATATTCCTTATCGTATCAGCAAAGCAGTGGAACATGCGCTGAAAGAGGACTGGAAGAAACGGACAAAAAGTATGCGGGAATTTCTCACAGAGATGGGAATGCTGAGTACACCTTATATTTTGATGAAAACAGGAGAGCGTTATATGCGTTATCCTATTGGACCGGATTATACTTTCTGTATTGGAAGAGCGCCGCAGACCAATCAGATTGTGTTAAGTGACAGACAGGTGAGCGCTGTACACTGCAAGGTGCAATATGATGTCAGAAACAACAGGTTTTACATAAAAAATTATTCTTCTAACTGTACTTTCACAAGCAGAGGAACATTAAAAAAAGGGAAGGGCGCCTATTTTGACAGGGGCGAGTGGTTTTATATACGGACGTCAAAGGCAGTCTATACATTTTATCTGGAGGTGGAGTAGAAAAATATGTTTGGAAAAAGAAAAGATGATGAGATTATGGACGGACAGAGTACTTCTGCAAAAAAAACTGAACGGAAAGTACCGGAGCTGACAACGATGGTCAGAACAGCTACCGGAAACCGGAAGTATCAGCAGGATGCCGTATATATCACGAAAAGTAAAGTACTGGCCTCCAACAAAAAGACAAGAGTTCTTGCACTTGTATGCGACGGTATGGGAGGAATGGCTGACGGAGGCAGGGCAAGTCAGACAGCGATACAGATGATGGTGCAAGGCTTTCAAAGGGTAGAAAAAGTTCCGGAATTGAATATTCCTTATTTTTTTCAGCAGGGAATCCGGGCAATAGACCGGGCAATCTACGAATTTCCGAAAACGGACGGAAGAGGCTCTGGAACAACGATGGCAGCCTGTATCGCAGAAGACAACAAGCTTTACTGGGCATCTGTGGGAGACAGCCGGATCTATATTATCCGCGGAAATCAGATGCAGCAGGTGACCAGAGATCATAATTACTGGCTTCATCTTCAGGATATGATTGCGGCTGGACAGATGACGATGGAAGAAGCCATGTCAGTAAGACAGAAGGAAGCCCTGATCAGTTATCTTGGGATGGGAAATGTGTCTTTAATGGATATTAACAGCCAGCCCTTTGAACTGCAGTACGGGGATGTGGTGATGCTGTGCAGTGACGGTATCACAAAGACACTGCCGGACGAACAGATTAAAAGGATTATCACGGCAGATGCAGTAAAGCCGGAGCAGAAGGCAGAAGCGCTAGTAGATGCAGCTACTCATATCAATTCCCATTCACAGGATAATACAACGGTAGCGCTGATCCATTATCAGGAAAAAGATATCAAGAAAATTCACCGGTAAACCGGCGATGAATAACAAAGGAAAAGGAAGGAGAAAAAATTATGAATTTATGCAGATGTGAGAAAGGTCATTTTTATGATAAAGAAAAATATGATACCTGTCCTCATTGCGCCGGAGGAAGCGCGTCAGACGAGACTCTTACGACAGTATTTACAGAAGATGCTACAGCTCCGGTGACAGCCGCGGGAGGCATGGAGGAGGTTCCCGGACCGCCGCCGTTCCCGGTCGCTGGTATGGCAGCAGATCAGGAAACAGTAGCTGTGAATGAATTCAATCAGGATACACCGACAGTTCCTCTTCAGCCTGAGATCTTTCCTACTTTTGGGCCAGTGTCCCATATACCGAAGACAGAAGGAATGAATGAAGACGATGACCATACGGTAGGATTCTTTGATGACGATATCTTTGGAGGTCCAGCAGCAGGAAAAGGAGGATCAAAGAATGGAATGTTTGCATCGCCTGCTGCAAATAAAGTAAGTACTCCGTGTGTCGGATGGCTGATTGCCTTAGGAGGAGAGCATGTAGGGACGGATTTCCGTCTGAAGGTTGGAAAGAACTTTGTAGGGCGCAGTCCGCAGATGGACATAGCTTTAACAGAAGATAAGAGCGTATCGAGGGATAAGCACGCAATCGTTGTATATGAACCGAGAGAGCATTTGTATCTGGTACAGCCGGGCGAGTCGAGCAGCCTCGTATATCACAATAATAAGGTAGTTCTGACTCCGGTTCAGCTTCAGGCTTACGATATGATAACTGTCGGTGATGTTAATTTGTTATTTATGCCATTATGCGGCGAACGTTTCAACTGGAGCGACCTGCTGGAGGAGATGAAGAAGAATAACAAATAAGTGAGGAATAGGTATGAATCGTTCAGCAAAAGGATTTCGGGCGGTGAGCAGTATTTTTATTTTATTAAATCTTGCAGTGTTTTTTCAACCCGTTACAGTACGTGTACAGGAAAACTATGCTGCGCTGGATTGGTCACAGCTTGAATATATAAAAGGATTGTTTATGGGAGGAGTGCCTTTTGGCGATCATGTAACTGTTAAAATCAGCGCTGTACAGACAATCTGGATTATATTTCTGATGGCAGTACCGGTAATCTTTTCTATGATTGCCGGTATCTGGGGAATTGTAGGAAGTTACAGGCAGATCGTCAGCAGTATTCTCACATTTCTTGTCTTAGGGTTATATATCGGTATGTACTTCTCTGTCAGTATAGTATGGCCTGAAGCGTCGGCAGGACAGACTTTTGAACGGGGAATCGCATGCAGCATGCATCTGATATGCTCTGTATGCGCAGCAGCGGCAGCATGTATAGCGCTGTTTTGTACTCCGAAAAAGGTGCAGACTGCCAGAACAGTTATCCCACAGGTAAGAGAGATCAGGCAGCAGCAGGTAGAAGCAAAATACAATATTATTATGGAAACATCCGAAAAGAAATCTCCCCCGGAGTATAAGCCCGGTAATCCGCGCGGAGTTATCGTCGGACTTACGGGTATGTATCAGGGAGCTGAGATTCCGTTAAGAGACGGGGAATATATTAAGCTTGGAAGACAGGCGGACAATCATCTGATCTTCGAGGGACAGCCAAATGTCAGCCGTAATCATTGCCGTATTAAGTGGGAAGCAGGACGAAAAAAATATATTTTCTGCGATTATTCCAGTAACGGAAGCTTTGTCAATGGTTCAAAGGACTGTCTGCCCCAGAATCTAAAAATAGAGATGGAACCGGGAACAGTGGTAGCAATTGGTGATGAGACGAATACATTCCGGCTGGAATAAAAAGGAGTAAAAGATATGGCAAGTGAATTATGCATGAATTGTTTTAGCGTGAAAGGACAATATGAAGTGTGTCCCTTCTGCGGATATGTGGAAGGAACGCCGCCGGAACAGCCTCATTACCTGACGCCGGGGACGATACTCGGGAATCACTTTATCGTAGGGACGGTGATTGGCTTCGGTGGGTTCGGAATTACATATAAATGCTTTGACACAACGCTTGGAGTGACAGTAGCGGTAAAAGAATTCTACCCAATGGGACTTGTAAACCGTTCGCCGGGAGAGAGGAAGGTAGGTCTTCTGTCAGGCGACAGGAGGGAACAATATAAAGAAAGATTAAAGCGATTTCTGATGGAGGCGCAGAGTGTCGCCCAGTTTGGAAAAGCAAAGGATATCGTTAATGTATATGACTTTTTCGAGGAAAATGGAACGGCATACATCATTATGGAATATATCGACGGCGTGCTGTTAAAAGATTATCTTGACCAGCAGGGAGCCATGGATCCGGAAGCGGCGCTCAGTGTTATCATGCCGATCATTGAAGCGGTAAAAAAGATTCACAGCAAGGGAATCATCCACAGAGACGTAAGTCCGGATAATATCTTTATTGAAGACGAAAATACGATAAAGATATTTGACTTTGGAGCGGCCCAGCTCAATGACAGTAAAGAAGGCATGGCGGCGGAAAAAATTATCAAGGTAGGATATTCGCCTCTCGAGCAGTACCGAGATAAGAGCAGACAGGGATTCTACACAGATATCTATTCGGTAGGCGCAATTCTGTACGAGATGCTGACAGGCATGAAACCGATCGAATCAACAGAACGGGAATTTAAGGATGAATTAAAATCCCCTATAGAACTGGGAATCAAAATTAATGCCAATACAGACCGGGCGGTAATGGAAGCTTTGGCTGTGCGTCCAGAGCTTCGTTTTCAGGGAATCCAGCAGTTTGAAGAGGCGCTGCTAAATAAGAGGGCGGCAGAGTATCCAAGCGAAAAGCTGCGCAGGAAAAAGAGAAAAAGAAACTGGATCATCAGCCTGTCTGTGACGCTGGCGCTTGCCGTAGGGATTGGCTTCGGATTGTATTCTACTGTATTAAAGCCGGAGAATCGGATATTTGATACAAGTGTAAAGGAAGATACGATTACGGTCTGGGTAGAGAATGAAGATCAGAAAAAACAGATCGATGAATTAAAAACAGACGGATTCCGAAAAGGAAATTCTGTGTCAGAAGATGAAAAGGTCCGTATTATGCAGGCGGAAAATGAAAAAGTCGAGATAGAAGTTGAAGTGCATCCGGATATGGAAAATGACTTAAAAACGGCCAGTGCGGATGAGAATATCAGGATGCCCAATATGTTCCTGACAGATCATGTGTCGGATATAGAGAATTATGATCTTGTCTCTATGGAGGACAATGTATATGCATCTTTGAATCTGGAAGAGTATGTGTTTATGTCCGAGTATGAAAAGCATTTTAGCGGAATGAAAGAGATGCCTACAGGAATTGATACGCAGCTTTTATATACCTGTCAGTTTGATTATAACAAGAACAATTGTCTTGAAGATTCGAATACTCCTGTTACAGAAGACGGAACAGTCGAACTTACGGATCTGGTATCAGAAGATACAGGAAACTATACAGCAGATAAAAAGCTGAACAATGGACTGGCAGTATTCCGGGGAAGTTCCAGAGCTTATGGGGCGGTGCTTGAGAACCCGGATTGGATGGGGATATATGAGCAAAAAGAAAATCCAAACCAGAATATGTTAAAGACATTGTCTGAAATTCAAAGCTTTAATAAGACGGCTCATGCCAAAAAATATAAAGTAAATTCAAAGCAGGATACCGGTATCTACGGAAGCAACACAGTCGCCGGAGTAGCTTTCCGAAAGACCATGAATGGAGCGGCGGATTCCGAAAAGAAAGGGGCTAACCCGCTGAACAGGTATAAGACATATGTCATTACCCATGACGATAAGATGCTGGTTACATTTTCAGAGCGCTATGCCATCACAAAGGAATCTACGGAAAATCAGCAGACAGCCTGCATGCGCCTTCTGTGGGTCATGCTCGGTGAGACGGGGCAGGAGAAAAAGACAGCTCCCGATGAGACTACCTATCCCATCTTAAAGACCATGTTCAACCAGTTCGGATCATTCAATGCCAATTATGATGGGTTTGTCAATATGGTGAACGGATACCATCAATGTATCTTAGTGTGTGATGAGACAGGGAAGATTGAGAAATTCTCGTCTGGTCTGGGAGATGTGGCAGATGCTGGAGAGATGCAGGAATATTGTATGCGGTATGTGAATGGGGAATAGAAGAAAGAAGTGCTATGAAGGTGAGGAAAAAGATAAGAAAAATACCGGGGCTGATGTTGCTGGTGATGCTGCTGGTATCAGTGCTGTCCGGAGGAACGGCGAGAGCGGAAGATATGAAAGAAAGCGGAAATACTGGCGGAGATTATCATATAAGGAAGTATTCAACAGAGTGCAGACATACTAATACGATCACCGTAAATCAGAAAGAAGCGACATGTGTAGAAGAAGGATATACGGGGGATACAAAGTGCATGGACTGTGGACAGGTAATAAGTTGCGTAGAAAAAATACCAGCCAAAAGCTATAAATGGGATGTTGGAAAAGTTACTAAAAAATCGACAGATACATCAGAAGGCGTATTTACCTATACTTGTACAAATGGATGTGGACATACAAAAACAGAAATCATCCCCCGAAAATCTGTAACGGTAGAATTGGGTAAAAAAAGCCAAGATTATAAGCAAGGTATCCGGATGTAAAATGTTATTTATGAATGCTTCCTGTAAAAATAGTAATTGCCAGGAAATCATACACGGTAAAAATAAAGATTAAAATTCCGGCGCCAAAAATAAAAGTAATAAAGAAGAAAGTTACAATGGATGGAATTAAGGGATATAAGTATATCTTTAAATATAATATTAAGGGGGCAACTAAGGTAAAAATCCGAATGGAAAAAGGCGGCAGTAAAGCAATTAATAAAAGACTTGATAAATATGTCAGCGGACGAAAAAGTAATA